>ERZ778517.61-NODE-61-length-119956-cov-8.722554_pt1 | contig 119956 bp, 100 predicted proteins | sample MGYA00510341_ERZ778517 | MGnify/ENA primary metagenome ERZ778517 (study PRJEB29527, sample SAMN07138964) | mouse gut metagenome | material: feces | host: mouse | place: China:Nanjing | collected 2016-01-25 ...
ATTAAGTCTCAAAATTCTGTTGCATATTATAGCGTCTTTTAGCCGTTATGTCAAGATTTTAAAATCCGCTGATTCCCAAATCCGCAAAGTCTGCCTCAACATTTGTGTAATATCGGGATTCTGTTGTAATCAGCCCCAGCGCCCTGTCCGTGATGTAAAAATCAGAGCCGTATTCGCTGCACTTTTTAGTACTTTCTTTATAACGCGCCAAATAATCTTCGTTATATTTCTCCGGAATCACTTCCTCGTTTCCATCCCTCCAATACCACATACACCGAAACGCCCCAGTGCCAAACAAATCCCCTATCGTCCGTTCCCCGCCCGCAACATCGCCAAGGTTCAGGAGCCTGCCGCTATGCATATCCAATGTAATGGCTGTTTCCCATTCATTTGGATGATTTGCACCACGGTAATAGCTGCCTTCGTAAATGCGTATGGAAAAATAGTTTTCATCCCTTCTTGTAATAATATAGTTCCGCTGAATGTTTCCATATATTTCCTCGCGGGGATTAAACAGCTTGCTGTCATCCACACCACACCCATAAAAAAAAGCGGATTTTATGAGCTTATTTATGTCATCCTCCATTTTCTGCTTTTCTGCATCATCATAGGAGCCTGACAGACTGATTTCAGGATATATGATTGTAATATACATATCAAGCCTGTCGTCCACATACGTATACAGTCTCGGATACACTCCATAAGAAAGCCTGTCTTCCGAGGCTCCCGAAGCGCCCCGCCATGCCTCGGAAAATGGAATATCAATATACTTGTCATCTTCAGCTGGTGCGTTTTCTGAAATATATTTCATGGGAAACGGCAAATTCATTTTGCCGGATATCTGGCAGGTATATACGTGATTATCCATAACGTCCAGTACATAATCATTTTCCGCCGTCATTACACTAAGCGGATCTCCCACAAGAACAGGCTCATACTGCCCATAAAACATATACCACCCGGTTTCGGCATCATATGTGTACACCACGCTCTCGCTCCAATAATTTCCATTCTCCTCTAACAATACCTCGCAGAAATGTGCGTCCCCATATGCATCCCAGTCCCTGCCACGCCAATAATACCCGTCACACTCATCCTCCACCGCACTGAAATATGCCTGATACGTACCTTCTACCCCATGCCGGTAAAGTCCCTCCCGAATATACAAAAGCATCTGCTGGTATGGTTCTGATGGCTCCTGCATCCGTTCCATTTCCTCCGGCTGTCTCGTTTCTCCCGTTATCATGCCAAATTCGATAGCACCGTCGGATTCCGTCTGCTGCACATTGCCGCACGCAGTCAGAAACACCGCCGGCATGACGCCAAAGCTTGCCAGGCTGCACAACAATCCATTCCGTTTTTTTACCATGTTATCCTATTTCCGTCCTCCAAAAATATCCTCCGCACACTTTCTGTCAGCTCCGCGAAGCTGTCTATCGTATTCACCATCCTGCGCAGCCCCGCGGAATGCGGGTAGCCTGCGGTGTACCATGCGATGTGCTTTCGCATCTCGCGCACGGCGATATACTCGCCCTTATAGTCCCGCTGTAATTCGGCATGCCTTAAAATCGTGTCACAGACCTCCTCCTTCGTCGGTCTTTCCGGTATCGTGCCTGTGTCAAGATAGCTGTTGATTTCCCGGAAAATCCATGGGTTTCCACGGCTTGCCCTGCCCACCATAATGCCGTCACAGCCTGTTTCTGCCATCATTTTTGCCGCAGACACGGCATCTGTCACATCTCCGTTTCCGATTACCGGGATGCGCACGGCTTCCTTTACCTGCCTGATAATATCCCAGTCTGCCCTGCCGGAATAATACTGCTCCCTCGTCCTTCCATGCACTGCGACCGCCGCCGCGCCGTTTTCCTCCGCAATCCTGGCGATTTCCACGGCATTCACCGAGTTGTCGTCGAACCCCTTCCGGATTTTTACTGTCACAGGTTTTTTCACGGCATGGGAAACCGCTTGGATAATTGCACCGGCAAGCGCTGGATTTTTCATCAGGGCGCTGCCCTCGCGGTTGTTGACGACCTTGGGAACCGGACAGCCCATGTTGATATCAAGTATTGCAAACGGTCTGTCCGCAATGTGCGCTGCCGCCTCTGCCATGATGTCCGGTTCCGAGCCGAACAGCTGCAGGGAAACAGGCATTTCCTCCGGATGGATTTCCATCAGCGCCTCGGTATTTTTGTTTTGAAAATGGACTGCCTTTGCGCTCACCATCTCCATGCACAGCAGCCCCGCGCCCTGTTCCTTGCATATCACGCGAAATGGCAGGTCTGTGACTCCTGCCATCGGTGCGAGTATGACATTATTTTCAAGGATAACATCGCCTATTTTCAGCTGCCTTTTGCCCCTGCTGTCTGCCCTATCTGTTGTTTTTCTCATAAATGATTCTAAGCCCTTCCAGTGTCAGCGCGCTGTTGTATTCCTGTATCACATCAGTCTCCTCGGCTATGATACGCCCCAGGCCGCCTGTCGCGACAACCTTGAGATTATCGTAGCCTGTTTCCTTTTTCACGCGCCTGACAATATATTCCGTCTGTCCAATCTGGCCGTACACAAGCCCTGCCTGCATACTGGAAATGGTCTCCTGCGCCAGTATCGACGCCGGTTTCTTAATCTCGATTTCCGGAAGCTTTGCCGCATCCTGCCACAGCGCCCTTGCGGAAGTCCTGATACCCGGCGCGGTGATTCCCGCACAGAAACAGCCGTCCGCATTCACAAGGTCATATGTCGTCGCCGTGCCAAAGTCCATGACAAGCACCGGCCCTCCATATAATTCATATGCGGCTACTGCGTCAACAATTCTATCCGGACCGATTTCTTTCGGATTTTCCGTCACGACCTTGATGCCGGTCTTAATCCCGACACCCACAATCATAAGCTTTTCAATCACATAACGCTTGATGCCGCCTGTGAGCGAATGCATGACATTCGGCACGACACTCGCGATAATCGCCCCCTCTATCCTTTTGGTATTGATATCATTCTTCGCCAAAAGCTCCGTAATCAGCACACCGTATTCATCTGAAGTGCGCTGTGTCTTTGACATCAGGCGGAATGTCGTGACAAGGTTCCGCCCATCATACACCCCGAACGTTATATTTGTATTTCCAACATCAACCACTAAAACCATTTTCCATCTCCTGTCTTCCAATCCTTTATCATCCCATCTTTTATGTTTCGCATTGTTCCCGCAGCACAAACACGCGGTAATACATGCTTAGCGACTCCAGAAGCTCCTGACGCTGCATCCGGACCTCACGCACAAGAAGCCCGCTGCTTATCTCGTCATACAGGATATCCTCCTCATACGCATCCGTCTCAAGGCTCACGCTTCCGTCCTCCTCAAACACGATGGTAAAGACACCGCCGACTTCCTCCGTGAACAACACACATATGATATGCAGTTCCTCCCTGATAGATTCAGGAATATTCACGAACTTTTCATTAAAATAGTATTTCTGCTCATAGGCATTTGCCCCGCAAAGAACAGTCCGTCCACTGTTTTCTTCCATATTTTCCTCCGTCACACAGGCTGTCGCCGACGCTTGTTTATCATACATACCCATATATCCCGCGCACCGAGACCTCGCCTGCATAAACCTGTACCGTCTGACCATCGTGCCTGCGCACAACGAGCAGCTCGCCTTTTTCGTTAATTCCTTTTGCAATGCCGTCGTACTCCCCTTTGGGGTCAAGAACCCGGACCTCCCTGTCGTAGTTGACCAGAAACCCGTTGTACTTTTCAACCAGTCCCGTCAGATCCCAGCTGTCCTGAAAAACGGCGTAATTTTTCTCAAAATAATGCAACACGCGCGCCGTCAGCCGCGCACGGTTTATCCTTTTGCCGCATTCCACATACAGGGAGGTCGCCTTGTCCTGTATCTCCTGCGCAAGCCGTTCCTCGTTCACATTGATTCCGGAGCCGATAACCACATAGTGAATGCCGTCAATCTCCGCGCTCATTTCCGTCAGGATGCCGCACACCTTTTTGCCATTGATAACAATGTCATTTGGCCACTTGATGCCGCACGGCTGCGGCACCACCTCCCGGACTGCCTCAAGAACAGCAAGCGCCATGACAAGCGTGAGCGCCGATGCCTTTTCCGGCCTGCACTGGGGACGGAGCATGATGGTCATGTAGATGTCCTTTCCCGCCGGCGACACCCAGCCCCTGCCGCGTCTGCCGCGTCCTGCCGTCTGCATGTCGGCAACAACGACAGCGCCTTCCTCTTCGCCCTGCTCTGCAAGCAGTTTGGCATCAATATTGGTCGAGCCTGTCTCCCTGTGGAAAACAAGCTTTCTGCCAACCCATTCCGTGTCCAGGCAGCTTTCTATTTCCATGCCGTTATAAATGTCTGTCTCCTCCGACTCCACCAGCCTGTAGCCCCTGTTGTTCTGTGCCTCTATGACATATCCGTCCTTTTCCAGCTGCCGGATTGCCTTCCAGACCGCGGTACGCGACACGCCGTAATACGCGCAGAGCTCCTGCCCGCTTACATAGTCGCCCGCCGCGCGAAGTCTTTTCAGAATCTCCTCATTTTTCATGTCCGTCACTATCCTCCATACCGCCAGCCGCGATATACTGGCGGTCAAAAAGACTGACCGCTCAGTATAAAGTGATGTACACAAACCACAATCTGGCACAAAACTTATGCGCCGAGCGTTGCCGCAATCACTGCCTTGATGGTATGCATACGGTTTTCTGCCTCGTCAAACACAAGCGACTGTCCGGACTCAAACACCTCATCCGTTACCTCAAGCTCCGTGAAACCATACTTTTCGCCCTGTTCCCTGCCAATCTTTGTCTTCAGGTCATGGAATGCCGGCAGGCAGTGGAGAAACACTGCCTTTTCCCCTGCATTGTCCATCACGGCTTTCGTCACCTTGTACGGCGAAAGCTTCTGGATACGCTCTGCCCACACTGCCTCCGGCTCTCCCATGGAAACCCATACGTCCGTATAAATAACGTCTGCTCTTTTTGTCCCGGCATCCACATCCTCCGTGAGCGTTATGGTCGCACCCGACGCTGCCGCATATGTCCTGCACAGCTCCACAAGCTCTCCGTCAGGAAAATATTCCTTTGCGGTGCACGCGGTAAAATGCATCCCGAGCTTCGCACATGCAATCATCAGCGAATTGCCCATGTTGTAGCGGGCATCCCCCATATAGGTAAGCCGGATGCCTTTCAGGAATCCGAAGCGCTCCCGTATGGTAAGCATGTCGGCGAGCATCTGGGTCGGGTGGTACTCATTGGTCAGACCGTTCCAGACGGGAACCCCCGCGTGCTTTGCAAGCTCCTCCACGATGGACTGCTCAAAGCCACGGTACTCGATGCCCTCGTACATCCTGCCAAGCACCCTTGCCGTATCCGCAATCGACTCCTTCTTTCCAATCTGGGATCCTGACGGGTCAAGGTATGTCGTGCCCATGCCAAGGTCATGCGCCGCCACCTCAAAGGAACAGCGTGTGCGCGTGCTTGTCTTCTCGAAAATCAGCGCAATGTTTTTTCCGCGAAGCGTGTCGTGCGGCACACCGTTTTTTTTCTTATCCTTATATTCAGCCGCCAGGTCAATCAGATAGATAATCTCCTCCGGCGTAAAATCCTTTAATGTCAAAAAGCTGCGTCCCTTTAAATCCATTTCCTTTAACCTCCGTATTGATATGCTTTTCTTATTCTACTACATTTGTCCGAAAGGGGCAAGTAGTTGTCGCCATAACCAAAAAGGCGCAGTCTTTTTAGAATGCGCCTTTCATATTGTATTTTATCTGGGATCCCCCTAAAATAACTACCGTTCTCTATTGTTACCAGAATACATGGTTTCCGATGACAAGTCCGTCCCTGCCGTTGTTCCTCCTGAAATGCAGCGCATCGCCGACATTGCACGCGCCGTTGATGGCTTCATTTGCCGCCTGTACACAGGAAGCTTTGATATTCTTGTTTAAAATCAGTGACTCCATACGTCCCTTTGACGCGGGCACAAACTGGCCGGAAGCATAGATTACCTCTGTAATGCTGTTCGGGTATCCACCGCACCGTACACGGTTCATCACGACTGCGCCCACCGCGACCTGTCCTTCATATGGCTCGCCGCCTGCCTCGCACTGAATCAGCGCCGCAAGTATGTCAACCTCTGACGCCGTTGCAAGCACTGCCTCTTTCTGCTGCTTTCTCTTCGCCTCCGCATCTGCAGCAGCCCTGGCGCGCTCTGCTTCTTCTCTTTCCCTGATTATCTCCATGGATTCCGCCGTGTCAATGCCAAACTCGACCCTGACAAACTCCGCCGCCACAAATCCTGTCGTACCTTCGTAGCTCACCTTTACCCAGTCGCCTTCCTCAGCAATCGCCTCAACTGCCTGTTCCTCGGCAAGAAGTCCGACAATGCCCGCTTCCAGGCTCGGCTCCTGCCTGATACGGAGGGTCTCTGTTGTGGAATACGCCGTGAGTACCCCGACATCACGTGCAATCTCCTCTGCCTCGCTCCCAAAATAAAGGTAATCATTTTTAATCCATCCGGAAACGTCACCGGACTGAATCTTCGTCCACTCACCCTTCTGCTCTATAATATCTCCGCCACAATCCTTGTACAGCACGCCGACTTTCTCGGCATCCTGTGCGGCATCCACCCGTATATTCGCATACTCGTTGACCTTAGCCATCACAAGCGTGGATTCCTGCTCCTGCGGCTTAATCTCCTGAGGCAGTACCTTCAGGGTCATTGCAAATGTGCGAAGTTCGTTGGTGTCTATGGAAATTTCTGCGTCCAGTATATCCGCTGCGCCAGCTGTTACCGCCGGCATAACTGCTTTGTCTGCTGAATTCATCTTGCCTGATGTGGTTTCCTGCTTTTTGTCCAACCCGTCCATAAGCCTTACCTTGGTATCGGCAGCCTGAGTGCTGAACGGAACAAACGCAAATACAGTTGTTACTGCTGTAATACACAACAGATATTTCCACGTTTTACAATTTGTCTTCATTTTCTACTCCATTTCCTTTTCATGTTTTGTGACAAAAAATGTTTAATTTTTTACGTTTTTGCTTTAAATGTTACATATTTGTTAACATCTATTACGATTCCATATAATAGCAAAGAGTTCGCGACTTGTCAAGTCACGAACTCCCGCATTTTAAAAATAACACCTGTAACGTACAAACTTCAGGCCACAGAATACACAAAAGCTACGATTTTAAAAATTTTTTTAAAGATTTTTTGATTTATTGACGCACGCCTCTATCGAATCCATCACCGCCGCACGAAATCCTTTTTCCTCCAGGACCTTGACCGCCTCTATCGTCGTTCCAGCCGGAGAACATACCATGTCTTTCAGCTCACCAGGATGCATGCCTGTTTCGAGAACCATCTTCGCACTGCCAAGAACGGACTGCGCCGCAAACGCATATGCCTGTTTTCTCGGTATGCCCGCATGGACGGCTGCATCCGCCATCGCTTCTATAAACAGAAATACATACGCGGGAGAGCTTCCTGCCACGCCGATAAATCCATCCATCAGCCGCTCCGGGAGAATATACGCCTTCCCAAAACTGTTCATGATTTTCAGCGCAGTCTCTTTATCACCTGCGGAAACAGCCGTGTCTGCACCCTTTTCTTTCAGGCAGATGCAGGTGCAGCCCTCGCCTACCATGGCAGGCGTGTTCGGCATACAGCGTACGACCCGGAGCTCCTTTCCAAACTCCTGCTCTATCCAGTCAATTGATTTCCCTGCCGCGATAGAGATGACAAGGTGCCTGTCTCCCACGAAATCCTTGATTTCGGCTATCACCTCCGGCAAAAATACCGGCTTCACGGCCAGTATCAGCACATCCGAAAGAAACGCCGTATTTTTGTTGTCCGTGCCAGCGGAAATGCCATACTTCTCACTGACCCGCTCCGCGGTCGCCTGTGTTTTTGCGGAGCCTATGATATCCTCCGCCTGAAATGCGCCCGTCCCCAGCATACCGCCAATCATGGCTGTTGCCATATTGCCAAGCCCTATAAAACCTATCTTCATCCTTTTTTCTCCTATCTCAAATTGTACACACGAAATTTCAGCCAGTATATCTGCGCCGCTGCCGTGCTGCCTCATACATCAGTACTGTTGCCGCCGCTGCCGCATTCAGCGACTCGACCTGTCCTTCCATCGGAATCCTGATGTACTGCGAAGCCCTGTCCGCCGTCTCACGCCGCAGGCCTTTTCCCTCATTCCCTACCAAAAATGACGCTGGACGTGTATAATCCGGTTCATCATAGTCCACACTGTCGTCCAGGTGCGCGGCATATACCGCAATCCCTTTCTGCCTTAACAGCTCTATCGTACCAGAAAGCCCGTCCACGATAAAAAATGGCACCCTGTATATGGAACCCATCGTCGCGCGTATCACCTTGGGATTAAAAATATCCGCCGTCTGCCTTGTCATGATAATCCCGCTCACACCGGCACCCTCTCCGGCACGCAGAATCGTTCCCAGATTGCCCGGATCCTGCAAGTCCTCAAGGAGTACGAGAAGCGGCGGCTTCCCTCCCCTCTCCATGGCATCCATCCAGTTTTCAATATGCTCCGAAAGCACATACTGCGGCATGGAAAGCACGCAGAGCACCCCCTGCGGTGTCTGGGTATCAGACACTTTCTGAAACACTTCGTCCGAAAGCACTTCATATTGAAATGTTTTCAGAAATTCCTTCAAATCCCTGTCTGCCTTGTTTTGCCCCTGTTTCACATGCCTGTTGAGAAACGATTCGGCCAGGTAGACTTCCTTTACCCATTCCGGGGGAGCCTCCTGAAACATCCGGACTCCCTCCACAATAAAAACCTGCTCCTCCCTGCGGCATTTTGCCTTCCGCACCAGGGCGGCAAGCCGTTTCACCCTGTTGTTTGATGTACTTGATATCATATCTTATTTGTAAGCTCCTTTTGCAAAATGGTTCCGGTTCTGCTTTAACATCTTTTCTGCGACATCGTTTGCCGCCATGACCATCAGGTGGTCCGTATCCCGGATAATATAGTCCGCGGAGGGCATCACACTCATTTCCTCCTGATGTTTCTTTTTAATCCCGAGTATGGAAACCTTATGCTGGGCAGCGATGTCTGACTCCTTGATGCTCTTTCCCACCCATTCCTTCAATGGCGGCATCTCGTAGATTCCAAATGCCCCCGGAAGGTCAATGTAGTCAAAAAGATTGTCAAGGCTGTAGCGCTCCGCCCACTTCTCCGCAATATCCTTTTCCGGGTAAATCACCTCGTCCGCCCCATTGCGCAGCAAAAATTTTGCCTGGATGTCCCTGGTCGCCTTACTGATGACCCGCCTTGCCCCCATTTCCTTTACGAGGCTTGTCACTTCAAGGCTGCTCTGAAAGTTCGTCCCAATACATACAAACACCACATCAAAATTCCCGATTCCAAGGCTCTTTAAAACTTCCTCATTTGTACAGTCGCCGATTCTGGTGCTGGTGGCATACGGCGCGATATCCGAAAGCTTTTCCTCGTCCTCGTCCACAATCATGACATCGTGCCCATTCTCCAGAAAATTGTGCGCCAGATGATGCCCGAACCGTCCCATTCCGATAATCAATATTGATTTCATATAAATCCCCCATTCTTGCTCAGCCCACAAATTTGGGCACAAGCATAAATTTGCCTGTGAAAAATTTATTTTTCACAGTATTTCCTCCCTGTTTTTACCCAACAATAATTTTTTCCTGCGGCTGTCTGACAGATGCTGATGTCTTTTTCTGTGCAAATATCAGCGCAAATGAAAGGCTTCCCAGTCGTCCGCAGTACATCAGGACAATCAGGACAATCCGTGAAACAGCGCACATGCTCCTTGTAACCCCCGTTGTCATCCCCACTGTTCCGATTGCGGAAAGCACTTCAAAAATCACATCCTCAAAATTCAATAACGGCTGTAATATCATTATAATAACAGCCGCTATGATTGCCAGGCTGAAATTAATAATCACGACGGCATTCGCTTTTTTGACCACGTCCTCCGTAAGCCTCCGCCCAAAAAGATTAATATCCTCCCTGTTCAGAACCATTGCCCCGGCATAGAACAAAAGCACCACAATGGACGTCGTCTTTACGCCGCCCGCCGTGGAGCCCGGGCTGCCGCCGATAAACATCATAACTATTGTTATTATTTTCCCGGCATTCGAGAGCGCTGCCGTATCAACCGTATTAAAACCGGCTGTCCGCGGCGTCACGGATGAAAACAATGCCCCCAGCAGCTTCTCAAGCGGACTCATCCCTGCAAAAGATGCCTGGTTTTCCGTGAATAGAAACAATATGGTTCCCACAATGGTCAGAATCAGTGTCGTGGCAAGGACAATCTTGCTGTGCAGCAGATACTTCCGGAAATGCCATTTGTTCCGAATCACGTCGTCCCACACAATGAAACCGATGCCGCCGACCAGTATCAGCGTGACAATCACAAGGTTGACCACCACGTCTCCCTCAAAGGCGACAAGGGAAGAATATTCTTCGTTGACACCCATCAGGTCAAACCCGCCATTGCAGAAGGCAGAGATTGCGTGAAAGACCGAGAAATAAATCCCCCTCGCCATTCCGAAGCGCGGGATAAAGCGAAATGCAAGCAATACGGCGCCCGAAAACTCTATCACCAGCGTTCCCACGACAATTTTCTTCACAAGCCGCACCACACCGGCAATTTCCAGGGTGTTGACACTTTCATGGAGCTGTTCCCGCTGGTGCAGCCCGATTCGCTTTTTCAGCAGTACCGATATAAACGCGCCAAGTGTCAGAAAGCCAAGTCCCCCCACCTGTATCAGGCACAGGATGACCACCTGTCCAAACGTGGTCCAGTTCTGGTAGGTGTCCGCCACCACAAGCCCCGTCACGCAGGTCGCCGAAGTTGCCGTAAAGAGGGAATTTAAAAAATTTCCCTGACCAGATCTGTTGGATACCGGCAGCGTCAGCAAAAGCGCCCCCATCAGTATAATCAACGCAAAGCCGGACGCAATCAGCCTTGTGGTGGATTTTTTTTCAATCGACTTATTTTTCTTGTTATTTGATGCCATGATGTGCCATTCCTTTACTATGATTCCTACAGTTCACAGTTCCTAACCGCAAAAGGCCAGGACACTGCCGCCCTGACCTCATCTTTTATGTCCAAACTATTATCGCGATAATTTCCTACAGATATCATACTGGTATTCGTCGATACCCTTTGTCATGTTCAGCGCTTCCTCGATGTCGTAGTCAACAAACGCGCCGTGCTTGTAAGCGACAACTCTGTTTGATTTGCCCTCGCAAAGGATGTCTGCCGCATACGCGCCCATGATGGAAGCATAGAATCTGTCCTTACAGGTAGGGTTTCCGCCGCGCTGCAGATAACCGAGGATGGTAGCCCTTGTCTCAATTCCCGTCGCTGCCTCAATGCGCTTTGCCATGGATGTCGAATGGCCGATACCCTCGGCATTTACGATAATATGGTGTGTCTTTCCCTTTTTCCTGCTCCTGACAATGTTGTTAATCAGCTCCTGTTCGTCATAGTTGTACTTCTCCGGAAGCAGGATATCCTCCGCACCGTTGGCAACTCCTGTCCAGAGCGCAATATATCCGGCGTGCCTTCCCATAACCTCTATAATGGAACATCTCTCATGGGAGGAGGATGTGTCCCTTACCTTGTCAATTGCCTCCATCGCCGTGTTAATTGCCGTGTCAAAACCGATTGTGTACTCTGTACATGCAATATCAAGGTCGATTGTTCCCGGAACGCCTACCGTGTTGATGCCGTGTCTGGCAAGTCCCTGCGCGCCCCTGTACGAGCCGTCCCCGCCGATAACGACAAGTCCGTCGATACCATGCTTGCGGCAGATTTCAGCAGCCAGCTCCTGTATATTCTGTTCCTTAAATTCAAGACACCTTGCTGTTCCGAGGATTGTGCCACCCTTCTGGATGATATCCGCTACGCTGAACGCCTCCATATCAACAATCTCCTCGTTGATAAGCCCCATGTAGCCTCTCTTAATCCCCTTTACCTTTACATTGTTTGTCAACGCTTTCCTTACCACTGCACGAATTGCAGCATTCATTCCCGGTGCATCTCCTCCACTCGTCAATACACCAATTGTCTTGATTTCACTAGACATTATGATACCTCCTATACAAAAACCGGCACCCGCCTCGATACCAGCGGCAAAACAGCCAAATTATCCCTATTACTTTTTTGCTACAATGATTGTACCCTTTTTTTTGCAATAATACAATACTCTTTGACAAAAAAATATCATATTTGTATACACATCAATCATTTATCAGCTGACCACTTTTACATTTTCTTCCCCGAATAGTGCACGGAGCTTGTCAAGGACAGCACTGTCTGCTTTTATGTTCCGGTTTGGCGGCAGCGTCTTTCTCTGACGTGTTTCTTCTATATATATAACAACACTATCATTTCCCTCAGAGTCATGAATGGCATCAAACAAAACCGTTTCCTTCTCCATGTAAGAATTCTTGTCCGGAAACTTCAGCCACACCTTTCTCGGAATTTCATCAAAGGCGGTAATGCCCTCACAGATGAGCTTGCCGTCCCGCTCCTCCTCAACCTGCACCCTGCCCTCGATAAACACCTTATTCTCTTCGACAAGCTTTGACGAATATTTCTCATATGCATTGGGAAACACGATGACCTCAATACTGCCAACCAGATCCTCCAACGTAAGAAATGCCATAATCTTGTCCTGTTTGGTGTACTTTATCTTCTTGTCCATAATCATGCCGCCGACGGTAGCCTTTGTGTTGTCCTCGACATGTGTCATCCCCGTCTCCTCGTCGAGATAAAAATCCGAAGTCCTTGCCGTGATACGCTTCTCCCACAAGGCCTGGTACTCCTCCATCGGATGACCGCTGACATAGAACCCCAGAACCTCTTTTTCAAAGCTGAGCAGAAGCTCCTTCTCGTATTCCCCCACTTCTGGCATCTTGATCTCAAGCTCCTTTTTATCCTCCTCTGACACAATATCCATCAGCGACATCTGCCCTGCCATTACGCCACGCTTGCTGTGTGTCACGCTGTCAAGTACCCGTGAGTAGACACTCATCAGCTGCTTTCTGGTCGCCCCGAAGCTGTCAAATGCACCTGCCTTGATAAAATTCTCTATCGCACGCTTGTTGACATCAAAACGCTGTGTGCGCTCCACAAAATCCTTCAGGTCCTGATATTTCCCATGCTCCTTCCGCTCTCCCGTAATTCCGTCAATCACCGTTCTCCCGACGCTCTTAATCGCATTCAGCGCATACCGTATCGCGCCGTTTGACACGGAAAACCCGCGCTCCCCCTCATTGATGTCCGGCGGGAGAATCTGGATGCCCATGCTCTTGCAGACCATGATATATTCTGACACCTTGGAGGCATTGTCAATCACCGATGTCAGGAGCGCCGCCATAAATTCCACCGGATAATAATATTTCAGGTATGCCGTCTGGTAGGCAACCACCGCATAGCACGCCGCATGGGACTTGTTAAACGCATATTTTGCAAAATCCATCATGGTTCCGTAAATCTGGTCTGCCACCGTCTCCGGAATACCGGCTGCCACACACCCCGGAACACCCTCCTCGGAATTGCCGTGCACGAAATTCCTGCGTTCCTGTTCCATGACATATGCCTTTTTCTTGCTCATCGCACGCCGCACAAGGTCGCTTCTTCCCAGTGTATATCCGCCAAGGTCACGCACAATCTGCATAACCTGCTCCTGGTAGACAATACAGCCATAGGTGGGGGCAAGTATCGGTTCGAGCTGCGGGCACGCATAAGTGACATCCGCATGGTTATTTTTTCCTCTGATATAAGCCGGGATAAAATCCATTGGCCCCGGGCGGTAAAGGGAGATTCCTGCAATCACGTCCTCAAGATTCTGCGGTTTGAGCTCCTTCATAAAGTTTTTCATGCCCTGACTTTCCAGCTGGAACACGCCGTCCGTCTTTCCGGTTCCGAGGGAAGCAAGCACCTTCTTGTCATCGTAGTCAATGTTATCCACATCGATGTGGATTCCGGTCGTTTTTTCCACATTATCCACGGCATCCTTGATGACGGTCAGCGTGCGCAGCCCCAGAAAATCCATCTTTAACAGGCCAAGCTCCTCAATGGTGGTCATGGTAAACTGCGTCGTGATGGCTCCGTCACTTCCGCGCGAGAGCGGCACAAACTCATCTGCCGGCTTCTGGCAGATAACGACGCCTGCCGCATGCATGGAGGTATGGCGCGGAAGCCCCTCCAGTCTTTTACACATGTCAATCAGGTAATGAACCTGCTCGTCCTCCTCATAGAGCTTACGAAACTCCGGATTCATTTTCAGGGCACGCTCAATATTCACCGGAATGTTTCCCTCACTCGGTATCATTTTGGCAATACTGTCCACATAGTTATATGGGAGGTCGAGCGCGCGTCCGACATCGCGGATGACGCCTTTTGCCGCCATTGTACCAAACGTTACAATCTGAACAACCTTATCATGCCCATACTTTTCACTGACATAATCAATGACCTCCTGCCTGCGTTCATAGCAGAAATCAATATCGATATCGGGCATCGACACACGCTCCGGATTCAGGAAACGCTCGAACAGCAGGCTGTAGCGAATCGGGTCAATATTTGTGATATGCAGGCAGTACGATACAACGCTGCCTGCTGCCGAGCCACGCCCCGGTCCGACCGGTATATCGTGTTCCCTTGCCCAGTTGATGAAATCCCAGACAATCAGGAAATAGTCGACATATCCCATCTTCCGGATGACACCCAGCTCATAGTCAAGCTTTTCCCGGATGGCGCCGTCATCCGCAGGGTAACGCTCGTTTAACCCGTCCATACAAAGCTTATTGAGATAGCTCCATGAATCATAGCCCTCCGGCACTTCAAATTTCGGCAGCTTCGTCACGCCAAACTCAATCTCCACATTACACCGGTCGGCAATCAGCGCCGTATTGTCAAGCGCCTGCTGTGCATATGGGAAAAGTTCACGCATCTCCATCTCACTTTTTACGTAGTACTGTCCGCCGTCATAACGCATCCTGTCCTCGTCGGAAACCTTTTTCGCCGTCTGGATGCACAGCAGGATGTCATGTGATTTTTCATCCTCCGCATACGTGTAATGGATATCATTTGTCGCCACAAGCGGAATGTCCAGCTCCTTACTCATGCGCAGGAGCGCCGTGTTGACTGTCCGCTGCTCCGGAATCCCATGATCCTGAAGCTCAAAGAAATAGTTGCCCTTCCCAAAGCAGTTCAGGTACTTTAATGCCGTATTTTTTGCTTCCTGGTAAAGCCCCTTTACGAGAAGCCTTGGCACCTCGCCGGCAAGGCACGCCGACAGTGCAATGATGCCCTCATGGTACTTCTCAAGCACCTCCATGTCGACACGCGGCTTGTAATAGTACCCTTCCGTAAAGCCCTTGCTCACGATTTTCATCAGGTTGGCATACCCTGTGTTGTTTTCCGCCAGCAGCACGAGATGGTGGTAGCGCTCCTCGCCGCCGCCCAGTTCCTTGTCGAAGCGCGAATTGGGCGCCACATAGACCTCACACCCGAGAATCGGCTTGACACCGTTTGCCCTTGCCTCCTTGTAAAAATCAATCACGCCATACATGACGCCATGATCCGTGATTGCGGCGCTGTCCATGCCAAGCTCCTTGACGCGCTTTACATATTCTTTAATTTTATTCGACCCGTCCAACAGACTGTACTCTGTATGCACATGAAGATGTGTAAATGCCATATTAATCCCCCTGCCGCCTTAGGCGGCTCGTATAGATATGAAATTCCTCTCTGCGGAATCTCATATCAGTGCAGAGAATGCCGTATTTCAGGCATTCTCCTGTGTGAGACTTCGTACTTCTTAACGAAGCAGCCTTTGCTGCTGAGTTTTAGAAGTACTTCTCACACTATCCTCCGTAACATTTTATCCTTCTGTATCCCTCTATTTATAATATACACGAAAATACTTTTCAATACAACGAAAAATCAAAGCCTGCATTCCTTTGATGAAATGCAGGCTTTGAAATATCACTGTCGATTATCCAAGCTGGAAAAATGTCATATCCTGTTCGAGCTGCGCGGAAATGGTCATGAGTTTCTCGGACTCCCGCAAAAGCTCTGAGATTGTATGATTCAGTTTCTGCATCGCGGATGCCGTCTCCGTCGCGGATGCCGCATTTTCCTCCGAAATGGCAGACAGGTTCAGCATAATCTCAGACACGGTATTGCGCACCTTGTTGCACTCTATGATGGCACCCTTGATAACAGCCGTCTTGTCCCTTGACTGCGCAATGCCTTCCTTGACAATCGCAAACTGTCTCTGCGTCTCAGAAAGCTTGTTATTCTGCTCGTTTGTCGCCGTCTCCACCTCTGTCATGATGTCAAGGGTCTCCTTAAACTCATTGATAAGGTTGGATATGATGCCAAAAATGCTGTCCGCGGACTTGTTCGACTGGTCCGCCAGCTGCTGTATCTCCGATGCAACGACCGCAAAGCCCTTTCCTGCCTCGCCGGCCCTTGCCGCCTCGATACTTGCATTCAGCGACAGCAGGTTGGTCTGGTCCGCAATGGATGAAATCAGCACTGCCGCCTCCTCGATTTCCTTTACGGATTCGTTTGTCTTTGTAATCTGGCTGGCTATTTTATGGATTCCGTCTGTCATGTTTCCGTTCGACCGGCTCAGCTCGCCCAGTATCGTCACAGCCTCGTCACTCGCCTGTTTCATGTTGATGGAAGTCTCGTCAAGCTCAGCAATATCGGCATCCATCGTGTCCATCAGCTCCCCGAGGTTTACAATCTCGTTTGTGGATGTCTCCACGTCGCCCGCCTGGTTGGTCGCACCAAGTGCGATGTCCGATACCGCGGCATCAATATTCCCCGATGTCTCCTCGGAGCTTTTCGACATTTCCGCAAGCCCGGCGCCGCTTCTCTGAAGTTCCACGCCGTACTCCTTGACATTTCCGATAACCTGCGAAAGCTTGTCAGTCATTTTATTGAGCGAGCGTCCAAACACGTCAAACTCATTTCCGTCATTCGTGTCTGCCTTTATCATAATTTCTCCCTCGGTAATGTGGGAGAGCGTTCCATTAAATTTCTTGATGCTTTTTTGTACAGACGTAATCACAAACAGCGTAAGAATGACCACAAGCACTGCCCCCACGGCAAAAACACCGTAGATTAAAGAGGACATTGTTACTTTCTGCTGGTTTGTAAGCTCCTCTATCCTGGTGCGTACCGCAGTGGTCTCCTCTGTGAGGTTCGCATTGAGCGTATTGTTTTCCGCCTTGATTGACAGGATATCCTTATCATAGGAAATAATCCCCTCAACTGCCGCAAGCTTTGCCGAAAAACCGCCTGACAGTGCATCCGCAATCGCCTGGTCCTTCGTATACAATGGTGCGTTGGCAAGCATTGTATTCAGCAGTGCAACCATGTCATCCGGATAGCTTCCTGTATCGCTGCCCTCTGCCACAAGCTTGTTATATGTGTCAAACATGGTATTGATGTTCTTTAGCTCTGTCTCAAAATCATACTTGACGTCAAACGCCGTCGCAACGCTGATTTCCGGAAGCTCTTTTTCCTCAAAATACAAATCAAACGAAATAGTGCGATATTCAGAGACATTAATATCGGTCACATCAATCCTTGTCGTGACCTCCTGCCAGTTTCCGTTCACATTCGTAAATTTTGTCTGAATATGCAGTGCATCCTTTCCATCAAATGTTCCTATTTCCACATTCGCCAGTCCGTCACCATACGAACCGGAAAGCACATCCGGATTAATGTCCGCTATGGAAAGTTCTGCCGAATCAAGCTTAATATTGGTCACATACACATCCCCAGTATACTCAAGGCCATTCCCGCCAAGACGAATCATCAGTGTGTTTCTTTTGCTGATATCCGGTATCTCGTGCACATATGATGTCCTTTTAAAGTTTTTACCGCCGATGGGTTCGGACACAAGGGCTGCCAGCGCCGCATTGTCCCACACTCCGTCAGCCCATCCGGACTCCCCTGACATCTGTGCGATTGTGGAAAGCAGGTTCTCATCTCCCCCCGCATAGCCGGCATACATACCACTGTCACTCCGAAATCCCCTGTCTGCCAGAAGCTTATTGAGTTCCACCGTATTTGCACTCACATGCCCAATCGTTTCCGACACACGCTGCAAATCCGCATTGTAGCTCTCTCCTTTGCTGTATGTAAGTGCATCCGCAGCCGCCTCGTTCATATATGTAAGATTGGACTGAATCGTCTGGTAGTGGTTCAAATCCAAATCATACAGAAAAGACGTCTCCTGCGTGATGTTTTCGTTCTGCTTGAGGTTGATATTGTTGATATCGCCCAGCACCTGGTTGTTCGCATTGTTGCTGTTCATAATGCAGATGCCGACAAGCCCCAGTATGACGGTACAAATAATTGCCACCGCGCCCAGCATGATAAGCTTTGCCTTGATACTCTTCATGTTGCCCTCCTTGTTTTGCCTAAACATTTGTATATTATTTTTTTATCTTTTTCATTAAATTGATACAGTTAATTACTTTCAATTTAAATTGTAACCGTATATTCTGCGTAAAACTGTTCTGCCAGCAGCAGTTTATTGCCCCACTCGCGCTCCGGCAGGTCCCCAGTAAAATTATCCTTGTCGCATCTTCCATACCACGGCTCAATGCACACAAACGGGGCATTCTTTTTTGCCGGCGACCACAGCCCGAACAGCGGCGCATCAAAACGCACCGTAAGATACGGCTGTCCCTGTTTGTCACAGAGCGACACCCTGTGCGCCTGGTTATCCTCCACAATCAGCGCGTCATCATCAAAGAGATCCGCCGTGATGTTCAAATATCCATTGTTCAGCGCATATGCCTTCTTGCGCAACGAGAGCGTGCCGTTATTTCCTATTACACTGGAGATGATTGTATCATTGGTGTCAAACAATATCTGATAATCCGTCTGTGCATCGCCGTCATGAATCGGGCACAGGAACGCCGGATGACCGCCTATGCTGAAATACATCTCCTTGTTCCCACAGTTTTTCACCCGCCAGGAAATCACCACATTATTTTCATCAATCCTGTAACCGATTGCCAGTTCAAAATCAAACGGATATTTTTCCAACGTCTCTTTCCCTGATTTCAGCACAAACACAAGCTCGTCCCCTGTCTGCCGCAGCAGTTCGAACTCCATGTCCCGCGCAAAACCGTGCTGTGACATGGGATATTCCTTCCCATCATATCTATAACAGCCGTTATTCAGACTTCCGACTACCGGAAAAAGCACCGGCGAAGTCCTCTTCCAATATTCCGGTTTTGCATCCCACATGTACTCTCTGTCGGATTCCACATTTTTAAGTGATTTTAGCTCAGCGCCCAGCGTGTCCACACCAATGCGCAGCCGAGCATTTTCCAGACTGTATACTGCCATCTTTCCACCTTTCCTTTCTCACGAAACCGGCATATTTTCGCCATTTTTCGTAAACCAACAGCTCATTTCCCCCACCATGCAGATTTCATCTGCATCATTTTTCCCCTGTAATTTTTATAGTATACCAATCTTTTTACCACGTCAACTGCATATTGTTTTTTAGCTAAAATTAGCCTGTTAATTATTCTGTCGGCTTGCTGACATATTTCATCTGGACGCCCATGTGCAATCGAGTGGGGGCGCGACCTTCTCCACTACTCGTGCGCTGGGCGTCCGGCAGCTTGCTGACATATTTCATCTGGACGCCCATGTGCAATCGAGTGGGGGCGCGACCTTCTCCACTACTCGTGCGCTGGGCGTCCGGCAGCTTGCTGACATATTTCATCTGGACGCCCATGTGCATAAAAAAGGCAGGCATGTACCTTATGATACACTGCCTGCTTTTCTCACCACCCCAAATCCCAAGGGATATGGACCAGTGTGTACGCTTATCGTCGCACCAATCTGATATTTGGACAGCTCTGCGTCCGTGATGGCAAAGCCTTTCTCATTGAGAAACGCAACCGCCCCCTTCCGGAACGCCTCCCCCTCCTCAATGTCATAGCCATAGCCCACACAGATGCTGTAGGTCTCCGGCGTGGCATTGACTTCCTCAAGGTACTGCCACAGAAGGTCATATACTTTTTCCAGCGATTTCTTACGGCTCCTTGCCAGTCCCGACGGAAAGATTTCCCCCTCCTTGAGCGTAATCAGCGGCCGGATTCCCAGCATACTGCCCGCAAGCCCCGCAAGCTTGCCGATGCGCCCGCCATGCTTGAGATAGTCAATATTGCCGACCGTGAAAAAAATCCTTCCGGTTCCCTTGAGCTTCTCGAGCTCCTCGACAACCGTTTCATATGCGGCACCCGCCTCGTACAGTTTTGCCGCCTCGAGTACAAAAATCCCCTGCAGCACGGTATCCAGGGTGGAATCCATAACGGTTATCCGCGCGTCCGGATAATTCTCAAGAATCATTTCCCTTGCATTCATCGCCGACTGGAACGAACCACTGAACTTCGTTGTAATGCATATGCAGATGACTCCCTTTCCCGCCTCGACAATCGGCGTAAATACATCAACATAATCCTGTACAGAAGGCATCGATGACTTTGGAAACGTCGTGGGATCCGAAACCATCTGCTCATAAAAATCCCTGATTGGCATCTCGGCAATTTCTTTCCGGTAATTTTCACTGTCAAACGAAACATAAAAAGGAACTACGTCGATATTTTTTTGTCTGCAAAGCTCTGGCGGCAAGTCACAGGATCCGTCTGTCACTATTTTGTAATCCATTCATAAAACCCCATTTCTTTTTGTATCTTGTCATAATATTATGCCGTTTTTATTACCACGTTATGTAGTCATTCAAATTATATCACGTATTTCCTATATTGTCATTCAAATTTTCGGGTAAGTTGCTATCGTTGTAAACGAATGATCCATCGTGGGGCATTTCACCTTGTCCAGAACAGATTTTACAAGGCGCTTCCCCATCTCCTCTATCCGCACGTCCACCGTCAGGATATCCTTTTTGAAGAAATCCGGTTCCAGTGTGTTGTTAAACCCCGTAATCAGCACTCGTTTTACTGCCTGCGAATCCCTCTGCAAAATGGCAAGGGCGGCATGCTTTGCAACATCATCATCCTCACAGACAACCACTTCCGGTATAAAAGGCATATCCTCCACCACTTTTTCCACCATCGCATAACTGAAGCCAAGATTGTTTTCCGGTCTTGTATACTGCATCCGTTCGTCGAGCCGGATATGGTTCTTGTTGCAGGAATTCAGGAATCCGAGATACCTTGCCTGTATCATGCGCGACCCTTCCGCAAACCCGATATAGGCAAATTTGGTACATCCCTTCTGTTCAATCACATAATTGGTAAGGTTGTTCATCGAATAAAATCCTTCCACATTAATGACATCGCCAAGCTTAATATACTCCTGCGCATTGACCGGGCTGTTAAAAAATGTCATAGGCAGCTTCCTGCGGGCAATCCCCTTTACAAACCTTGCCGGAAATACACTCAGAAAGATAACCCCTTTCACATCCCCGGCTATCAGTCTGCCTGCCTCCTCGCCGTCCCTGTCCTTTTCATTGACGACATAAAGCTGCATCCGGTAGCCTTCATCATTGACGGCGTTGCTGATGCCAGCCAGAACCCTTGTCCAGAACACGGACTGCATCTGGTTAAATAACACCAGTATTGTTCCGGTGTTGGCTTTCCGATAGGTTGTTTTTACCTCCTCCACCAGATTCTCATCGAGCTTGGTATATCCCATCTGCCATGCCTTCTGCACCACGGCATGCCTTGTCTGCGGGGAGACGAGACCACCGTTGAGCGCCTTTGCCACGGTATTGCGGCTAAGCCCCATCTCTGCTGCAATATCCTGTATTGTAACCTTCTTCATTTGTCGAATGCTTCCCCTTTCCAGTCAAATATTTATACTCACGGCAAATGAAATTCTCTGTGAGTATCGCGCTACCACTTTAAAACAAGGGAATCTTTCCCTCATATACATTGTTAATCACATAGTATGCCGTAAAATCCGTCGGTTTTAAATACACATGGATCAATTCTATCTTATCTGCCGCATTTCCCCTCCTGACATAGTCCTCCGTAACCCTGGTTGCGATAGACTGCATATCCGTTTCACGGTCACGGTACTGGAGTTCAAAATCAACCTCAATCCCATTGATTTCGGATTTGTATCCGGATTTTTTCACGTCATCCTCCGGTGCATTTACAGGCTCCTTTTCAATATCTATCGTTATTTTATCTATCTCCTGCCCGTCCGTCCTGCCCTTTTCACCCGCTGGTTTATCCTGGTTAATTTCCTCCCCGAGCTTCTCTTTATCTTTCATATGAATCCTCCATCTCCTTATATTTTTACCCTGTTTCCCATTCATTTTCTGAACCAGTCATCTTTCCTATAATACCACACTTTGCACATTATGAACACACAAACTTTAAAAAGTGTGAATTATTTCTTTCACGCAAAATCATGCGCCATAGCCCTTAATTGCCTGCGCCCGGTACTTGCCTCCTGGTTTTTCCTTAATTATAAGGCTTTTATATGGTTTTTGATTTGATAACGCATATTATTTGCAGGCTTTCAAAACTTTCAATCCGGCTTTCATTCTTCTCCTGTGTGCACACACTGCCTTCTTTGTAAATCCGTCAAAAAATTTAACAATAATATGTAACATTCGTTATTCCAAAAAGCGGAATGGTGCCTGTTTATCGGCATGCAGAAAGTTCATGAGCAGATACGCCGCCCTGATGGAAACCTTTTCTTCCCTTAGAATTCGTGCTGCCTCCGCTTTATCCACTATCAGGACCTGGATGGATTCCGTGTCCTCCATATCCGCGCGGCTGATTGCTCCGCTGGCATATCCAAACACTGCATTGCAGCTTTCATCGGTAAATCCGGCTCCCATAAAAAACGGCCGGCGGTACGCGCCATCGCCTTTCGTATAAACTGTAAAGTCAAGCCCGGTCTCCTCTTTCATCTCCCTGACAGCTGCCACATCCGGCGTCTCCCCCGCGTCAATGAGACCGGCGGGAAGCTCATACAGATAATCATCCAGCGGATATCTGTACTGCCGAATCATAACAATCTTCTCCGGGTCTTCCCGCAGAACCGGATAGATGACAACCCCCTCCGCTGCACTGTCCTTTGTCAGCAGCTTGATGTTATCCTCGTTTCTCCTCGACACAAAGAAATAGTCAAAAGCCCGCCCGCTGTCCGTCAGCGCATCCAGTTTAAATAAATTCAGGAACTTATTGTCTGACAATTTATGAATTTTTGTGTACTTTTTCATGTAATTACCTCCTAATGTTTGACTTTTACGACAAGAAAAGCTACAATGTTAATAATCATTCGGTAACAGTTCAGCATTCGGCTTCCTGTTACAAGCATCAAGCCATGCAAAACCACTTCGTGGTGGCTTGATGCACCTCAGCCACTACGCTGTTTCACGGACTTTGCAGCAAGTGCAAAGTCCCGGGCTGAACTGTTACATCATTCGATTACATTTTTACTGCAGAAAGGGGGAGCATCCATGAAACAGATCCCAATTACAGAACTTACGCCCGGCATGGTAACTGCCCAGGACATCTTATCCTATGACAATAAGACGATTGTTCCCAAAAATGTCGTCCTTACAGAGAATATTATAGCACGACTTGAGGGATATTCCATATATTATGCTCAGATTGAAGATAAAGTTGTAGAAGATTTGTCAACACCCATGACAAACCAGTCCGGATATTTGATGCAAACTTCCATTTCCCGGCTCCACAGTGCCAGCCATACAAAGTCCAGCAAGGAAAAAACAAAAGAAAGCAGGCAGTTTGAACGCTTTTCCCACCACTTTGCACAGTGCTCCGAGCATTATCAGAACAACCTTACAAAGTCACTATACCGCAACGAGCCGTTCCGCGCAAACGAGTTATTGAAGGAAACGATGGCGCTTCTGCATCAGGATGCGCAGGAAATCAACATTTTTGACATGCTTCTGAACATGCACAACAAGGATGAGTCGGTGTACAGCCACTGTATTGATGTGGCGCTGATTTCCAATGTCCTTGCACGGTGGCTGCATTTCTCGGAAGCAGACCAGATGATGGCGACTGCATGCGGCCTGTTCCATGACGTCGGGAAGTTCATGCTTCCCACGGGCGTCTTGCGAAAGCCGGGAAAACTGACTCCCGAGGAGTTTGAAATCGTAAAGACGCACACCACGGAGGGCTTTCATCTGCTCGGACGGTACAACAGCATTCCGGAGCCTGTCAAGAACACTGCCCTGATGCACCATGAGAAATGTGACGGGAGCGGCTATCCCTATGGGCTGACAGGTGACGAGATTGACAAGTTTTCCAAAATTGTCACCATTGCCGATATCTTTGATGCCATGACAAGCGAGCGGGTATACCGTTCTGCAATGTGTCCGTTCACCGTGATTAAGTACTTTGAGGATGACGGCATTCAGAAATATGATATGAAATACATCCTGACATTCCTTGAAAACGTGTCAAACTCCTATCTCAACCACCGTGTCACGCTCAGCAACGGCATGGAAGGAAATGTCATTTTTATCAACCATGACAATTATTCAAAGCCTGTCATCCGCATGGAAAACAACGAAATCATCGATCTGCAGGCGTCTTACTACCAAAGTATGCTACAGCTGACGAACAACAAGAACATTTCGATTGAGGCAATTATTTAGCGCGGATTAAACCAGAAAGAAGGAACCCTTTTACCGGGTTCCTTCTTTCTGTCTGTCAGGCTATCCTGTTCAGCGACATGTCATTTCAATATGCAAATTATTCCACGTCCGCAAGCGCTGCCATATCTTCCTCGCCGGTGCGAATCTTGACCACCTTGTCGACATTGTACACAAATATCTTTCCGTCACCGATATGCCCTGTATAAAGGACTTTTTTCGCGGATTCAATGACCTTCTCAACCGGTATCGAAGATACCACCACTTCAACCTTCACTTTCGGAAGCAGCGTCGCATCAATCTCTGCCCCGCGGTATTTCTCGCCGGCTCCCTTCTGAATGCCGCATCCCATTACCTGCGTCACGGTCATGCCAGTCACACCAATTTGGTTCATTGCCTTGCGGAGCACATCATACCTTGAGAGCTTCGCGATAATAACAACCTTGTAAATGCCGGACGCCGACGGCATTGGAACCTGTGAAACCCTGACTGCCGCATTCTTCTGTGCCTCGGATGCCTCCTCGTAGTTATCAGAGCCAAGCTGCGTATTCTCATTTTCCTCCATAATCATGCTGTTAGAGATATCCATCATGGAAAAGCCTGCATATGCGGACGGAAGACCATGCTCCGTGGCATCCAGGCCGATAATTTCCTCCTCCTCACTGACACGGAGACCGAACGTCGCCCGAATCACCAAAAATGTAATGGTAATCGTGATAACCGTCCATATGATGACACTGAACATTCCTGCAAGCTGCATTCCAAGCAGCCTGAAGCCACCACCGTAAAACAGCCCTGTTCCACATATCTGGTTTGCCCCATATGTAACACCGTCGCCATATCCCCGCGCAAATGCCGGAGCTGAGTCTGTCGCAAAAAAACCGACTGCAATGGTTCCCCAGATGCCGTTCAGGCAGTGTACCGCTACCGCACCGACCGGATCATCAATATGAAGCTTGTAATCCAGGAACCATACCCCAAATACCACCAGCAGGCCTGCCACTGCGCCAATCACAATTGCGCCAAATGCGTCTGTCACATCACAGCCCGCGGTAATCGCCACAAGACCTGCAAGCGATGCATTGAGACACATGGAAACATCAGGCTTGCCGTACTTGACCCATGTAAATACCATGCACACGACTGTCGCAATCGCAGGCGCAATTGTTGTCGTGACAAAAATGGAACCAAGCTCTTCGATGCTTGTTGCCGCGGCACCGTTAAAACCATACCAGCCAAGCCACAGGATAAAGACACCGAGTGCGCCGATTGTAAGGTTGTGACCCGGGAACGCATTTACTTTTGTGATTGTACCCTGTTTATCCTTTGTGAACTTGCCGATACGCGGACCTAAAATCTTTGCGCCAATCAGGGCGCTGATACCGCCTACCATATGGATTGCGCAGGATCCCGCAAAATCGTGGAATCCCATCTGTGCAAGCCAGCCGCCGCCCCAGATCCAGTGTGCCTCGACCGGATAAATCAACGCGGAAATCACACCGGAATACACACAGTAGGAAAGGAATTTTGTCCGCTCTGCCATGGCTCCTGACACGATTGTCGCCGTCGTCGCGCAGAACACCAGGTTAAACACGAAGTTTGACCAGTCAAAATCCGCATAGCTCGTAAAAATGTCAAAACCGGGTTTTCCGATAAACCCAAGCAAATCCTCGCCGAGCAGCAGCCCGAAACCAATTAAGATAAATGTGCATGTGCCAATACAGAAATCCATCAGATTTTTCATAATGATGTTTCCCGTATTTTTTGCCCTGGTAAAGCCCGCCTCCACCATTGCAAACCCCGCCTGCATCCAGAACACGAGTGCTGCGCCGATTAAAAACCACACGCCATAAACTTCACCGTTTATGGCATCCATTACTTCCTGAAACTCTGTCATAATCTTCTCCTCCTTTTTTCATGCATTTATGCACCAGCATAATCCAACGAGCATATTTCATCTGGACGCCCGTGTGCAATCGAGCAGGGAAGACTTTCCCTACTCGCCGCGCCGGGCGTCCGTCAGCTTGCTGACATATTTCATCTGGACGCCCGTGTGCAATCGAGCAGGGAAGACTTTCCCTACTCGCCGCGCCGGGCGTCCGTCAGCTTGCTGACATATTTCATCTGGACGCCCGTGTGCATAAAAAAAGATGCCATGGAATCCCTGTTCCCTAGCACCTTTGCTTTATGTGACATATCTTACCACCACAATTTTCCAATGTCAAACCTTTTTTCGCACCTGCCCGAATGTCTCCGGCTCATAAATTCCCATTTATGCGTTATCCTGTTTTCCATGTGCGTTATATGTGTTCCCATTCCAGCCGTTTTCCTGCACTTTTTGTTCAGCATGCACTATACACATACTGCAGATACTCCTTTTCCATCACCAATCCGTCAAAATTTGTTTCAACCAGCCGCACCGTCCCATTTGGCACGAAACCGAGTCGCCGGCACAGGCGTATGGATGCCATATTATCCCTGCTGACAAACGAACAGTATTCTTTCTGTTCCAGCTCACTGACCCCATAGGACAGTATGGCATTGCACGCTTCATACGCATAGCCCTTATGCTGATATCTTTCGCCCAGCATATAGCCCAGCTCCAGCCCGTCAAAGCCTTCCCTGTATTCCAGCCCGGCTCTGCCGATTACCCTGCCGCTTTCCTTTTCCTCGAGAACCCACATCCCAAATCCATAAAATTCATATACGTTCTGTATGTACCCCTTCGTGTACTCCATCTCCTGCTCCGGATCCGGAAACAATGCATCCATATATTTCGCGACGCTCTCATCCTGATACAGGTCATACAGCCGTGTTACATCCTCCACTGTTATCTCCCTGATTTTGAGGCGCTGTGTCTCGACAATATCCCACGGAATCCCGTTAAAACGTCTGTAAACCCGGTCCAGATACTGCGTATCAATGTCGCTTAACTGTTCCACACAGTATGCACCGCTTGGAAAGCTGCTATACTTGTTCCTGTCGTTCAGCCAGACAATGTATGGGATCCTGTTCGTATCAAAGTAGGCAGCCTCCTCAGCGCTTTCGGTAATCTTAACTTCATGAAAATCATCATCCATTGGATTTTACCACCCTCAAATAAGCTTTTACACGCCCCTCAAAATCTGTGTTCTTTGCCGTATGCAATATCCACATCTCATCATTGCGCGGCATCAGCAAGTCTTCCATGTGCATCCCCAGAATATTGCTAAGCATGTACAGGTTGTCAAGCGAAGGCATTGTCTGACCGTTCATCCACCTATACACAGGCTGGGGACACGACAGATTCAGCTTCTCCTGAATTTCCCTGATGGAAAATCCCCGCTTTGTAATCATATTTCTTATTACCTTTCCTGTCATACGCATGTCCAGCGAAATCAAATTGTCTTTGCCCATATCCACATAACCTCCACATTTTAATCATATTGTATCTATGTACCCATCATACACACTTTCAGCCATACTGTCATTGGACTTTTCGTCCAAAAACATTCCGGAATTCACACTTTTTTCACAAAAAATACGCTTATTAAACACATTTATCATATAATATAGGTTTTGTAAAGATATTTTCCCCTTTTTTCAGTTTCGTTCCGGAATTTCTCTCAAAAACATCCGGAGCATAACAGAGCTTCAGTTTCCCACTGAAGCTCTTATTTTTTGTCCCTGCATTATTTATCAAGCGCGCGCATCAGGTTTACCATCTCTATCGCCCCTGTCGCGCAGTCAAAGCCTTTGTTGCCTGCCTTTGTGCCGGCACGCTCGATTGCCTGCTCAATGTTCTCCGTCGTCAGCACGCCAAACATGACAGGAATGTCATTTTGCAGTGACACCGCGGCAATTCCCTTTGACACCTCACTGCACACATAGTCATAGTGTGATGTCGATCCGCGGATAACCGCGCCCAGGCAGATAATCGCATCATACTTTCCGCTCTTTGCCATTTTGGATGCAATGAGCGGAATCTCAAATGCCCCCGGAACCCATGCTGTCTCGATGTTCTCATCCGGCACGTCATGGCGGTGGAGCGCATCGACTGCCCCTCCCAGAAGCTTCGATGTGATAAACTCGTTGAAACGGGCCGCCACAATGCCAATTTTAATGTCCTTGTCTGATGCTACATAATTTCCTTCATACGTTTTCATTGTCTGTTTCCTTTCTTAAAAAAATGTCTACAAATAATGTCCCATTTTTATCTTCTTTGTCTCAAGATAAAATGCGTCATATTCATTTGCCTGGATTTCAATCGGGACACGCTCCACTATCTCCATACCATAATCGGACAGCTGGTACACCTTGTCCGGGTTGTTGGTGAGAAGCCGCAGTGTCCTGACACCCAGATCCCTGAGAATCTGCGCACCGATATAGTACTCCCGCAGGTCTTCCCCAAATCCAAGCGCCAGATTTGCCTCCACGGTATCCATTCCCTTGCTCTGGAGCTCGTATGCACGGAGCTTGTTGAGCAGCCCGATGCCGCGCCCCTCCTGACGCATATACAGGAGAATCCCCCTGCCCTCTGCCTCAATCATTTCCATTGCCTTTGCAAGCTGTTCCCCGCAGTCACAGCGGGATGAATGGAACACGTCCCCTGTAAGGCACTCCGAATGCACCCTGCACAGCACGCGTTCGCCGTCACCGATCTCACCCTTGACAAGCGCCACGTGATGTTCCCCGTTTAGCAGATTCCGATACCCATAAGCCCTGAATTTTCCAAATCCTGTCGGAAGCTCCGGGCTTGCAACACATTCGACAAGCTTATCATATTTCTTCCTGTAATCCTGTAGTGCCTTGATGGTTATGAACTTCAAATTCCACTTCTCTGCCATCTCAATCAGCTGTGGGGTGCGCAGCATATGTCCGTCATCCCCCATAATTTCACAGCACAGCCCGCACTCCTGCAAGCCGGCAAGCCGCATAAGGTCAACGGTTGCCTCGGTATGACCGTTCCGCTCGAGCACCCCGTTTTTCTTTGCCAGAAGCGGAAACATATGCCCCGGGCGCCTGAAGTCCTCCGGCTTCGAGGACAAATCCGCAACCTTCCGCGCCGTGTATCCCCTCTCCGCAGCGGAAATCCCCGTGGTGGTGTCCACATGGTCTATGGACACGGTAAATGCCGTTTCGTGGTTGTCGGTGTTCTGGTTTACCATCTGCGGCAGGTGAAGCCGCTCGCAAAAGCGCTCGCTCATGGGCATACAGATCAGCCCCCTGCCCTGCGCTGCCATAAAGTTTACATTTTCCGTCGTGGCAAACTGTGCCGCACAGATTAAGTCCCCCTCGTTTTCCCTGTCCTCATCATCCGTCGCCAAAATGAGCCCGCCATTTTTCAGCACCTCTAACGCTTCCGGGATGGTACTAAATTTAAACATGTTATGCCTCCTTTTGTTTTATCAGATAAACCCATTCTGGGCTAAAAAATTCGTGTCAATATGACTGGCATTCTTCTGTGTTTCCTGTATCAGAAATTTCTCAATATACTTTCCGACCATGTCATTTTCCAAATTTACCAAATCCCCTGTCCTGCGTCCTGCAAGCGTTGTCTCCTGCAATGTATGGGGGATAATTGACACCGAGAAATCTGCCTTGGACACAGCCGCAACCGTGAGGCTTATCCCGTCTATCGCTATGGAACCCTTTTCTATGATATAGCGCAGTATCTGCTGTTCTGCCGCTATGGTGTACCATACCGCGTTATCATCCTTCCGGATATCCGTTATGGTGCCTGTGCCATCGATGTGCCCTGCCACCATATGGCCGCCAAACCTTCCGTCCGCCCGCATTGCACGCTCAAGATTCACCCTGGAACCGATTTTTAGTTTTCCAAGTGATGAGCGGCGCATCGTCTCATGCATGACATCCGCCTGAAAGGAGCTGCCTGCAATCCCCACCACGGTCAGGCAGACACCGTTCGTTGCCACGCTGTCGCCAACCTGGATGTCATCCAGAATTTTTTGCGCTTTTATGGTCAGTATCATGGACGCTGTATTTCTCTGTACCGCAAGTATCTCACCGATTTCCTCAATGATTCCTGTGAACATCTGTTATCCTCCTTCAGCCGGCTAAACTGTTCCCTCTACTTCACCCTCTATCAGTATGTCCCCATCAAACATGCTAATATGTGTATTTTTCAAATGAATGCAGTCTGCAACCTCTGCAAATCCCATGCCGCCGACCGGCGATTTCGCACCGCTTCCCCCAAAGAGTTTTGGCGCAATATACGCCTGAACCTTGTTGACGATGCCGCTTCTCAAGGCAGAGTAGTTTAATGTCCCGCCTCCTTCGAGAAGAATGCTGTCAATCCCTTCTCCGCCCAGCTTTTCCATAAGCGCCTTTAAATCTATCCCTTGTCCCTGCGACGCGGACGGCACCTCAATCACCTTGCAGTTTTTCGCAAGATACGGCTCCTGCAGCTCACTGTCCGCGCACGCTGTCGCAATAATGGTCGGTATCTCCTTTGCAGTTGCCACAATCCGGCAGTCCGGCGGTGTACGGAGATTGGTGTCGGCAATTATCCGCACCGGATTGCGCCCTCCCTCCGGAAGACGGCAGTCCAGCATCGGGTTGTCCGCCATGACAGTGCCCACACCCACCATGATGCCCATATAACGGTTCCTGTCCCTGTGCACATTCTCCCTTGCCTTTTCGCCAGTTATCCACTTTGACTTTCCCGCGTATGTGGCAATCTTGCCATCAAGTGTCATGGCATACTTCATCACGACATACGGCGTCCTGCTTCGTATATAATGGAAAAATACATCATTTAACGCGTCGCACGCTTCCTTCATGACATTTGTGACGACCTCGATTCCGGCATCACGCAGCATCTGTATGCCTTTTCCAGCCACAAGCGGATTCGGGTCACCAGAGCCGATTACGACTCGCCCAAAACCATTTTCCATGATTGCCTCCGTGCATGGCGGTGTCTTTCCGTAGTGACAGCAGGGCTCGAGCGTGACATAGATTGTGGCGCCCTTAAGATTCCCTTCGGGATGCTTTTCATAAAAATTTTTTATGGCATTGCGCTCCGCATGCAGCTCCCCGCAGCGCGCATGCCACCCCTCCGCCAGTATCTGTCCGTCCCTTGTAATGACCGCACCGACAAGCGGGTTTGGGTTTACCGCACCGATACCACGCTTCGCCAGCTCGACGGCTCGCAGCATATATTCGTTATCTGTCATGGATGCCTCCTTTTTTCATTCATAGGCTCCCTGAACCTACATTTCATTGGAAAAATCGAGTAAGGAAGAGCCATCCTCCCTGCTCGCGCGCCGGGCGTCCGGCAGCCTGCTGACATATTTCATTTGGACGCCCGTGTGCATAATTAAAAAATCCCAAACTATATCACTATAATTCAGGACTTGCTACATTCAAAGAACAGCACCCTGCCGTCCGGCAGCCGGAGCCTTCTTTCAAATATATTTACATCTTCTTTCATCCAGACTTTACTGTCGGCTTTGGAATCTCACCAAATCATGCCCCGCTGTCATTGACCGCGGAAGGCTCGTGGGCTTTACCACCGGTAGGGAATCGCACCCTGCCCTGAAGACTTATTATTTACTTATGTGGATAAATATAACACAGAAAAACTTGAAAATCAAGGGTTTTTCTATTTCGATATTAATCTTTTAGCGCTTAGAACAACTCGTCCAGCAGTATATAATACCGTATCTTTTCCCAGTCCGGTTCTATTCCCAGCTCCCGGAAAAGGAGTGTTTCCTCATAGCCCGTAAAGGTAATGTTTTTCTGATATCTTCCGCCGTAGTTATGGGACAGACTCCTGTAGCATATCGCGATGTCACACCATTTATCGGCGATGCCAGTCTTCCCTAAATCAATCAGCCCGGACACTTCTCCCTGCGTGCCAAATATATTTGGAAGACAGTAGTCTCCGTGTGATAAAACCAGTTCTTCATCCGGCTTGTTCTCATGGAGCCATTGCAGCAATTCAGAGGGATTCTGAAAACCATTTTCGCCAAATGTATCAGGCTCCACATGCTCCAGATCAACCAGGCCGTTCGCTATATTGTATTCCGCCATGGCAAGCTTATGGGGGAGACTCTGGTCAGACGGACAGCCTGCAATGTCCATACTCCACAGCTTTTTGAGGCCGTCTGCGAGGAGCCTGCATAAGACAGCGGGATTCTCCATATACGCATGGGAACATGACATCTGCCCCTTGCATTTACTCATCAGCAGATACGATTTGCCATCTGCCACCTCATGGGCATATGGCAGCGGAACCGGAAGCTTTCCATGCAGAAAGCGCATCATACGATATTCATTCTCCGCTTCCTCCGAATATTCCTGCACCTTCAAAACCTTATTTTTTCCGACCAAAACAGATGCCTCCGACATGCCGACAGTATCTGTCTCAAACCGCTCATCCGCAATGAGCCTTTTTATCTTCTCAGGTAAAAACATACTTTTTCCAAACCTCCCATACACCCCACGTAACCATAAGGATACCATGGAACAGCGTGTCATCCCGGTATGTGAACTCATTCATCTGGCAGCCGGCGTTTCCACTCCTTTATCTGCTCCAGCCGTTCCTTAAGGTGCGCCTCTTTCCCCTGGCTGGTAGGCTGGTAATATTCCCTTCCGAGAAGGGAATCAGGCAGGCACTGCATATTCGTGAGTTTTTCCTGTGTATCGTGGGCATACTGGTATCCTCTTCCATAATCCAGTTCCCCCATCAGCCCTGTGACCGCATTGCGTATCACGAGCGGCACCGGTTCGGCAAGCTGCGCAACGGCATCCGTCTTGGCATGCTCGTATGCCATGTACAGTGCGTTGGACTTGGGCGCAAGCGAAAGGTATACGACCGCCTGCGTCAGGTGCACCGTGCACTCGGGCATTCCGATAAAATGGCATGCCTGATATGCCGCCACTGCAACCGAAAGGGCATTCGCGTCCGCAAGCCCGACATCCTCGCTTGCAAACCGAATCACGCGCCTTGCGACATACAGCGGATCCTCCCCTGCTTCCAGCATCCGGGCAAGCCAGTATACTGCCGCATCGGGATCCGAGTTTCTCATGGACTTGTGCAGCGCGGATATGAGATTATAGTGCTCCTCACCCTTTTTGTCATAGAGCAGTGATTTCTTGGAAGTACACTGCTCCAGGGTCTCCTCTGTGACGGTTACCGTTCCGTCTTTGGCTATCTCGCCGTTCAGGACAACCATCTCCAGCGTTGAAAGCGCACATCTTGCATCCCCGTTGGCAAAATTTGCAATCATTTCAATCATGCTTTCTGAAATGTTTACCTGCTGCATGCCAAATCCCCTGCTGTCCTCCAAGGCACGGTGGAGCAGCCCTGTCAGGTCCTCCGCCGTCAGCGCGTGCAGCACAAATACCTTGCATCTGGATAAAAGGGCACTGTTGATTTCAAAGGACGGATTCTCTGTCGTGGCGCCAATCAGGACAATGCTTCCTTTTTCGACAAACGGCAGGAAGGCATCCTGCTGCGCCTTGTTAAACCGGTGAATCTCATCCACAAACACAATCGTCCGCTCCCCGAAACGGCGGTTTTGCTCCGCCTGCTCCATCACCGCACGTATTTCCTTAATCCCGCTTGTCACCGCGGAAAAATCTATGAAGGCAGACTTTGTCGTTCCTGCGATAATCCGCGCAAGCGTCGTCTTCCCCACGCCCGGCGGTCCCCAGAATATCATGGAGGATACCTGGTCATTCTCTATCAGCCGCCGCAGCACCTTTCCCTTTCCAAGCAAATGCGCCTGTCCCGCGTACTCCTCAAGGCACTGCGGCCGCAGCCTTGCTGCCAGCGGCTGCGGTGTTTCCCTGTCAAAAAGTGTCATCTGTTCCATGGCGATACCCCACTCCTTATTTTCTTGACGTTTCAAGAATCCAGTCCACTGCCGCCTCGGCATTCCGGGGAAGGTTCCCGGGAGCTGCCACGGCATCCGTCTCCTCCACTCCCAGCGAAAAAGCCTGCAGGGCATATCGTGCAAGCAGCCCGGAAACACGCCCCCTTTCAATGGAATCCTCCGTCCCCAGGACGACAACCACCAAATCATGCGTCATTGTGCCGTCATCCGCAGTAAGGGACGTGACCAGACATGCCCCGGATTTATTGGTTGTTCCTGTTTTCAATCCTGTGACTTCGGACATATTGCGCAGAAGCGGATTCGAATTGCGCACCTCAAGCTCCATGGATGGCAGCGTTGCCTCCTGCATGGAAGTGATATCTTTAATCTGCGGATATACCTTCAGCAGATAGGACACCATCCGGAACATATCCTCCGCGCTCATGCGGTTCTGACGCTTTGCGGGAACAGGATCCTGCGTGAACGAGGGCAGGCCGTGGCTATTGTAAAAAACCGCCTGGGAAAGCCCCAAATTCGACGCTTTCTGGTTCATCAGCTGCACAAACGCCTCCTCCGAGCCTGCAATCGTCTCAGCCAGGCACAGCGCACACTCGTTGCTGGACGGCAGAAGCGCCCCTATTAAAAGCTCCTGCACCGTAATCTGCTGCCCGGCTTCAAAAGGAATCACCCCGTCGTCCGATTCAGACAACGCCCGGACTGACTCCGAGACAGTGACTGTCTGGTCAAGCGAAATCTGCCCTGCGGAGAGGGCATCCATCGTCAAAAGGCATGTCATCAGCTTGGATGTACTGGCAATGGGATAGGCATTGCCGGACTGGTACTGGTAATAGATTTCCCCAGTGGTGGCATCTCCTGCCAGCACGCCATTGACCCCATAAAAATATCCAGCCTGTTCCAGCGCAGCGGGGGAAATGCCAAACGGCGTCTGTGTATGGATTTGAAGGACGCCTGCACTTGGAACGCTGACATCCACATCCAGAATCATGGCAAAATCCGCTGCCATCATAAAGCAGTCGTAATCGCCAGAAGGCAGTGCCGTTATCATGGTATAGTAAAATACCTTTTGCCCATTTACCTTAAATTCGTTCCGCCGCAGGGAAATATCAGGGTTTTCGCTGATTTCCCAGGGGGCGTTCTCCACCCCGACTGGCGTGTAGACATCTCCCACATTCAGCGCAATGGCATTTTTCGTGACCTCCAGGGAAAATGATTTGCCGCTGTCCTTGAGAATCATGGCGATGTCCCGCAGGGAAAAATACGTATTGTTGTCATAACTGTAATCCAGTGTTTTTACCGTACCAGTGGCGCTGACATCCGTCTGCACCTGACAAAGTCCCACAATCTCATAGCTTGCATCTGCCCGAAAAGGCAGGATGGCACACACCAAAATTATGGAAAGAATATAACAACTTAATCGCTGTAAATTTTTTTTCATTGGGCTCCTCCATTTTATGCGGCACGATAACTATTCCTGTTTTGGTGTTTGCTGCAATGTATATAACACAGGGGAATCCGCACGCTCACCCATCAGAATCAGGCTGGCATCCTTGCGAATGTAGCGCTCCGCCCTTGTCATTACCGCCCCGCCATCATCAAACTGCCTGGTCAGAATGTCCCCCGCTGCCTGATAGGTTCCGCTGCCGTCATACTGCGACTGTAGTTCTTCCATGGAAGGCAGCAGCTGCGGTCCACAGGTCATTAAATAGGAAACCGTGGACATCCCAAATGTCTCGGTCACAAGCGTTTCTACAGCCTCCTCGTCCGTGCTCCCTGCATAGCCTGCCATGCGAAGCCGCTCTGCCAAAAGTTCCCTGAAAACCGAAGCAAACGCTTCATAAGCTGCCTGACTACAGGCATCATAACTTTCTGGCAGCACTCTGCACCGGAACGTTCCCTCAGACCGGGCATCCTGTTCAAATGTCAGCCGCACCTCAATGCCCAGTCCCTGCATGGCATTCTCCATATCCTGCATGGAAACGGATACCGCCTCAATGTCCTGCAGCCAGCCAAGCGCCGTGACCGCAGCCTGGTCTGTCATGTCCAGGCTGGCAGTCCATTCACCGGACAAATTCCTGTCACTGTCTGCAAAAAAATGCAGATACACCAAAAGTGCAGTGGAAACGATTAAGGCCGGAAACAATATGGCAGATACGATAAATTTCATGATTTTTCTCATAGCGATACCTCATGCCAGAACCCTGTTCATTTTTTCGTTCCTTACTGGCAGAGCTTTGCCACGACCTGGTTAATCACGCTGCCATCCGCCTTGCCCTTTAACTCCGGCATGATTGTCTTCATAATCAGTCCCTTATTCTTCTGCGCCGCAACATCCGCAAATTTCTCCGTGATAAACGCCTCAATCTCCTCATCCGACATCATTTTTGGCGCATACTCCTGAAAAATGTCGTACCTTGCCTGATACTCCTGCTTTAAGTCTTCCCTGGTGTCAGGACAGGTATCAAGCTGTTCCTTTACGGACTTTATTTCTTTTAAAATCACGCGGTCTACAATCTCCTCGCTGATGTTGTCGCGGCAGTTCTCGTCTATGGCAACCTTTTTCGCCGCCGACACCAGTGCGGAAAGTGCATCCTTTCTCACCTTGTCACGTGCCTTCATTGCCGCCATCATGTCTTTTTGTAACTGTTCAAATTTCATTTTGTTTTTCCTCTCTTTCTTTTTATACTACATTCTCCAAATCCAGAAAACTGCTGATTCGTTCCGCATACGCTTCACCAAGCGGCAGCTCATACTCCACCTTCAGCCTCCTTCGCACTGCAGTCTCGCATTTTCCTGTCAGGGGGGTCATGCCTTCCTTTTCATACTGCTCCTTCCAGACCCCGATTCCGCGCTTCTGCCACGATGGGATCTGGTCAAAATTAATTCCCCTTGAAAAAAGAAGCTCATTCTTGTAGCCCACAGACTGCCCCTCAAGCTCCCTGGTTGCCTCCTGGACGGTCTTTCCCTCTTTTCTGAGCATCCAGTAACAGTGCGCATTCAAGGAATTTCTGTGCGCATCCTCCTGCCGCCACAGGAAATAATCCTGTATACGCTCAAGCGTGGGGAGGGGAACAATCCTGCAGTCAAACGGCGCCTCAAATTTGCATATTTCTTTTGTCAGTCTTGTGAATCCCCTGCCGTCAAGCCGTGCCACCAGATAAATTTCCGGCAGGATAATCTGATCCAGCGACTGTTCGTATACGCGCATCTTTTTGTCTAATTCATCAAAATTCATCTTGTTTCCCCAACTCCTCTGTCCGCCACTTTTCAACGCACATCCCTGTATCTGTCATACAGACAAAATACAGTTCGTCAAATCCTTCCTCATAGGATGGTATTTCCAGTTTATTTGAAGTCGCCGCAATTGCCCTTGCGGGAATTTTTGCCCTGCCCTCCCGCAGCTCATTCCGGGCGGTGCACTCCTGTAACCGCGACTGCATAAAATAGCCGATGACGCGGTAGCCATGTTCTCTTGCCTTCAGGATGTATTTTCTGCGCTCCGCGGCTGTCGGGTTCGTGTTGTCGATGACTATGTCCCTTTTCGCGCAAAATGCCTCGTCCATCGCCAAGTTTTCCTTGTTGCGTGTGTGAAGCGTGTCGAGGTTGATTCTGACATATCCGGGTAAATTACTTTTGCAAAATGTGCTCTTGCCGCTTGCCTGAATGCCTGTCATAACCGCCATTGTGGGCATTGTAACCACCTCCTGCCTTGAAAGCGCAAACCAAGCCTGCATTTACTATATAAAGCACCCTTACTTTTATAGTAAATGCAGGCTTGATAAATGTCAATATACTTGGGGTATAACGATTATGGACTAATTGGCTATCTCCGTTGCTGTTCCAGTGTAACTGCCTTTTCCGGCAATTGATGGAAAAACGGTTGAAGGGTGGACATGCTATTATGTGACAGGAATTTCCGCCCGATATGCAACAAGGATCGTATTGGACAAGAAATACGACTTTAAAAGGGGATTTCACAGAAAAAAATTGCAGACGAACTCGGCTGTTCCCCCAATGTATATTCCCGATATGAGACAGGCGACCGGCAGCCATCCATTGAAATCCTAATAAGGCTGTCCGAAATTCTGGGCGTCACCGTGGATTATATGATTGAAAACTGCAACGTCGCTTCCTACGCCCTCACTTCTTACGAAACAGGACTATTATTTGCATCCAGAAATGCTGATGAGCGTAATTATTCATATAAACACCAGCCATTATCCCGAAACCACCTTACAGCGCTTTTTGTAGCATGCAATCCCATATCTGTAGATGGTTTTCATGCCGTCGTCGAGCAGCGCTTCCTCATAATTCCTGTCATCAATTTGCCGCAGTGCTTCCCTGCATCCTTCGTCGAATGATGCCTTTTCGGCATATTTTAATTCTATGATGATGCCGATGTCCCTGTCCTCCACTTCCACGCTGATATCACTGTAGCCCTCGCCGGACTCGGCATTGGATCTGACCTTCCAGCCGTCCATTCCCGCAAACAGCCCCAGCAGGATTCCGTGGTAAAAATTCTCCTTCATTTTCTTTTTCGTGTTTGTGTCGCGGATGCTGATGGTCTTTCTCAGGTAGGATGTAAATTCTTTTTCTATCGTTTCCGTGTCATTTTCCTCAAACGCCCTGCCCAGGTTTTCCAGCTTCCGGACATCCTTTCGTGTTTCCTCCCTGAACCACTCCTGTATCTGTTCCTCGTATATCCAGCGTATTTCCCTGTTTGGAATGACAAGTCCCGTCATGCCATCCGCATCCTGTCCGCACTGGGTCAGGTATCCTGTTGTAAAAAGGATGCTCCACAGATTCTCGATGCTGGAATCCAGATCCCTGTAGGTCAGTTCCTGCTTTATCCGCTTTCTGATGGTGCCGCCGTTGACCAGCTGTTCGATTTCATCCTTTGTGGCTGCATCCGCCTTGTTGATAAATCTCCTGACAATGTCATTGCTGCTCGTGTTTACCCAGTAATTCTGCGGTTCCATGGCGGGCTGCATTCTCAGGGCATGGCAGTAGCTCACCACATCCCATGGGCAGTAAATGTCAAGGTTGTTAAAATGATAGCCGTCATACCACTCTTTGATGGAATCATATTTTTCCATAAAGTCATAGTATGCAAGCATCTGCCTGACTTCCTCATCCGTAAATCCAAAATATTCATTATACTGGACATCTTTTACCGTATACACGCTAAAATTATTAATTCCTGTAAAAATGCTTTCTCTTGAAATTCTAAGGCACCCTGTCAGTACCGCAAATTTCAGGCTGTCGTTTGTCTTAAATGCATTCCCGAACAGAACCCTGATCAGTTCCACCATAGAATCGTAATACCCTGACTGGTATGCCTTGTCGAGCGGCACATCATACTCATCAATCAGAATGACCACATTCTGACCGTAATGCTTTTGCAGCAGCTGTGACAAGATTTGCAGGCTGTTCTTTAACAGTTCGTCCGACATTGTAAACGCACCTGTTTTATCCATGTCGACCAGTGCCTCATATCGTTTTCGCTCAATCGCTGTCAGCCGGTCACTCTGCAGCAGAAACTGAAACCGCAGTGCCTCATTGCCGATAATAAAACGGAGCAGTCCTTTTGCCTCCTCAAAATTCATCCCGGTCGCGCCTTTTAAAGTAATGGAAATCACAGGAAACTTTCCCATATATTCGTCACAAAGTTCTCTCTCCTTTGAAATCTCAAGACCATCAAAAAGTGCACTGTCACTGCCTGTCTCAAAAAAATATTTCAGCATACTCATATTCAGCGTCTTTCCAAACCGTCTCGGACGCGTGAACAGTTTGACTTTTCCGAAATGTTCCAATAATGATTGAATCAGTCCGGTTTTATCTACATAATAATATTTTGCCGTGCGAATTTCTTTAAAATTCTCAATCCCCATGGGAAGCAATGCTTTTCCGGTCATACCATACCTCTTTTCTATGAAATAAGCGATTATCCTTTTGTTCAGTATAGCATAATGCAGACTACATCCGCAACCTATTCAGAAACATCCGGCAGCACCTCAAACGCCATCACTTCCGCCGCCAGAAACCGCCTGTTCCAGAATGCATCCCATTCCTCCTGTGTAGATTTTTGCACTGCATCGCCCAGTCCGTAATAGTACACCCCTTCCGGATCTTCATAGTAGTCAACTGACACCCACTCCGCAGTCTCACACGCCCATGTCTTTGTGTTGATTGTACACCGGTTTCCCATTTGATGTGACCCGCAGTAAATGCCAGTCATATCATAGCAGAGCGGCATTGCGGAACTGCTGCTGTCCAGCGTCCCGACCTCCTTCAGGCCTTCTTCCGTTAGACAGTAGACTGTCGCGCAAATCGTATGTCTGTCCCCGCTCTCGTTCTCCCAGACCCCGTCCGATGCGACAATGATCGGATACGCCTGCTCCCTGCCCGCAAGCCCCTCTATCCCAGCCCAGTATTCCTCCGGAATCCAGCAGACATCCGTGCAGCCATCCTCTTTCAGGCGGGCACAAACCTCATCCTTATAGTCTGACAGCGATACCTTTCTGCTTCCCATCAGTCCAATTGATGCCAGAAAAAGCAGCATAACTGACACACATGTCATAAATTTGCCTTGTTTCTGAAATGCCAGCGCATTCCGTATGCGCCCTTTTACATTTTTCATCCCAAAAAACAATGAACCGGAAAACCGGACTGTTTTGCCACACGCCAGTGTCAGCAGCGCCGCCGCATACTCCTTTTTATACAAAAGTCCCTGTTCGCCGTCCAGTCCGGAATGCCTTAACACTGCCTCGTCACAGGACAGCTCCATGTCACGGCACATCAGCCAGAGCGCAAGCCACACCATCGGATTGAACCAGTGGAAACATGCAACCACATACGCAAGCTGCTTGACCAGATAATCCAGGCGACGCACATGTACGCGTTCATGGCTGATGACGCACGCGCGCTCCTTCTCTGAAAGTCCCGGCGGAAGGTAGATGCGCGGTTTCAGGATTCCCATGACAAAGGGAACTGAAATTTTATCCGTCGTCCAGATGTCCCTCTCCACCCAGACCGCCTCCTTTAGCCTGCGTTTTAGTCGCAGATACGAGACCACCCAGTATGCAGTCAGCACAGCTGCCACCGCCAGCCATATCCACGCTGCAACAGACAAAACAACCTGCATCGGATTGACACTCACCGCAGCATCTGTCTGCGGCAATGACCACGCAAGTATCCTGTTTGCCGCATAGTCCAGCTGCCCGATGCCGGTTTCAATATGCGGTTTCTGTTCCAGACCGATATCTGCCGGAATCGCCCTGCTGCTGATCCGCACAATGCCATGCACGCTTTGCAGCGAGAATGGTACCGCAAAGCGCACGAACACCACCAGCCACAGGGCATAGGAATACACCTTGGGAAACCGCCGGATACACATTCTGATACAAAGTACGACTACTACACAGTAAGCCGCTGTCAGGCTCCTGTTCAGAACACTGATAAAAATCTGCTCCATTGTGTACCCCCTATTCCCTGTAATGGTCAATTAAATTCTTTAATTCCTCAACCTCGCTGTCAGTAAGCTTCTGTTTTCCGATAAACGCCGTCAGAAATTTTGGCAGCGAGCCACCAAAGCTCTCCTCCACAAACTGCCTGCTCTTTCCACTCGCAAACTCCTCCTGCGTCACAAGCGAGGTGACGACTGCATCCGCATTCTGGAACAGCCCCCTGTCACACAGCTTCTTTAACACAGTATAGGTCGTTGATTTCTTCCACCCCAGCTGCATCTCACTCAGCTTTACAAGCTGCATCGATCCAACCGGCTCATTGTCCCAGATGAGCTTGGCAAACTTTGCCTCCCCCTCTGCCAGACGGTATTCCCTCATGGTAAAACTCCCTTCTTAACTTACATTCCTAAATTTTTATATAATGCCAAACAGGTCTATTGATGATAAACCCTTTCCTTAAGTTTATCATCAATAGACCTATTATGTCAAGTCGCACAGAGAAGATTTATCTCCCTACTCGCGTGCATATTCCCCCTTCAGTGTCAGTGTTCCCTCGTTAAACCACTTGTCATGCCAAAAACGCCACGTGAAACATCCCTGTTTCCAGCACCGCATCATACTCCTCCTGCAAATCCTCGTCTACCTTGCAGATGTCAAAAAAGCCGGATGGAAACACAACTGTTTTGACAATCACTCTCCCCTCTTTATTTTTCCAAACTCAATACGTCCCCGCCACACTCACAAGCACAAGCCGCGCGTTCAAATCCGCCGCATCGGCAAAGCTTCCGCGCAGAATGTCGCATTTTTCCAGCCTGACAGTCACTGGTTTTTCACTCGTAACCGTAAAGAAATTATCGCTGAAAATCACATCCGCATCTGCAAAATCCATCTCGACAAACGGTGCAAACACGTCGCTTTGCACTGTAATCTCAAAGCAGTCCCCCATCTCCTTGACCGCTGTCGCAAAATGCGGTTTCGTCAGCTCCATATGTTTGTATGGCACAAAAGTGTCCGCATCCGTCAAAACCGTTCCGTCGGAAAGTGTGACTTCCGCCTCCAGAAACAGACTGCAGGAATCTCCCGCCATACAGTCCGCAGGGTCTCCATCCGTCCGCCCAAAAGGCATGTCGTCCATACTGCACCGCAAAAGCTCACATGCGCCCAGCGCCCCTGCCCGCGCCTCTTTTGTCCGCACTGCCCGCACACGAAATCCCAAATCCCGCACACGCAGCACAACACTGCACTGTTTTTCTTCAAACGTCTCATTCGCAAGAAAAACGCTGACAGAGTCCTCCGTTTTCTGAATACTTACCGCGACGGGGGCATAAAACCTCGCCGCCATGTAATGCAGCGCCTTCCATCTCCCATAATAATCAATGCCTGCCCACGAAGCCACCGGCCAGTTGTCATTGAGCTGCCAGTAAAGCGTTCCCATGCAGCGCCCCCTGTTGCGCCGCCAGTGGTCAACGCCGCTCTTGATTGCCATCCCCTGCAAAACCTGTGTCACATAGAGCAGGCTCTTAAAATCCTTGGGATATCGAAAATTCTCGGACAGATAATAAAGCATTTTTCCGTTCGCGGAATCGTTTTTCTGATGGCTCTCCATCACTTTTGAAAAGATATTCCTGTCTGCCTCCTCCGTAAAAGCTTCCACCGTTTTCAGACAGGGAAAGGACTGGAACCCAAACTCCGAGCAGAACCGGAAAAAATACTTCTGATAATCGCTAAAGGGCTTCTGCCCATGCCATACATCCCAGTAATGCACATCACCGCGCCTGCCCGAATCCGGGTCATCAAAGCACCCGCCCGACGACGGCGACGAATGCCAGTAAAAGGTCACGTCATCCGCCTCGCGCACCGCCCTTGGCAGGATATCCTCAAACAGCCGGATATAATCTGCGCGCAGATACGCCGACTCTTTCTGGAAATCTCCCCAGTGGTGCCAGGCGGACTCAATTTCATTGTTGCCGCACCAGAGCCCGAGCGACGCATGGTGCCGCAGCCGCCGCACATTGTCGAGCGTCTCCTGTCTGACCGTGGCTGCAAACTCGTCCGTCACATCATACACATTGCAGGCATACATAAGTCCTGCCACACTATCAGACCATACCGGTCACACAAATCATAAAAGGTATCTGACGGATAATAGCCGCCTCCCCAGACACGGACACAGTTAAAGTGCGCGCGGGCGCAGCATTTCAGCAGATAATCCACTTTCTTTTCATCAATCCACGGATAAACGGCGTCCTCCGGAATATAGTTTGCGCCTTTTGTGAAAATTTTCACGCCATTGACCATAAATGCAAACTCATTCCCCCACGCGTCTGCCTCCTGACTGACCGTCATAGTGCGCAGGCCAATGGTCTTTGCCTCGCACTGCACGCACACACCATCCAAATGGGCAGAAACCTTCAGCACATACAACGCCTGCTCCCCATAGCCGTTTGGCCACCAGAGCTTCGGATTCCGCACAGTCATCTCCGCCTCGTAAACCGGCATCCATCCCGAACCTTCAAGGTGCACTGCCTCAGCTTCCACAAGCGGTTCGGAAACCTGACCGGGATTCTGTTCTGCCAGCGTCACTGTCACCGCAATTCCAGCCTGCCCCGATGCCCCACGGTTCAATGCCCCGCCTGCTGTCTGATTCCGCACCACCTTCTCTGTACCAGACAATGTTACCGCCGCCCTGATACGCACACTGCCATCCGCCTCATGAGCCTGCCTGATACGCATATCCTCGATTCTGACCATTTCTGTTCCTTCTATATAGATGGGACGCCAGATTCCCGCATCGACAAGCTGCGGGCCCCAGTCCCATCCAAACATGGAATGCGCCTTACGCACCAGCTGGTTTCCGCGCATCGCCCCACATGGGACATACTGAATTACCTTGTTTTCCTGATAGGAATAATTCTCCATAAAACGCAGCACCGAATGAAAAGCAATGCAGATTTCATTCCGTCCCAAATGCAGAAGCTCCTTTATGGGAAACCGATACGTGCGATGCATGTTATCGGTGGACACTTTATTTTACCTTTTTGCATATCCCGCTCATTCAATTTTGTGCAAACCGGCATCACATCTGTATGCATAATATCCAACATGCCAAATCCATGTGATTTCTGAAAACGCTATGGAAAACTCTGGGCATGTATTATATAATTAGCTATAGTAAACGCAGGATTTTCAAACAACTCCAGACTATTTTTCATTATAGCTGCCAGGAAAAAATTAAAAAGTAGAGGGATTTATATGATGAAGAAAAAATTATTATGCATGCTGTTATCAATCGCAATGGTATTTACTGCCATGGATGTTCCCGCCCGGGCATCAGAACAGCACACGACCGAAATGAGCGAAAATAGCACATCAGGGGACTTTGTCCATTCAGAAGACGCCCCTGCACAAACGGAGACCGGGGAAAATAGCAATGCAGAGGAAACAATGCCTGAAAAAGAAACAGAAGAAAGCGCCTCCTCCGAAATTCATTCAGAACCGGCGCTGACAGAAGCACCTTCCAGCGATGATGGCACAGAACAGCCAGAAACAGAAACGGCATCTTCTGACGAAACACCGTCAACAGAAGCCGAAGATTCAACCGACACAACAGAAACCGACGAATCGGCCGAAACACCGACCGAAACCGTAATCGGCACCGAGACAGAAGATGAAGAAACAACTGTTTTTGAGACTGAGAGCGAATCCACCGACACAGGCCTGCAGGCGGCTTATCACACCGCAGACGAAATTCGGGAATATATCAGTCAGGAAAAAGCAGTAAAGACTGATAAAACCTCCTATAAGACAACTCCTGTTTTAGAAGCGCCTTACAGCGCCGGTGCCCTTTCCGATGCCACATGCGACTCTGCGGCAGCCATGGTGCGCCAAATACGTTTTATTGCAGGACTGCCCTCCGATGTGTCCGCAAATGACGAATACAGCCGCTTGAGCCAGTCCGCTGCACTGCTGAACTATGTCAGCAATGCTCTCATCCGCGAACCCGCGCAGCCAGATGGTATGTCAGATACCCTTTACAAGCTGGGCTGCGAAGGCGCTGCACATTCCAGCACCGCCTATACGGACGAACAGACACAGACCCTGAATACTACCATTCTCGATACATGGATGGCGGAAAACGACAGTGACAGCCTTTCAACGCTTCAGAACCGCAGACGCATCCTGGCTCCATCCATGGAACAGATCGGTTTCGGCGTTGTAAAAGGCGAAAACGGCATATACAGCGCTCTGTACACTGGCGAAGCTGCCGAAGGCAGCAAGGACGGATTACGCGTTGCATGGCCGGCGCAGACTATGCCTGTCGAATATTTTGGCACTGCGTCTCCATGGTCTGTTTCAGCAGGAGAATCCATAGACGCATCGGACATCCGCGTTTCTCTCACAAGAGAGTCTGACAATAGGGAGTGGACGTTCTCAAAAGATTCATCAGACGGTATATTCTATGTGGACAGTACCCGGTCACCAGCGGAAAGCTACATTATTTTCCGTCCTGACACCACGGCAGTTTCTGACTATGCAGACGGGGATACCTTCCAGGTAACAGTTACAAAGAATGAAAAACCCTATATCAGCTACACCGTAAGCTTCTTCTCCATATCCGGCGAAGAAGAGAAGCTTGCCACCCCAGGGGCGAGCATTGAGACAGGGGAAGTCGTTGCAAAGGAAACCGAACTGGTACTCACCAGCGAAGATAATGCCGCCATCTACTATACGCTTGACGGCACAGCTCCTACCGCTGAAAGCACTTTGTATACAAACCCGATTGTTGTCAATGCAGACATCACCATAAAGGCAATTGCCATCAAGGAAGGCTGCTCAGACAGCGACACTGCCACATTCACCTACACTGTTGCGGAGGATGTACCTCTGCGGCATACAGTGACCTTTGCCTGTGGCGACGACACAATCCTGCCCACACAGTCCGTCCCGGAAAACGAAACCATTGAACAACCCGAAAATCCGGTTAAGGAAGGATTTGTTTTTGACGGCTGGTACAAGGAACCTGCCTGTGAAAACAAGTGGGATTTCGGAAACGACACCGTGACAGAAGATGTCACACTCTATGCAAAGTGGGCAGAATTAGCCTACACCATTTGTTTTGAAATGCAGGGTCTGGGAGTGCCGATACCTTCCGTAACCGCAGGCAGCGGCGCTCTCCTCACGGCACCCGACACACCAGCTGCCGAGGGCTATCTGTTTGAGGGCTGGTACAAGGAACCTGAATGCATCAACGCATGGGACTTTGCGGCAGATACCGTTTCAGCAGATATCAGCTTATACGCAAAATGGGCAGAGGAAGCCACAACGGAAACAAAGCATACATACACCGTTACTTTTGACATGCAGGGCATTGGCACACAGCCTGAACCGATATCCGTAGAAAATGGGGAGCTTCTCACAGCACCCGGCACACCAGCCGCCGAGGGATACACATTCGTGGAATGGTACCAGGAAGCAGACTGTACAAATGCCTGGAATTTTGAGACGGATGTTGTGACAGCCGATATGGTGTTGTATGCAAAGTGGGTGCAGGCAGAACACACAGAAACCAATACCGGCAGCCTTGAAACCGCAGCAAACACTAAAATCGAGCTGACATCCGAAAACACTAAATTTTCAAATATCAAAGCAAAGGTATATGATGGCAAGCAGTATCTGCCTGCCGTAAAGGTTTCTTTTAAAAGCGGAACGAAATGGGTATCCCTCGTTGAAGGGGTAGATTACACATCTGCCTACAGAAACAACACCAATGCGGGAAGCGCCCAGGTTGTCATCCGAGGCGCTGGTAATTATACAGGCGAAGTCACAAAGGAATTTGAGATCAAGAAAAAACCGATGAACAAGCTAAAGGTTGTCGCAGACAGCCTGACTGTGAACAGTGACCCGAAGAGAAGTCTGCGGCTAATGGTATATGACGGCAGCAGAAAATTAGGTAATAACGAGTATATCCTCGAATATGATGCCGAAAATCTGACGAAAAAGAAAACGAACTCGGCAAAGATAATTGTCAGGGCAGCCGAAAACAGTAATTATTCCGGTTTTGTTACCGCAAAAGTTGCCGTCTATGAATTGAAGGACACAGAACGGCTTATTGGCCCAAGCAATGTCCAATACCATGATAATATAAGGGAAGCCACATATACAGGAAAGCCCATTACCAGTGTTGTTCCTTATGTAATCTATAAAGTCTCCAATACCGAGACAATTACTCTGCAAAAGGACAAAGACTACAAGGTACAATATCAGAACAATGTCAACACTGGTACAGCCTATTTCATTGTAACAGGAAAAGGGCAGTATAAGGGCAGGGTTATCGGTGAGTTTAGAATTAACGCCTCAAATGCCGAATTCGTGATTAAGCCCATCCCATCCAAAACCTACAACGGATCACTGCAAAAACCAAAAGTATCCGTGAAAGACGGAAGCAGGACCCTCAGGCTTGATAAAGACTACACCGTCTCATACGGCAATAACCTGAATGCATCTACTGAGACACGGAAAGCCTCTGTCACGGTAACCGGAATCGGGAACTATGCGAAATCTCCACGGCAGACAGTCACCTTTGATATTAACCCACAAAAAATATCCAAGGCTTCCCTCCAGGGTTCCCTGACAACAGGAATTACGCTGACCTACAATAAAAGACCCTTAACGCAGGGCAGGGATTACAATACCCCTGTATACGACACAGTGAAAGGCAGCAAGGTTGCAGTCACCATCACCGGAAAGGGTAACTTCACGGGAGCAGTGAAAAAGTCCGCAAAGGTTGATGTCCCAGCCGCTAAGATGACACCGGTCATCTCGTCAAACAAAAACAGGCAGAACTATACATCCTTTGAGGGGACGGTCATGCGCTCCTACCTGCTGAAAGCAAAGGATAACTTTATACGTATTGAACACGTAGGCGGTAAAGGCATCTATGCAGAAACTTATAGCCCCGACCTTACACTTCGCTCCCGGAAATATATCAAAATGGAGCTTCCAATGTTTGGCGGATTCTATGAGGGCGCCAAATACTATTTCATCGTATTTGGACAAAATAATATGGAGAACAATGACGAGGTAGAAGTAATCCGGGTTGTCAAATATGATAAGAAATGGAACCGGAAGGGCTCTGTCAGCATGTATGGTGCGAATACGGCAGAACCGTTTAAAAACGGAAGCGTCCGCATGGCAGAATATGATGATATGCTGTATGTCCGTACCTGCCACAAAATGTATAACGGACACCAGGCAAACATATCATTCAGCGTACAGACCTCCAACATGAAAATCATGCAGCAGTATACAGGTGTATCTGGCATATGGAGCGGATATGTAAGCCATTCCTTTAACCAGTTTATCATGACAGACGGCTCCGATCTGCTGGCAGTCGACCACGGTGATGCTTATCCGCGTTCCGTAGTCATGGTCAAATACAACAAAAAGGCAAATGAAGAAAACGCCCTCGGCGGATGCAAAAATGTAGACGTCCTGAAAATCCAGGGCGGAATAAATGCCTATACGGGGGTTTCAGTAGGCGGCTTTGAGGCATCTGACTCAGCTTACCTGACAGCCGGAAACTCAGTAGACCAGAACCCTGAAACCTATACAACAGGCGGCGTCCGCAATATCTTCGTGACAGGCACCCAAAAGGATAATTTCTCGCGGGAGGGTACTGCGGTACATTGGATTACAAATTACAAGGATAAAGCCGAAGCATCCGTTACAACCCCTCAGCTGGTAAAAATAAGCGGAACGGAATTCCTGCTGATGTGGGGAGAAGGAACACAGGTAAAATGTATTCTGCTCAATGCATCGGGTGAACCCACGTCAGGAATCTACAGCTATGACGGCATGCTCTCGGACTGCAAGCCAATCTTAGTGGATGGCAGCGTAATGTGGTATTATACCAGCAACAGCGAACCAGTATTCTGCAAGCTGAATCCGGAGGATATTAGAAAACAATCCTAAAATTTTATCCCGGCATACTTCATCATAAAAGGGCAGCACTGTGCTGCCCTTTTATATACCTTCTGTTTACTTTGCCACGCTCTTTACCCGGTTCTGTTTCTCCGCGTACAGTTTTCCGTCCGCAAGCGTCAGCGCCTCCTTCAGTGTCAGCGTATCATCCGCCTCCACAATGCAGGTTCCGACTGACACAGTGATATTGTATGGTTTCTCACTGCCCTCATTATATTCCTGAAACCGTCTGTATATCCTGTCCACAAACGCCCTTTCCCCGACATCCGGCGATACAGACACCGCCAGCGCAAACTCATCCCCGCCGACCCTGCCGGCAAGCCCGATGCCCGCCGCGGCCGCTGTAAGCATCTCGCTGATTAATTTAATCGAAAAATCACCCTCGTCGTGCCCATACCTGTCATTGACAATCTTTAAGTTGTTCATATCAACATATGCAACCATGGTGCGCGCACCAATGGCTTTGTTCTTTTGCAGCAATTCTTCACCGGAAAGATAAAAACCGCGGCGGTTCAGTATCCCCGTCAGTGCATCCGATTTGGATATCGTGTCCAGCTCAATATTATTTTCCTTGAGTGTTATCAGGCTTTCCTCCAGCTGTCTCTGAATCTCCGCATTGGACTTGAGAAGCTCCAGCATCTTGATTGCCGCGCCCATCTGGTTCACCAGAAACTCTCCGTTCTCAAAAAGCTTCTCCGTCATGTCACTGACCAGAATCCCATAGAGCATCTCATTGGAAAACAGCGGCAGGACTACAAGCGCATCGCTGTCCTTTCCTTTCTGGCTGCTGCGGAAAATATCATCCGTCCGCTGCTTCTGTGCCGCGCCGAGGACGCTTTCCACCACGCCTTCCCTGAGAGCGGCTTTCAGATACAGATACTCAGGAATTTCCAGCTCCTCGTGCTCCAGATGCATAATCGGTCTCTTAAACGTGTATATATATGCATTCTCGATGTCAAACCATTCCAGATGCTCCAGCAGGACAGCATAGCTCTGGTCTGTCCCTTTCTCAAACTGCATGATGTCCCTGACAAACAGCTTCATCGCATACTGGTCATCCTCCTTGTCTGCGGATATCCTGCCCAAATGCTGTTCTACTGCCATGACTACCTTGCGGTAGACCGCGGTAAATGTATCCTCCAGGTCATACCATTTCGCATCTGTCTTTTTGCGGAATGCCTGATACAATAGTTCTATATGTGTCAGCAAATTCTCCAAGTCAGCATAGTCCATCATGTTGTTGCCAAGCAGTCCGTCCAGCATCCGCATAATTTCATTCTTCTGTTCTATATCTGATTTACCAGCCTCGTAAACATCAATGGCCTTATTCATTAATTCCAAATATCCTGCCTTGATGTCTGCTATATTATTATTGGATTCCTCTTTTATGTACCGGTAAAAAATATCATCAAAATACCTGTCGATACGCTGCCTGTCTACCCGCCTGTCATAACGGTGCTCATGCTTTTTCCTGCTCGTGCCCAGAGAATCCCTTTTAATGAATTTTGTGGCAAGAACCTGTTCATCCACCTGATTGCCGCGAATCATCTGCAACGCAATGCAGAGCGCATTCTCCGCCAGCCGGGACGGTTCTGCCCAGACTGAGGAAAGCGGAGGTTTCATCTTGGGCGAGGACAATATATTGTCAAACCCAAATACCATGACATCCTTGCCCGGCATCCGGTTATGTGCCTTCAGCGCATCGTAAAACCCGATTGCCGTATCATCATTCACGCAAAACACAGCCTGCATCTCAGGGTAGTTCTTTATCAATGTATCAAATGCCCTTTCCGAATATCTTGAAAGGTTTCCCTCCACATAGCAGCGTTCGTCGAAAAAAAGATTATTCTCCTTTAGGACGCGCATAAATACATTTTTGCGCTCCCTCGCATCCGTGTTGTCCGCCGGTCCGCCAATCATCCCGATATTTTTAAGTCCCAGTTCCCATATCAGATACTGCATGGCTTCACTAATGCCGCTGTAATTGTCATAATTTACGCTGACATAGCCATCCAGCTTGGAACCAATCAGTACACACGGAATCTGGCAGTAGCGCTCCACCAGCTCCCGAATCCTTCCGGCTGACGCATAACACCCTATACTGTCCGCTATAATCAGCACAGCATCGAGCCGGTTTCCCATTGCATAAGAGAATAATGTATTATACTGGTACTCATACATAATCTCCTTTCTCTCTGTCAGGTTCCTGTCGAGATACTTCCCCGGAAAAATAACAAGCCTGACTGCGTTTTCCCTTGCAGCCTTCATCGCCCCCCGACAGACAGAGACCGGATAGTAGTCCGCTATCCCGCTTACCAAAAGTCCTATTGTAATTTCACTTTTCATTGCTATTCCCTCTCTCTTAAAAGTCACCTGCCATGACTGATTTATGCCTTCACAATAAATCTGTTTTTATTATATCATATCTGCATGGACAATAAAAAGCTATTTTCCTATTAAAATACCAAAAAATGCAAAGCCTGCCTTGCGACTTTGCATTTTCCGTTCCATTTTCCCATGCTGCCTACTGCATCATGTCAGCCAGCACTTCCTTCGCCTTCTCAAGCTGATTATCCGTGCCATTTTTGTAAAGCTCCGCATCGAAAGCAACCTCCACGTCAGGCTCTATGCCAATTCCATGTATATTATTGCCATTTGGTGTAAAATAACTGCTGACCGTCAGCTTTATGGCAGAACCATCAGACAGGTTGATGACTTTCTGCACAATCCCCTTTCCGAACGTTGTCGTCCCGACAAGCTTTCCGATGTTGTAATCCTTCACCGCCCCTGCCAGAATCTCCGATGCGCTCGCACTGTAACCGTTGGTCAGCACAACAAGCGGAACCTGAATCTGATTGTCCCCCTTACAGGTGTACTCCTCACGCTTGCCATATTTGTCCTCCGTATAGACAATCAGTCCCTTGGGAAGAATCATGCGGGCAATGTCGCACACGGTTGAAAGATTGCCCCCGGGATTGCTGCGAAGGTCGATAATCAGCCCTTTCATTCCCTCAGTTTTCGCCTGGTTGTATGCGTTTTCAAACTGGCCGGATGTCACCAGATCAAACTCCGTTATCTGAATGTACGCCATACCATTCTCATACATCTCATACTCGACAGTCGGGCTTTCAATTTTTCTGCGCTCCACGTCGACATCCAGCGGCTCGGACGCACCCTCCCTGATGAGCGTCAGCGTCACGGTCGTATGCTCCTCACCCTTTATCTTGCTCACAACATACGATTTATCCTTTCCCTGCATGTCTTCGCCGTTGACCTTGTAGATATAATCCCCCTGCATCAGACCACTCTCTTCGGCAGGCGTGTTTTTGATGACACCGCTGACCTGCACATAACCGGATTCCCCATCCTGGATATAGGCACCGATTCCATAATAGATTCCCTCTGTCTGCTGCTGAAGGGCAATCAGCTCTTCATTTGTATAATAGACACTGTACGGGTCATCCAGCGAGCTCAGCAATCCCTTGTATAATCCGTTTTCCAGGTCAGCCTCGTCAACATCCTTCCAGAACAGCTCCCCGATGGTATCCTCCAATATTTCAAGCTTTTTACGCACACCGGAATCCGTTATGCTTGACGCGTGTTCTGCCTGCGCAGTTCCCCACATTTTCAAAGGTGCAACTGCCTTTAAAAAATTGATTGCACATACCGTTGCAAATACCAGCGCCAGTGTCGCCAGAATTCCAGTCACCAGCCCAAGGATGTAACACTTCGTGTTCTTAGGATTGTTCCCCTGAGGGCTCATTGGACGATTCGCCTGAAAATTGACTTGATTATTCGCTTCATTATTTATTTGGTTCTGCATTTTTATGCCTTTCTATCATTTTTCACTTTCAGCCAAACACGCTCTAGGAACTGTCCCAAAATAACTTACCAGTTCCTTATTTCAGATAGTTCCACGGACTCACGTAGCTTCCGTTGAGCCTCACGCTGAAGTGCAGATGGTTTCCTGTCGACCTTCCCGTGGTGCCTACCGCCGCAATCTTCTGTCCTTTTACAACCTCCGCCCCCTGTGAAACATACAGTGCGGAAGCATGCATATATATGGTGTAGAGATTGTCACCATGGTCAATCATGATATAGTTTCCCATTGTCGAGCTGTATGCCGCCGCGACGACCGTGCCGTTGTAAGCCGCAAGAATCGGCGAGCCTCCGGGTGCCGCCATGTCCAGGCCGTTGTGGAACTGCTGTACCTTCAGGGTCGGATGAATCCTGTTGCCATACTCATCAGAAATACGTGTATAAGACGGTGCCGGCCACGCAAACATACCGCCATCGTAAGTCTTTTTCTTCCCATTTGACTGTTCAAGCTGTTTCTGCAGTGCCTTCGCGGCGTTCTCAAGTTCCTTTATCTCCGCATTCTGTGCCGCAAGCTCTGCCTCGTACTCCTTCACAAGCTGTTCCCGGTTGCTGATGTCCGTCTCATATGCGGTAATTTCTGCCTCCTTCTGGGATATCAGGCTGGCAAGGGAAGCCTCCTCTGCCTCGACATCCTTTTTGGCCTCCTCCAAAAGCTCCTGCTCCGATTCCAGCTGTGCCTTGCACACCTCCACATACTCCCTTGTCGCCCGAAACTCCTCAAGCATCCGTTTGTCCGATGAGGAAATCTTTTCCACGTACTCGGCGCGGTTGAGCATCTCCCCAAACGATTTGGATGTCAGCACCGCCTCAAAGTAAAAATCGTCCCCTCGCTCATACATGCTCTTTATCCTGGCCTTCATCCCCTCGTACTGCGCTTCCTCCTGCGCAACCGCCGCGTCAAGCTCTGCCTTTGTCTCGACAATCTCCGCTTCCTTCTGCGCAATCATCTCCTTAATCTCTGTAATTTTCGCCTGTACCTCCGAGAGGTTGGAATCCAGCTGCGACACATATGACGAAAGGGTTTTCTTGGATTTCTCCAGGTCACTGATAATGGACTTCACATCCGTGAGTCCTGACTGCAGCTTTTTTTTCTGGTTTTCCGCATCTTTTATCTCATTCTGCTTCTGCTCAATGCTCTTTTTCAAATCCGATACATTGTCAGCCTGACAGACAAAAGGGCGCATGCCTGCAAACATGGCAGCCACCAGTAATGTGACCGCCAAAAAAAGCACTGCCCCTCTCACTTTCTTCTTCGTATATTGCCTGTAATGCATATATCCTTGCCTTTCCCAAAATCTGTAACTCTTATACCTTCCGTATATTACACACTAAGGTGTTTTCTGACTGTAGTAAAGCTTCCGATAAAACCGATGCCCACACCAATTCCAATGCAGACCGGAACCAGATGGGTAAACACGGACTCTACCGGCAGAAACTCCAATAACTGTGACAGTGACGGAAAACGCTTCACTACATACATCATCGCCTCATTGTAGATAAAATATACCGCAATCAGCGGTATGAACGAACCAATCAGCCCGATGACAATACCCTCGATGACAAACGGGGATCTTGTAAAAAAGTCCGTCGCCCCGATATATTTCATAATCTGTATCTCTTCCTTCCGCACGGAAATACCAATGGAAACCGTATTGCTGATGAGGAAGATGGATACCAGGAATAAAATCAGGATAATGCCAACCGACACATAACTGATAATCGCGTTTACACCCGTAAGCGCCTGTGCCGTGAGAAACGACTGGTTAATCTTACGGATTCCCTCTATCGACTCAAGGTACGTCACCATCGCGCCCTGCATCGACACATCATTCAGATAAATGTCAAAGTGTGCACAGCCCTCAAGGGGATTTTCAGTAAAAATACTGATATCGCCAAAATTGTTTTCCTCCGCAAACTGAATCCAGGTCTCCTCCGCGGACATATACTCCACATTACTGACCTCCGAGCGCGTCGTTATCATCCCGCGAATCTCTGCCACCCGCTCGTCACTGATGTTCTCGTCAAGCAGTGCACTGATGCACATTTTCTGCTCGGCGCTCTTTACCATGTGCTGGAAGTTTGTCAGTATGGAGTAGAACAGGCCGAACAAAAACAGGCAGGCGGAAATTGTCGCGACCGATGCCAGCGTAAACCACTTATTCTTGAAAATATTTCGTATTCCCTGCCAGATGCAGTAAAATAATGTATTAATCCTCATCTATGTAACCACCCTTTTCCTCATCGCTGACGATGATGCCTTTCTTCATTGTAATGACCCTTTTCTGCATTGCATTGACAATCTCGCGATTGTGGGTAACTACCAAAACTGTGGTTCCATTGTTGTTGATTTTTTCCAGAAGGTTCATGATTTCCCATGAGTTCTTGGGGTCGAGGTTTCCCGTGGGCTCATCTGCAAGCAGAATCTGCGGCTTGTTGACAAGCGCCCTGGCAAGCGCAACGCGCTGCTGCTCGCCGCCGGAAAGCTGTTTCGGCCTTGCCTTATACTTGCCCGCAAGACCAACTGTCGAAAGTATGGATGGGACGTTTCTCCGAATCTGGCTGTTGGGCATCTGGATAATGCGCTGTGCGAATGCGACATTTTCATAGACATTCCTGTCCTTTAAAAGCCGGAAATCCTGAAAGACAACCCCCAGGCTCCTCCGGAACTTTGGTATCCCGCGCCGTTTCAGTTTTACTACATCCGTACCATTTACAATAATCTTGCCCGATGTGGGAAGAAGCTCCCGAAGCAGCAGCTTAATCATCGTCGACTTGCCAGAGCCGCTGTCCCCGACAATAAATACAAACTCTCCCTTATTTATATGCAGGCTTACATCATTTAATGCCGGCACGCCCACCGTGTATGCCTTGCTCACGTGCTCCATCACGATTGCCATATCACTTGTCACGGAACCTGCACGCCTTCTTGTCACTGTACTTTTCAAAACGTTATTTCACCCCTAAATAATTATTATTATTGCCTGAACTTAATATTCAAACGATTCCATATATTTCATATACCGAACCACCATGAGCGCAATCTTAAATGTAATTGCATCCTCGAACACCCGCAGGTCAAGCCCCGTGCTTTTCTGAAGCTTGTCCAGCCTGTATACAAGCGTGTTCCTATGTATGAAAAGCTGCCTTGATGTCTCCGAGACATTCAGGGAGTTCTCAAAAAACTTGTTGATGGTCGTAAGTGTCTCCTCATCAAAATCATCCGGGCTTTTCCCCCCGAAAATTTCCTTGATGAACATTTTGCAGAGCGGAATGGGCAGCTGGTAAATCAGGCGGCCGATTCCAAGCTCACTGTACGCGATGATGTCCCTCTCGGCAAAAAATATTTTCCCCACGTCAAGCGCCATCTTCGCCTCCTTGTAAGAACGGCTGACTTCCTTGATTTCCTTGACGTTCGTCCCATAGGAGATGTGGACATCCTTGATGCCGTCCTTAATTAAGCTGTCCTCTATCGCCCGCGCGTACTTGTCGATATCGCGGTTTGTCTCATTGTCCGCAATTTCCTTCACCACGATGACATTGTTCTCGTCGACAGCCGTCACAAAATCCCTGCCGTTCTGTCCAAAGTTCTCCCGCACCTTCTCAAGGATATTGGCATCCTTGCCATTGGGCGACTCGACAATCAGCACCGCGCGCTTTACGTCCGTCTGTATGTGGAGCTTCTTGGATCGGCTGTAGATATCTACCAGCAGTAAGTTGTCCAGCAGCAGGTTCTTGATAAAATTGTCCTTATCAAAGCGTTCCTTGTATGCCACCATCAGATTCTGCAGCTGGAATGCTGCCATTTTTCCCACCATATAGGCATTCTCACCCGCGTCGTTGGCAATCAGGATATACTCGAGCTGCTGGTCGTCATATATCTTAAAAAACTGGCACCCCTGTATCTCCTGGCTGTCTGCGGCTGATTTGACGAACTCAAGTACCGAATTTTCGAAGCTGTTCCCGGTCGTTTTGGTGGATGCCACCAATTTCCCATCGATATCAGCCACAAAAAGTTCAACCCTTGCAATCGCCTTAATGCCCTCGATGGTATTCTGCATAATCTGATTTGAAATCATATGCCACTCTCCTTACTTATACATTATCCACAAAAAATAATTACTGTACCTGATCCTTTTCCTTGCATTCTGTTTTCATTTTAATATATTTATACAAATAAATCTATAGGTAACGACAACTTTTTTATGCATTTTTAAATATTTTTTCCAAAAAACAGGCTGGTTTGGGCATTTATGCAAGATATACAAATACGTTTTTTTCTTCCTTCGGCATATTTGCTCATGCGGCTGCGCACATCATTTTATACTGAGCGTCCAGTCTTTTTGGCAGTCAGTATAAACTTTAGAAATTTTCTACCGAAATATATATCGTAGTTTTGTGTCTATATGATATAGGCCCATAAACAGTACACCCCAGAAAAGGAGGTTGGTAATATGGATATACCAGCTCTTTCAATGAGCATGGCACAGTCAAATCTTCTGACAGATGTCGGAACTGCTGTGCTGGCAAAGACCATGGATCAGGCGGAAGCTGTCTCAGCAAGCCTGACAGACATGCTTGACGCTGCTGCCATGGAGCTTTCTGTCAACCCTGCTGTTGGCGGGAATATCGACATCAGCGTATAAGACTGCGCCAGACACGGCGGGCAGCGGAAAACCCTTTTTTCCCTGCCCGCCGTGTCCTGCTTTCGTGTGAAATCACTTCATCCGGATGCAGTCCGGCTTGATGATTATTTTTCCGTTTTTGAGCAGATTTCCCACGGCACGCTTAAATTCGTTTTTGCTCATTCCCGTCTCGCGCTTTATTACCTCGGGACTTGCCTTGTCTGAAAACGGCAGCACACCGCCAAACTCCGCAATAATTTTTTCCAGCTTTTCCACGTCCTTTTCAATCTGCAGATACGCCTTCTCCCGCACGCTCAGGTCAAGCTTTCCATCCTCCTTGACGCTGGTGACACGCGCAGTCACGACATCGCCGACCTTGATGCTGCCGTACAGCTCCCGATTGGGAATCAATGCAGAGAACCTGTCGTCGACAGCGACAAACGCCCCCATGCTCTCTATCACCTCATACACCGTCCCATGCACGACATCGTCCTTCCCATATCCGCTGCCGCCCAGCTGAAGATAGTGGTACACCTTCATGGTTGCGGCAAGGCGGCTGCTCTTGTCCACATAGATGGCGGCAAGCACCTCGTCGCCCTCCCTGACCTGTACGGTCTGTTCCTTAAATGGGAGAAGGACATCCTTCTCAAGCCCCCAGTCCAGGAACGCGCCAATCTTTGTCACCTGCGAAACCCGGAGCTTTCCGACCTCGCCGACACACAGGAGCGGCGAATTTGTCGTCGCTATGATTCTGTCCTTTGAATCCTTATACAAAAATACCTCAATCTCATCGCCAATCTGACTGCCCTGCGGCACCTGTTTTTTCGGCAGGAGCACCCTGTCGTCCATGGACGCATTCAATTCCTCCCCGAGATACACGCCAAAATCCAGCTCCTTCACAATCATCAGTGACTGTTTCTTTCCTAATTCAAACATAACAACCATGCCTTTCTCTCAGCCTGCCGCCTTCGCGCTGCAGGCACGAATCAATAAATTTTTTAACGAAGCTCCTCATCTATCATGTTATATATCCTGCTAATCACAAAGCACAGGATGCCCGCCACAAAGAAACCTGCGGCAAGCTGCAGCAAGCCTCCCAGGGCAATATCCACCAGGGAAAGCTTAAACACGCTGAGCATGGACAGCAGCAAGCCATATACGCGCAGCGACCTGCATTTCACATAAAATCCGGCGACAATGCAGGCAACAGCAAGCACGAAACAGCATATGCTGACAGGAACACCTGAAATGTCAAAGGATGACAGGACGGCCAACAGCAGTACCGTGAATTTCATTCCGATATAATAACCAGCACGCGTGTCCTTCTTTTCCGCCAGCAGCTTTCTCGTGTTTGCCATAAACAGTACCAGCGCCCACGGAATGGTGACAATGCCTGCCCGCTCCCCAGGCGGAAACAGAATCTGCACAATGATAATGCACATCTGAATTACATGTATCACATACAATGTCCCTATCGTTTCCGGCTCCAAAATTCCCGTCAGGGGATTTTTCCCCATCCTCCCAGACCGTGACATTGCCATGTTGATGCCGCCCGCCACGACACAGCACAGCGTTATTCCGGCATACGTCCCCTTGTCGAAAAGACTCATTATGTATACACAGTCAGCAGACAGCTTTATCAGGAGCAGGACATACGCGGACAGCTTGAAAAACACATGGTACTGCTCCTTCTCCCGCAGCATAAAGTACAGGAGCATCCCGAAATACAGAAATCCCCACAGCATTTTCTCCGGGTTATCCATCCCCATGTGGAATTGGAAATAAAACATATAAACCAGGCTGCCACATTGGAAATACCAGTTCTTTTTGAGAAAGCCCGCAGCCAGAAACGGCAGCATCAGCAATGCAAGGTAAATATGTCTGTCCAAAATTTCCAAGTTACAGACAATATACCCCATCAGCGCCATCGCCGCAATTTGTATGACCGCCCTTCCCAATGATGCCTCCCCGGAAAGCCTTCGCTCCGCCACGACCAGGGACAAGATACAGACGGCAAGCGACGCGATGCCGCCCATAACCGGTCCTGACGGCACATTCTGAAATATGACATCAAATATATACATGGTAAAAACCACGCAGACAACAGTGATAATGGCAAACCCAGCACCGTTCCTTGACACTTCACACCGGCAACAGGACAGGAAGAATAAAGCCACATACACCAACAGGAGCAGTGAAACCGCCTTTATCATAAAACCGTCCGGCTGCTCTGCCAGCATTACCAGCAGCTGTCCCAGATTAACCAGGTTAAACACAAGACTAATCCAGTTTTTTGTCAGCGTTTTCTGGTAGTGGGCTGCCATAAATACCATGGAGGACACCACATAAAACATTGACAACATAAGAACCCTGGCTGCATCCGGCTCCTGACTGCACACCCTGCACCCAAAATTAACCGCAACTGTTATTCCAATCTGCCCAATCAGCTGAAACAATATCGTTTCCCTGCGACGCAGGCAGCACACGCCCGCCGCCCATACAAACAGCAGCAGATACAGCACAATATCACTGACTGCCTTAAAATATATGTTGGTGACCAGTATGGATATATAGACTGCCCCCACGCCACAGCCGCACAACGCCAGATAAAATTTGTTTTCACTGTCCACGCCCAGCTTCGCCAGCCCTACCCCCAGAAATATAAAGCTGACCAGAAACATTGCACCAATTTTCATGCCGTCTGTCAGGACTGGAAGAAGTACGACTGCGAAGAAGATAAAGCTAATAAACACCATGCCTGATGCAATCACGCCCATCCAGAATCTGCCAAATGTCTTTTCCAAATCCCTTTTTTCTGAATCTCCCTTTCCTGCCAGTGGCTGCGCCTGCCGCGGCTGTTCCTGCGGCAAGGAAAAGACTGGCGTGTTCTCAGAATTTCTCTCGGTTTCATCCGAAATGACCTTCTCCTGCGGCATGGAAAAGACTGGCGTGTTCTCAGAATCCATGTCTGGCACGCATCGCAAGTCCGGCTGCGGCACGGCAGCATTCTCCGTGTTGCCAGCTGTTGCCGTATCCCTGCGCAGCGCCTTGTGCAGCATGTCGAGCTGGCTGTCCATATAATCCATTTCCTGTCGTATATTCTGAAGCTTGCCCAGAATGATATCCTGGCTGGCTGTCTCCTGCCGGCACAGGTAAATCAGGTCGTTCAGCTGTCTTCTGTCCTGCAGCAGCTTATTTTCAAAATTGAGTATATCTATTTCTATTTGTCTCACGCAGCTTAACCCCTATTCTATACATCCTCAACATACGCCGTCTTCCTGCCAAGTCTCCTGAATATCACAAGCAGCTCCACAACCGCGGCGATGGCGAGTACAAACTCCGCCACAAACTGCGCATAGGCAAGTCCATAGAGCGGAAACAGGTGGTTCAGAAGATACAGCGCCGGTATCTCGAGCACGATTTTCCGCATGATCGCAAAAATCAGCGCGTTTTTGCCAAAGCCGAGCGCCTGGAATACGCCGACTGCAAGAAAGTCCATACACAAAAACGGCAGTCCCAGACAAAATCCCCGCATAAAACGGATTCCATATGCAATAATTGCCGGATTGTCCATAAAAAACTTCACGACGCCATTGGCGCCCGCAAAAAGGAATACCGCCGCCGCAGTGATAAACCCGACGCTGATTCCCCCTGCAAACACGACTGCCGACTTCATGCGCTTCTGGTTCCCGCTGGCGTAATTATAGCTGACCAGCGGCATGATTCCCTGCGATACGCCCATGCACACATACATCGGCACCATGTATATTTTCTGTGTAATACCCATCGCCGCCACGGCGTCCGCGCCAAAAACCGACGTGAAATTATTCAGGATTGTCATGCCAGTCACATTCAGCAGGTTCTGTATGGATGCCGGGATTCCGACACCGCACACGCCAAGCACGATTGCCTTGCGCAGGCAGAATTTATCCGGACGAATGCAGACACAGGTCGTATTTCTCCTGACATATATCAGCACAAAGAAATACGCACACGCCACACAGTTTGAGATAAAAGTGGCAAGCCCCGCTCCCGCCGCGCCCATGTCAAGTCCCCACGGCAGGATAAAAACCGGATCCAGCACAATATTCAAAAGACACCCGCTCATCGTGCCAATGCTTGCGTGAAGCGCCGCGCCCTCCGCGCGCACCATGTACGCCAGCACGACATTCAGTATGGCAGGCACCGCACCGCAGGACACCGTCCACAGCATATAATCCGAAGTCGCCTGCGTCGTCACCTCGTCCGCGCCCAGAAGCGCCAGAAGCGGCGTCTTGCCGACTGTGCAGGCAGCCGAGAAAATGACGCCACAAAGCAGTGCACAGTAAAAACCAAACGCAGAACTTCTATGGACGGTATCGTAATCCTTCCGCCCGAGCGCCCTGCTCATCATGCTCGAGCTGCCCACGCCAAACAGGTTGTTGACTGCGTTGAATGCAAGCAGGACAGGTCCTGCAAGCGTGACCGCCGCGTTCTGTACAGGGTCGTTTAATATTCCCACAAAATACGTGTCTGCAAGATTGTAGAGCACCATCACAAGCGAGCTGATAATGGTGGGCACGCACAGCGCCACAACCGCCCTTGGTATCGGCACACTCTCAAAAAGCCCTGTCCGTTTATCCGTTTTGATGTTTGCCATAAGCCACTCACCCTCTGTTTATTTCTGAAATCCATAACTTTATACTGGGCGGTCGGTCTTTTCGACCGCCAGTATATCTGCCGGATTGTTGTACTGTCTGCCCATAAGCCACACCGCCGCGGTGCACACAACCACTGCCGCAATCGCAAAAAATCCCGTCTGGCAGAACTCCGGCAGAAGTCCCACGATAAAGGAGAGAAAATTGTAAAACAAATGCATTCCGATACATGGAATTACCGACCGGCTCTTTATCGCCACATAGCCAAGCGCCGCCCCGACCGGAATCACATAAAGTCCCTGCACCCAGTTTCCATGAAAGATACCGAACATAACCGCCTGAATGATAATGACAACCGGTGTGGAGAAAAATCTTTGCAGGTTCTTCAAAATCAGCCCCCTCATGATGCACTCCTCATTGACAGGAGCCAGAAGCACTGCCGCAAGCATCGCGAGCACCTGGTTTCCGCCGAGCGCCGATTCCATCATTTCATTGTATTCCTCCATTGTGTCAGGGCTGACCACCGCTATGACTGCCGCAATCAGGATTGCCAGATAATACAGCCCGACAGATGCAATGCAAATCATTGCCACCGGCTTTGCGCGCAGCACCTTTTCCTTCAGGTACTGTTTATCCTGCCATGACTTTTTCCGCCCCCACACTGCCCAGTAAATACTTACCGAAAATGCCGCCGATACCGCTGTTGTCACAACGGTGAGCATGACCATGAAATTATCCTTTGACAACACACCGGAGACGAACAGCATCGCGCCATAATAATCGTACTCCCCGCCCTCATTTACCACATATGCCGAGATAAGTGCAAGCATGACCGCAACCGTAAGTATGACCTGCAGCATGACAAACAATACCATAATCTCAAAACTCAGGGCGATTCCTTCCACAAATTTTCTTCCGGCGCCTACTTTCTTATTGTATTCCATTTCCTACACCTTTCTGAAACTCCGTTTCATGTTCATTCCTATACCGTACCACGACATGGGGATTCTGTCAAACGGATAAGCACCGTTTTTATCCTCATCCAACCGGCTCATCCGGTTCCACCGCCAGTTCCCACCATGGACTGCTGGTCTCTGCCATATTTGCCTTGAGCAGATAAACTGCCTTATCAGCCAGAGCATCCTCCTTCAGCATCCTGACACGCAGTACCAAATCCGGTGAATCCCACAAATTTTCGGCAGTGAACAAATATGTCACGCCGCCCAGCTCTTTGCACCATACCTGGCTTAGGCCGGACACTACTGCCAGTGTCTCCTGTTCCCTGACCGGCGTATTGACCACGCTCTCAAACGGTATCACGCTAAAATCACCGTTTTCCTGTTCATAAAACGTCACTACCCATCCATGCCACCAGTCTGCCTTGGCATATTCCATTATGCCGTCGTTATCTATGTCGGCAGTGAAATAATATGTCTGTGCATACTTGGTCACGCTGCCATCCGACAGGTTCCGCAGTATCCGCTCCTGTGCCTTGGTACACGCCGTCTCTCCGGAAGCGGAAAAAAGTTCAACGCTGCCATTTACACAGGACTCTCCGACTGCTTCATAGCATTCCTCAATATAATCTCTGATTTCCCTGCATAAGCCTTCCTCCTCGTACAGCGGAATGCACGTGAAATCCTGCAATTCCGAGGCAGCACTGCTTATGGTAAACCATGTGGCGCGCCAGTCCTCAAGTCTGTTCATTTCAATGACTTGCATCTCCACACTGCTGCCGCCACGCGCGCCATAACTCCTGCCAAAATCTGTCACACAGTAGAGCTGTCCCTCATAGTCAATCAGCTGGGAATCGGTCGCCGTCTCCATGATATAGGCATGCTCCTGCACTTCACCCTCCGCGAGCTTCCACCACTCGATGCTGTCCTTTGCCAATGAATAATTCACGCAGGAAATGAAGTTCTCACTTCCATCTTCCGCAGTCCAGTGATATGCCCACTTGCATTCCCAGTAATACTTGTCCTCCCGCAGGCGCTTTCCCATCTGCTGTAAAAAAAGATCAGTGTCCTTCAATAAGTCCACCCGGCAGGACTGCGGATACACCGATTTCCTGCCGTACAGCCCTGCCTGTGCCTGTTCACGCAGCAGCATGAGCAGTCCCTCCGGAAACGGCACATCCTCCTTCCTGCATGGCACAATTGTCCTATCCTCCTGCTCTTTCTGCACCCGCTCCTGAATCTGCGGCTGCAGCCAGATATCCTGTGTTTTGCGCACCGTCACACCATTAAAGTCAAACGCCTCCCAGTAAGCAGGCGTATAATCCACAACACCAGCCTTCCGCACAAAGTCAACCTGGCCGGAATACAGCTGCGTTGTCGTTCCTTCTTCATATATCAATGCCTGGATGACCAGCCCGGATGGCTCCTGTTCCAGAAGCTGAAAGGTCACAACTTTCCCATCAAATTCAGCAAACCATATCCGCTTCATGCCAGTGCAGTCCAATTCCGCAGGGAATGCCTGATACGCTCCGTCGTCCTCAGCCACCTGTCCTATCCTTTCGGCATCCCTGTAAAAAAGCTCCCTTTTGCCATCATTGTCGTAATCAGCATACACATACCCGCCATAACTGTCCGCCCGGAACTCTTCCTCCGGCAGCTGTGTCATCTCCTCGTCCCCCCATATGTCTGCACCTTCCCGGTACCGCCACGCAAAGAGCTCAAGGTTCTCCTGCACATAGTCCTCCACCTGTGACGCCAGGCTGCTCCACCGCTTTCTGTAAAGTGTTTCCGACACCACGTCTGTCTGGATGATTTTTACCGTCTCCCCATCCGCGAACACACCATCGGGCAAATTGGTCAGCCGGGATATGGTAAGCATATTGGTGTATGCACACAGCACATAATATTGCTTCTGACCATCCTCGACCCTTGAAAAAAGTTCAAACTCCCCCTTAATTCCATAAAGACCCGATGCCCCTTCCATCATCCACCCATTGTCCCCCTCCTCCAGCAGCAGGGGTTTCATCCATACTGTCTCCGCATCATATATATCCCAGAACAAAAGAAAACAATTTTTTCCGTTTCGTTCCAGACGGTATATCCGCTCCTCGTCGAGCCGTTCCTTTTTCCCCTGTTCGTGCGCAACAGTCTGCTCGATGATTGTCCGGTAGGAAGGGCACGCCGCCCGCAGCTCCTCCACGGTACACAGAAGGGATTCGTCGCGGTATGCCGCAAGTGCATCCATATATTGTTCCCCTGCCGCATAATCCAGCAGTTCTGCGAGGAGTCCTGCAGGCAGGGTTTCCTCCCTGCCATGACGTTCTTCCCACACGGCACAGTCTGCGATAATATCTGCCTTTAATCGTTCGCCCTCTGTCTTTTTGTCCGAAAAAATTCCAGTACAGATACTAAATAAAAAAACAGCGCCCGCCCCAAAAGCCACGGCGCCTATCCAGCCTTTGTTTTGCATTTTTCCTCTCCTTTTTTCTATAACCTGCAATATCATTTTCTTTTCCTTAGTATATCGTCCTTCCGTGGCATTCGCAACCTTTTCAGCAGGGGACGCCCGGTTACTGTTCACGGAGTATAACAGTTCAGCCCAGGACTTTGCACTAAGTTGCAAAGTCCGTAAGAAAGCATTTCGGCAGAGATGCAAACCCAATTGTTTTTGAAAGTAAACTTGACCGTTCTTGTACCGCCGTAATCTCCTATACCCTTTATGGTTATGGATACAATTCCTTTTTTATATTGTTAGAACAATTTACAATATAAAGCTCCGACTCTGCAATTATGAAAAAGAAATAAAGTCGAGCTGGCATACTCCTTGCGGAATATGCTTACTCGACCTTAATTAACGATTTGTCATTCCCCAAACTTCACCAGACAATCCTTCCCGCAAAAAGCAATCCCATAATTCCCGACAATCTCATATCCGTCATCAAAAAGCTCGGCGGCATACTGCTTCTCCGCAATCTGCTGTAACGCCTCATCCGCCATTTTTTCCAGATCCTTTATTCTCTTTGCCACCTTAAATTCCACGACAAACGCTTCTTTCCTGCGCGACACGGGCTTGACAAACAGGTCGCTCCTTCCCTTTCCAGCCTCGCGGTTGGACTTCGTGCGGTAGCCTTTCATGGGCGAGAGCAGTCCCGCGACCAGACCGTGATAGTAGCTCTCATTTTCATCCATGGAGCTGATCGTCTCGAACATAATCTGATTCAGTTCATCCTCCAGCGTGGCAGTGTCCTTGCTGACAAACGCCGTGTACAGGTTCGTCAGGTCTTTTTCCTGTATTTTTTCCCGGAACCATGTCATGACTTTTTCGCGGAAGATATAGCGCACCTCGCGGTTCGGCAGGCGCATGGTGAGCCAGCGGACATCATTAGCGTCCATTCTCTCATCTACCTTGCGAAAATACCCGGTAAAAAACATAAAGTTCCACATATTATCTATTGTGTTATAGATTTCATCATAGGTAATGTCCTCGTGGACAGGCTTCTCAATGGAGCCGCCATCAATCAGGTGCTCGATTTCTCCCTTCACACTGTCATCCGCCTTTTCAATCAGTTTCCGCACGATGCTGTTGGAGGAGGTGTTTGCCCAGTATGAACGCGGAAACCAGTCATGGTTCAGGCTGACATCATCCATAAACCGGATCACGCTCCATGGATTGTAGACATTTGCCTTCCCAAAAATATAGCCATTATACCAGCTCCTAAACGTCTCATATTTATCAGACAGCTGATAATCTTCGCACATTTTCCGGACCTCATCATCTGTGAAGCCAAAATACTCGTCGTACATTTCATCAAGGATAGATATCGTTTTCAAATTATTCAGTCCTGTAAAAATGCTTTCTTTACTGATGCGCAGGCATCCTGTGACAACCGCAAACTCAAGGCTGCTGTTAGTCTTTAACACCGCTTCGAAAAAGGAGCGTATGAAATCCACCATCTGCTGATAAAAGCCGCGCAGATAAGCATTCTCAAGCGGGACATCGTACTCGTCTATCAGGATAATTGCTTTTTTTCCATAATACATTTCCAGACACTTTGATAAAAATTGTAGTGAACCACAATAGTCATCTAAAGAACCTTTTTCCCACATAATTCGCTCATACTTACTTTTATTCTCTTCAGACAACTTATCCAGCACATAACTATGCCGTTCATATTCCATGGCAATCTGCCACGCTATCTGTGTACACGCGCTCTCGAACGTCGGGCGTTTTCCCGCCTTTAATGTCATATTGATGACAGGATACTGCCCCATATGCGACAGATACGGTTCGCCCGCCTGCATGATATTCAGCCCTTCAAAAAGGGCAGTGTTATCAATCCTTGCACCATCCTTGCCCCGCATATCCTCAAAGAAATATTGCAGCATGCTCATGCTTAGCGTCTTACCAAAACGCCTTGGTCTGGTAAAGAGATTGACATCTCCTTTCATATCCAGCAAATCCCTCATAAGATTTGTCTTATCTATAAAATAATATCCTCTTGTCACAAGCTTTTCAAAATCATCCACCCCGACAGGCAGCGGTTTTCTGTAAAATCCCATAGCCATTCTCCTCCCGAAAAACAATTTCCAACCTTAGTATGTCGTTTATCCCTATATATCCAGCTGCCGGAAAATGCTATCATCCCTCAAACTTCACCAGACAGTCCTTCCCACAAAAAGCAATCCCATAATTTCCGACAATCTCATACCCATCATCAAAAAGCTCGGCAGCATACTGTTTCTCCGCAATCTGCCGCAGCGCCTCGTCCGCCATTTTTTCCAGATCCTTTATTTTCTTTGCCACCTTAAACTCCACGACAAACGCCTCTTTCCTGCGCGACACGGGCTTGACAAACAGGTCGCTCCTTCCCTTTCCCGCCTCACGGTTGGACTTTGTGCGGTAGCCTTTCATGGGGGAGAGCAGTCCCGCAACCAGACCATGGTAATAACTCTCGTTTTCATCCATGGAACTAATCGTCTCAAACATGACCTGGTTCAGCTCGTCTTCCAATGTGGCAGTATCCTTGCTGACAAACGCCGTGTACAGGTTCGTCAGGTCTTTTTCCTGTATTTTCTCCTGGAACCATGCCATGATTTTTTCGCGGAAAATATAGCGCACCTCGCGGTTCGGCAGGCGCATGGTCAGCCAGCGGACGTCGTTGGCGTCCATCCTCTCGCCCACCTTGCGGAAGTACCCGGTAAAAAACATAAAGTTCCACATATTATCCATGGAGTTATAGATTTCACCATAGGTGATATCCTCGTGGATGGGCTTTTCGACAGTGCCGCCATCTATCAGTCGCTCGATTTCTCCCTTCACGCTGTCGTCTGCCTTTTCAATCAGTTTCCGCACAATGCTGTTGGAGGAAGTGTTTGCCCAGTAGGACTTTGGAAACGAGCTGTTCCCTGTGCTCACATCCTTCACATAGAGAATGACGCTCCACGGATTGTAGACGTTGGATTCCCCAAACAGATAACCGTTGTACCAGCTTTTTACAGTCTCATACTGATCACCGGCTTCATAATAATTGCAGAGCGTCTCCACTTCCTCATCCGTAAAGCCAAAGTATTCATCGTAGCGTTTATCCAGAATCGAAATAATCTCAAGGTTATTCATTCCGGTAAAAATGCTTTCCTTACTAATCCGCAGACATCCTGTGACAACCGCAAACTCAAGGCTGCTGTTAGTCTTTAACACCGCTTCGAAAAAGGAGCGTATGAAATCCACCATCTGCTGATAAAAGCCGCGCAGATAAGCATTCTCAAGCGGGACATCGTACTCGTCTATCAGGATAATTGCTTTTTTTCCATAATACATTTCCAGACACTTTGATAAAAATTGTAGTGAACCACAATAGTCATCTAAAGAACCTTTTTCCCACATAATTCGCTCATACTTACTTTTATTCTCTTCAGACAACTTATCCAGCACATAACTATGCCGTTCATATTCCATGGCAATCTGCCACGCTATCTGTGTACACGCGCTCTCGAACGTCGGGCGTTTTCCCGCCTTTAATGTCATATTGATGACAGGATACTGCCCCATATGCGACAGATACGGTTCGCCCGCCTGCATGATATTCAGCCCTTCAAAAAGGGCAGTGTTATCAATCCTTGCACCATCCTTGCCCCGCATATCCTCAAAGAAATATTGCAGCATGCTCATGCTTAGCGTCTTACCAAAACGCCTTGGTCTGGTAAAGAGATTGACATCTCCTTTCATATCCAGCAAATCCCTCATAAGATTTGTCTTATCTATAAAATAATATCCTCGTGTCACAAGCATTTCAAAATCATCCACCCCGACCGGCAGTGGTTTTCTGTAAAATCCCATAGCCATTCTCCTCCCGAAAAATAATTGCTACCTCTAGTATACCGTCAATCCGCCGCATTATCAACCATTCATCAGCCGAAATACAGATTCCGCATTGACTCTCGTTACTGTTCATTCCGTTCCAGTAACGAGCAAAAATCCATGCAAAAATTGCAAAACGAACTTCGTTCGTCGCGCAAACGGATTTTTGCTTTCAGGCTGTGCGTTTTCTCACGGAATGCGCAGTTCAGCGCATTCCTGACCTGTGAACATAACTGACTCTCCGCTACAATTCACACCGCCCGAAAACACCGCTACTTCTTCCCCAATATCTGCTCCATCCTCTGCCGCAAGTCCTCACGCACTTCCTCCGCCAACAGCCCCTCCAGGTACCCAGCCATCTTGGGAAGAAGCTCCTGCAGCGCCTGCCCCGATTGTTCTGTCCATCCCTCAAGCGCGGACAGCGCCATATGTCTGTTGCTTACCACCGGCGACTTTAACGCCGGGCGAATCAGCTTTTCACCCACATTCACCCTGTTGCGCAGCTCCTGTAGAATCAGTGTCAACGCGCGGTGCGCTTCAAATGCGTCCCCCAAGCCAAGTTCTTCACCAGCCCCTGTCGCAATGCGCTCCACATCCAGCCTGTCATACGCCAGGTCTATGATTTCCTCCACCTTATAGCCATCTGCCACCAGGCACGACGCAATCCATGCATTGTTCACAAAATCCTCCGTAACAGCCCGGAATGCATATTCCTGGTAGTCCATGCCAAGCCGCCTTGCCACCTCAAATGCCTCTTTGCGCTCCAAGGCAGACCGCATCGTCTCCTGCACCTGCCCTGACTGCAAAAAATCCGTCAGCTCCACATACAGTCCCGAAGGAGATTCCTGATTTGTCTGCTCCATGTACTCCTTCAGGTCAATCAGCGGTGTATAATCCTGTGCTTCCAGATCTGTCCGCGCCTTTGCGGCTGTCAAGAAAGCCCGCATCACTTCCTCCGGGTCTTCCAGCGCGGAAATCCCTGTAACCGGACCTTCATCCAGCATTGCATCGAGAATATCCGCAAGACCGCGGTATATTTCCAAATCAAGCGCCGGACTCTGAATCCGCTCCAGATAATGTACTTTCCCAAAACAGTCCATCCCCGAATATGCCGGAACAACATCATTATGGACACCATTTCGCACCAGCCACTCCTCGATATCCTCCGAGTCCGCCTCAATCATACGGACAATATGCACGCGCCCCCAGCCCTCAACCTTTTGCAGAATGTCAAACAGCTCCCTGTTGGGGTTCTCCCAGCAGCGCATCAGAAACGCCGCATACAGGGTAAGCTCATCCGATAGCGCAAGCAGCCGGACTGCAGACTTGAGCCGCTCTTGTCCCTCCCAGTCAATCAGCTCAAGCAAAGACATGCCAAATTTCACAGCCTCCACCTTTATGCCCTCCATCATCAGCCGGACTGCAAAGTCAATGACATTCCCAACCGACAGCCTGTCCTTGTTCTCTATCACATATTCCTGAAACAAGTCGATGAATCCCAGCACATGATACTTCGCTGCAAACGTCTCCACGCTGCAAAATGCCTCGTCCGTCCTGCCCTCCGACGCAGACTCAATCGCATTTACGAGAATTGTATATCCCTCAGAATCCTCCGACTCTGTCCCCGCCGTGTGGTAAAAAAGAATTCCGTCCATTGCCCCCGGCGCAAATTTTAACTGACCGTCCGCCGTATCATCTGGCAGCCTGAAGTTCTCAGAAAGGTATCCCTCTGCCGTCACTGCGCCTCGTATCATTTCATAAATTGAATTTCCCATAAAAATTCCCCTTTCCGTATTTTTCCTGTTCCATAAATTCATCCTACCCTATCGCAAAAGGCTTGTAAACTACTTTATGGTATAAACTCCGCACGACAGCTCCTGTAAAAAACTCTGTGAATATCCGTCCAAAAACGACTTGAAAAATTCCATGCGCTCGACTATAATGCAGGAGATATAAAGTATTTTCTGAAAGGACAGTTACACAATGAACCCATCTGAGAACAAACCAAAGCATTTTATCAAAAAAGCAATCCAGCAGGAAACCGTACTCTGTGCCGCCTTCGTGCTCGCCGCAGTCTCCTCGCTGATTATCCCGCCGGACAGTGCCTACCGCAGCTACATCGACTGGAACACACTGCTGCTGCTTTTTGCCCTGATGGCTGTCATGGCTGGTTTCCAGAAACTCGGCATTTTTAAGGCTGTCGGCAAAAAACTGCTGTCCATGACAAGGAACACAAGACAGCTCTTTATGGTGCTGGTATTCCTGCCCTTTTTCTTCAGTATGCTGATTACAAATGACGTGGCACTCATTACCTTTGTGCCGTTTGCCGTCATCGTACTGCGCCTTTCCCGGCAGGAAAAACAGATTGTCCCCCTCGTCATCCTACAGACACTCGCAGCCAACCTCGGCAGTATGCTGACCCCGATGGGCAACCCACAGAACCTGTACCTCTATGCAACGTCCGGCATCAGCCTGCCTGCCTTTTTACAGCTGATGCTTCCCTACACGATTGCATCCGGCCTATGCCTGCTGACCGCAATCCTTCTTATGAAAAAGGAGTCCCTGGATGCCTTGGATTTGACCGCAGGCTCTTTTTCGGACGTCTCCGGACAGCAGGAAAATGCCATCCCAAGGCTGATATGCTTCGGCATTGGCTTTCTCCTCTGCCTGCTCTGTGTCGCCAAGCTCCTTGCGCCTGCCGCCGCTGCTGTTATCCTCCTTGTCTATCTGTTTTTCACCGACAGGGCACTGCTAAAAAAGATTGACTACTCCCTCCTTGGCACGTTTGTCTGCTTTTTTATCTTCATCGGAAATATGGGACGCATCGAGCGTTTTTGCGCGCTGCTGGAGCGGCTGCTCACAGGACACGAACGCATTGTGGCAGTCCTTTCCAGCCAGATTATCAGCAATGTGCCCGCGGCACTGCTCCTCTCCGGTTTTACGGACAAGTACACATCACTCATTGTCGGCACCAACCTCGGCGGACTTGGCACGCTGATTGCCTCCATGGCAAGCCTGATTTCCTACAAGCAGATTGCCCGCGAATATCCCGCGCAAAAGGGAACATATTTCGGCATGTTCACACTCGCAAACATTATCATGCTGGCAGTACTGCTGCCATTATCTGTATTTCTCTCCAAATCATAGAACATTTTTCCTATTTTGTCATATTTTATAAATAAGTCATCAACTTATACTGAGCGGTCAGTCCTTTCGACCGCCAGTATAACATTTGCTAAAATATATGGAGATTCATTATGACAAAATACGATATATCAATCCTGGGCGGCGACCGGCGCACCGCGTGCATGGCTCCCATTTTCGTGGAAAAAGGATACCGTGTCATATGCTTTCGCACCGTCCCCATCTCCTGTGCCCCATCCATAAAGGCAAAAATCAGCTTTACGGACTCGCTGCGCGATGCCCTCGATGCCGCGCCAGTGCTGATTTGCGGTATTCCGTTTGCAAAATCCGACTGCCTCTACTGTGAGGGTGATGCCTCCGGCCTTAATCTCGCGGAGATTCAGCGCAGCATCCACAAGCACCAGAAAATATTTGCAGGTGTCATCCCGGAAGACTTCCGACGCACCTGCGAGGAGCGGGAAATCAGCTGCTATGACTTCATGCGCGACGAACCCATGACCCTGTACAATGCCGTCTCCACGGCGGAAGGCGCCATTCTGGAGGCACTGCTGCACAAGGACACCAACATCCATATGAGCAATACACTGGTGCTGGGCTATGGCAGATGTGGCAAGATTCTCGCCGACCGCCTGTGCGGACTGCACGCCTGTGTCACCGTCTGCTCCAATGACGCAAACGAGCTTGCCCTCGCCTGCGCGCTTGGCTTTGAGACGCTGCACCTGTCAAATCTGTGGCGCAAAATCTGCTGTTTCGAGTACATTTTCAACACGATTCCCGCGCCTGTCCTAAACCGCAGGTGTCTGGAAAAGGTATCCCCGAACGCAGTCATCATCGACATCGCCTCCAACAAATCCGGAGCCGACTACGAAACCGCCCAAAAACTAGATGTCAACATCCACTTCTGTCCGGGACTCCCCGGAAAATACGCCGGAGAAAGCTGCGCAAAATACCTGACGGACTACGTGATCAATCGAATATAGCATGGAGGTTTGAATGATATGGACATCAAAGGAAAAAAAATCGGCATCGCACTGACCGGATCCTTTTGTACCTTTGAAAAAATGTTTACGGAACTACAGAAACTTAAAGACGCGGGCGCCGACATCTACCCCATCATGTCAGACGCCTCGCAGACCATCGATAGCCGCTTTGGAAAACCTGACACTTATGTCACAAAAGTAAAGGAAATCACCGGAAAGGAGCCAATCATCTCCATCCCTGGCGCGGAACCCATCGGTCCCAAAGCCTACCTCGACGCGCTGGCAATCCTTCCCTGCACCGGAAATACTGCCGCAAAGCTCGCAAACGGCATCACCGACACCCCGGTACTCATGGCGGCAAAGGCACATATGCGCAACAACAAGCCCCTTGTCATTTCCATCTCGACCAACGACGGACTTGGCATGAACCTGAAAAACATCGGGCTGCTGTGCAACAGCAAAAACATCTATTTCGTGCCATTTGGTCAGGATAATTACAGGACAAAGCCAAACTCACTGGTAGCGCACGTCGAGCTGCTGATACCGACTTTGGAAATGGCGCTTGAACACAGACAGTACCAGCCAATCCTCAAGGATTACCTCTGATTCAATAAAAATCAAAACAGAAAGGACTTACATAAAATGTGTGGAATCGCAGGCTTTAGCAGCTTTCATACCAACTATAAGGAGGAATCCGCAAGATGGTTCTCCATCCTGCAGACGATGAATACCTGCCAGCATCACCGAGGTCCTGACGAAAACGGACTGTATCTGTCAAGGAACTGCGGGCTTTCCCACACACGCCTGTCCATTCTGGACCTTGCGTGCGGGAAGCAGCCCATGGCAAGACAGCTCGGAAACCAGCGTGCAGTCATCGCCTACAACGGTGAGATTTACAACATGAAAAGCCTCCGCCGCGAGCTGGAGCAGGAAGGCATTGTCTTTCAGACAACCTGCGATACAGAAGTAATCCTGATGGGATATCTCCTCCATGGAACTTCCTATGTGACACGCCTAAACGGCATCTTTGCCTTTGCCATATTTGACGAAACAAGACAGCGGTTATACCTGTTTCGCGACAGACTCGGGGTAAAACCCTTGTTTTATACCCTTTTTCGCAACACCCTCATCTTTTCCTCAGAGCTGAAGGGAATCCTGTGCTATCCTGAATTTAAGGCACAGGCAGACCGCGACGGGCTCTGTGAGATTTTCGGTCTTGGCCCTGCAAAGACTTACGGAAAGGGTGTTTTCAAAAACATAGATGAGCTGCTGCCGGGACATTACCTGGAATATTACGGCTCCGATTTTTCCACAGCATGTTACTGGAAGCTTGAGAGCCATCCACACGAGGAGGACTGGCAACAGACAGTCGAGAAAACCCGCTATCTGGTCACAGACGCCATCAAAATGCAGATGCTTTCCGATGTGCCTGTCTGTACCTTCCTGTCGGGCGGTGTGGACAGCAGTCTTGTCACAGCGGTATGCAGCAGCGAGCTTCGAAAGCAGGGCAAGAAGCTCGATACATACTCCTTTGACTTCAAGGACAACGACAAAAATTTCCGGGCAAACGCATTCCAGCCCTCCCAGGACAGACCCTGGGTAGACAAAATGATTGCCTACTGCCAAACCAGCCACCAGTACCTCGAATGCGCCAACGCCGATTTGTATGACTACCTGTTTGAGGCGGTGGACGCCAGGGACCTGCCATGCATGGCGGATGTCGAGGCGTCAATGCTCTACTTCTGCAAGCGGGTCGCCGCCAGTCATAAGGTGACACTGACTGGTGAGTGCGCGGACGAAATTTTCGGCGGCTATCCGTGGTTCCACAAAAAAGAATGCTTTGACACCGACTGTTTCCCATGGTCGATGGACTTCTCGCCGCGCACCATGCTCTTAAAGGACAATGTGCTCACACTGCTGCCACTAGAGGAGTACGCACATGCCGCATATGCAAAAACGATATCCGAAGTCCCTGTACTGGACGGGGAAAATAAAGAAGAAAAACGCAGGAGGGAAATCTCCTATCTGAATATTAAGTGGTTTATGCAGACACTTCTCGACCGCATGGACCGAACGAGTATGCATGCCGGCCTGGAAGCGCGCGTTCCGTTTGCCGACCACCGCATCGTGGAATATCTCTGGAATGTACCCTGGTCGATGAAATGCAAGGACGGTGTCGTCAAGGGGCTGCTGCGCGCCGCCGCGGACGGACTGCTTCCGGGCGAAGTCCTGTACCGGCGCAAAAGCCCCTACCCCAAGACCTACGACCCTGCCTATGAGAACCTGCTGCGCACCGCGATTGTCGAGACGCTTTCCGACACGCGCGCACCGCTGCGAGAGCTGATCGACATGGGCAAGGTGCTCGACTATATCAGCCAGCCCTCCGATTACGGCAGACCCTTCTATGGGCAGCTGATGGCTGGTCCCCAGCTGCTCGCCTATCTTTTGCAGGTAAATTACTGGCTGAAAAAATATGATGTGGAGCTGCTGCTCTAGGTCACAAAAACCGGCAGCCGGAAAATAGGCAAATCCTATTCCCCGGCAGCCGGTTTTTATCTTCCGCGCCAGACCATCCTGCCCGGAGTCAGGTGGGCAAATCCCCATCACCACACCGCGGAAATATCACACTGAACCGTGTCCCCAGCCCCTCTCGGCTTACAATGCCATAATACCCATGGTGTTTATCCACAATCCACTTGGCGATGGACAGCCCAAGCCCCGTGCCGCCCGTCTTGCTGTTCCGCACCGAATCCGCCCTGTAAAAGCGGTCAAACGCATGTGCCACATCCTCCTGTGACATACCGATTCCGTTGTCCTGTATCCCATAGAACGGTGAGCCGTCCTTCCATACGCCCACACGTATCAGAATCTCCTCGCCCGTTTTTGTGTACTTTGCCGCATTGTCAATCAGGATTCTTGCAGACTGTTTCATCATATCGCAGTCCCCATACACCCTGGCATACCCGCATTCCTCAAAACGGTACCGATGGTTCTCATCAATCATCAGCGACTCCTCATAGACCTCCCGCATAATGCTGTTCAAATCCTGCATTTTCATGTCCAGGCTCTGCCTGTTGGAGTCCCCCCTTGCAAGAAACAAAAGCTGCTCCACAAGCTTCTGCATATGGTTGGATTCATTTTTGATTGCCTCGATGGACTCCTCAAGGATTGCCGTGTCCTCCTTCCCCCAGCGGTCAAGCATGTTGACATATCCCTGTATGACAGCAATCGGGGTACGCAGCTCGTGCGAGGCATCCGACACAAACTGCGCCTGCTGCTTGTAGGAAGCCCGGATGCGTCCCAGCAGGTCGTTCAGTGCCGTCTCGATGCCCTGAAGCTCCTTGTCGTGCATATGGATTCCCTTATCCATGGAATCCACTTTGAGGTTGGAAATGGCATCCTCAAGGTTATGGTACTTCGATTCGTCAAATGCAATATTGCTCAGCTGCTGCGCCCTGACCGCAATCTGGTTCAGCGGGCGCAGCTCCTTGCGCACTTCCCTTGTCCCCATAAATACCATCGCGATCAGGTCGGTCAGCTGCGACAGCAAGACCAAAACCGCCCCATAGTAAAAAAGAACAAGCCATATGCCTATCGGTACCTCATACAGCTGCTCATCATATATCGTGCTTACCGTGTACGTCACATCCCGCAGGGCGTCGCCAAATGAAAAGTTCCTGACATAGGCAAAAGAAAACCTGCCTGTCATCTGCATATCCATCCCAACCAGAAACACTGCCGCCGCAACAAGAAACAGCAGCACATCCAGGAAAAAGTACGAAAGCATCAGGTGCCCTATATAATTCCAGTTAATCTTCCTTGCAATGGAAGTCACGCGCATGGAATCCGACGATTTGGCTATTCCATTTATTTTCTTTTTTCCTTTTTCAATTTTCATCTTTGATACAATACCCCACCCCTCGAACAGTCTGAATAATCTTTACCTGAAATACGTCGTCAAGTTTGCTTCTTAGGTACCGCACATACACATCAATGATGTTGGTTTCTCCCATATAGTCATAGCCGCATACCTTTTCCAGAAGCGTGTCCCTGGAAATCACGATGTTCTTGTTCTCAAGCAGCACCTTCAGAAGCTCAAACTCCCTGTGCGTAAGCTCCACCTGCTGACCGTCATAATACACCTCGTACCGCTTTACATCCATGCTGAGCTTTCCGACACCGAGCTGGCCCCTGTCCGTGCCCACCGCGCCGCCGCGTTTCTTGAGCACCAGCCTGATGCGGGCAAGCAGCTCCTCTATGGCAAAAGGCTTTGTCATATAGTCGTCCGCGCCGCCGTCCAGTCCGGCAACCTTATCCATGACCTCATCCCTTGCCGTCAGCATTATGACAGGAATGTCAGAATTTTTCCGAAGACGCCTGAGCACTTCAAATCCGTTTAATTCCGGAAGCATCACATCGAGCACGACCAGATCTGCCTTGCCGCTCTGTGCTTTCTCAAGCCCTTCCCTGCCATTTTCCGCTTTCACGACCTCATAGCCCTCATGCAGAAGCTCAAGCTCCAAAAAGCGCCCTATCTTTTCTTCATCCTCAACGATTAACACCGTCACTGCCATAACTGCCTCCTTTTATCTATATCATCCGCCGGAATCTCCCCTGCACCTGTCTCTGTGGCAGATGTTCTGACGTACACAAACAGACCGGCTGTCCCAGAGAACTGTCGGTCTGTACATCATATTACTTGTCTTCTTCCTCGGATGCCGCGCTGGTGAACTCATTTTTGATGTTCTCCACAGTCTCTGCCGCACCGTCCATCGCCTTGTTGATGTCGATGTCAACGCTTCTGATGTCCGGTCCCACAAAGTGATACCGCATGTTAAAGAACAATCCGACAACCAGCAGCGGGACCACAACCCAGAATGCAAAGAACAAAAGTACTACCAGCAGTGTGATTGGCACCCTGAATATTTCGCGGTTTTCCTGCTCCACACAAAAGCTGTTGTTGTTTGCCTTGTTAATCCACTTCAGACACCAGTCCCCAAAACTCTTCAGGTTGTCCGAGAAGCTTGATTTGCATTCCTTGTCCTCGATGTCAATCTTAACCTTTTCTGCCTGGGTCGTGTAGCTTGACTGCTCCGGGCCGTGAACCTTGCCGCTCTGCTCCAGGTAAATCATCGCATCAAGGATGTCCCAGTTGCTGTTCTCCAGTGCCTGCTTTGCCTCCTCATAAGATACGTTTGCATGCTCCCTTAATTTTTCTACTTTTTCAAAATTATCCATTTCTTTTTCTCCTTTTTGATTGTTTATTTAGTAACATTTCAGCCCAGGACTTTGCACTTGCTGCAAAGTCCGTGAAACAGCGTAGTGGCCGAGATGCATCAAGCCACCACGAAGTGGTTTTGCATGGCTTGATGCTTATAACAGGAAGCCGAAGGCTGAACTGTTACTTTCCTTGTTTTCAGCTGATGATGATATCATAAACAATCAAAATTAAACCAAAATGTTGAAAAGATTAAAAACTGATTAAGCTATTATTATATTATCTAAAAAAACTGGATAAATCAAGTGTGTGATGGACTTTATCCGGCAACCTGTGTTATGATGAATCAAGCCGGGGAATGACCTTTCCCCCAGCATGGAGGATTATTATGAAATTTTATCTTGCCCCGATGGAGGGGATTACTACCTATATTTACAGGAATGCCTACAACCATTACTTCGGCGGCATTGACAAGTATTTTACGCCATTTATTGCCAGCAAAAAAATGAACCGCCGCGAGCGAAACGAGATTCTGCCGGCGCACAACCAGTCCCTGACTGTCGTTCCGCAGATACTGGCAAACCGTTCCGAAGAATTTCTGAAAATCGCAGAAAAGATTGCGGAGTATGGTTACGGCACAGTGAACCTAAACCTCGGATGTCCTTCCGGCACTGTCACCGCCAGAAAGCGCGGCGCCGGTTTCCTGGGCGTTCCTGACGAACTCGACCGTTTTCTGTACGAAATCTATGAACGGTCACCGCTTAAAATTTCCATCAAGACCAGAATCGGCATTTCGTCCGTTGACGAGTGGGAACGCATTCTTGACATTTACCGGAAATATCCGGTCGAGGAACTGATTATACACCCCCGCCTGCAAAAGGAACTCTACAAATTCACGCCGCACATGGAGACTTACCTTACTGCCGTCTCCAAGCTGCCAGAGATTCCACTTTGTTACAATGGGGACGTCACATCAAGAGAAAAATATGAGGTTCTTCTGGACACTGCCCCGGAGACGGAACGTGTCATGATAGGGCGTGGAATTTTAAAGAATCCGCTGCTGGCTGCACAGCTGAAGGCAGCCGAAGGCACCAAGCCGCCGACTTTAGACAAAGAAACATTAAAGGCCTTCCATGATGAACTGTTTGATGGCTATGCCACGCAGATGGCAGGCGAAACACCCACATTGTTCAAAATGAAAGACCTTTGGACTTACCTCATCGAAAGCTTTGCGGCGTCTGACAGACACCTCAAAAAGATACGCAAGGCATCCGGTTATACAGAATATAAAACTGCCGTAAACAGCCTGTTCCGCGAATGTGAACTGTTACCGGTTCCTTAGCTGACAGACGACACACAGTTGTACATCAGCATGGCGATGGTCATGGGTCCCACACCGCCCGGAACCGGCGTGATGGCGCTTGTGTGCGGCGCCGCCTTTTCAAAATCGACATCGCCGCAGAGCTTATTGTCCGCATCCCTGTGGATTCCCACATCAATGACGACAGCGCCTTCTTTTATATAGGAATCGTCAATGAACTTCGGCTTTCCGACTGCCACCACCAGAATATCTGCCTGCCTTGTGATTTCCCTGATATTCTGTGTGCGCGAATGGCAGACAGTGACCGTGCCGTTCTCCCGCAGCAATAACAGTGCCATCGGCTTACCCACAATATTGCTGCGTCCGATGACAACGCAGTTTTTTCCGGCAATCTCAACTCCCGAGCGTTTCAAAAGCTGGATAATCCCCAGCGGCGTGCAGGAAACATATCCCTTGCTGCCGACGCAGAGCGCACCGACATTCTTCTCGTGGAATCCATCCACGTCCTTTTCCGGCGCGATTGTCTGAATCACTTTCCCCTCGTCAATCTGTTCCGGAAGCGGAAGCTGGACAAGAATCCCATTGACCTTGTCGTCCGCATTGAGCTTCCGCACCAGCTCCAAAAGCTCCTGCTGGGTCGTCTCCTCAGGAAGCTCATAGGAAAGCGACTCGATTCCGATATACGCGCATGCCTTTTTCTTGTTGCCGACATACACGCTTGATGCCGGGTCGTTTCCTACCTGAATCACCGCAAGGCAGACGCTTTTGCCCTGTTCCTTTAAAACAGCCACCTGCGCTTTCAGCTCCTCTTTTATTTCCTGTGAAATTTTCTTTCCGTCTATAATCTGATACATTGGATACCTCTCCTTTGTCTTATATTTTCCCTGCCATCACTTATCGCGCACAAAACGCCTCTGTCCCTTTTCACCGCTCTTTTCCAGCATATAGCCCTGTATATTTTCGCGCAGCTTCTCACGCTGCTGCCGTTCAATCGCCAGATGAATGTCCTTCTCGCACTTTTCGCAGTAACGCCCACTGCGGATTTCCTTACCACAGCCCTCACAGCGCAGAAAGGATTTCGTGCCCTCGACAATCTCAAAGCGCGACTCCTTTAACATTTCCCGGATTGCCACTTTGCTCACACCTGTATTTTTCTCAATGTCCACCGCCGACGCGCCTGGGTTTTTCTCAATATAATTACGTGTTTTCCCATAATTGTCAAAGTCCTTTCCCCTGCACTTTTCGCAGCGGTACTCACCCAGTCCCCTGTAAACCAACACGCCGCCACAGCTTTTACAGACAGTCGGCACATCATAAATCTGTGCATACTGGAATATTTTTGTATCCATACAGCATCCCCCTCTTCCTGTGATACAACAAGCTGCCCATTCCGACCTATACCGGCTATAATATGATGCACACAACCACAATCTGACCGCTCAGTATAAGGTTATGCACACAGCCGCATAAGGAAATATGCCACTTTGCGGTAATTATACCATATTATCCATCAATTTACTACAACATTTCGTTCAAAAGCCAATTCAAAAGTAATAGTAATAGAAAAAGCCTCCACAACTACTGGGCCAAAGTGCGTGCCGGATTCCTCCCTGATGATTGCATGCGCCTTTTCTAGCGGCATGGCATTTTTATAACAGCGTTTGGAAGTTAAGTAATTCATGGGCAGCGCACCAGCTACTGCAAAGAGTTGTATTTATTTATGTCGTGGATATTCAGGCATCGAATCAATCAATCTTGCTGCCCGCCCTTCTTTATCCAAGAGAATTTCAATATTTTCCACATCTCCGCCTAAATGCATCATAAATTCTCTACAAATACCACAAGATGGAATTATATTTCCATCTTTATATACTGAAACCACTTTTGTAATCTCACTTTCGCCATATGTAAGCATTGTTGATAAAGCATTTCTTTCCGCGCACATCCCTATAGAGCCGTAGAAAATCCCTTCTGATAAATACTGCTATTCCATACAGGGAAATTGCCGTGCCAATGAGAAACGGCAAAAATCCCCAGTAAGAACCTAAGATATGCAGCCGCCTTGCCAGCGCCATTCCTCCCTCCACCGGCAAAAACGCAAATACATATCTCGACATAACAATACTGCTGTATATCAGGGCAATCATTGAAAACAATGTCAGCACATCTACACAGACCTGAAAAATACGCATGGTCGAATATTTACCCTGAAATATATTTTTATGCCATCTCCAACTCAATTTATGGTGGACGGCAAACAGGTTCACACAGGACTTAGCATTTACTGCTAAGTCCGTAAGAAAACGTTTCGCATGCAAGTGACTGCCTGTTCCTTGCGTCCCACAATCGCCTGCCCTGTCTCGAGAAATGCCATCAGCCCCATAATTTCGGCATCCTGTTCCCGGTAATAGACGTCCACCCTGTTTTCCGGCAGCGCCGAATCCTTGTAATAATTGACTCTCATACTTGATGTCCTCCCTATAAAAACAGTATAGCAATCCCTTTCTTTTTTGCAATAGACGCGTGCGTGACCTGCACTTTGAACTGCTTATCGTGCACCGGGGCACTGCATTTTATCAATAGCCTTTTCCCATGCACAAAAAACGGAGCAGGCACCGCCTGCTCCATTCCTTATTTTCTATTTTCTCTTAAGAACCAGATGCTGTGGCAGACCATTTACCATAAATGGCTGGTAATCTCCCTGAATCAGCGGTTCGATGTAATTGATAAACTCATCCGTCACATAGTTTCCTTCCTTGTTGACCCAGCTTCTGGGAACAAGCTTTTCGTTGTTTGCAATGCGGTGCACGTCATAGATGCCGGCAGCGCTCATATACGGATCATCCGACACTCGGTCAATCACGACCATCTTTCCGGTGTCTCCCTCGTCGGCAGCCTTCACCGCAGCGCCGCCTACCATAAACGCCTCATTCACATCAACACGCGACGCCATGTGGGATGCGCTTCTTTGCAGGGTGGAGAACTCGATGCTGCGTGTCTTGCAGCCAATCTCCGCGCCAAGGAATCCTGCAAGGTACGCAGCTGTTCCCTGAAGCTGCTTGTGGCCGAATGCGTCCACATAGTCCGCACCGCCCGACAGTTCACAGACGTATCTGCCGTCGGAAAGCTTAATTCCCTCTGACACTGCAATGACGATGGACTCCTTCTTTTTCAGCAGCTCCTGCACCTTCTTCAGGAACTTGTCAATGTCAAACGGAAGCTCCGGCAGATAAATCAAGTCCGGTCCGTCGCACTCCTCCGTCTTTGCAAGCGCCGTCGCGCCCGTAAGCCATCCTGCGTTGCGTCCCATGACCTCAATAACCGTAATCATCTCTTTGTGGTAGGTCAGTCCCAGCGCATCGCGGATAACCTCCTTTGTGGATGCAGCAATATATTTTGCCGCACTGCCAAAGCCCGGCGTATGGTCCGTAAGCGCCAGATCATTGTCAATCGTCTTTGGAACGCCGAGGAACTTCTGCGCATGGCCTTTGATAATCGCATAGTCGGACAATTTCTTAATCGTGTCCATGGAGTCGTTTCCGCCGATATAAATAAACGTCTCAATGTCAAGTTTGTCAAGAATATTGAAAATCTTGTCATAAATATCCGGATTCTCATGAATTTCCGGCAGCTTGTAGCGGCATGAGCCCAAAAATGCAGACGGTGTCCGCTTTAACAGCTCAATGTCCATATCCGAGTGAATCTGCGTCGACAGATCCACATACTGTTCATCCAGAAATCCCTGAATTCCGTGAAGCATACCGTACACCTTATGGAATCCCCTCTCCTTGGCAGTCTTATACACGCCTGCCAGGCTGGAATTGATTACCGATGTCGGTCCTCCCGACTGTCCTACTATGATGTTTCGTTTCTTCTCCATTTCTAATCCTCCTTATGCGATTCTATTCTTTTGGCGCCTTCTCGCCTGATTTTACGAAAGGATTTTCCAACCCAAAATATATTATATTAACAGGTTGCACCGCCTACCACTGTTTTTTTCAGGACGCTCTCGCGGTCGATTTTACTATTGAGCAGCTTATCCTGCACGTATTCAAAACCGAGACGGTCTATCGTGTCCGCAAACCGCTCCCCGGAAAGTCCCTCGTCACGGAAGAATAAAATTGCGCGCTCTGCCATCTCGACCACCTCGTCCCCGGAGGTAAAAATCTTGTCGAGCATATGTCCCTGCGCCACCTTCTTCCCCCAGCGTCCTCCGATGTATATCCTGTATCCCGAAACAGACTCATTCACGGCGCCAAACGGACATTTTCCGACACATCTGCCACAGTGGTTGCATGCATCGGCATCAATTCGTATCTTTCCATCCTCCATCTGCGCCACATGAAGCGGACAGCCCTTTTCAACCTGACACACCTTACATCCGCGGCACTTTGACAAATCAATTTCCGGAACGCGCTGTCCGACAATGCCAAGGTCATTCAAATCCGGCTTCACGCAGTTATTCGGGCAGCCGCCGACTGCAATCTTAAACTTGTGCGGAAGCGCGACATCGTGATAGCCCTTATAGTACAAATCGTGCAGCTTCTGTGACAGTGCAAAGGTATCTATCAGTCCGTACTGGCAGGTCGTTCCCTTGCATGAGACAACCGGGCGCACCTTGGAACCCGTACCGCCTGTTTCCAGTCCCGCCTCCGCCAGGAATTCACGCAAATCATCAATGCTGTCATATGGCACGCCCTGAATTTCCAGTGTCAGGCGCGTCGTCATCGTAACCTCGCCTGATCCGAACCGCTGTGCCGCCTCGGCAATCTTTTTCTGTTCATCCGCAGTAATTTTGCCGTTTCTGGTGATGACACGCACATTAAAAATATCGTCATACCGCTTATCCTGCAGGCAGCCAAGTCCCTTCACGCGCTTGATGTCCTCGGGCGAAAGCTTCTTCCCATCGCGCGGCACCTTCACCTCATTGAATGTGACACCGCCCTCCAGGACAAGCGTGTTCGTATACCCGAGCGCTTTCAGACGGTTTTGTAAAAAGTAGCCCCGCTTTCCTTTTGCACACACGAGCAGCAGCTTTGCGTCCTTATCCAGTCCGTCTATCGGCTCGGTCACTTTGGAAAGTTCTATCCAGCGCGCGTTTGGAATTGCCGGGGCAGGCTGTACGTCGAGGACGGTATAGCCCTTTGCCGCACCGGAGGCATATTCTGCCGGACTCATGCTGTCAAACACACCGTCCAGTTTATTTTCCAGTATGTAGCACGCCGTGACGAACGGATGGATTGCCGTTGAAAATGGCGGCGCATAGGCAAAGTCCATCGTGTCGAAATCGTCCAGCTTCATATTCTGGTAGATTCCTGTCACTGCAATATCCACCATTTTGTCCACCGCGCCTGCACCCAGTACCTGGATGCCGAGAATCCTGCGGCTTTTGGCATCTGCCGTAAGCTTAATGATAAAGGAGGACGCATCCGGATAATAATGTGCCTTGTCGTCAAGGACACAGACCACGGATACTGCCTCGTACCCTGCTGCCGCCGCCTGTTCCTGTGTAAGCCCTGTCCTTCCTCCGTTCAATGCCGGCAGCAGCCGCACGACACCCGTTCCAAGACATCCGCCATATCCGTTTCCGGCGCCATACAGTTTCTTTGCCATCGCACGCGCGGCAAGATTTGCCGTGGAGCCCATCGCAGACCACTGCGGCTTCTCCGTAATGGCATTTTTTACCATGGCACAGTCGCCCGCTGCATAAATATCGGGGATGTTTGTCTGCATATCCCTGTCTACGATAATTGTCCCCTTAAACATCTCAATTCCGGATTCATTCAAAAATGCAGTTGCCGGGCGCACACCGATTGCAAGAATGACAAGGTCTGCCGGCAAAATGCCGCCATCCGTGGAAACGCTCTCGACATGCTCGTTCCCATTGATTCCTTTCAGGCTGACCGATGTCAGCACACGCATTCCGCTTGCCTTGAGCTGGCGCCTGGCATATCCTGCCATATCTGCGTCAAACGCGTTTGGCATAATCTGTGAGGCCGCGTCAATCACTGTCACTTCCATATTCATCGCCGCAAGGTTTTCCGCCACTTCAAGCCCGATAAATCCCGCACCGCACACGACTGCTTTCCGGCAGTTATTTTTTTCGGCGTATTCGCGGATTTGCACGGCATCGTCCGGCGTGCGCACGCAGAACGCACCCGAGAGCCCTACGCCCTCTACCGGCGGAACAAAAGGCACTGCGCCAGTCGCGATAATCAGCTTATCATATGTCTCTGTAAAAGTACTGCCGTCCGCACGGCGGATGGATACCTGCTTCCTTGCACTGTCAACACCGACCGCCTCACAGCCCGTCTGCACCTGTGCGCCCGTAAGTCCCGCATACTTTGCCGGTGAATTTACGATAAGCCCCTCCCGCGTCGGAATATCGCCACCGATATAATACGGCAGTCCGCAGCCTGCATACGAAATATCCTGGCCTTTCGTAAAAATGGTCACCTGTGCCTGCCGGTCGAGCCGTTTTAATTTCGCCGCAGCCTTGGTCCCGGCGGCCACGCCGCCTAAAATAACATACTTCATTCAATGTCCTCCTTGTGTACAGAGCATTTCCCGGATTTAGAACCTGTTCACAGGTTTACGCACAAAAAAACCGGAAATATACTCTAAATGTCAAATCCTCAGACTCATTTATATAATAGTATAGTGCAGCCTGTCGGTTTTTACAATCTTTTTCTCGCTGTTTTTGTTTAAAAATATGACAGGCAGGAGATTGTTCTTTCCCCTGCCTGTCATAAGGTTTAATATTCTTCCTCTATCTTTTCCTCAATATCGTCCACCGGCCTCTCAAGTCCCTCGATGGTGATATTGTTCTTCTCCGCATAATCCCACAATGCCGCATGTATTGCCTCTTCCGCAAGCAGGGAGCAGTGCACTTTTACAGGCGGCAGCCCGTCAAGCGCGTCCATCACTGCCTTGTTCGTCACTTCGAGCGCCTGCCAAACACTTTTCCCCTTCACAAGCTCTGTCGCCATGCTGCTAGTCGCAACTGCCGCACCGCATCCAAATGTCTTGAATTTTACATCCCTTATTATGCCATCGCCGTCAATGTCAAGGTACATCCGCATGATGTCCCCGCATTTTGCATTTCCGACTGTCCCTACCCCGCTGGGGTTTTCTATCTCACCCACATTCCGCGGATTATTAAAATGGTCCATGACCTTTTCACTGTACATCTGTCCTCATCCCTCCTGACTTTTACAAAAGTCTTCATATAACGGTGACATGGAGCGCAGGCGCCCCACAATCTTTTTCAGTTCCTCTACCGTGACGTCAAGCTCCTCTTTCGTTGTTTCCCCTGAGAGCGTAAGCCTTAGCGACCCATGTGCCGTCTCGTGCGGCAGTCCGATTGCAAGAAGCACATGCGACGGTTCAAGGGAACCGGACGTGCATGCCGACCCCGATGACGCACAGATTCCTTTCTGATCCAGAAGTATCAGCAGGGACTCCCCCTCTATAAAGCGGAAACAAAAGCTGGCATTTCCCGGAAGCCTGTCGGCAGGATGACCATTCAGCCGGCTGTATGGTATTTCATCAAGGACTCTCCGAATCAGGTAGTCGCGAAGCGCAGCCTGCTTTTTCATGTTTTCTTCAAGGTCTGCCGCCGCAAGGCGCGCTGCGGATCCCATCCCCACAATTGCCGGCGTGTTGTGCGTCCCTGCCCGGCGCGAGCGCTCCTGCGCACCGCCATGTACATAGGCGCCAATCCGCACGCCTTTTCTGATATAGAGAAATCCGATTCCCTTGGGTCCGTACAGCTTATGTCCGCTCCCGCTCAGCATGTCAATCCCAAGCGCGTCAACATCCAGCGGAATATGCCCATATGCCTGCACCGCATCCGTATGGAAAAGGATTCCGTTCTTTTTTGCGATTTCGCCAATCTCCTTAAGCGGCTGAATCGTACCAATTTCATTGTTTGCCGCCATTACCGTTATCAGAACCGTGTCCTCCCGGACAGCTGCCGCAAGTTCATCCAGTTTTATTACGCCGTATTCGTCCACACCGACATATGTGACTTCATACCCCTGTTTCTCGAGGTACTGGCAGGTGTGCAGAACTGCATGGTGCTCTATTGCAGAAGTAATGATATGCCTTCCTTTCGCCCGGTATGCCTCTGCCGCCGCTTTTACCGCCCAGTTGTCCGACTCGCTTCCCCCCGCCGTAAAGTATATTTCATTGGGCTGCGCGCCAATCAGCCCTGCCACGTCCTTCCTCGCCTCGTCGACAGCCTTCATGGATTTTCCCGCAAACGTATAAATCGCGGACGGATTCGCATACTGTTCACAAAAATATGGTTTCATCGCCGCAAAGACCTCTTCCGAAACCTTCGTCGTTGCCGCATTGTCCAGATAAATCATCTATTTTTCCTCCCATATAAATACTATTTTCCCTATATGATTACTATAGATAAAGGCAAAAAAACAATTACAACATCAGCCAGATTATCCCCTATATCACATAGTGATCTGCCGACTTCTCACGCTCAATCTCTACCAGATCCTGTACCGTAGTCGTATCTATCACATTGTTTACTGCCTCATAAATACGCTTATACACTTCAACCGTGGCGCACCTGCCCTGCCGCTCACATGGGAGCGCATTTTCCGTAAGGCACTCGACCGGCGCAAGGGAACCTTCCGTCAGCCGGAGAATCATGCCGACAGTGTACTCCCCGGGCGGCTTTACAAGCTGGTATCCGCCCTGCGCACCGCGGGTACTCCTGACATACCCTGCCTTGTTCAGCACGGCAATAATCTGCTCCATATACTTTTCCGAAATGTCCTGTCTGGCTGCGATATCCTTCAGCTTGATTGTCTCCCCGATATGATTCGCAAGGTCCATCATAATTCGCAGGGCATAGCGCCCTTTTGTCGATATCGTCATAAAATGCCTCCCAATCCGTTTACAGCTCCTTACTATTACTTATATCACTTATTTCCTATAATGTCAATAGGAATAATAAATATAGGCAGATCCCTCCTGTCAGAACCGGAAACACTATCGTAAGCGCTGACATCACCACCCTGTTTCGTTTGTAAAACCGGTGATTTTTCATATCCTTCACTGCCTGCACACAGCCCTGCAGCGCGCACAGCCCTGTCACAATCACAAAAGCCAGAAAAACCGGATAGGCTGCCTTGTCCCCATCCTCCTCTTTGCCGGCAGGCTTTCCTGCCCCCACCCGCTCTGTCTCGAAGTGGAATGTCGCCCCCGCCGCAAGTTCCCTGTCAAAGCACGCCTCCACTTTCTTTCTGAGTGCATCCCTGCCAACGCCAAATTCCCCTATGGCATCATTCTGCAAAACATAATCCATGTACCACTCCAGCGACACCTGTCGGAAAATCCGTTCAAATATCACCTCGTTCACAATGGGAACCGCGACAGCATCCTCGTCCTGATATACCGTAACGGACTGGTTCGCCCGCCGCCGCACCATGTTCTCTGCAAGATTTTGCGGCAGAACATATCCGCACTCGGCATTTCCCCTCCTGACCGCATCCATCACCTGTTCCCTGTCCTCATACATGGTAAAGTGGATAAGCCCTTCATACGCCCCCAGCAGTTCCTGGTAATTTCCCGACGCATCGTACACAGCTGCCTCAATCTGCGTCACGGAGTTCTTTTCTGCACGGACAATCCCCGCAGACAATACCGCAAAAATTCCCACAAACAGCCAGATGCTCTTCTTGCGCAGCATACGCCGCAGCAGCACCATGGCAACAGTCGGCACAGAATTCCCTGCCCTGAAACGATGCCGCTTCAGTTTGGCAGATGTCCCATTCCATGCCCCTGTATGCATACAAAAAACTGTCAGCAAAAACAATGCCGTTCCCCATATCACAAGCCCCGCTGCCATATGGAAAAATGCTTTCGTCTCACCGGTGAAAAGCAGTGTAAATCCCTTTTTCAGAAATGAAGCCGGAAGCAGCTCCCCTATCTTCACAACAGCTTTCGGAAGAAGCACGGACGGAATCAGGCACCCTGACAGATACGCCTGGAGCAGCGCCAGAATTCCGCCCACCACAATCGCCGACTCCCGTTTTTCCACAACCTGATAAACCATCATGTGATAGACTGTCAGAAAAAGCGTCATCAGAACCAGGCTGGCAACGCCCGCAAGTGTCAGCTCGATGGACAACACCGCCCGGACCTGCGGTACCGCAAACAGCAGGCCCGGAAGCAGCAGCACGACAAGCATCAGCAGGCTGCCCGCAAGGCATCTGTCCGCAAGCTGCACCGTGTATGGTATGCCCAGCCGCCTGTCTGCCATCCGCTGCCACAGCTCGCTCCGCTTACAAAAGTCTCCCAGAAAAAGCCCCGCAAGCAGCGCATAGATTGTAAAAATTGCACTTCCATAATACACTGCATAGGTGTCATTTTCCGTCAATGACAGGCTTCTTGTCTGAAACAGCTCCTCCCTTGACGTGACCACGCCGAGGTTAAACCGGTTGATGTCGTCATACATTGCCTGCAAAAAGCCACTGTCCACAGCAATGCTGTCCGCATGCGCACCATACCCTGCCATAAGCTCCCGCACCAGGGAGGAGGACGCATAAATCTCTGCCTGCGCAGTGCCAAGCATTCCCATCCCCGCCGCTGCGAGTTCCTCAAACAGCATCCCGCCGACTGCCTGAATCCCTCCGCCCGACAACGCACCCCCCTCCTGCCCTGCAAGATACAGCTTTGCCGGGGCATTCCTTCCGGAAAGAATTTCGTCCACGACATTTTCCGGAAGTACGATTAATGCGGACAGGCTGCCTTCCTCCAGAAGCCTTCTCCCCTCCTGCTCCCCGACAGCCTCCAGCACGCACAGACTCTGAATCGACTCCATGTCCTGCACATAGGAAACCGCAAGCTCCGTAAGCATATTATCTGCTGCCGCATACCCGATACGCAGCTTTGGCTCCCCGCCTTTTGCATGATGCATAAGAACCGCACAAAAAGCAATGATACTGCCGGCTGCAAGGCATACAGCCGCCAATATCATTGCCCTCCTCAAAATGAAGGGCAGCATCACAGCCGCCCTTTTGTATTCCATTCGCAACCAAACTATTTTTTTCGACATATTTTTCATATTAATTACTGAAATGAATAAAGCGCTTTATAAAGTGCCTCTGAGATATCCTCCCGGCTCATCTTAAGAATATCAATTGCATTCTCAGGCACATCGACCTTACTGTCCTCTGCCGGTTCCATTGAGACAACGCCCCGCATAAGCAGCAGCTCCTCATCATCCATGGTCAGTGCGGCATTGTCCACCCTGAATGTGTACCGCTCACCTTTTACAACATCCTCCAGGCTGCCGTCCGCAGTCAGAGCCAGCGTCTCACCGGATGCCTCGATAGATATTGTCATGTCATACGTCTTGTCATCATAGCCCCAGTCATTGCCATAATAAAATGTGATGTCATCCTCACTGCTGTCACTTTGCAGCCTTATTGTCAGATCCTCATTGTAAAAATCCTCCGTGACATAGGCCGTCCGTGAAATGCCCAGATAAAGGATTTCTCCACCCGCCTGCATATAGATGCCGCCCTCGATGGAGTCCAGCGTGCGCTCGTCGCCGCCAAAATCAATGTCCACCGCAATGGAATCCACATCCGTATACTGGCTTGACACCACGATATCCTCGGCTGTGGAGATATTGATGATACGCCCTTTCTTATCAAGGTAAAAGTTCAGCACCGGATCCTGTTCATACCGCATTCCAAAAATCTGCTCAATCGCAGTGTCAAACTCTTTTTTGTATTCGTCAAACCCGCTGCCGTACATCGTCCTATACCGCTCCAGATAATCTGCATAAAAATCGCTGGAAAGAATGTCGTTTTTGACGCTTTCAATGGACGCATTGACAGCATCCTTGTCCGCAGTAACCTGTACACCGCCAAACTCTGCCAGGGCGCCGCCGTATGGGAACTCCCTTTTCTCCTTGATAACGGTATACTTGAAAGCGCCCTGTGTGTCCTGGCTGTACTTTCTGATAATTTTGCCCAGCTCCGTCACATCCGCTGCATCTGTCCCCGCACTGTCAGTTTCGTAGTCAAAAAGTGCATAGGTGGTATCTTCCGGAAGCGTGGTGTCAAGCAGCTCGGCCCATGCCGAATTGTTAAAATCCCTTCCAAGGTTGGTCACATCGAGGCTGTACACGTCCTCCTTAAAAAGAAGTGGGGAACTGATATACAGCGTATTGTTATCGGCAACAATGCTTCCAAGCTCCATGTCAAACCCATATGTGCCCAAATTCACATCATACTTTCCCCGCTTGTTTTTGATATCTGAAATGGAATCAATCTCCAGGCTGACATTATCAAAGCTTCCCGAAGCACTCGGGTCGGTAAACGACAAATCGATATTGGTATGCATCGGCTTTTGGAACGTGAGCTTCTGCAATGCGTCAATATCAATTTCCTTGCTGATGGAACCCGAGTATGCCTCCATCTCCTTTGTCATGTTCAGCATTCCCTTTGCAAGCTGCTGTTTTGCACCGCCGCCAAAAAGGGACTTTGACAGCACAACCCCTGCTGACACAGCCACCACGAGCACCGCTGCTACAGAAATGCCGATAATCAGCCCTGTTTTGCGTTTCTTCGGCTGGGCATATGGAACCGCCTGCTGCATCGTATAGTTTGGCTGATATCCATTCAAGGCATAATTAGGATTCACCGGCTGTCCGTTGTAATTCGGCTGATATCCGCCTGTCGGATTCCCATTCACCGGATATCCGTTTGCCGGATTCCCGCCCATCGGCTGTCCGTTATAATTTGGCTGATATCCGTTTGGCTGACTGGAAGGCATCTGCTGTCCACTGCCATTCCATGCACCCGGATCCTGCTGCGTTCCAGACAGCGGCTGACCATAAAATCCCTGCTGTCCGCCATTGAATGGCTGTCCATCCGTCAGCTGATACGACTGACCTGACTGCGGCTGTTCCGGTTTTGCCGGCTTCTCAAGCGAGACCGCTGCCATAGGCTCCTCTGACTGCGCTGGTGCGGAAACAGGCTCCGCTTCCTGTGGCGCCTGTGCCTGCTCTGGCACTGCTGCCGTTTCCTGTGACGGCTGTAGCTGCTCTGGCACTGCTGCCGTTTCCTGTACCGGCTGTGGCGTGCCGTATACGGACGACTGTTCGGTCGACTCCGGCTGCGGCTCTGTGCCGTACGCCCCACCCCCATACAGGGAACCGTTTGCGTTGTTTTCTAAATTGTTGTTTTCTTCCACTTCTCTACTCCTCATTCCTCATCTGTTTTATTAGCAGTTCCCCCCGCAGGGCTCTGTCTGTCTCCCTGCTCATTCCCCTGTTCAGGACAAAAATCCTGTCACACAAGTCCAAATCTATCTCATCGTGCGTCGCGAGGAGAATCGTGCCTCCAAGCTCCTTATACATTGTAAGATATCTCCTGATATCCGCTTTTCCCGGCAGGTCAAGCGCGGCATCCGGCTCATCCAGCATGAGAACCGGCGGGTTTCCTGCCAGTGCACACCCTATACTGACGCGTTTTTTCATGCCTCCCGAAAGCTTTCCGGCTTTCATCCTGCACATTTCATCCACGCCAAGCTCATGCAGAAAACCCTGCCGAAGCTCCTTTTGCAGCAAGCCTGCATCCCGGTACCATAACCGCAGATTGTCCATCACACTAAGCTCCGGTATCAGATTGCTCTCCTGTGGCACATATCCAACGTACTGCATAAAAAGCTGCCTTGCCTGGCGCCCTTCTGCCCGCCTTCCGTCAAAATAAACCTCCCCGCCATCCGGGCGCCTGAAGCCTGCAAGAATGTTCAGCAGCGTGGATTTTCCGCAGCCATTTGTCCCGACAATGCCGACGCACTGTCCCGCACCGGCTGCTATATTCACACCAGAAAGCACTTTTTTGCGTCCATAGGAACACACAATATTTACTGCCAGCAACCGTTCCATATCATAACCCTTTTTCACACATCAGTTTGATAAAATCTGTTTTTCCAAATCGGCAAAATTCATCTGCGAATATGCCGTGTCAAGCTCCTTGTTATTCCATGACGAACCGCCCTGTTTCCCCCCGAGCTTTGTCGGCTCGTTGTAACCATTCTTCAGTATGGTCAGCACATAACCGACCCTGTTCTCAACCTGTTTCTTTAACGTATAGGACAATATCTCTATCAGCTGGTCATGTGTCCGGTCATTGGCGTTTGCCGTCCGGAGAATATCCTTTGCCTCCTTGAGGCTGCAGTCCAGAATGTCTATAACCTCCTGCTCCTCCTCCGTCGCGACAACGGACTCCCCGTTTTTCTCTATCGTCTCATACTCGACAACGGTGCGGTTCCTTTTTATCCGTTTTACCCGGAACCGGACGGCGCTGATGCCCTGCTGTCCGCTTGGCAGACGCTCATAAATCAGCTCGTACTCAAAAGAGATATCCGTATTTCCGTTAATCTCCTCATACGGCTTGTCCAGAATCTCACGCTTCACATTGCCGTTGGCATAGGACTCCGGTATCTTCATCATCCTCCTGAGTTCGTCAAACGCTATCACGAATACCCCGCCATTGAACGTTTCCTTGTCCTTTAACAGATAGTAAAGCCTTTTGGAGTATTTTTTTGTAAGATTAAGAGGATATTCGATACGATAGTATGCCCCCTGTTTTGCGGACATAATCATTTCCTTAACCTCAGGATGAAGGTCAAGCACAATTTTGCTTCTGCTCTCGTCCCCGCGCTTTTTCTGATACTTTATCTTGCTGAACCAGGGATAGTAAATATCCGTTCCCTCGTCCTCCTTCAGGCGGAAGCCAAGCCCCTCGAACTTCTTGACCGCCTTTTGCAGATAACTGTATGCGTTTGACTCGTCATGCAGATTATACAGATGCTTGACATCACCTATGTTAATCTCATAACGCGTATTTTCCTCCGTGTCATCTCCCTCACCCACAATGCCAAGCAGGATATCAAGGATATCATTCTGCCTCCTGTCAAGGTCATACCTCGCCTCAATAATGGTCTGTGGTCTGAAAGCAACTTCCGTACCGCCTCTTTTTTTCTTACGATTCATTCAATAACCTCTTTCGCAGCGCAAACTCCTATGTTTCATAGAATTTCAAAAATCAATACATATAATTTTTATCATATCGCAATTTCAAGGTTTACGCAAGTTCTTATTTTATTTTTCCGTAGCGCACCCTTTCATAGTCCCTGTGAAGCTGCCGCATCTGCTCATCGTCCCCCAGTCCTGCCTGCTCCTCAATTTCAGCGGGCGCCTCGTGCGGCGCAGGCATCTCCTTTCTGTGCCTGCGAATGGTCTTGCGGTATCTGCGCCTGACTTTTTCCGCTTCGCCCTCCGCGCCGCGTGCCCTGACGGGCATGATGACCGCTGCCTTGTCCGGCTCCCCAAGCGCCTCAATCCTGTCGCCATTCTCGTCATGGCTGTCCCGGAAGTCCCGGAAAAGCTGGCGGATAAACTGTATAATGCCGTAGACAAACCCCAGGATACACACGCTGCCGATTATCCAGAATATTCCGTTCATAAGCTTCGACGGTTCCGGAGCCGGTTCCCCGTCCATTATCAGCTCCATCATTCCCATGCCGCCCGAAGCCACTCCCTCAAATCCGGAACTGCTTTCATACTCATAGGAAACAAAATCGACATCGTCAAACCAGTGCCGGATGTCCGTGTAGGGTCTCCTGCCTGCCAGCAGGGCGGACGGAAGAATGCATACCAGCAGAAACGCGCAGAAAAGCAAAAGCATGGAAAATCCCACGCCATACAGACGCCTTTTGGGAATTCCCTTTGTCCGTTTATTCATTTCCAGGTACGCATCCGCCGCGCGAAAATATGTACAGACTAACGCCAGGAAAAGATAAACTGCCGCGCTGCAGAATGCCATGTCACACAAGGGCTTCCCATCCAGGCAAATCCCAAACAGGTAAATCACGACAAAATACCAGACCAGCGGCAACAAAGGCGTGTCCAGGAATTCCTCCTCCTTCGGCGCAAACGGTTCGCTTGCCTTCCTGTGTGCGAACTCCTTCAGCCTGCCCCGCAGCCGTTTCATCGATATGGCAAACGTCTCGGCAGTCATCCCGATACAGTAACAGACCACATACGCGCCGGAGGCTTTTGACAGCCCTGCCGCAAACCAGATACCCGCCAGCATCCCCACACATATAAGAACATACACGGCAAGGCTTTTCACGCATTTTGCCGCTCGTTCCGTGACAATTACCGGAATCGCCACCATCAGGCATTTAAGATACAAAACGCCTGCCCCTGCGGGGTCTTCCAGTCCTGCTACCGTGTACAGGAGCGGAATCATCAGCGCAAAGAACAGCGTGGCGTGGACATATCCTGCCACCATCAGGACTCGGTTCCGTTTCATCCTCTCTCCACCTCCCTGACCACTACCCGTATCCTGTCACTGCCCTTGACAGTATCGCTCTGAACCGCTTTTTCCCCGCGGCAGACAGGCATCACGACCAGCGCGTAATAGGTTCCGGCACATTCCCTGATGTGCTCCATAAGCGCCGCATTCAGGTTCTTTGTTATAAAAATAAGAAGCGTATCCTGCGATAGCGGCTTCTGGGCAAATACACCGGAAAAAAGCCCCTCAACCAGCTGCCCGAACGCTTCCGTCCCTCTCTCACAGCTGTATTCCGCAAGCATTCGTTCCAGACCAGTCAGGATGCCTTTGTTGTTGGATGGCATCACAATCTGTCCCTCTCCATTGTAGGCAAAACCAACCTCCGTGCCCTGGCGCAGCAGCTTTCTGACAATTGTTGCCGCCATGGCTATGCTCTCTTCCACCAGGTCTTCGCGTCTTAATATCCCGGTGTCCTCCACGTCCAGAAAAACCATTGCCTTGCGCGACTGAGCGGAATCATATGTGTTGACCATCAGCGAACCTGTCTTGGCGCTTGCCTTCCAGTTAATTGTTTTCATCGGGTCGTCTGTCGTGTAGCCCCTGATTGTGCGGAACGCAAACGGGTCTTCATAAAGGTGCCTGGCACACTGAATCGTCCCCAGCATCTGTTCACACATGGACATAATTTCTGACACATCTGTCATTTTAGCATATACGTACAGCTCTGCCGGCGTCGTGATGCCCTTGCTGTAATATTTGTTGTAAAGCAGGGTGTGGGCTGTAATTTCCGCATCGCTGACTGCATACTTTCCGCGCCGGGTGCACTTTACGGGAATTTCCCTCGTTATCTTCTGCCTTCCCAGGATGGCAAATACGTCCCGCTTATAAATATAATCACTGACACTGGTATTTTCCGTGTTGGTAAAGTCAAGTTCCTTTCTGGTACGAAACCGCACTTCAAGAACAGGAACCGGCATCCTTTTGCGGTTTTCAATTACCTCATAAAGCTTCGTCTCCTGCCCCGCATAAACCGTCCCGGACTCAAACCACAGCTTCACGGAAACATCCTTTGACCACCAGTGTTTAAAACAGAACCGCCATAGCATGCCCGCCATCATCACCCCAATCAATAAAAATAGAATCATCTCTTCGACCAGTCCTCTGTTGGCAGCTCCACACTGTTTAAAATATTGGTAACAACGACTTTTTTCTGCACCTCGTCAAACTCGCCAATCAGCCTGTGGCACATCACGCAGTGCGCAACCTCCTTGATATCCTCAGGCACCACATAATCCCTTCCCTGCACAAGCGCATACCCCTGTGATACGCGCAGAAAGGCGAGGGTTCCCCTGGGACTGACACCGACATTGCTTTTTCTGGTGTCCTGCACAAGCGCGACAATGTAATCGCGCAGGTCATCGTGCACATAAACCTGCCTGCACGCACGCTGCAATTCCCTGATATCCTCCGCACTGCACACCGCCTGGATTTCCGCAAGCGGCTCCGCGTTGATAAAACGGTCAACCATCTGACGCTCTTCCTTCTTCGTCATATCCCCCATACGAATCTTCATGAGGAAGCGGTCAAGCTGTGCCTCGGGAAGCGGAAAACAGCCGATTGTCTCCACCGGATTCTGTGTTGCAATGACAAAAAACGGTGCCTCCAAAGCCCGCGTCTCCCCGTCCACGGTCACCTGACCTTCCGCCATGCATTCCAGAAGGCTCGACTGGGTTCTCGGTGTCGCCCTGTTTATCTCGTCAGCCAGCAGGATGTTTGTAAACACAGGACCCTTCTTAAACGTAAATGCCGCCTTCTCCTGGTTAAAAAAAGACAGTCCTGTCACATCGCTTGGCAGCAGGTCCGGCGTAAACTGTACCCTGTCAAACGCACATCCCATCGACTTTGCAAGCGCTTTTGCAAGGACAGTCTTGCCCGTTCCGGGAACATCCTCCAGGAGCACATGTCCGCCCGCTGCCACAGCCGCGAGCAGAAGCCTTGTCACCTCACTCTTTCCGATAATCACTTTCGATACGTTTTCCTCGATTTTTGCCAATATATTTTTTGATACCGCACTACCCATCTCCATCCAGCCTCCTGTTTCTTTCTTTCATGTCCATTTTACCACAATCTGCCCGATACCGCCACTACTTTGAAAAATGGCACTGGACAGGCATTTTTTTGCCTTCGGGCAAATATCCTTAAATAAGAACCTTTAGGATACCGTTTTATGAAAATCAGACTGAAAAAGGCAGCAATATTAATCGTACTTCTGGCTTTGGCTTTTCTGTTTGGCAGAGGAGTTGCTTATGTCAAATATGAGAAACTTGATCAGCTGGCGATTCCTGCCAGCGGAAGCGTGTCTACCGAGAACTGGGGGCTGGGCTTTGGCAAGGAAGGCAGCCAGCCTACCGGAAATGCCTCTGCGGAGGAATTGAAAAAACACAATGCATACTATGTCGGAAACAACGCGGAAAAAGTTATCTACCTGACCTTTGATGCGGGTTATGAAAATGGGAATACCGAACCGATTCTGGACGCCCTGAAAAAACACAACGTTCCCGCAACCTTTTTTGTAGTCGGACATTATCTTGAGTCTGCGCCGGAGCTTGTAAAGCGGATGGTGTCAGAAGGGCATTTTGTCGGAAACCACACATACCACCATCTTGATATGTCCTCAATTTCCTCGCGAGAGTCCTTTGAAAAGGAAATGAAGGATGTCGAAAATAAATTCAAGGAAATTACCGGGGGAGAACTGGCACGGTTCTACCGCCCGCCGCAGGGCAAATACAACACCAAAAACCTGGAGATGGCAAAGGACATGGGGTACCATACCTTCTTCTGGAGCCTTGCCTATGTTGACTGGTACCAGGATAAACAGCCAACCCATGATGAGGCATTGAAAAAGCTTGTCGGACGGATTCATCCCGGTGCCATTGTCCTTCTGCACAGCACCTCAAAAACCAACGGGGAAATACTGGATGAACTGCTGACAAAATGGGAGGAAATGGGCTATACATTCCGGACACTTGAGGACTTTGCAGAAGAAATCAAATAGGCGCCGTTTCCGGCGCCCTTTATTATTGATTTTTCAGATCCTTGGCAAGCTCATAAATTGACCCAAATATTCCCCTGCACGTATCTACCTGGCTCACTGTTATATTTGAATTTTCAAGCCCCTCGTTCGATGATGCCGCAACCTCCTCGCTCGCAGCCGAAAGCTGTGAAATGTTGTCGTAAATACTGTTCGACAGTGTTCTTGTCTGCTCCATACACGCCTTCACCTCGTCAATGTTGTTGGAGAGGAGCTCCACTTCACTTGATACCTGGCTGAATTTCTCCCGCGTCTCGGCAATCAGTTCATTTTGTTTCGTGACAGATTCAACGGCATTGGCAATGCTCTCATTGGCAAGCCTTGTATCCGCATTCAGATCCTGTATAATACGCGTAATGTTGTTGGATGCCTCCTTTGTATCCTCGGAGAGCTGCCTGATTTCATCCGCCACCACGGAAAAGCCCCTGCCAGCCTCCCCTGCCCTCGCGGCTTCTATGGAAGCGTTGAGCGCGAGCAGGTTTGTCTGGCTGGAGATACTGAGAATCGTATCCACAAAGCCCCCTACCTTCTGAACCTTTGTCGTCAGCTCTGTTATCACATCTTCCACGACCTTGCTGCTGCTGCTCACATTATCCGCCTGTCTGCCAAGCTCCTGCACGGACGACGCCCCGCTGTCAACCGTGCCGTTTACGCGCCGGGACGCCGCAATCATGGAATCCGTGGCCTCCCCTGCCTGGTCTGCCTGTGCGAGAATCTCACCACAGATAGATGCTTCTTCCTGAATCGCCTCCGCAGTGCTCTCTGTGCTTCCCGCGATATTTTCCATGGATGTATGGCTGTTCTTCAGGCTCTCGCCCAATGTATCGAACCGTTCCATCGCCTCTCCGAAATGCTTGATGATATTGTCCGCAACCGTAACCATGACGGCATTGCTTGCCTTCTGTTTCTTTGCCGCCTCCGTGATCTCTTCCATATTTTCCGCATTGAATTTCACCAGAATCTGTGCAATCCGAATGGATGCACACGCCACAAGAAAACTGACCAGTATATTCATAATCATCTCGGAACCGTTCGAGCCACTGATACTGTTCAGGTGCATAACCAGTCTGATTATGTTCGCGCCGACTATGACGCCGTTTCCCCAGCACAGCAGCTTGACATTCAGATACGCCATGCCGGCAAAAAGAAATGGGTATGCGTAAATACTCGTGTTTTCAGACACGCCGACAATACGGAATACCATATATACAAGCGCCCCTGCCCCCATCATGCAGATACCGCAAAGCTTCGTGTCCTTCTTTGCCAGGAACGCCACTACCACCACAATCAGCCCAGCCAGTGAGGTTCCCATCTCTACATAGTTATACCAGCCAGCCGTCCCTGCCAGCGCAGCCAGCCCCATCGAGGCAGCCAGATATCCTAAAAAAATTAACATTACAGGAAACACAACCTTATTCGCACGCCGATATTGTTCTCTTGTCATTCTCTTTTCTCCTTTGTGTAAAACTGCTATTTTTTAGCATCAATAATCTATCAATATTATTATAATCCCATCAATTTGAAATGTACAGACAAAATTCGTGGGAATAATGCACAAAAACTTCACACAAAAAGTACTTTATATGCTCATTACGCATACATCATACATAACAAGCCGGTGACAGTTTTTTGCTTCATTTGTTTAGTTTTAATTAAATATTTTATTCAGTATATTTTTACCTTTCTCCCCTGTATTCCTAACCAGTCCATCCCGTCACCAATTTACTCCTTGACTTTTGTTTTAGCACTTACTATAATAGTGGCAATGCAAATTACCGAAAAGAAAGGGGCAGATTATTCGATGCTGTATTTTCGTTCTGTCGGTGAAGCCGAAGCTGTCTTTAAGGCGTTAAGCACGCCAATGCGTGTAAAAATTATGGAAATGATCTATGAAAATGACTCCCTCAGCATGAACGACCTTGCCGAAGCGCTTGGTCTTACCAACGGTGCAATATCCATGCATGTGGGAAAGCTGGAAGAAGCCGGTCTTGTCCGCATCAAGATAACTTCCGGCAAACGCGGAACCATGAAGATTGTGCGCCCGCGGTACAGCAGGCTGATGATTGACCTGGCTCCGGTCAAGGAGGCACGGCGCTGCTATACCGACGATATTCGTGTCGGATATTATACCACATGCCACGGCACACCGACCTGCGGGCTTGCAACGAGCAAGGAAATTATCGGCTCTTTTGATGACCCCAGGGTGTTTTCTTTTCCTGACCGTTTTCAGGCCGGAATCCTATGGTTTACCAGCGGCTATGTGGAGTACAATCTGCCAAACCACTTGCTTGCAGGACAGACCTTGACAGAGCTTCAGATTTCCTTCGAGATATCGTCAGAGTGCCCGAATACAAATGAAGATTATCCCTCTGACATCTACTTTTCCATCAATGGGAATGCACTTGGCATGTGGATAAGCCCCGGCGATTATGGCAGCCGCAGCGGCTATGTGTCTCCGGCATGGTGGCCGGAAAACCTGAATCAGTACGGGCTGCTCAAAACGCTTATCATCAACAGTGAGGGCTGCTTCATGGACGGCACCAACAAGCTTTCCGACGTGACCATACAGGATCTGGGCATCAACTACAACAGCTATATCACATTTAAGATTGAGGTACCCAAGGACACTGCAAACTGCGGCGGCTGCACGCTGTTTGGAGAGGATTTTGGCGACCACAACCAGGCAATCCGCATCAAGGCCTACTATGACGAAGATACCAGTGAAATGTAAAAAAGATGAGCGCCAGCGCGCTCATCTAGCAAAAAGCTTCGCTTTTTGTTTAAATGGTCTACGTTGTCGCAATTTCCTATAAATAAAAAAACTGCCATTCAGGCAGTTTTTTTTATGTCCCATTTATGCAGTTATCACGCCAGTTAAACCCAGTATAATGACAATGGCGCCTAATATAATCCGGTACCATCCAAAAATCTGAAAATCATGTTTCTTGATATAGTCCATCAAAAACCTGATGACAAACACCGAGACGAAGAATGACACAAGCATTCCGATAATCAGAATCCCGGCCTCCATCGCCGTAAAGGACAGCCCGAATTTCACAAGCTTCAGCAGGCTCGCACCGAACATCACCGGTATGGCAAGAAAAAACGTAAACTCAGCCGCCACACTTCTTGAAACCCCGATGAGCAGTGCGCCTACAATCGTTGCACCCGAACGCGATGTTCCCGGAAATACTGCCGCTATCAGCTGGAATACCCCAATCAGGAAGGCTGTCTGAAACGTGATGTCATCAAGTGTTTTCACTCTCGCCTTTTTTCCTTTATTCCTGCGCTCCACAACAATAAATGCCACACCAAATACAATCAGTGCAAGCGCCACGGGCATCGCGTGGTAAAACAGCGCATCCAGCACATCGTCAAACAATACCCCGACAATCGCCGCCGGAATACATGCCACGACAATCTTTAACCACAGCATAATCTTATCCATCTCAATCACCGGCTTGGATTTGTCCCGAAACTGAAACGGAAAAATCTTGTTCCAGAACAAAATCACAACTGCCAGAATGGCGCCAAGCTGGATAACGACCAGAAACATTTCCAAAAATTCCGGTCTGCAGTCAAGCCTGATAAATTCATCCAGAATAATCATATGCCCCGTACTGCTGACAGGAAGCCACTCCGTGATTCCCTCAACGATACCAAACAGAATCGCCTTTAGAAGTTCTACCATAGTCCCTTATTTTTTCCTTTCCAAAAATTCAGTCAGTTCCCCATAACATTTTTTTGCATCCCGATAGCCCAGCTGATACAATGCTTCCAGTTTTTCCCTGTCCTTCTCTATCCTGCCAATGTCATTCGCCCTCTGGGGACGGATGACAAATGCCCTGCCCGCTTTCTCCTCCTCATCAAGAAACCGCAGTGTCTCATTGTAGCGCACATACCGGTCTGCCGTCAGCGCATAGACCCTGGGATATTTCGCATATTTGAGCCGAATCAAATTGAGCATTGCAGGTGAAGCCTGCTTACGGACATATCCCACTTCCTTTGTGAGTACAACGACATTCTTCCCATTTCCGTCCGCAATCGCCCTGCGAATGGGAACTGCATCGGCAATGCCGCCGTCGAGATAGTATTCCCCTCCGATTTTGACATTTCTGGAAACCAGCGGCAGGGACGCGGATGCACGCACGGCAATCGTGTCCTTGTGCATCTCCCGCATTGGCATATACTCCGGATCACCTGTGCGGATATTCGTCACCACCGCATAGGCATTCCCCTCGTATTTTGCGGCAGCCTTGTAGTCATATGGATCCAGCTTATTGGGAATCTGGTTATAACACATGTCGGCATTGAACAAATCCCCTGTCGTCAGAAGACTGTGCAGGCTGCAATAATTCTTATCCTTCAGATAATTTAACGCCACCCTGTAAGCGCGCTTTTTCTGTCTTGAAATATAACTGCACAGGTGGCACGCCCCTGCCGAGACACCATAGCAGTTCTGAAAATATAAATCCTTCTCCATAAAATACTCGAGCACGCCGGCAGTGTACATCCCCTTCATGCCGCCGCCCTCAAGCACCAGGCCACATTCAACCATAATTTCCTCCCCGCGCCTAAAAAACCGTAACAGTCCGGCTTCCGGCATCCTGTTACAGGCATCAGGCAAACACTCACTTCATGCCATATTCCTGCTCGACAAACCTGCGCAGTGCCGGCATCGCGCGGCGCACCTTTTCCGTCTCGATGCAGTATGCCATCCGGAAATATCCAGGACACCCGAACGTGTCACCCGGCACAAGCACCAAATCATAGCGCATCGCCTTCTGGCAAAATGCCACGGAATCCGCCTCGAGCGCCTTCGGGAAAATATAGAATGTCCCGCCCGGCTTCACAACCTCAAATCCAAGGCTTACAAGCGTATCATAGATAATCTTCATATTCGTCTCATAGACAGACAAATCTGAGGTAAGACCCAAAACCTCTGCCACTGCTATCTGTATGATGGAAGGCGGGCAGTTATGACCGATTCCCCTTGAAATCTGCGCACACATCGGGGAAATCAGCGCGCTGTCCGTGCACCCGGGATTTGCAGCGATATACCCGAGACGCTCCCCTGGTATGGAAAGCGACTTCGCAAACGAGTAGCATGAAAGGGAATTGTCATAGTATTTCGAGACATACGGCGCATCCACACCGTCAAAAAGAATGTCACGGTATGGCTCGTCCGAAATCAGGAAGATATCATGCCCATATTCTTTCTGTTTTTCCCCGAGCAGCCGTGCCAGCCTTTGAATCGTCTCTGTCGAATAAACCGTACCCGACGGATTGTTCGGCGTATTGATGAGCAGCGCCGTCGTCTTTGGGTTCAGCAGCTTTTCCAGCTCCTCGAAGTTGATTTGGAACTGCTCCGTGTCGGCAGGCACTACCTTCAGCACGGCGCCCGTCTGATTGACATAGTGATTATATTCCGGAAAATATGGCGCAAACGTGATAACCTCATCCCCGGGCTGTGTGACCGCCCGCACCGCGTGCGCCACAGCGCCTGCGGCGCCTGTCGTCATGAACAGATGCTCAGCCGTGTACCCCATACCATACGTCTGGTTCAGAAATTCCGCGAACCTCGCCCGCACGGACGGAATGCCCTGCGACTGGCTGTAGCCATGAAGCGCCATCGTGTCGCGTGTCTGCAAAAGTTCTACCATCTTATCCGTAAATGCCTGCGGCACTGCCACAGACGGATTTCCAAGACTGAAATCAAACACATTCTCGCTCCCGATTTCCTTTGCCCGTCCTGCTGCCCACTCCGACATCTGCCTGATGACCGACTTCGCACCAAGCATATCCTTATACTTCTGTGAAACCATCTTACTCCTCCATTCTGCCATGCACTGCCCTCAAGGAACTGTTCCTGAGCGCATATGAAAATTCGTCTTATTGCTGTTTCGTCAACTCATTGTATCACTATGAATGAGAAAATGCAATTTTTTCCTATTGATAAACGCCAAATCAGAATTGTTACAATTACTGTTCAGACCAGGACTTAGCATTTACTGCTAAGTCCGTGAGAAAACGTTTCGCCTGCAAGTAAAAATCCATTTGCGAAGCAAATTTTGCATGGATTTTTGCCTGTTACCGGAACGGAGTGAACAGTAACAGGTTGCGCAATGCCTTTTCCTGTCCAGTACTGGTGCAGGCAGAAATTTGAAAAAACTGTTGCTTTTTGATATACTGTGTGCTACGATGTATGTACAGGAGGCACAGTATATGAACATCGACGATTGGAAATCCCAGATTAAGCGGGGAACCCTTGAATTTTGTATTTTGCTGCTGATTCGGAAACAACCCACTTACGGATATGAACTAATCAGCACATTGGAAAACTACCCGATTATGGCAGCAAAGGAGAATACCATTTATCCACTGCTGCGGCGGCTGTTAAAGGAGGACTTTATCTCCTCGTCATGGCAGGAAAGCAGCGAAGGGTTGCCGCCACGAAAGTATTATGCCATCACAGACAAGGGACTCGAATACCTGTCCGCAATGTCTGCCGAATGGGACAACCTGATAAACACCATCAATGAAATGAAAGGAGAATGATAATTATGGAAAAAACGTTAGACAACTATCTGGAAAAGATTGACAAATTTCTTAAGCCGATGGCGGTTTCCGAGCGCGTTGACATTGTAAAGGAAATACAGAGCGAGATGCTGGAGCTTCAGCAAAACGGCATCTCTCCTGCGCAGATTATCGAACGGCTCGGCAGTCCAAAAGAACTGGCAAAAGCCTACCTTGGCGAGACAATTTCAAAAAGCAGCGGTTTCGGCTGGCGCAAATTAAGCGCAGTCATTGCATTTTACAGCCTTGCGGGTTTTGGCGGCATGATAGTTCTGCCCTTTACCAGCATTTGCGGGATTACCTTTATGTTCACCGGCGTGCTCTGCCCAATTATGGGAATCATCAAATTCGGGGCGCATCTTGTCGGTATTGAAATGCCTCAAGTCGGCATCGAAATTAATTCCTACACGGCAAGCGCTGCCACCTTTCTGCCGATTTCATTCTTAATAGGCATTGTGCTGTTTGCCACCGGATGGCTCTTCTGGAAGCTCACTATTTTTACGATTAAGGCCATGAGCATCGGAAAGAAAAAATTAGTATAATTTACCTGTTGCCGGAATCGGAATACCCCTTGCAGACGTCTACCCATTCCACATATCCCGAATATGTTTCGAGTTCGGATATCGTCAGCTCAATTGCACTGTTGGAGCTGCCGCAGGCGGGAAACACGGTTTCAAAACGTTTCAGCGACACGTCAAGATACACTGGCACGCCCTCATTGACCGCAAACGGACATACGCCGCCCACGGCATGACCCACCAGCGATTCTGCCTCCTCCGGCGAGAGCATCTTTGCCTTTGTGCCGAACTGTGCCTTGTATTTGGAATTGTCAATCTTGGCATCGCCGGCAGCCACCACCAGGACCGCGTGACCATCCACCATAAATGAAAGTGTCTTTGCTATGCGCTGTGGCTCGCAGTGCAGCGCTTCTGCCGCAAGCTCAACCGTGGCACTGGACACCGCAAGCTCCTGAATTTTTTGTTCCATTCCATATTGTCTGAAATATGCTTTTACTCGTTCAATTGCCATTATTCTTCTCCTCAGCCGTTCCACCCGTTTGTTGCAAGCAGGGAACACGGCGCTTCCAGTGTGAGCTGCGCTCCTTCCACGGTCGTGACTTTTCCACCTGCCTCCTCCACAATCAGAGAACCCGCCGCAAAATCCCATGGGCACAGACGCAGCTCAAAAAACAGTTCCGCCCTGCCTGCTGCCACACTGCAAAGGTCGAGTGCTGCCGAACCGCTCCTGCGCACGTCGAGCGAGCGCTTAAAATAATCATATGCCAGCTCAAAGGATTTTTGGTTCAGTTCCTCATAGTAAGGCGCGGTGCCAAACAGTACCACGCCATTTTCCAGCGGTTCCGGCGAGACATGAATCGGCATGCCGTTCAGAAATGCTCCCTGTCCCCTGACCGCCGTAAACATTTCATCCAGATAGGGATTGTAGACAACCCCCATATACCGCTCCCCATCAAGGGCAAGCCCGACGGAAATCGCACTCATATGGTAGTCCTTGATAAAATTTGTCGTGCCGTCAATCGGATCCACAATAAAGGCGTAGCCCTTTGCAATGGATGCGTGGATGTCCTCCTCCTCGCCGACAAAAACTGCCTCCGGCAGGATTTCGAGCAGCCGCCTTTGCAGCTCCTGCTGTACTTTTTTGTCGTAGGCAGTGACAAAATTGGCATGCCCTGCCTTCTCGTCAATGCAGCTCCTGCCCCTGTCCGCATGGAGGATGATTTCGCCGCAAGTGCGGACCGCGTCCATTATCTGATTCAATAATTCGTTTCGTGTTGTGTTTTCCATTTTGTTCTCTCCTACTTTTTACTGCGCCCGATACGCTTCACAGCGCCGTTCCCTTTTTCGGGACAAACAGCCGCGACATGTCCGCCTTTTCGAGCGTGAGAAGCTGCACCTTTTTGTCGATTCCGCCCGCGTAGCCTGTCAGGCTGCCATTTGTACCGACAACCCTGTGGCATGGGATAATGATGGAAATCGGATTATGGCTGACCGCACCGCCTACCGCGTGCGCCGACATTTTGTCGATTCCGCGCTGACGCGCAAGCTCCGCCGCAATCGCACCGTAGGTCATCATCTGCCCGAACGGAATTGCCAGCATGATTTCCCACACCTCCCTGCGAAAGGACGAGGACTGCTGCATGGACAACGGCGGCGTAAAATCCGGTTCCTGCCCGCCAAAATAAATGTCCAGCCACCGCACTGTCTCCTCGAAAACCGGAAGCGCCTTCTGCTCGTGCTGCCCGGTAAGTGTGCTCCCGAAATACTTCTGACCGTCAAACCACAGACCTGTCAGGGATTCCCCATCGCTTGCAAGCAGAACCCTTCCAAGCGGGGACTCATAGTTTTGTGTGTACTGCATAGTAATCCTCCATTCCTGCCAAAATCTGCAAAACTGGGCGTGAGCGCAAGTTTTTATGCCCCTGCCCAAAACAATTCCTTGATAAAATCATTATGTGCCGGAACATCGTTTTTAAACCAGCCGTCTATCACATCTCGGAACATCATCTCCAACAAATAGTAACACAAACGCTGTCCCTTTTCCAGAAAAAAATCCTCTTTATTTTATGAAAGTGCCCTGAAAAGCGCGAAGAGGTCTTTCATCCCCTGCTGGTAGTACAGGTGTTCAATGTTCGCCGTTGTTTCCGATGACGCTGCAATATAACTCTGAAACATCTCGCGCTGTTCTGGCGTCAGGCAGCTTTCAAACTTATTTTTCGCATCACTTTCATGCAGTTTTGCCGCCTGGTATTCCTCGTCCTGCTCAAGAATTTCAGTCAGCCTGTCACCTACAAGATAATGTGTCAATGTCTCAAAAACTTCATTTTCCATATTCATATTCCTTTCTTCGTTTATACTTGGCGGTCAAAAAAACCGACCACCCAGATTTTTACAATGCAAATATGCCGTTTTATGGCTGGCGAGACACTCGCGGCATATCTCATTTGCCGTAATTATCTCTATGGTTTTCACTATAGCATATTATGATAATATTCACAATGTCAATTTCCATATTGTCAATCTCCATCCTGTCTAACGTCGTTATGACAAGGCATAATAATATCAGGGGGTGATTTTTATGATAGACTATAGCCCAATGTGGAAATATATGGGCACCCATGGCATAAGCCAATATTATCTCATGAAACATGACATTGACAGCAAGACCATATTCAAGATGAAAAGAAATGAAAACATCACAATGATAACTTTAGAAAAATTATGCCATGCGATGAATTGTACGCCAAATGACATTGTTCAATTTATTGATTAGAACAACATTCCGTCAGCTCGAGCAAGACTACTGCCAGGGCTGACACATGAATGACTGGCGGCCAGGGCAGATTTTTGTCTGCCAAATACACTCTATGTGCAAAAAAAGACCATTTTGCGAAAAATTAGCAGTCCAACTGGGTAAAATAAAATGTTACATTGGTTTATATGACTTATTTTATAGAAGGGAGAAACCATATGGGAAATCAATTGGCATGGAACAAGCGCTACAATATCGGAGTAGAAATCATTGACAACGAGCATAAAAAATTAATCAGCATTCTCAACAAACTGTTTGATTTAGGCATGCAGGAAGAGAAAAGCCAGTGGGTTTGTCAGGAAGCCGTGAAATACTTTAAAGACCATGCACTTCAGCATTTTGCGGACGAGGAGGCTTACATGGCTTCGGTTTCATATGAGGGGCTTGAACTGCATCGGCGTATCCACGATAATTTCCGTGAAATCACGCTGCCTGCCCTTGAAAAGGAGATGAAACAGGCAGACTATTCGGAGGACGCCGTCAGCCATTTCCTCGGCGTATGTGCCGGATGGCTGCTCGGCCATACCTTGATAGAGGATCACGCGATTGTGCGGGGCGAACCCATAAAGCAGTGGGTAAACCTCCTGCCGGATGAGGAGCAGGCGGTAATGGGGCAGGCAATCGCCAACCAGCTGTATCAAATGTTTCAGTTAAACGCACGGCTAATCAGCAACTGCTATGGCGGTGAAAAGTTTGGCAGCGGAATATATTACCGTTTAATTTATTCCACAAAGGACAAAAAGAGGTGGGAATTTTTGCTCATCCTCGAGGAAAAACTGATTGTCAGCACGATTGGCAGCGTATTGAAAACAAAATCCGAGGCATTAAGCACCATGATGATGAATGCCGCAAGGTACATATCCAGGCAACTGGTAGAACACATCAGGGAGCATTTCCCCGGACTGGATAAGGCAGACATAAAGGAAGAACAGCTGCTGACCTACGACCAGTTTCAGAAAGTTTTTGAAAAACACAGTCCACAGTATAGCCTGCTATTTGACACGGGGGCAGGTTACTTTGCATTTTGCATGACCACCGCAGACATGGTTCCGGCTGAAGACGGCATCTCGATTATTACAGAAAATGCCATGTCGGCAGTCACACAGTATCTGAATCAGAGCAGGGCAGAAAAAGAAGCTGCCAGCCATAGAAAGAAAGTGCTGATTGTAGATGACTCGGCATTCATACTAAAGACAATGCAGAACGTGCTGTGCAACGACTACGAAGTGCTCACAGTGACATCCGGTATGGCTGCCATCAGAGGCATTACGCTCGACAGACCGGATTTGATTCTGCTGGATTACGAAATGCCTGTCTGCAAGGGAAACCAGGTTCTGGAAATGATTCGTTCGGAGGAGGATTTCGCGGATATTCCGGTTATCTTTCTGACCAGCAGGGTTGACAAGGAACGCATCCAAAAAGTGCTTGAACTCAAGCCTAACGGATATTTATCCAAGTCACTGTCCCCGGAAGCGGTAAAAAAAGAGGTTGACCACTTCTTTGAAAAACAGGGCTGACAAACGCCCATGTCATAATCAAAAAGACGCCATGTCAGGCGTCTTTTTCTGATGTCTTCCTCCGTGCAAAGAAGTGTTCCACTTCCTTTTTGATTGTTTCAGGCGGCAGTGATTTTGCCAGATACCCCTCTGGCCGGAGTGCAAGCGCCTTTTTAACACTCTCCCTGTCAACCCTGTTAGTCAAAAAAATGACAGGCGTGTCATTAAACTCCCTGTCGGAGCGAATCATTTCCAATACCTGTTTTCCGTCACAGACTGGCATCTCATAATCCAGCAGTATCAGGTCGGGTCTGTGAAACGCCATGTCCCTGATTGCGGACATTCCCGACCCTGCCGTGGTCAATTCATAATCACTGCCGAACAAATCCCGCATTGTCCGCAGCATAAAGTCCGAATCATCCACAATCAGCAGTCTCTTTTTCCGTTCTGGCGCCGTCTTTTTATCCTTATCATGATTCAGGTACTTCCTGACTTCCTCCATCGCGTTCTCTGTGATTGCATAAGCCCCGCCCTCACTCTGCATCTGGTCAGACGAAGCCACACAGTACGCAAAATACCCTTTTCCCGTATCGAACAGCATACTGAACTGCGGACTCTGCTTCTCGTATACCATCTGGAACTGTTCATATGTCAGAATCTGTTCCTGCTTAATCTCAGACTGCCGTAAGGAGGGGAAACATCCCTTGACACGTTCCACAAACTGCCTTGCCACATAGCCAGCCGCGTGCATCAGCATTGCTTTTACCGCCTCGGACTTGATGTCCATGACGCTTCCTATCGTGGATGCCATAAATTTTTCCTCAAAAGTCAGGAAAAACTCCCATCGTTTCTTTCCCCCGGAAACAGCAATCAGGCGGTAATAAATTCCCTCCCCGAATTTTTCTCCCCCATAACAGTCACTGAGCAGCCTCGGATCCACCTGGAACATGCTGTGCAGCAGGCTTGCAACGGTCTGTCCCATCACTGCCTGCTCCTCATCCGGCAGCAGATTTTCCCATTGTTTTATTTTTTCCCCGCTCACAATCGCGTGATCCTCTATCAGCGTATGTCCAATCAGCCAGCCTGCACATACACTTAAAAAATGGCTGACGGATTCCTCCGAGTAGTCCGTACGCTCCAGTTCCTTCTCAAGTGCCGGAAGTGTTCTCTCGCGGAAATTTGTGTGGATATGCCGGTGTGTCTGCAGTCCCTCATAATGAATGGAAGCCATGTACTCCTCCTCATCCGCAAAGTGCTGAATCGCATGTTCCCTAAAGTACTTGACTGCCTCCTGACAAACCCAGTGGCTTTTCTCCTCCTGATGTCCAAAATCAAACAGTTTATTGAGAATGCTGAATAGCTTTTTATGTTCTCTGTCAATGGTCTCCACCCCAATATTATACCGTTCATTCCATACCAGTTGCGCGCCCATATGCTTTTCTCCTTTGCCAACATACTGCCATTGAAATAACCATTCAAATAACCTCTTTCTATAGTTTATTCGTGATTCGGCTAAATTTTACATTTTTCTACATATTTTTTATGCGAATGATATTTTACATCTTCAGCCGTTGTAAAAATTTTATAAAGGTTATTGATTTTATCCAAACGATTCCACGAATCTGCCAAATATTATACCAGCCTATATCTGCTGCCCGATGCCCAAAAGAAATTAGCGGAAATAAAGCTTGATAAAACATACGTTTTGGCATATAATAAGATTAATTTTGGCACATATTATTGGCAATAGGTTTAAAATGCTGCATAAGGAACAGAATGGAGAAACACAATGTCAAAACCATATAATGATTATGTAGAATATTTGAATAAAACAATATGTATACCATCCGTCCAGTATTATCAAGCGATTGATATGTTTGCAGGATGCGGGGGATTATCTCTTGGTTTTGAATCTGCCGGAATCAAAACGATCGGTTATGAGATGGTTGGAGATTGCTGCGATACATACAAAAAAAATTTGGAATCAGAATGTAATCAAAAAGTAATAGATGAAAATACAGATTTTCCATATGCAGATATTATTATAGGAGGACCCCCTTGTCAGCCGTTTAGCCGCCGAGGAAAGCAAAAAGGAAAAAATGATGCTAGAAATGGATTTCCAGCATTTATAGAAGCTGTTCGGCGTGTACGACCTAAAATTTGGCTGTGTGAAAATGTGAAAGGTCTTCCAGAACAAAATGCAGAGTATTTTCAGTCGGTTGTAAAGCAATTTAAGGAATTAGGTTATAAGGTGGAATATCGTATTTTTCAATTAGTTCAGTATGATGTTCCGCAAAACAGGGAACGATTGGTAATCGTTGGGCATCAGGGTTGGTTTGATTTTCCTAAGCCGAATGATTATAAAATTACTGCAGGGGAAGCGCTAGGCAGCATGGCGACAGAGATACCTAAAAATGCTGCTTTTTTGACACCATCCATGGATGAATATATAGCCAGGTATGAGGCAGCATCCAAGTGTAAGAATCCAAGGGATCTGCATCTTGATAGACCAGCACGGACATTGACATGCAGAAATCTTGCGGGTTCAACAAGTGATATGCATAGGATTAAACTTCCCGATGGGCGAAGAAGACGGATTACAGTTCGCGAAGCTGCGCGTCTACAGGGATTTCCGGATTGGTTTGAATTCATGGGTACAGAGGAAAGTCAGTTTACGCAGATAGGAAACGCCGTGCCGCCAATATTTGCCTATAAATTAGCAAAAGCAGTTATTCATTGTTTGGAGGGAGGGCATGATGGATTACAAAACGTTGCCAACAATTGATTATCGGACATTCAATAAAAAATCCGATAAAGTTCAGGAATTGATTCAACAATCACTACAAATCATTGAAGCGCTTGGCGTTCCAATAGATGATTTGACGGAAAGGCAAAAAGAAAAAATGGCTATGGCATTTTTGGCGGTGGGAGATGTGAAAACATCGGCTGGCTGGAAAAAAATAAAAGATTCCAACTATGATTATTCGCTTACTACTCGTGAAATTATTGCCTATGAAAACCAATATTTTGAGGAAAATATCAGCAGCAGCTCATATGATGATATTAAGAGAAGAGACTTGTCCAGACTTCTTTTAGCTACGATAGTGGTCAATTCAAAACCGGGTTCTAATACAAGCAATCCGACAAGGGGGTATAAGATTAATAGCGAGTATTCACGGATTATTAAGAACTATGGACAGTCTGACTGGTTTACACAGGTAGAAGCATTTAACAAGATGCACCCCACATATCAAAAAAGGGTATCAACGAAAAGGGACATTCCTAAATTGGCTGTATATACGCCCGACGGCAGGGAAATACATTTAAGAGATGGGGAGCATAATGCAATTCAAAAGCAAATTATAGAGGAATTACTTCCGCGTTTTGGGTATGGGGCGATTCTTTTGTATTGCGGAGATTCAGATAATAAGTATGGATTGATACATGAAAAAGAAAAGTTGAAAGAAATTGGATTTTCAGATTTGACACAAAGCATCCTGCCAGATGTGGTTGCATATTCCCCTGAAAAAGACTGGATTTATCTTATAGAAGCATATCATACATCTAATCCGATTACGCCACAGAGGCAGTTGGAACTCCAGCAGGTATTGGGAGAAAATGCCAGGAAGGCTGTTTTTATTACCGCTTTTGAAAATAATTCTGTTTATCGAAATTGTCCAGAAGAATTGGCATGGGAAACAGAAGTTTGGATAGCTACGGAGCCGGATCATATGATACACAGGGATGGTTTTCGTTTTATGGGGCCATACGGGGACAAAGCGTTTAATGATAGATTGGATGCGCATATTATGGCAATAAAAGGTGGAAATGAAAAAGAAGAGCCCATGTAATTTGCCGAGGAGGTCTTGCACATGATTGAAAAGAATATCCGCAGCATATTTTCAGAATATCCCGAAGTTCTTTATGGATTTACAAATATTGCGTACAGCGCATATGCAGACACTTATCAATCTGCCCTGGTATTTGCCGTTCCCTTCGGAGAACAGCTTACCATTGAAACTTATTCTGAGGAAATGTTTGAAAAAGGGATTCAGGATGCCAAAAAAATAGTCGAGAAAATCCAAATTCGGCTGAAAGAAATGCTTTGCAAAAATGAAATACCATATTATATCCCGCCGTTAGCACAAGACAACGAAATCGATTTGACTGCCCCCTTTTCCTTTAAGTTTGCCGCAGTCAATGCCGGATTAGGCTGGATTGGAAAAAATGACGTTGTTGTCACAAAAAAATATGGTCCAAGAGTCCGATTATCTGTAATTCTAATGAATGAACCATTTGTTTATGGTGAGAAGGTCTTACATAGTAACTGCCCTGAAGGCTGTAGAAAATGTGTCGACGCCTGCCCGCATAAAGCATTACATAACGTGCAGTGGAATAGCAGCTCATTGAGAAGTGACATCATAGACTACAGGCTATGCAATGAAAAAAGAAGTCTATATATCAAAACACATGGCAGAAAACATGCCTGTGGTCTCTGCATGGCTGCCTGCCCATTGGGAGAATTTTAAGCACATATTTTATCCCCATTTTATCGTTATCCACAAATTATCCACACGATGTGAACATGATTCATATATATCCACATGTTATCCACAATCGAGCAGGGCAGCCCATTATGCTGACGGTATAAATTCCTGTGACAATGGCGCAAAGTGATACCCCATCTCCTCCCATTTTGTCAGCAGCTCGTCCAGAATCTCGCCGTTTGTCCGGGATGTATTGTGGAGCAGCACAATTGCACCTGGATGAATGCGCGATGTGAGCTTGTCAAAAGCCGCGTCATGGCCTGGCTGGTTTTCCGTATCCCAGTCCACATAGGCAAGGCTCCAGAAAATCGTGCTGTACCCCAGCTGCTGTGCCATCCTGATATTTTCCGCATTCGCCTTTCCCTGTGGCGGGCGGTAATATGGCGCCAGCTTTGTGCCTGTAATCTCATAAAACGACTCCGCCACATCATCAAGTTCCTTCTCGAATGTGTCCAGGCTGGATATCGCAGACATGTCGGGATGATGATAGGTGTGGTTGCCAACCATATGCCCCTCCTCCACCATGCGCTTTACCAGGTCAGGCGCAGTCTCCAGAAAATGTCCTACCACAAAAAAGGTCGCCGGAACGTTATGTTTTTTGAGCGCATCCAGTATCGCCCCGGTATTGCCATTCTCGTAACCGCAGTCAAACGTGAGGTAAATGACCTTTTCACTGCCATCCCCGACAAAATAAGCGTCATACCACGCCAAATCCTCCGGCATTGCATTTCCCACTGGCTGCGTGCCCGGCTCCCCAAACGAAAGTCCCCAGTCCTCGGAAGCAAGCTTCAGGGGAAATTTTTCTGGCTCTGGCTGCGTTGTCTCCGTTTCTTGGGTTTCGGTTTCCCCTACTGGATTTTGCCGTACCGGATTTTCCTGAGTCTTTGTCCGGGTTATGTCTGCAAATTCCAGCGTGACGGATGTCCTCTCCTCCGGTTCCGTCTCATTGTACGCGGCCTCCTGTGCGCGGGAGCCGCTGCACCCTGCAAGCAGCGCAACTGTCATGGCAGCGCCAAGCGTGCGGATTATCTTACCGCCTTTTTGCATCTTATCTTCTGTACATTTCATTTGTCACACCCCTGTTTCCATTCTTTTTGACAGCCCATTAATGACTATTGGTCATCGCAGTTTATTTCCTTATGCGGCTGTGTGCATCATATTATACTGAACGGTCAGTCTCTTCGACCGCCAGTATATTATAAAACAGGATTGTATCTAAATTGCATCATTTTTGCAGTGCATTTTTCAAATATTCGTACCGCAGGCGTTTTTCCTCCTTTGCAAAATGCGTTTCCCGGAACTGCTCCGGATTATCCTGGTAGTCAAGTACCTCGTCGCCAAACTGCTCGCTGGTCAGGTCAAAGCAGCAGTCACCGACCACATTGTAGCAGTGGTAGTTTCCATCCGGTCTGCGGATTCCATATACCCTGCCGCCGAAAATGTCCTGCAATCCTTTTTCCGCCATCGTTTCTCCAACTCTCGTCCGTCTCCAGTTCCGCTGTTCTGCAAGAATCCTCTCCTTTGTCTGCTGATCCGCAGAATTACTAATCCTGCTCCAAAGGTTATTTAGTTCCGTATCCCATATTACAAAAAACCATTGGGATGATATATTCATATCGACCTGCGTCTGGGCTGCTTCCGCTAACGGAGTATACTTCGGGATAATCTTCTCAATATTTTCCAATTCTGTCTGCAGGGATGCCGAACCCGATACCACATAGTGCAGGGAAAAGCCGTCTTCACTGGTCGTGCGCCGGGTGCCCGTCAGCTTGCTGACATATTACATCTGGGCGCCCATGTGCATAAATATATACTCACGGTCGATGAAATCTGACGTAAGTATTGAAGCAAAAATTTCAAGTTTCTAATGTTCATTCCTTTCCCATACATAACAAGCAATTATAGTACACCACCCAGCTTCTAACCGGATGGTGTACTATTCAAAACAACTTATTCAAATCAGTTCGTATACTGCTCCAATGCGGAAAACGTCACGCTGTTGTTCCTGGCAAACAGCCTGACCGGCTTTCCGCTCACGCCATACAGCCGGACTGTCAATGCCGCCATGCCGTCAATATAAAACACGCCCACAGAGCCCTCCTGTACGTATGTAAAAGCATAGTCTTTTCCTGGCTCAAGGTGAATCTCTGTCTCCGCAATCGGCGTGGTTCCTTCATTAAATGAGAGCTGAAGAATGTTATCATCCGGACAGATTGAGATCAGCTTGTATTTGTCAGCCTCGCCATTGTAGTCAAAGCAGAGCCCAAAGGAGCCGCTTCCCGAATATGTAAAGTTTCCTTTGAGCAGGAACCTTTCATAACAGGTGCACACATCGGCGTACTGATACGCATCCCCCGCCTCGACAGACATCTGCGTGTCGCCAGACAGCAGCTTGCGCTTGTTCTGAAACTGCTGCATGACCGTATCTGCCGGAGCCAGCGCCAGATCCCCGTTTTCTTTCTGGACAAGCTTCTGTACGACCAGATTCCCCGCCCATGCCGAAACACTCCGCGTGGAGGCAGGGGATTCTGACCTTCTCGCCCATCCTGCCATATACGTGTTTTCGCCATCTTCGACATGCTTTGCCGCGTAAAACAGCTTTCCATCCAGGCGCTTTGCCTCGGAATAAGGTCCAAACTGTTCATCGGCGGAGGCGTACCAGAGCGTATCATCCTGCGCCGAATATGTCAGATACCACTTATCACCTATTTTGAATGTATCGCTGCATTCCAGATTCCAGAAATCTCCTTCCGTATTTGTAAAAATAATACCATCATAATTCGTCTCCTGCAAGTCTGAGCTGACCGTATACTTCAAAATCCTTGCCACATTGTCCTTCGACGCTGTTATTGTCAGGGATATTGTGTCTGTATCCGGATCATAATAGGCCTGCGGATCCCTGAAATCATTTTTCTGCCCAAGGTCGTCAGGCGGCGTGATCTCCCATCCCGAAATCTTATGAAACGCTGTCAGATCATCGCCCTCGGCAACCATTATCTTTTCTTTGTATTCCACGTCTGCCGAGTCTGCATGACCGGTATAAAAGAAATAATACTTTCCTCCTGCCTTCACGACAGACCCCGTACCGATCCAGGCATCCTGCCCGGTGTCGGAAGCTTCGATCACGACCTCGTCCTGTTCCGTGTAGGTCACAAAATCCTTTGTAGTCGTAAGATATATGGAATGGTTATAGGAGTCGCCGCCTTCTTTCAGATAGTAAATATAATACACCCCGTCCTCGTAATACGGCATTGTATCCCCGACATACGGCTGAATCGGCCCATCCTTGGCAGGCAGGAAAAATGTGCGGTACTCATACGCATCCTCCTGGCTTCCCGGTGTTGTCAGTTCGGAAAAGTCTTTATCCTTCACACTGGACTGCCCGCAGCTGCAGAGCAGAAAACTCATAGACAGGCATAGAATACCATATAATCTTTTCCGTATTCTTTTCATAGATTCATCAACGCCTCCACTTCCTCCT
>ERZ778517.66-NODE-66-length-117582-cov-13.240523_pt1 | contig 117582 bp, 130 predicted proteins | sample MGYA00510341_ERZ778517 | MGnify/ENA primary metagenome ERZ778517 (study PRJEB29527, sample SAMN07138964) | mouse gut metagenome | material: feces | host: mouse | place: China:Nanjing | collected 2016-01-25 ...
ACTCTATGTCTTTTGCTTGGTTGAAAAAAATAAAGTTCTTATCCCGAACTCACGTCAATAGACATCCATGCCGGACTCGAACCGGCGTGTACGGTTTTGCAGACCGCCGCCTAACCACTCGGCCAAAGGATGTGTGGACAAGTCAGGAATCGAACCTGAGGCCATCGGCTTATGAGGCCGCTGCTCTGACCAACTGAGCTACAAGTCCATAAAGGGTGTTCTACCGCTAAACTATGCAGTCCTTGCGAACTCCAGGGAGACTCGAACTCCCACCGCCCTTACGTGGAGCCACGCAGACTCGAACTGCGGACTTTCTGCTTGCAAAGCAGACGCTCTACCAACTGAGCTATGGCCCCAAATCCGCAAAGGCTCAAAGGATATTGCTCCTTTGCGGTTTCTTGTTTAATCGTGATTCCACATTGCGAACCGCTTTCGGTGTTGAAGGTAGGATTTGCTACCGTCAAATAAGTACGCCTCACGTTCAAAAGAGACGTTCTCATACGCATTGCCAGGAAGGAAAAGTCTTACAAGCCATTCCAATACATAAATAATGTAGAAGAAAATATAGCCAAGCTCTTTCATCTGAGCAGTGTGGATCCTTTCGTGATTCAACAACCGTTCAGTAATTTTGACATTGCTGCGGACAAACAAAACTCCGAAGAGATTGATGGCAGCAAAACCGGGGAATGGAAGGAATGGATTGCGGATTATTTTCATCGCTTGATATTCCACATGGTACTGGAAGCGCCTCCATCGAAGAGGACACCAATGTTTGCGCCCTGTTTAGAGTTAATTACGTCCCATGCTTTCAAACTGATGAACTGTTCCGCAGTCAGACCCATTTCTCGCTGATAGGCTTTATCTGATACTGCGCGTTGTCGTTCAGCCTGCTCTCGTGCGACCTCCGTTTCGTATCGTCGCTCCTGAGTTTGCTTTGCCTGAATCTGAGCCGCAGTGTTGTTCATCTCCTTCAGCTGCGCTGCATTAGGAATCGCTCGACCGGTAATGACATTCTCGACAACAATGGGAAATTCTTTCTCCACAGATAGTCGGTCAATGTAACGGATCATGTCGGCTTTCACACACGAATCAATATGAGCGACAACTTCTCGGTTACTGGTCAAATCAAATGGCGAATACTGGGAGACATAATGTCGAGTAAGGTTGTTGTAAACTTCTTTGACATTGTTCTCATACCAGTTGACTCCGTAGTTCTGCAAAAGCACCGGACTCTTACCTTTCTTGATGCGCAGGATAATCTGCGTCTTAAAGTCGAGCGGAGTGTTTTCGTTAGAGATGATGTCATCGAGGGTTTCCTCATAACGCACAGGAGTAATCTTGAACGACTCTGAGGATGTGCTCCAAAAGCACCATGTGAGACCAGTGTTTACCGGCTCCAAGTCAACACCGCCATGCCCGAAGAGCCACGGCTTTTTGATTAACACAGCTTCCTCGTCAGCTTCAGGTCGAACTCCATGACAGCTGGAGACCGCAACGCACATAATCAGTGCGAGAAACAGTTTAATGAAATGTTTCATAATGTTTGGTAATTAAAATGTAAATGTTCTCTTGGTGGGCTAACCGTGGGTCGAACCCGGACGTCTTTCAACATCGGTGTTTGAGACCGACACGTCTACCAATTCCGTCATTAACCCTGTTGGCGCCTCAACTTAGAGTTTGTCATTCTTCCGTTGAGGCTTATATGTTACTTGAGCCATCGGATAAGCAAGGACAGCAACCAGCCGCCTTTCATTTTAGTCTGCCTCAGCTCTTTCTGTTGGAGCTTGAGCTTTGCGATTTCATTCTTGTGGGCAGCAATCTTGGCTTCAATATCAGCGTTTAAGATTGCGATCTCGGATTGGTTCTCCTGAAGTGACTTCAGAACAGAGTCACGGCGGTTGTTGAAAATAGCTTCCATATTGTTTAATTTGAGTTTATGAGATTGGTCTCATCAAAGAATAGTCATTGGAACAATCGAAGGTGAATAAATCCGACATTTATTTTCTACCGAAGTCTGCCGGGGTTTCTCCCCAACGCTTGTTGTCCCAGTGAATAACTTCTATGGTATCAACATCTGCTGACAACGCTCTAAGAAACATTTCAGCCCGCTGAAGGTCTTTGTTAGGTTTGGTAGATGATGTTTTCTTAGCCTTAAACCATGCTATTGCCGTCATAGAGTCTGTAAATATCACACGAGGTTGAAAATCATTCTCTATGATATATTTGACTGCTTCGACAACCGCCAGAAATTCACCGATATTTGTAGTTTGGTTCCCAAGATTACGGTAAAAGATTCGTTCTCTGGTGGCAAGGTTTATTGCTTGATACTCAGTCTTCCCATTCTTCATTGAATGAGCCGCGTCGGTTGCAATGCCCTCTGTCGGTCTTCTCATCGTTTACCTCTGCGCTTATTGTTGATGTCAGTCATATCCTTTTTCATCAGAGTAAGCAGATTGTTAGCTGCGATATTGAACTGCTCCACAACATCCAAAAGGTCTCGGATGTCACAACGCTTTTCCAGTACTGCCCGACAAGCCGGAAGTGATTTGGTTGTTTCTTTGACTCCACGGAACGGGTCAAAGCGAATGACTTTGTTGCCGAAACTTACTTCGACATTATATTTGACTCCACGAATGTAGTTAGTCTGGATGGTTGCTTTGAACTGAACCGGATTCGCTTCTATTGCGATGAAGCCGGGAACGTGCATCTCTCCTGTCTTGGGATTTTTCACTTCAGTCATAGGGATGAGAGTGCAATCGTATAGCATATCTACAATGAGATTATGCGCAATCTCGCGATCGATGATTACAATCTTCTTGGGGTAAGGAGAGTCTTGACGTACCCCGCATACAATTTTGTTAACAGGATTTTGAGAAACAAAGCTAATGAGCGCTCCATTCCGCTCAGACTTTATGAATTTAAGCTTCGTGTGGATTTTATCCACAGGCGTCTTGGTGACGGTTTCGGAATTGTTGGTCTCTTGTACCATGATTATTCAATTGCGTTTTATTGATTATTCAAAATAAAGTACCACCGAGCCGACTAAAAGTGCGACCCGGTGGTACAAAGTTAATTCTAAAATGCCTAAAACCAGCAAGGAAAAGTGTTGAAATTTTCACATAACACACTGATTATCAGTGTATTTACTGTCAGTTTGAATCTGTGGTATAAACTTATAATTTCCTACTGTAAATAAGCATATTAAGACGATTATGTATTTCCTGATTCATGTTAAGACGAAAAAATTTTTAATAGTCCATCTCTTTTTCTTCAATCAGGCGTTTTACATCAGGAAAATCAAGCGTTCCAGCGTCATTTCGGTAAGAAATGAGCTGTATTTCGGACCCATCTTCTCCTAATGTTGATAGTATAGTGATGTCATCTGGAAGGATGCCCACACCAGGCTCCGGCACTTGAATGGTCGGAAAGGATTTTGACGCTCGATCTACATCCTCACCCAGCAACACATATTGTCCTGGAAGATGATACAATATGAGCGCTTCAGGGTGCTGTTGCTTGAAGTAGCTTTGCACCTCAATTTGTCTTGCGTTCATATTATCAAATATTAAAGGGTAATACTTTCAACTACGCATTGATCGCAGATACCGTTATTGCGTCGGAACTCCAAACTTGAAATTTCTTGTCGGCATTTCTCGCAATAATAAATTGGACTTTCCTTTGCGAACAAGTATTTTTTTACTCGTGCAACAGAAAGACCATACTTTCGTGCAATTGCTCTGATTACAAGTTTTGGAAGCACCTTATTTTCTTTTTGCTGTAACTGATATTCGTATTCAAAAACCAGTTTGACCGCTACTTCATTCGCTAAAAGCCCTTGAGCATCCAGCTTCTGAAGATCCATCATCGCTATACCGGTGATCGTGCTTAATTTCTGATATTCGTCATTACTGAACTGAAATCTTTTCATGTCTTTTTCTTTTTCTTTGGTGGCTTGGAAAAGGCTTCAATCTTTGCACTAATTTGAGCAATTTCTTCGCCAAAGCCCTCAAGAGTGCTTACTGCATCTATCATAGCCTCACCCCTTGAAGAATACTGAAATCCTTCCGGCAAAGAGTCAAAAGCATCCTGTTCATCATCACGAATTTCATTCAGTTTATCTATAGCGTCATCAAGCGACTGGATGACCTCCAGTAGCTCCTCACGTCTTTCTTTGTTCATGGTTAGTTGTTATTCTATTGTTATAGTGGCATTAAGAGCATCTGTGATTCTGAGCAGACTGTCGATTTTCAGAGTACAGCTTCCATCTTCAAATGCACTAATGACATTGGTGTGGACTCCAGATTTAATTGACAGATCTCTACGAGACATTTTATAGTCTTGGCGAGTTTTCTTTATGGCCGCTCTTAGGTCTGAAAGCTCTGTACAATATTTCCCTTCAAACTCCATCGTGAAATCACACGCTTGGATGAAATGAAAACAATCAGTCATATTGAAACTCTCGCTTCCTGTTAGGAGAACATCAATTTTATGTTTGGAAAGTTTGAAGATATGAGGCAAGCAATCATTGATTTTCACTATAGCGTTTTCTGATGCGATTGCTAACATTTGAGAAAATTCTTGCCGCGTCATATCACTTAGTATTTTTATAGATTCGCAATCCTATATAAATTAAATAGGCAAAAACACATACTCCACCGCATATAGGCAATAGGGTCGGCATATATTTAGAGAAGAAAACATAATATATGCCTACAATCAATGACACTACTAACAAGAACGCTGCAACAAATGCCAATGACCCCAATATAGCCCAAGCAAATCCTTTAACACACTGCTTTGCTTCTTCCTTCCAGATTTTTTTGTTGTATAGTGCGATCGGTTTGCCTCCCGACAGTCTGCACAATATAAACCCAACTATGATCAAGATGAAACCGGGCCACCAATAATCATAAGGACTGGAATATTCACTACCATCCCAGATTATCTTAGCTGAACGTGTTAATCCGATAAAACCGATAGGAATAGGATTCAGGAAGCCTAAGATAATTAAAGTCTTACCTAATGTGATTAACGTCTTTCTCATACGCCTAACCATTTTGGAACAACCCATGACGATATTTGAATACCAGTAATCATTGCTGAAAACAATGCAAGGAGTGCCGGTATGAATCCGAATCCCCATAATCTTGGGAACACTTTTGTCATATTATGTGGCAGGAAAAAGTAGATATATAGAAAAAGCAATAACACTACTACAGCTCCAAGCCCTATACAAACAACACCACCAAGTAAATTTGTCCATCGCCAGGCCCATTCACCGCTCATACAATCACCTAGAAATTCGATGGTACCCAGAAATATACCAGTAAGCAAGAAGCCCATAAGAGCCCCTATCATTACCATTGATACAATTTCTCCGCCATCCTCATTGTGGGCAGGTATTTTTTTGCTCATTGTTTTCTTGTTTTATAAGTTTTATAAGTTTTATAAGTTTTATAAGTTTCGCAGCATAGGCACAAGAAAAGTGGACTGCCCTCCCATGCTTTCCTTGTAGGTATCGCCAAACACCTGTAAACACGCACGGTTAGGCAGCCCTCGATATATGAGCTGTCACCGTGCATCGTGCTTACGTGATTATTTTGGCGATTTCACAAGGTGTGAGGCACTTTTTCTAATATGTACTTAGCAATAAAGCTGCTGCAAAGTTAATAAAAATTAGGGAGATTCTATGTATTCGACTGAATATTCTACCATTAGATCACTACAATCTCTGATTTACGAAGCTCACCAGAGTAACCGTGAAATCTCAATGCAGTCAGCAACGACTCTACTGGAATTTGGAGCGCAGAATCCTCAAACTGTAACGCATTATCTGCGACATAAGCCTGATAGTCAGGACACATGTGTTTCTGCTCGAAAGGACAAGAATGAAGACCTGAAGCTTTCTTGATCTGACACTTGTTGCAAAGTGCCTTAGGATTGAAATTTTTCATACCGTTACAACTTTAAGTGAACGAAGCTCACCATTGTAACCACGGCGCCGGAGCTCTGCGAATAAGTCGTTGTCTGTAAAATCGGCCAGGCTGAGAGTTGCCTTGTGACCAGGCTGAGGTTCGTAGTCTGCGGGACGTGTTGATTTCCCAGGTGCTTTCTTGTTTGCGGTTCTTACCATTGTTGTTTCTTTTTATATGATTTATTTGATTATCAATTAAATATTTGCTAACTTTGCAAATATAAAAAGACGAGAACCAGAAGGTTTAGGAGGCTCCCGGTTCTCGTCCAGTCAACAAGATTTACTTTTGATTTGAGTCTTTTACTGCGGCTTCAAATCGGAATCACGAGCAATTCCTTTTAGAACAGTGCCGTCAACTTCAACGCGATAGAAGAACTCGTGTTCTTCCGCATCGTTCTCGCTGAAGGATGGGTAAACTTTCTTGATTTTCCCAGTCTTCCCTTGATACTGAGGTTGAAGACCGTTGCTCACGATTATAACCTTGTCGTTTGTCTTGAAGTTCGATTGTTTCATATCGAATTATGCGTTGAATTTAGCTTTCCATGCCAGATAGTCCTCACGAGATTGCGCCAGTATTTCAGGGGCTTTGCCTTTGAGGTCATCTACTCTAACGATAGGCACACCCTTGTAGGAGATGTGTAAACGTCCGTTGAACTCTGTTACGTTGATACTCTCACAACTGAGGTTGTCAAGATAATGACAGCGCTTCTGTTGTCTTTCTTCGTGGTATTGTTCCCGCACTTTGCGGAACCACTGGCCGATAGCTTCTATGAATTTCATTTACATGGCTATTTATGTATTTTAGGTGGATTATTGTGGCTTGTGCCACCGTATCAATTTGTCGTAAGTTTTGACAATATTGCCGACACACCGGCAGAAAACGCGTCTTCGTATGACTGGAAGTAGCAATCTCCTCCGTCATCATAATCCCCAGTTTCCATATTAAGGATGTCGTAGAACCATTCACGATTTTCTCTGGAATAGTTAACTCGGACACTCCAATTTTTGACTTCTCGAAGCCATTTCGCTGCCTCATAGAAAGTGGGAGCAGAAACTTTGGGAGGAAGCCCTGCATCTCCATTATGATTGAGCACTTCAGCACGTTTACGCCAAACCATAGATTTAGGAGCGTCTTCCTTCGTGAAGTAAAACTCCGTAGGTCTGTCAAATCCAAGTTCTTTCAGAACGAGAGCATGACCATATAATACAGTATCTTCCATATCACTCAAGAATCATCCAGTCTTCAGCAAGCATGTCTGTCTGAGATGCGAGCCAGCCGCTGAGAATTTGTTTCTGAGCAGTGAATATACAGATTGTGCCGAGTGCTTCAATTTCGCCTCCGTTCTGCATTGCGAGGTCGTAGAGTTTGGGGTCTTTACACCACTCGGCTTTGACGTTTGCACCGGGCTTGAGCCATAGGAACATTCCTTTGCCATTCCACCCTTTGCGAGTGACATACTTGCCCTGTTTAAGAGCTTCAATGGCGAGTCCGAAGTTCATGCCGTCACAAGGGCGATATGCCTTCTCAAACACGTCTTTTGGACTCCAGCTCTCATAACCGTCCTCGTAGATTACTTTGTAGCCCTCCTCGACCGGCTCCATTGATTTAGGAATTTCATCTGTCGGGGAATACACTTTGCCACCCTTGCGAATCGCTGGCGTGGCAGAAACCAGCTTTGTTCCGATGTATTGTTTCATCTTGTTCAGTTTGGGTTTTACTAAGCCGCCCAAGGCATATATGCTATTTGATTATCCAAAGAATTAGCGTAACAAGCGCCATAACCCAACCCAGATAGGTCAAAAGCGAATACCATTTAAGTTGTGATGTTGTATGGCTGAAACTTTACGTCCCTTGAAATGCCCACCTTGCTTGGCATCGTTGGTACAATAACCATACATAGAGCTCGTCTCTTCGTTCCCAGCTGCATCCAAGAACTCCATTTCGCCATCGCCCCAACCACCATAGTTAATGGTGTCTTTAAGGAGCTGCTGTTCATCAGCCGTTAAAACTGATACGATATTTTCAATCTCTTTATTCATTGTCTTCTATGTTATTAAGATATGGATAATCTGTTAATTCACATAGCGGAACTTCTGCTTCAGAGCCAACGGAATAGCCTTCAGGAAGAATCAACACAACAGTGTCGATTCCCCATTCTCCTTTCGGATCTTTAATTTCGACCACTGTACACCATCCACAGGTTTTCTGCTCTGGATCATTCCACCAGACTTTATTGCCTACTTCAACATAGCTCCAGAAGTGTTCCCAATCAATGCTGTCGTGCGTATCTCGGTCTTCCAGCCACGTTGACGGATATGTCCAATTAAGTTCCTGGAACATTTCATCACATAGCGCTTTATTGCCGTGGCAAATATCAAGCAAGTCGTTGTGAGAGAACCAATCGCAGTGCTCTTTGTCTCCAGCACACTCATATTCTATGTCGTTAACCGTAACAGCAGCATCTTCAGCGGCGTATTCTGGAAATAGCACGGAGCATCCCAGTTTTCTTGATATGCCTCCTCATCTTTGAAAATGAGTCCTTCTGATGACTGATCAAACAAGAAATGAGGAATCCCATTGATATATTCAACCTCACCAATTTGCAAATAGTCAGGCTGATAGTCAAATAGCTCTTTAATTTCTTTGTACGAGAAATCGTTATCAAACTGTTCGACAAGCCACTCATACAACTTCTCAGGCTCAATAAGTTCAAAGAGCTCCGGCAACCGATTGTCGTGCTTATACTGTGCGTAGTAAACCTCCGTGAGCTTTTCGAGCGATTGCTCACGGAGGATTTCATTGGATGTTATTTTCGCCATTCTTCCATCTTCTTTCCGATATTGATACCAGAATCAGCGATGAGCTTCTTCATCACACCGAACAGGCGCCAGCCTTCCTGTGAAGTTGCATATTCGTGAGCCTTGTTCTCAAGCATAGCCAGAGATTTCTTCTGGCCGAGCTTGATGCAGCCATTTTTGAAACTGGCCCCGTGGAAGAGAATAAGGTTCTGCATAGTGAAGTATGCACCAGCTCCCTTGTATGCGTCTTTGAAAGCCTGAGACATACAAGCGTCGTTTGTGAACCACCATTGCTGGATGAGTCTTACTGCTGCATTGACTGCGGAGTAAAGTTTCTGAGGTGTGTCAGCCTCTCCTATCTTTGTCATCGCTTTCACGATAGGGTCAATGACCTTAGTCTGGATGTCAGCAGTAAATACGTTTCTGCCGCCCAGTTTAACATAGGGCACCCCTTTGCAGTGACGAACCTTCAGCTTGTTGATATGAGCCACAAGCTGCTCCAGATAGTCAACGCCCATCTGTATGATGCGGCCATCGTTGAACCATCGGTTACGGAGAGTGAAGTTCTCGGGGTCTTCGGCAGCGAGTTTAGCCTGTACTCGCATTTCCTCAAGCACCATCTTCCACTGGTACTTGTAACCTTTGGCTTCGAGTGCAGCAACGAAGCCGGTTTTACTTCCGCGATAGGACTTGTAGTTGAGCATGTGGAAGACCTGCGCCATCACCCAGCGACGGAAGAGTCGGCGGTTAGGCACGGTACCACGCCCCATGATAGCGGCGAAAATCGGGTCATTGTCGGAAACAACGGAGAGATTGCCGTTTTCAATACGGGCGATGATTTCCTGACCGGACACGCTCTTCATGCTGAAGAGGTTATCAACGTTGACCCCAGCCTTGCGCAGAGCCTCAATCTTCTCAGTCGCTTTCTTCTGAGATTGAGAGCTGGGAGCCGGAGCGTGGGTGGCTCCTGTGGTTGCCGGATAGATGGTGCCGAGACCGCTGTCTGCACCAACCACGATACCGACAGCAACATGAGTTTTTTCGGGGATTGCGAACTCTGTGCCGCACATGGGGCATACGATTTTTGTACTGGGGTTGGAATTTTTCTTTGCCATTGTGATTCGTTTTTTATTTGTTGTTATTTATCCATTGTTTCAAGATGATTAAGCCCTTTTCGTTGGGAGACTGCCAGAACCATTTGCCCTGAGCGAAGTCTTCCCATACAAGAGAGCCATTGAGAATTGAGCAGAGGACGTACAGTTCCAAAGCAATCTGAGCGTTATCTCTCCGCTCACCATAAAGCATGTCATCGTCTGACAGCTCATGCTCTGCAATTGCCTGAAAGTATGTTTTCCGTCTTGCATCTGACCTTTCGGACGGTATGCTGTGACGGTAGCGGTGATAGAGTCTTTCGATGTCTTTCAGTGTTTCAACTACGGGAAGTGGACTGACACCCAGTTCACCTTCATATTTACCCTCCTTAATGACATACTTGCCATTAACTTTTAGGTTTCGTTTCTCAAAATTGACTGAGAATCGTGCTCCTTCAGCAACTTTAGCCAGTGTTTCTTTATAGATATTTTTCATTTGTTGATTAAAAATTAGATGCTCAAAGCCAATGACGTATTGCTCTATTGATTTAGATGTAACCCGCCGTTCAGCGGCCTCCTGGATACAGGTATGGACCACGAAACGTTGTGTAGTCGGTCCTACCTGTATCCAGGAGGGCTTCGACTCGGCGGGTTATTGAAGTTTGGCCTCTTGCATATAAATGTTACGTTACACTTTTACGGACAATCTCATCAGAGCGGCGCTTGCTATATATCTTCGATTCAGAAGCTGGTGAGCGAAGGACGTCATCTCCAGTTATCTACTGGGAGATGACGACCTTACGTTGAAACCAGCTACGATAAATGTTCTGATCCCGATGGTCCATTTGCGCTATTTTCAATCCTGTCAGACACAATGCGGTGCTTTATAGGCTTGATGAATACAGTATTCAGGAGCCAGGCACGGGACACGGAGAACCGGCTTAGTTGGCCGGTCGGAATGTCCCGTACCGGGCTTATTGATAACTGTATCTCTAAAGTTGTCTGCTTGGATTTCAACCCGGCGCATACCGGAGACACTTTCACTTGAGTTTGTATGTTTCTGTAATCTGCTTGATATGAAATCAGTACAGCCAGAAGTGCGTCGATTGGATGGAATCGACGCACTTCTGGGTATGTCTGATTCATTAAAGTTCTCAATATTAAGTGTCTGTCTCATACTCGACATTGGTAAAGTTGGTGCGATTGCGTTTCTGTTGCGTGTATCTTTATTTTCTCGATATGTTGACGAGTGTTTCGAGCTGGAAACTGGACCCAGTGTGTCCGTGAACAGCTCGAATACAACTCGTCTAACATTGAAGATTGCAGATTTACAATCGTGAGCCGCACGCCCGGCGAAATTTGAAGTTGTCATGCGCTTTGTATGTATCTTTATCAGTTTGATGTAGACATGATCGTGGAACCTGAGTCTGACCACGGTGCTAACCTGGTCAAGACTTAGGTGATATATGATCATGTCCTGAAACGGTACGCCATTCAACTTCGTCTGCATACTCAGTTTAGTATTCATCACTGCACTTGGTGTATTGCTATATAGTTTCGATATAGGCAGCAGGCTATCGGTGTCCCGCTCTGTAGGAACTTGGATTCCGTTTCGGAATCTCAAGTTTACAGAACGGTTCCCGATTTGCCTGCTGACACTTAAATGTGTGCAGCCGTTGAATATATCCATACACTTGGTTTTTGGCAAAGTCAGATTGAATTGTATGTTGCTATATCTGTTTGATGTCTGGCGGCGGGCGTAACGGGAGGAGCACGCGGTATCAGCGCGTTCTCCTCGGTGGATTCTGCCGCAATGACTAAATGATTGCTCAATCATTCTTTGCCTCCACATACTTAGTTAGAGAGAAGCGACTAAAGTCCGATAAGCGTCTCGGCTTGTACGCATTGCATTTTGCATACAAGAGAGCGTCAAATATCGGTTTATCATATTAGCTGTTTTCTCACGGTTAGCCTTGACGTTCTTTCCAATGCCTCGTGAAATACAGCCTTGCTCCTGTGTGACCACATAACCAAGACCGCCTATTTTCTTCTTACCAGTCTTTACTGCTCTCAGACAATCCATCACAAAACAATTCAATTCGTGGATGTCAGAGTGGACATTGCAAATAGGTAATATTTGAGTGGCCCAACTATGTTCACCGTTGCCTTTATAAAGAAAACGATTTACAGAATTGATAGCCTTTTGGAGCGTAATATCCTTTGCTTTGATCGTCAACCTCTCAATCTCTTTTTGGAATTTCTTTATGCGGGTTGAACTGAGTGAGATTGCAGCCCCCTTGATTGAGAACCCCAGAAATTTGAACCACTTCGTAGGAGTCAGATACTCAACTTTCTTGGGGTTGAGTTTCATTTCCATCTGATGTAATTCATCTTCCATAATCTCCATAGCTTTCTCGTAATCAGCTCCGACAAATAGCGTATCATCAGAGTAGCGAATATAGTAGCCATCCAGTTGAGACAGCCGTTCATCGAGGTGGCATAGGGCCACATCAGCCAGCCAAGATGCGACGGAGCACCCTTGCTTCAATGATTGGTACGATTGCATCAGCTCACCTTCAGGAGTGAAGAAATAGTCGGAATGATAATACTTTCGCAATACATCAATCAGTGCCGAATGTCCATGTTTCGCTTCAACTTTGTCAAAGGCTTCATCAATGAACCTTACCGGCACACTATCAAAATACTTGCTAAAGTCGGCCTTCCAACCGATGACTTCGCCCTTCGTGTCGCATATTTTTCGAGATACTTCTTGTACAATCTTACCACAACCAATTCCCTTCTGGTATGACTGACACTGCGGATGAACCATCTCAGGCATCAATTCAAACAGAAGATCATTGGCAATACTCAATAAAACTCGATCAGCCGGTTCATTGATATAAACCGTTCTGAACTCGCCATTATCTTTGGGTATTTTGGCAGTGTGAGGTGGTGCTATTTCGTACTTACCATCTCGAATGGCCTCATACATCGCAACCCTTGTTTCCGGCTTCGTTAGCTGGTAGAGTTGGGCTTTTGAAATTCCTTTCCCCAAGCCCTTATCAATGGCATATTCCCATCGTTCAAGCTCGAAGAATTTTTCTAATATCTTGTCCACGTAATTTCCTGTTTTTGTGGGTTAAAACCATCTAAGAATTTGAGGTGATTCCCAGTAATAGCTGTATTCAGGGAATGTATTTTTCAAGATTACAATTAATTTACCTCGGAGTGGATTTTTCTTAATCCATAGCTGCCGACCGGAAACTTTGAAATCCCTTCCGCGTTTCAGTCCATTGAGTGCTAATACTGATTGTATGAAATCTTCAATTCTTGTAGGTTCGACTTCTTTTGTTTTTCGCATTGATTTTTCCGGATTTGAAAAGTGCTTCCTTTCTTTGTCGATATTGTCGCTTTTTCTCAGTCCAATAAGATGTAGGTCGTTTGATTGGTTGTTTGTTAATTTGTGGATTGATTATGTTTTGAATCGTCCATTTACTGCAATTAAACATGGCAGCTAGTTGTCAATAACTATATCCTTCTTCTTTGAGAAGTTTGATTGCTTTGACCTGATCGGGGCTGAGTTTGCGACGTCTATCGTATTTTGTTCCGGCGATATTGATTTTCTCGCTCTTATAGGGCATCTAATCTCAGATTTTGATTTATAGCCGGGCCAGAGAAACTGGCCCGGCAGAAAGAATGAAGAGTAAGGCTTATATCGCTACAGCAGGGCGAACCACGTAAGTGTTGCACTTGCCGAAGCCGTAGCTAAAACCACTGCCAAAGTCGACGCTCCACGAGCCGTAAGCCGAGCCCTCAGTGGATGACCAATACCACTCTTTACGAAGCGGTGAACCGTCCACTGCTTCAAGAGCCGCATTGACCTCCTTGATGTTAAGAAGAATCAGATGAAGCTGAGCGAGCGACGGGATGTACTGGTCAGACTGAAGGTTGATTGCCGGATTGAGGTCATCGCCGTAATCCTTGGTGTTGGCCTCGCCATTCCAGTCAGACATCGCATCCCAAAAGTCGGGACGGAAAAACTCTGACGAGCCGTTATTCTCTGTCGTGGTAAGCGCGACTTCTTCCCCGTCAGCTGCATCGTGAAGAGCAACAGTCGCAATCTTGTCGGACATCTTAACCGCGACGCCGCTGACTTTTGCTTTATTGATTGTTTCAAGATGAGCAACCGGAACGAGAGTTTTGTCGTTCATAACATAGTAGATTCCGTCCGAAAGCGGCGCCACATTAACGTTTAGAGTCGGCTGTTCCTCGTTTTCGCCTATGATAAAATCGTAGGCGTCTTTTGCTTTGGCGATGTCAAAGCAGTTAGCGAAGGCAAGTGAAGCCCTCAGCTCCTGAAGTTCATTTAACTGTGACATTTGTCTTTGATTTGATTGGTTGTTTGTTAATTTGTGGATTGATTATGTTTTGAATCGTCCATTTACTGCAATTAAACATGGCAGCTAGTTGTCAATAACTATATCCTTCTTCTTTGAGAAGTTTGATTGCTTTGACCTGATCGGGGCTGAGTTTGCGACGTCTATCGTATTTTGTTCCGGCGATATTGATTTTCTCGCTCTTATAGGGCATCTAATCTCAGATTTTGATTTATAGCCGGGCCAGAGAAACTGGCCCGGCAGAAAGAATGAAGAGTAAGGCTTATATCGCTACAGCAGGGCGAACCACGTAAGTGTTGCACTTGCCGAAGCCGTAGCTAAAACCACTGCCAAAGTCGACGCTCCACGAGCCGTAAGCCGAGCCCTCAGTGGATGACCAATACCACTCTTTACGAAGCGGTGAACCGTCCACTGCTTCAAGAGCCGCATTGACCTCCTTGATGTTAAGAAGAATCAGATGAAGCTGAGCGAGCGACGGGATGTACTGGTCAGACTGAAGGTTGATTGCCGGATTGAGGTCATCGCCGTAATCCTTGGTGTTGGCCTCGCCATTCCAGTCAGACATCGCATCCCAAAAGTCGGGACGGAAAAACTCTGACGAGCCGTTATTCTCTGTCGTGGTAAGCGCGACTTCTTCCCCGTCAGCTGCATCGTGAAGAGCAACAGTCGCAATCTTGTCGGACATCTTAACCGCGACGCCGCTGACTTTTGCTTTATTGATTGTTTCAAGATGAGCAACCGGAACGAGAGTTTTGTCGTTCATAACATAGTAGATTCCGTCCGAAAGCGGCGCCACATTAACGTTTAGAGTCGGCTGTTCCTCGTTTTCGCCTATGATAAAATCGTAGGCGTCTTTTGCTTTGGCGATGTCAAAGCAGTTAGCGAAGGCAAGTGAAGCCCTCAGCTCCTGAAGTTCATTTAACTGTGACATTTGTCTTTGATTTAATTGGTTGTTTATTATCGAATAAATTTGTTTTGTATTAGAGGTGTGAAAAGTTGTACACTTTAACACTCGTTAATTTTCTCTTTCTGTCTTTGGTATGCCTCCAGTGCTTCCAAAAACAATCCGCAGTCAACTCTTTCGAGCTCAATTTGGGCGTCTTCAGCAGTAGCACAAACTTCTGCTATAGCATTGATACGGCCTCTGTCATACGGGTCTTGATAGTCGTATTCTCCGGCAAGATATTTTGACAAGTCGTTTGACCATGCCACATCTTGATCGGATGAATAGTTAGGAAGCCACTTTTCAATGAACTCCCAGCGATTAAAATCTTTATTCATCGTCTGTTTCGTTTAAGCGTTTTACACCTAAGTAATCACAAGCATACTCCAGTGACAGCCAGAAATCTTCCATATCAAGATGCTTGGCTACTGAATTTCCAAGTGTGAAAAACTCATCATCAGTCATATCAGGGTCGTAACCCTTCACTTCGAGGTCTTCTCGACTGAGAACCAGCACCGGCATCGAGTTCAGCTTGGGCAGTTCTCGTACATCATGTACTTCCTGGGTCTCAGGAATTTCCGTGATGATGTTGTCGAGATAGCCAAATTGAATGTTATACAGCCTATCCTCATCTGAAGGGCATCCGTATTCATCTCGGAATCCAAATATTTGAGGATTTCCAGACTCATCGAGTGAGACACGAGTTACATAGAAGCTATCGTCTTTATCCATCCACTGATGACAACCATTGACGACTGGAATGTCATCATGGCCATCGGCTTCGCGCCATTTATCATCAGCGTCATCTTGATCGCAATCGAAAAAGACGTATTCTCCGCCATGCGCTTTGACCGCAGCGGCAAGCTCTCGATACTCTTGTGCCTCCAGCTCCTTGTATTTAGAGTGAAAATATGTACATTTCATATTATTGTTGTTTAGGTTGCTCACCCATCAGGTCCACTGCAAGACCATTCGGGCATCTTTCATCGAACCAGTGCCAAACATCGTATCGACTGGTGCCGGGCTCAAAATCAAGGAATTGTTCCTCAAGTTCATCGTTATCGTTGATAGGAATGATAGAAAAGTCATCCCATAGCTTTTCAATAGTGACGAGTTCACAATGCTCTTCACAGTACTCACACCATCCATCTTCTGTGTCAACTGGATTGGTAAGCAATGAATCGAATTGGTGAGTATTGGGATTTACCCATGCTTTCGCAAGGATATGTGTACTACCGCATTGACGGCAATACAAAGTGCTTAGCGTTTTCTCCATAATTATTCAGGTTGATAAGTTGTATCGAGTTCCCAATCATCAGTAGCCTCAAAGGAGTCTTTGGGAATACTGCCATCACGCATCATCGCTTCTACGATGTCCTCGGCTTCGGCTTCGTCAGCAGCGATCACCTGGATGCTTCTGGCAAAATCCCAGTGAATATCCACGTTTACCATCTTGGGAGGTAGTGGGCTGCTTTCAGGCCCATCATCGGCAAAACAGTTATACCACGACTTTAAGGTTTCCTCTTTATCGTAGCGTGTCTGAAATAATTCTTGATATGTTTCTTCGCGAAACAAATCATATTCGCCAGGGCTCACATTTGTGTCGCCTTCAAAATGGTCACGGGTGATAATACAAGCTTCTTCCCACAGATTGTCTTCCTTGGCAAGCTCCTCACAGAAGCTATCCCAGAAACTTGTGAAAAAGTCACACACTTTGTGTTCATCAATTCCAAAGGAGTTGCGATAGTCAGCGTAATACAGACTACCAAGAACAATCTCTTGGCGAAGTTCCCAAAGGTATTCCTCTTTGAACCAACCGTTTTCAAAACAGTCGGCGAGTATTCTTTTCTGTGTCATATTCTGGCAAATGTTATGATAGCACGATATATTTGCTCAGCCAAGTCGGTTAAACTTATCATTGACTGAAGCTCTTCATCACACATGGCAATTGAATCTGCATAGAAGTAAGCCTGATCGTGAATCTCATCATCGATTTTGAGACGACGCTGCGGATTCTTTTCTCGCTCGTATTCTTCCACAAGACCAATAACTCCGGTTTTATATTCGCCACTAACAGTACAGATATAATCCATTCCGTTTGGCCCCTCGTCAAAAAGGTCAAGCTGCTCTCCATTTGGGAGAGGAAATATCAGTTTCATTCTAATCCGGGTATTACAGGTTGATTTCTCAGATATTCGAGGCGTGTTCTTTCTGCCTCAAGAAATTCAAGGTGTTTAGAGAAGGCTTCCTTGAACTCGTCCCAATCCACATCGTAGCGGCGGCGATCATCCTCCGGCCAATCTTGTCTTGTAGGGTCCACATGGTTCTTCCGGTACTCTTTAAGAAACTCAGTGTAGGTGTCACGATATTCAGAGTATAACTGGTACTCTTCTTTTGCCTCGTCGGTCTCAGGCACTGGCAAATGCCAATCTGTGTTTTCTGATACGTACCCATAAATGTCTTCGTTGAGTTGACGCAGAGAACCAGGCTGGATGGCATTAACCAAATAAGCGATGAAATATGAGAAATAGGTTGAGTTCTCAGGGTCTTGAATGAGACCAAACCATTCATCAATATCGTTATCCATAAACGAAATGAAACCGCTGCAACTGGTGTGATTATCGTGGATGGTCTTGCGCATAACATTGTAGAGATCAAGGTCTGTTGAAACCATTTTGACGAGCCGATCCACGAGTCCATCAAAATCCTCAATCTCGACATCGCAGAATACTTTATCGGTTTGGAAATTATATTCTTTCGGAGACCACAACGATTGAGATGTCAATGTGAAATTAGTTCCAAGCACATCATTCACAAATTCAACGTAACGTTCTGCATATTCCTTCATTACCTTCTCACGGTAATCCTCTCCGAACCCCCAATATTCGATAAACTCAAGGGTTTCGATGTCGTCATAATCGCCATACTTCAGCATTTGCATGGCGCCATATTCGTTTTCGCCTTGGTCCCATATTCCTTGGTAAAATCCGGTAAAGCCAAGCGCTTCAAGTTCTGTTTTCATTGTTTGGAGTTTGTTGGTTGGTCAATCCTCGTCGAAATCTAATTCACTGAGGGCATCATAGAGTTCTGCTATTCGCTTTTCAGCGGCCTCCATGTCACGAACTATATCTACGATATGATATGGAGCACCATTCTTTCCATGGCCGTCATCGCCAATCCAAAAAGTTGCTTCATAGTCAGGATCATAACTTTGCCAGTAATCATAGACATTTTGAACAAGAGTATGAGGGTCGTTGTCTGCCAAATAGCAGGTAATCCAAAAGTCTTGTCCGCAAGGCGTGGATGTGTTAAATTCAAAGCAAACACTACCATCTCTGTCATCAGGAGTGGCATAGACTCCCCACCCATTGTTTTCAGCACATTGAGTGATTAGGTCAATACATTCTTGTAGTTCCATCGATCAAAATGTATCAGGGAATAATATTCGAGCTATCTGGAAACCAAGTTCTTCGTAACACAGCCAGCACATCCAAGTATAGTGTGGAATATGATTTTTGTTACGAATTGATTCTCCGAGGCTTTCCTCTTCCTCTAACTTCCACTCTTCCATATCGTCAATATGCTTAATGTAGATTTCCTTGCAGTCGGAGTTGTAGATGAGCATACCAATCATGCCGGATTGGCATCCGTGGGTCAGGTCTTGAAAAAAGCCGAGCGGAGTTTCGTAATCTTCAGCGTGATAGGCCATATCTGCTACAAAACTTTCAGCAAAGCTGGGCTTTGACGCGCTATCCGGGTTGTTATACCAACCGGCGCAGTGCATAAACATATCTGTGAGGAACGCATCAGTATCTGGGATGTTGTCGTACACGCAATCGGTAGCTTCAGGGCCGAAGAAAATCTTGTAAATTTTCTCACCATCGTCGTCCTGTTTGTCAAGCCAGTCAATCACGCTTTCAGCATCTTCAGGGATGTAATCTTCTACAGCTTCTTCTTCGCCAATGAACTCGTTTTCCATGATTTGTTTGGCAGTGCCCTCATCGATAAAGGAAAGATAGTCTTTCCACCAGTCGATGACGTATTCATTAAATGTCATTGACATAGTCGTATTATTTTGATGTTTTCTTTTTATCCATCATCTCGTCGCGGAACTCTTCTTTTGTGGGGAAGTTGTCGAGCACGTCCCAACCCTGATCATTGTCAAAGAGCGTTTCCATAAGTTCGCTGCTATCGTAGCGAACATTGAGATAATGATAGAAGATACCTCTGGGTGATTCGTCAAACGCCTCTTCTTTGTAGTCCACTAAAACTTCTTCCGGATCGTCCCCGAACAAGTCAGTCACGATGAATCTAAGACCATCTTCACCTTGTTCTTCAAAGATTGTATCGAGATATTCTCTCCAATACTCCTCAATATACTCTTCAAGGTCATCATCGTCAATGTAGTTGGGGTCGTGCTTCCGGTCGAAATCTTCCTCGTCCTCGTAGCCAAGATGCTGCGCGATTGTGTCGAAATCGAACCAGAAAAAGTCGTTGATTTCGGTATCACTCATACCGTCCGGATATAGTTCCTCAAACAGTCGCTCCACTGAGTCGAACTCTTCATCAGTTAAGTTGGCTGCTCTATCGGCGCCACCACTCCAAAAATCGAAATCTTTGAGCGCTTTTTCTTCATAGATTCTCATGGGTATAAATCTTCTATATTTGTCACACAGCAGTTGATGTCGAACACTTCAGCATCTTCGAGCGAAATGTCCTCAGCTTTGTCAAGTGCTTTCCTGACAGCTTCCTCTTCCGAGTTTGCAATTACATCCACTGTGACAACTGCATCATAATGGACGTTAACGGTATATCTCTGCTTCATACCCATTCAGAATCATGGAGTTGAGCAATCGAGAACTCGGTGAAACCAAATTCAATGGCCCAAGGGTTGTCTTCGAGAAATTTGTTTAAGGCTTCCGATTTGTCAGCTGCCTCGATACGACCAAGAAGCTGACAATTATCTACGTCTTGGTGATCCGGAGCACTGCAATGTCCTTGAGTGGTGTATATCAAATATTTATTCATAATCGAGATTTGTTTTATAGCCGGGCCAGAGAAACTGGCCCGGCAGTGAAGATTAAAGATTTAGCTTATATGGCTACAGCAGGGCGAACCACGGAAGTGCTGCACTTGCCGTAGCCGTAGCTATAACCACTGCCAAAGTAGACGTACCACGAGCCGTAAGCCGAGTACTCAGTGGATGACCAATAACATTCATCCAAACTGAGCGGCGTACCGCCGACGAGTTTCAGGAGCACATTGATTTCTTCTTTGTTGGCGCAGATGGCATTGAGCTCAAGCAGACACGGGAGATACCACTGAAGTCCTTTGTGCTTGTAGTTCCAGCACATTTTTGCGGCAGTGTTGCCTTCATCTTCTTGCCAATCGACAAGTTGACGGGTATGTTTCAGACCGGAAACAACCTGAAAGGCTTGAGCTTCGGTGTGAGATTCAGTCACGACATGTTCGTCATCCTCACTCCAGCGCTCCTTCCATTCGGTGAGTCCCACGATGAAAGAAATGAGCGGAGTGATGACAGCGATACCGATGACGGCATCCTTGGAGTACGCTCCATTGGAGCCTGTCCATTTATCTTTTGTGATAAAGCCTTCGCCTTCCACTGCAATGAGGATTTGCGTTTCACCAGTACGCTTGACCTCAGCCTTGATGTTGTCAAGAGTCGAATTGTCTTTGGATGCGAGATTAAGGCCGTCTTGTCCCTCCATTCCTTCAGGGTAAACTGAGAACTGGTCGGCATCCGCAGACAGATTGCCGAAGATCACGCCACCTGCCGCAGCAAGTTCAGCGGCTTCCTGGCTCTTGGCCATTACGTTGTACCGGGTGGTACGGTCAACGATAAACTTCTTGAGTTCGTTTTTAAGTTCCATTGTTATAATGTTTATAGTTTTGTTATTGAGGGGTTTCTACCGAAGCAAGTGATACATGAATCCGGCACAATTGACCAGTCAACATCGTTGACTGAAAAGTCAAATTCTTCAGAGAGAACCGTATAGAGGTATTCTTCTTCGTCTCCGGAAAATTCATCGTCAATCACGCTTCTGCGTTCTGGGGTGATTTCCACGAACAAGAGGTGTCCGTTGGGCATAATCACATAGTATTGTCGCTCATTCATCTTGCTTTTCGTCTAATAGTTTTTGATAAGCGTCCCATTCTTCTGAAGTCAGTGCGGAGCTGTGACTTGTAAGATAACCGGCTATTTCATATTGATTTTCTTCAAACTCTTGCAAGAGTAGCCAATCATCAGCATAGGAATACGGAATCATGTTTGGGCCAATCGTATATTTGTTGTACTCAAGCCAGCCCAAAGCAATTGCGCACTTTCTGTGACGAGGAAGATTTTCTATTATCTCTTCCATAACTTCATAATCCATCATATCAAGCAGATTTTATTGAGTAAGCAAAATGCCCATGTTCCGTATCATAACCGCTTCCATACATTCCATCCTCGGAAATATCCAGAGTTTCAGCGCTTCTGCGATATGATGGGTAGAACCGAACATCACGAAGATGTTGCTTAGCTTCTTCAAGAGTTGAGTAGATCCCGACTACTGAATCTTCATCGGAGTCTGAGAGGATGACGTGGTAAGGCATATAGGTGAGAACATCTACACCTTCGTAGGAATAATCATCATTGAGAACAAGCGTCCCTATGAGTTCGGTGCCGGTCTTATGGGCATCAATGACTGCCTGATACGTTTCCAGATCTACGCAGATTTCTACGTTGAACATATTGGCATCAGCATCATCATAGAGCAGACAATAAGCATCATCATACTCGTATTCCTCAACTACTGATTCAGAGGTAAAGAACATTCCGGGCCATGCGCGATTGTCTTCCAGATAATTTTCTTCGACTTCCGCGTTTACTGTGGGCTGATTGGTATGTGCGAGGATGAGCTGTGCTCCCACCACTATCGCGATGGGAGCACAAAATACGGTTGACGATTTCATTTCCTTCTTTTGGGGTGTTGGTAGTTAGTGTACACGCCACCTGCACAGGAGGCAACTTTGACAGCGAGGCGAGGACGTCCGCAGATTGTGTAAGTTTTAATTTCCATTTTCAGTTTTATTTTGAGAGTTAGAATTTATCGACCGCCAAACCCTTCTCAGTCATACTGAGGGAGAAGCCCGCTTCATGGAGCTTCTTCAGAACCGTCGCGTTACTTTTGTGAATGAGAAGTGTATGGGTGTGGGAATAATTGTCATTCACTGGCGTATTGAACGACACTGTAATTTGATTGTTGGTGGTTATGATTTCCAACGCCTCCACTATATATTCGTGCTTCATTGCTTCAGTAGGGATATAAAAATAGCCGCAACCGATGTTACTCAGTTGCGGCTATCTCTCGATTATGACACATATTACACCATTGCAAATATCTTGTTGGCGAGAGCCACAGTTCCGCTTATAGCCATATCTCGCTCGGCTGCTGCTCGGAACTCACGGTCACGAGCCACGGAATATGCTTGATTTGCGGCTTCCTCGTTTGTTGTGGGAACCATACTTTTTCGACGACGTATCACATCGGCTCCATCATTGAACTGCTTTTTCAGTCTGCGAGCTTCACGCATTTCGCGTTTTTCAGCCGATGTCATTTCAGGGTCGTACTGTTGTGTTTCCGGCTTAGCGGTTAATTTGGCATAAATCCGTTTCCAGTTGTCCCAATTTACTTGAGTGCTGAAAGGTTTGCCAACCCATACGATTGAGTAACCGCTTTTAAGCATCTGACCCAAATGTCTTGCCCAATACGCTTGATAGGTCACGGATATGATTTCACATTCCCGTTTGCCTCGCATACACACAACCACCTCAGAGTCGGTTGATACGATTTGGTCAAGCTCACGCCACCATTTCGGAGTAAGTTTTTGCCCAAGGTTAGCGGCGGTTTCATAGAGCATATCCCACGCTTTTTCGCTTATGTGGGTTGTATATTTTTCCGCATCTGTCTGTGCAGTTGCTACAGATTTAAGAGCGGCTATGTCTTGTGCTGAAAATAAATTTCCAAGTGTCATAATAATCGAGATAACCGGCTCCCTGGGCCGGGGGAAAATTTTTGAAGTTTCGCGTTTAGTTGGGAATGTCCCAAGCAACGCAATATGTGTATATGTGGACGTGATGTGTCGTGTGTCGCACCGATGGACGCAATATGCAAGTGGATGCGTTTGTGTCGTGGACGCGCTCACTTGCATAAGTGAGCCACCCAACCCCGAAGGGCTGAGTGGCATCGGTCGGTGTGGCGATGTTTACGCCTCAGTTTCAGGGGCGTCCTGTGTATCTGTGTCAGCCTGTCCGTCGGCGGCGTTGAAGATAGATTTTGCCTTCTTGAAGATGAGCGAGCGGAGGTTGGCTTGTTTGGCGATTGCCTTGGCGTTCAGTTTGAGCAGTTCGGTCAGTTCGTCACCCTCGGCAGTGAGCAGGGGCGAGGTCTTGCGGACATTGAGCGCAGTGTGCTTGAGCAACATTCCGTCGTCAACAGTGAGTTCGCTACTGAGTGCGCCGTCGGAGTCGGTCTTGTACACGCTCTCACCGGAGAGCCAGCGAGTGAACGTGCTCTTTGCGACGAGTTTGGTGTCGATTTTTTTGCCATTGACGGTCACAGAGCCGAACTTGGTTGCAAAGCCGTTACGCACCTTTGCGTCTGCCACCATAAGGGCGAGGAGCGGGAGCATAATGCTGTCGCCCTTGGTGCGACGTACTCCAGTGACCGCCATAAACTCGGTCACTTCTACGAGTTCGCCGTCGATGCGTTTGCGACAGTTGCGCAGGAGTATCGCTGCGTTTGCGGGCATCGCGTTTGTGCCCTTGGTGCCGAAAGTTACGTTGAACTTGATTGCGCTGTTGTTGGTGTTATTTGCTCTTGCCATAATCATTTCGCTAAGCCCTTTGTGCCTGAGGGTAACCCGCACACCGCTTCCGTGTGCCCTGTGTATGAATTTTTACGCTTGACTCTGCCTATCGGTTGAGTTACAAACCGATTTTCGCCTTGTCACGAACGGACATAGTACGAGCCTATATTCGGGGGCATTAAGCGTGTCAGCAACGATATGCAGTTTGGCGTCTGTTATCCTACGCATACTCGCTACGTCAGACGTAGTTTTCAGCCACTCTCCGAGAGCCATCTTGTGCTCACGACATACGCCATACAGGCTCATACGTCGCTTGTCGCATATCGCATTATGTCAAAGAACTCTTTGTTGCCGTTTGCTGTCGGTCTTGCTCACCTCAGCGGCAACACTCTTTGAAATTGCCGCAATCGGTGCGGAGCCGTTGTCGATGTTGACGGTGCAAAGTTACGGCTAACTCTCAGTGGGCTACGGCGCGTAGTCTCGCCTGTTTGGGGGTCGCATTATGCGCAGGGAAATCGTGCGCCGACTTCCTGGGCGTCCGTGCGGAGTTGTGCAGCCACGTGCGCAATGAACAACCCCGCGTCCACGTGCGCGATATAAGTTCGGGCACTATGGGCGCGATGTTACAACCACGCCCACGCAGGCGGTTGACAATCACGCACTTGGGCACACGGATGGGAGTGCATACATACGCAAATTCAAGCCGTTGAAAATGAGCCTTTTAGCCAACCCAACGTGGTCGCCCACACCTGAGCGTGCGCGATAGACAATCCCACACGCACGCCCACGAGGACTTGCACTTTGTACAAAAGTGAAAGTAGCTAACTTGTTGGCTGTCAAGTTGTAAGCCGTTGACACTCACGCATATATGCGCACGCAATAGACAATCCCGCACGCCCACGCGGTTAAAAAATACGCGGGTGGGTGTATGCGCGTGAAGGGATTCCATACATATACTCCGACCCCAATTTTGAAATCCGTTTTTTGAACGTATTTTCAAAAAGAGCGCACAAACCTGAACCTCCCAGCATCAATCAAAAGCAGGAAATTCTCTCTTAACATTATTACTGGGTGTCTCGGCAATGTCCCGCTCCATCGTTTCGTGTTAAGTTGAAAACCTCCCAGTACACCTTATTATATATAGCCCTACAATTTTCCCATTGCCCCAAAATTCAGCACCTCTACATATAAAGTTGCTAAATATGATTTCTCAAATTTTTCCCAGCCCTAAATTTTGAAATCCGTTTTTCTGAAAATTCACCCCTAATTTCCGTTAAGCCCGACTCATTTCTGCCCAGTTTCAAAAAATATCCTTATCTTTGCGCTAAAATTGATAAATTCATAATCCGACGGCAATGAAATCACAGTTTCAGACCCTTTCACTTCTCTCCAACTACACCCCAAAAACCGACCTTGATGCCGAGTTCATCAATTCGTTTTTGGTACAACGGTTCCAGATTACCCCTAAAACGCCCAGATTTGCCCCAAATTCCGACGCAAGCCCCATAGATGTGCAATCTTTCATCTTGTGGTTTGAAAACGGCCCAGAGGCGCTTAAAATCGGTCGATGCGAAAATTCCATCGTTTTACTGGGTGGCTGCACTCTTGACAAGTGCGAAATCATCGCTTCACTCTCAGAATCCGGAGAACTTTCCACCAATCCTTTCACAGCTGAGGCATCACTCATCCAGTCTGCCTCTGAAGAGGAAATCAAATCTTTTCAGGACGCTCTGTTTGAAAACGAGCTGCAACCGGACCCGAACACTTTCCAACTCATCCCCAAATATATCCCCAAGATTGCTGACCGTGTAGTGTTCTATGACTACGCTCAGGACATTCAGGGAGTCGGAGTGGTTCGAGAAATTACTCCTGAGGGCAATGTAATCTTCTTTTGTTACTTCACCTACCCAACGTACTCTCAAGAGAAACGTATCGGATTTTCTCTCAATGAAGATCCGGGCTATAATCTGCGCTCGATGATCTTTGAAAACATCGACAAGGAAAACATACCGACTACCCTGGGAAACTCCACAAGCTGTTTCCGTCGCCTGGGAAAAGAGCTTGAACGAGTGGGGAAAGTCTGGAAAGATAAGTTGCTCCGCATTGAACCTGCCAAAGTAGAGCAAGAGGTCGGAAGCAAATACTACTACATTTCTGACAAAATGAAGGTTGTGACAGAAACAGAGAAAGGCACACCGACATCTCATATCCGATACCTTGCTGGCAATTACTTCACAACCCACATGGCAGCGACACAAATGCTCGGAAAGATAAACGACCTGATTCGAGATTATCTCGCCTCTGACAAATGGCCTGAGATTGAAGACTGATAAAACAGCGGCTCACTTAACCATCCCGGTCGAGTGAGCCGTTTCTCTTGCTTCGTAATTTATGATTGTATGGCAGAATGTGCTACTGTATTTGTGAACCCGTGACGCTCATTCCATTCAACCACCGCTTCTGCTGAGAAGATGTATGCTTTACGGTGGATTCCGTCAATGGGCTTGTATTTCGTACTGAGGAAACCGGTAAAGTCTTTGTAGCCGATTGAGTCCAATCCATAGCACCACGGTTTGAGTATATGGTCCGGAAGTCCTCCTCCAAGCTCAAGGAGTCGCCCCTGAGCGTCTGTAAACTCATCAATGACCATTTCCTCACCTTTGATTACGAAAGTGGCGTAGAAGTCATGTATGGCTTTTTCTGCCGGAGTCAACTGGGTGATGCTCGTCTCAAGAAGTTCTTGGATGAATTTTTTGTTCTGAGCGTTCTTCTGTTTTTTGTCTCCTTTGCTGGGAACAGTCACATCCGGAGCATAGATGTCGTAGAATTTGTCGATGGATATTCTCAATGCCGGAACTGACTTGTCTCTCATCGTACATGGTGTCCACTGGAATATCTCATAAGGGACGAAATCATCGAAGGAAGCAAAGCTGAACGTTACCTTCCATTCGTTGTGGTCCCCATAAACATATTCACCTTGCTCTACGGATCCGCATAAGTCTTCATACACGTTCTTGGCAAGCTGGTATATTTCATCTTGAGGTAATGGGGCTCCGATCATCTCTTTCCAATCGAAGTTCTGAGGTTCATCATCTACATCGCCCTCTTCGTTAATTTTCTCACTGGGATGGTAGTGGTCGCAGTATAGGTCGAAGACGCCCCACCAAAAATGATACAGGAAGAAATCTACTGGAGATTGCACAACCTCATCAAGACAGTCCACAATCTCTTTAACCCTTTCAACCTTTATGAAAGGTTTATTGCGATAAGAGTTCCGAGCCCTTAATTGCCGGTCTGCTCTTTTAATGACTTGCTGGGAATGTTCATCAACGATCAGTTCTTTGCTTAACTCCTCTTTCTCCTTTTCTGAGAGTTTATCAAAGTCAACCACGTCAACCACTCCAAAACCTTCAAAAATATTTTTTTGTTCTTCCTGGAAGTTTTCGTTTTCTCCCGTTTCGTTTTTTAGGGGTTCATCCCCTTTATTATTTTTATTATTATATATATTATTACTGTATTGCAGAAGTGCAACACTTTTCGGGGGTAAAAGTTGCAGAAGTGCAACACTCAATATTGCAGAAGTGCAACACTTTTGAGGGTCGTTTTTGATGGATTCTGGGAATTTTCCGGTTAAAATCGCTTCTTTGAGAACTTCTTTTTTGCAATGTTGCACTTCTGCAACATTCAACGCTGTCATAACAGGATTTTCGGAGTCGAGAGTATTGCACTTCTGCAACACTTCGGCTAACGCATCTACGGAATGTTGCAGAAGTGCAACATTTTCAGCGGAAAGCATAACTGACCCATCAGGAAGACAATGTTGCACTTCTGCAACATTTTGAACTTCGCTTTCTGAAAGTATTGCAGAAGTGCAACATTTAGCGATAGAACTGCCGGACATCCCCAAAAGTTCGGCTCGACACATGGGTTTGATCTCAATATTGCACTTCTGCAATACTGCAATCCCAGTGTCTGCAAATTCTTTGGTGAAGGTCTCCTTCTCCATACGGTCAAGTGATTCGTAGTGCTGCACAAGTGTAACATATTCATCGCAGAAAACCTGAATCCCATTTTTGAACTTCTTGATAAGCCCCACCTCTTCCAGTCGGTTTAAGGAGATGGGGATTGTTCTGCACACATTTAGACCCGCCAGTTGCCCCAACCGGCGCTGTGATATAAGTATCGTTTGGTTGTCGAGAGATTCAGTGAGTTGTTTCCTCACCAGATCGATGAGGCACTGGAATAGAATCCGGTCGGCTGTGTTTGGTATGAGTTGATTGTTCGCATGATAATGCAACCCATAGCCCGCATATTGCTGTGGGGAAGTTTTCATTTGCTACTGATGGGTTTTATGATTCGTTGCAGGTGACTAAGAATCTCGGTACAAGTTTTTGCCCTTTCATAATCTTCATTTTCAACAGCGTTGCTCAATTCTTTGTCCATAATTGGAACCATACAAACTGCAACATGTTGGAGTGCGAAAGCCGAATCATTCATATATTCGGTTGCCGTTGCGAAGTATTGATTCAAAGCCTCGCATATCTCATTGAGAGCCTTGATGGTATTTTGCTCAGCAGTATTACTATGGGTTAGACATACCCCTATCTGCTCCATCGATTGATTGATAATGCTGATAAGCTGAAGGATTTGGAACTGACGCTGCTTCACTTGATGGGTTTTCCATAAAACAGCAGTAACGGCAATCAGGGTTGCCACACTAATCATTGTCGAAATCATACTTATTTACGAAGCTAGGGCAGTTTTCACTGCCGATTTGATAATTCTTTGGGATGGTATTCCATGGTTCTTCCGGCTCTGCGACTGAAGAGTTGTACCAGATACAGTGATAGCGATCAAAACACCCTTTGGATAGACACATCTCAGCCTCAAATCCATTGATGCGTTGATATGTGTCTGATGAGATGAATTGAAATTGATCTGGAAGTAATTTGGAAAATTGATGCGGGATGCGTCCTCTTAAAGCCAAACCAAGACAGCCATACACATTTCGTGTTGATTTGTCCATAAGGAATTTGATGGCATTGGCTCGTAATTGTTGATGTTTAGGCTTGAACAATGGGCCTGATTGTTTGTACACGCATCCGCTTACAATGATTGTCTCTGGTTCCGGATGTTTCATCCATTGCTTCCAGTAGGCACAGTCAAAGCATAAGCGTTCAGTCCTCATTTTTGAAACGAGCGGAGAACTGATCGTGCGGAAGAGTTCTAAGTCTTCACGCTTCCCACAAAAAGAACAAGTGATATAAGTGTGCGCCATGCCCTTGCAGGTTTATGGATTGACCGGCTGACCGATGGAATATGGATTATGCAAGGGCACACGATGTGTGCTTCAATTTGACTTGAAGATTAAAGGCTGATAGATGCGTAAATCCCAGCGACCTCTTCTTGAGTGATTCCGATGTAAGTCTTGGTGACTTGAATGGAACTGTGATTGAGAATTTTGTTGAGGAGAATAAGACTTTCTGCGCTATGATTGTTGATGTCATATACATATCGACCGAAAGTCTTGCGGAATGTATGAGTAGAGAAGTTGTCAATTTTGATATGATACTTCTGCTTGAACTCTTTGAGCCTCATATTGACCCATTGAATAGTCATAGGCTTGTCGCCGGAACTGGATGGCATTATATAGTCATTCTTATCCGGACACCCAAGCAGTTTCCATAGATTATCAAAATCTTTTTGGACTGAGGGGTTAAAAGGTATCTTGCGAGTCTTTTTAGTTTTCTGCTCGACTATGACAACCGATGAAACCCCAAGTATGTCGCGCCATCTGAAATTGAGAACATCTCCAGCTCGGCAAGCGGTACAAAACGAGAGGCGGGCGTACATCTCCCATCGATATTCACCGTTGTCGTGGAGGCAGTTCAACAATCTTACGAACTCCTCATACGGGAGATGGTCGCTTGTTGTGAGTTGATTTTTCTTTGCCATATAGTTGTACTTTCATTTTTGTGATGCAAAGTTAGAAAATGAAATTGATAACTCCAAAAGATTTTATTAAAATATATCCTTTTGAGGTAATATAATTTTCAAGCGAACAGAAAACCACTGGCTAAGAATCAATCTAACAGCCAGTGGTTCAGATGATAGAATGGATTATAACGATTTGAATCCCTCAACAGTAAGAATGGGTATGTCAAGTGATTTGGCCTTTGACATCTTGCTGGAAGTGGAGTTTATGTCTCCAACGATAAGATGGGTCGTTTTCTTTGAGACTCCGCTTACAACTTCGCCTCCTTGCGATACGATCTCATCTTCCAAACATTTGTCTCGGACTCCGGTAAAGCACACTTTCATTCCAGCGTACTTGTCTCCAACAGGTTTTGCCTTTTCTTCTGGTGGAAGGATTGTTAGTTTGTTTTCTGCAACAAAGTCGTAGAAAGGTACGATTCCTTTTAGGAACGATTGCATTGTTTTGTTCAGAGCAAGGAACTCTGGAGTCTGATCAAATCCAGCTTCGGTTTGTACGCAACCATTGATGAAAGCAAATCTATCGCTATCGGATAAATCTGAAAGGATGGATTTGGCCTTGACTTGACCGATGCCAAGGAAGCAGTCGCTGGCGTGCATAAGTCGGGTAACTTCGACCCCCTCACGAATCTTTTTGTTCGCATCGAGAATGACATTGGCAATTGAATCCCCAAAGCCATCAATGCGAACAATTTCTTCAAATGTGATGTCAAGGATTCTGCGCAACGTATTGTAACCGGCACGGAACAGCTTTGCAAGGGTTTCTTCGCCCATCTGCTCTGCATCAAGAGTAGAGTAGAAATGCACGACCTTAGCCAAGGTGATGCCAGGACATTTGGGATTGGTGCAGATCAATTCAACTTTGGAGTCGTTCCACTTGGTCGGTTGACCGCAGTCTGGACAATATAGGAGGTTGTCGCGCTGTTCGCACATGACTTCACTTGATGCCTCTTTGATAACACTAAGAATTTTGGGAATGACGCCCCCTGAACGTGTAACGGATATGGTTGCGCCCTTACCGATGCTGTTTTCAAAGATATATTTAGCGTGGTAGCCTGTTGGATTCTCCATTGTGCAATCTCCAGTGTCAACGGCTTCTATATTGACCACTGGTTTTAAGGCACCGGCTTTGCTTACTTTCCATTCAACGCCTTTTACTGTTGTGTCGAAGGCACCTGTGAAATCCGGATGTTTATAGGCGATTGCATAAAGAGGATTGCCAGTGGTCTGCTGTCTGCCGATAGCCTGCCAAAGGCTGAGGTCGTTTAGGTATATGACAAGCCCATCAATATAAACCTGCTCTTTCCAATAGCTGAATAACTTAGCGAAGTATTCTTCATTAAGTTCAGCAACTGTTGCAATTTTGAATGGGAGCTCTTCGATGTCGGTATCTGGGTTGTGTGTTGGCGATGGATTTAAGTCGGCAACATCGTAGAGGAAATCTGCATACGTTGCATAGTTGGAAAAAAGACTGTGCTGGTCGGCTCCATACACTACATAGGACGCACATTCCAGAGCTTCAGTTGGTTCATCTCGGTTAATCAACCCTGCGATGGTATTTCTGGGAGATTTATAAGGAAGACCTTCTGGAGATAGCTGCCCTGCAAATTTTTCTTTCCAGTTGCTTGTCAGAAAAACCAATTCACCATAAGAATATTGGATTCCAGCACTTCCTAAGTCACTGAAAAATTTGCCCTTGTTGAAATGGGTGGTACAATCTTGCCCCTCATTTTCGGCTCCTCCGCGAGAATACGTTTTCCCACTGTTTTCATTGTGTAACCATGACACGCCATCGTACTTTGGGGTGATGACTAATTTTGCTGTCTCTGGAATTGCCAATGAAGATAGCCATTGCTTTACTTCCGCAAGACTTTTTACTTTGTTGAGTGATTTCATTGGAATAGGCAATTTTCTTTTTCGCCCATTTCCGACTGGAGCTGGTTCTGCTGTAGAGAACCAGTCTGCCTCTGGCTCAAGCTGACGCCATTTTTCAAGTAGGGCATCATACTCAGCGTCGGACACTTCAGGGGTGCCTGCTCGATATAGAGCATTGAGGCGTTTGATTTCCTGTGCTAATTCTTGTTTATCCATATTTGTTAAAGTATGGGCGCACCACCGAAGCGATGCGCCCGATTAGAGTGAATGGTTAGTGAGTGCCGGTTGAGCCGAAGCCTCCGGTGCCACGTTCAGTGTCATCGAGTTCTTCTACTTCGATGATTTCCTCTTCAGAGTGCTGGAGGATCACCATTTGAGCAATGCGAGCTCCTTGCGTGATAAGAAATGGGCGCGGCTCACGACTATACACGATAACACCTACTCCGTTGCGATAATCAGAGTCAACGGTACCTTGTATCACATCTGCATCCACGCGGAGTGGTTCCGGACTGAATTTATTGGGTGCCATCAGCACATGTCCTTCAAAGCCATTGGCAGAGAACCCGGATCGCGGTCGCAGGTGTGCGTGTTTGCCTTTGTCAAGCGACATGGCAAATTCAAGTGGCACGACATTGCGACCGGGGAAGATGATTGTGTCTTTTGGCACGTAAAGATCGTAACCGGCGGCTTCATCACTACCTTTGGTGGGAATCTTTGCGCCGGATGAGAGCAGTTTGATTTTCATTTCTTCTGAGTTTTATGGGATTTGTTGTACTTCATGCCCTTACGAGACATATTTGCCGTTGGGTAGTAGGTTCGGGTTACTCCACACATCTCATCATAATCTTCCAGTCGAAGATTTCCATAATCGCTGTCCTCGATTTCAATGTCTGGTGCAAGGAAGCGAACATAGAGTCCACAACTCGAAATGCACTGACCTACGCAGGCTTGGTGGATTGATGAGTTTGAGGTTCCAAATGCTGATGCCATTGCTGTCAACGAATGGAAATAGGCCACTAAACGTTTTAGGGGATTGAATACCAGTACCGGACTACCGGTTTTGTTAATGCGTGATTTTTTCATAGTCACTTATCGCTGTTAAGACTTTACTTGACAAGCGGCTTCGTGCCGCCGACAAGAGGTATGTGTCTGAAACAGCTACCCCATGTGCGAATAGTTCAAATGTCCGGTCGCACATATATGCAAGAAAGTCGGGTTCGACAAATGCTATGAACAGGAACACGAATGTTCCATCAATTAGATAGTGCCCTTCTTCGTTGATTAAGCAGACTTGATTCGGGTCAATTTCATAGGTATCGCACAACGCTTTAATTTGGTAGCGATACTGAGTGAAGAATGGCTGTATGGGCATTGGATCTGTCATCTTCGACAGATAATGTGTCGCATCAAAGTAAGAGCGCCCAGCTTCACTTTGGCCAAAGAGCAGGTTTGGGAACTCAGGAAAGGACTGCTCTTCACACTTTAATTTGATTTCGCCTTTCCCGGACTGCCCCAACATTAGTTGAGGTCGAAATCACGAACCTTATCCTTATGTACGTCAAGGGGCCAATAAATAGCTTCTGCCTTGTCAAATTTAGCGTCTCGTATGACGAAATCGCTCATCGTTTTTTTGAGGTGGTCACTGATGCGCTTGGTTGCATCTGCGTTAGATTCTGCCGGTGTATAGAACACTTCGGTAGTCTGTTTCTCTTTAGCGGTCTTTTCATCAATTGTGATGAAGATGACTTTGACTGCATACAGGCCAACACCAGAAGTCTCTTCCTCTTCAAAATAATTGCACACAAACCCTTTCACAGAGTCGCGTTCCGAATGTGCAAGTATGTCATTGAACAGAACATCCGGCACCTTGGTTTTGATGATTTCGTAAGAGACACTTCCGAACTGTGTGCGGTTATAAGAATCAATAATCTCATGTACCAAGGTTTCAACCTCAGTGTAGCAGGTCGCAAGAACCAGCTCCTCGATTTTCTTTCTTTCCAACGCACCGCCTGGAGTAGTCTCAGCAAGAAACTCCGTTTTTACGCGGAAATAGCTTTGAGTTTTTTCTTCCATATTGGTTTTTTATTTGGTAAGTAAATTATTTGTCGATGCAAAGGTAGTCAAAATTTTCATAAGTACAATAATGAAAATAATCTTTTTATATTAAAATAATTCTGTTTATACTGAATATCAATTATTTACAATCGGAATTTTTAACAATGCAAGTTTAGTCAACTAACCACATTCGGACTTTTGAGAACTTTGACAGAAAACTAAATAGGTGGCGATACTCTATTCTTCATAAAGAAAACTCGCTAACTATGGCAAATTCAGAAGTATCAGATAAAGAACTTGTCACTCATCAGCTGGAAGCGACCTTTGCAACCAGTAAGAAGAGTGTGCAAGAATATGTCCGAGAGATTGAGCGTCGTTGTCGCTTCCAGTCATCCTATCGGCACCTTCAGAACGGCACTATATTAGATGACCGTAGTCGTCTTATCGATATTTATGAGGCGTGTGTTCAACAGGACGCACACCTCCGGGGTGTGCTCGAAACTCTCTTTTCGCAGATTGTTGGTGAGCGATTTATGATGGCTAAGCAAAATGAGAAGGGTAAATATGCCAAAGACATCGCAGCTACTCGCAAAATACAAACTACAGAGTTCTTAAAAATCATTCATGGTATAGCTGAATCCAAACTTTACGGCTATACTGGATTAGAATTTTATGTGGATCCCAAGAAAGAGCATGGCAGTCTAACGGTCAATTATGTTGAGCGACGCAATATACTGGCTGACCAGAATCGTATAGTTCGACGCCAAGGTATCTGGATGCCTCATTGGAACTTTGATGACCCGAAATATGCAGATAACTATGTTCTGATTAACAGTGGCGGTCTGGGCTTGTTTTCAGCTGTGGCTCCTTTGATTTTGGCAAAGAAGTTTACATTTGCCAACTATGTCAACTTTTCCCATACCTACGGACAGCCTATCATTCATGGTAAAACAGAGTCGGAGAATACAGTGGACCGTAAACGCATGGCAAATGATATTGCCGGGGCTGCACAAAATAAGGTGATTGTAACGGGTCTCAATGATGAGGTTGATATTAAGACGTTTACCATGTCCAACTCCGAGCATGTGTTTACCGGTCTAATCTCTATTGTTGATAAGGATGTGTCGAACCTGATTCTTGGTTCTGAATCAATGGCCGGTGCCACACAATCTTATGTGGGAGCAACACGTGCGCATGAAAATATTTTCCGTGACCGCATTGAAGTTTACCGAGATTACATTGAGTTAGTGATGAATGAGTCAATCATCCCCAGACTCGTGAAACTTGGTTATCTCCCATCTGGACTTGAGTTCAAATATGCGAAACGTATCGAGATGTCTGATGAAGACCGTATTCGTCTCTTCCAAAATCTGACAACTTCTTGGGAGATGGATCCGGAAACTATTGAACAAGAGTTTGGTGTAAAAGTCAAACGACAGCTTAATGTGATGACAGGTGTTCCTGGCGCCACATCAAGCTGTGGCTCATCAGGCGAATATGGACATAGACGTTTGACTGATGAAGAGTATTACAGACGTTATGGACATGCGCGTGAAACCACAAATTTTCTTCGGGAGAGGGAGTAACAGGTCCGGCTCCACTCTCCAATATCGTTGCATGGCGTAAACCTGACGATGACCAGGATCGACATAAAAATGAGGTAGCAGTATTGCTATCTCTCTTTCACGGTTTTGTTCTAAGCATGGTCGGTCAAGATAGAGAATGGGATTCTCTTGAAGAATTGATGAAAGCAAGGGCTGATATTGCCATTCAGCGTGCGCTGTCTGGATTTGGAATAGATTATGATGATGCTATAGAACTGATACGCAACGCTGATAATCTTGATAACGAACAAAGTGTTCAGCGTAACATCATCATGGCAGCAGTCAGCAATCTTGTGGATTTCTCGGTTGTAGAAGAGTATCAAATGGCTGATGATATGGCTGAACTGGAGTCTTCATTGAGTGAAGATGAGGTAGAAGAAATGGACGAGGAAGATTGGTTCAATTTGTACCTCCCAGTGTTTAGGCGATTCAATGACACCTATATGCGCACTGAGAATCAAGATGCTGAGTATGCAATGATTGTAGCAGCGTGGTTTGCTACAATTAAAAATGAAACTGTCTTGATGTATATGACTCAGGGCGATGAACGAGTTCGTCCGTGGCATTTGCAATATGAGGGTTATACAGCTCCTAAGTCAAGTTTCCCGGCATGGCTGATACCTCCTATTGAGCATCAGTGCAGATGCTATTTAGTGGAAGACACTGCATCTGTAATTGGTTCGATGAAAGCTGCTGCATCCGTGCCAGAGATGCCTGAGTGGTTTAATCGAACCTTCAAAGAGAGCGTCGCTTTAGGTGGACGTATCTTCTCAGATGAGCATCCATATTTTCAAGTTGATGAGCGGCACGTCGGTCGGCTCAATGCCATAGCACAAAGGATCAAAGATTACTATTTCAATAATGCCAAAGGTTAATAGAGGAATACCATTGACGCCGCAACAGTGGATTGCTCAATGGCAACCACTTCCGCATCAATTTGACTTGAATATCTGGAATTTTCAAGTGTCTGTCGGCCAATCTGCGGTGGACATCTTCCAAAAGTCTTTTGACATAAAACGCTTCAATTCAAAAGGAAGTGTGGTTTGGCACCACAGGCCAAAACGAAATAAGGGAGGATATACAATTGGTGGTCTGGTGGAATCACGCTCTTTGCGGAACTCTATAGTTTACGAGACAGAATCTTACAATCGCGCAAGAGGACGTGTAAAAGTCTTCACCGACCCGTCTGCCTTTGGTGGTACATATAGCCATCGTGGATTTTGTTTTGCCGCAGTACACAATTCTGATGATCCATCAGTAAGAACTGGAAGGGTGGCCAATATGCCACAGCGCCAATTTATGCCGACAGAGAAAAATGATTCCTCGGTAATGAATGACAAACTGAGGGAATTGAATAATATGATATTTAGAAGCTTCCCAGGTGTAAGACGATGATAGTTGATAAAAAAGAGAAACCAGGAAAACCGGTTGAACCCACAGTTCCGGTTGAGCCACCTGTTGTCGAACTCGATGAGATTCAAGAGGCTGTTGAGACCAATGTTATGATTGAGTCTTATAAAGCTGTCCGCAAAATATTAGAGTCTATCAAGAAAGACCCGAAAGACCCTAACAGCCCCCCATTATTCAGAACTATAAAATTAGATAATGGGCAACTGAATCGAATCAAGAATAACAGTGCCAATAAAGAATACGGTATTTTATTCCCTGCGGTATTCATTCATTATATCAATATTTATTACAATGTTGGTACATCGAATATTGCTGAGGGAAAAGGCACGATGCGCATACACTATGTTCTTAATCGACTGAACAACAGTGATGATGAGGTTGAGTGTGAAGGGTTAGCTGTATATAAACGAATTGTTGATGCCATTGAATCTCAGAAGGCTCAGTTTCCAGCATTAGTACAACGCTTTCAACTGGAATATTGGGACCAGCCGCTTACATTTGATGATGCCCTTCAACCATATTGGATTGATTATCAGATATGGTTTCAAGATTTTACATCATACGCATACAAGAACTATGTTGACGTCTATGCAACAGTGCCTCCGTTTACACAGCCGAGTGATCAGAATGAAATAGCGAATCCGGACAATATGCCAAATCACGAGACCCCTAAGTTTGAGGATATTGCTGGATTTGTTGAACCAGGAACGTGATTTACCCCCAATCAGTTGGTCTTCTTCTATTCTTGGGAAAAGACCAACTGATAATGGACGTAGAAAATTTGAAATATGTAGTTGGGCGAGCCGAGCAAGGCCAACCCGCTATTATCCGCTTCTTTACAGCAGTGGATGAACGCAGCGTCCAGAGTTTTAACGATGAGTTTCTTTGGCTACAAGACTATGTGAAGCCATCGAAAATTATCGTGATGATTAACTCTGAAGGCGGGTCGGTATTGTACGGAATGAGTACATTCTCAATCATACGATCTTGCCCGATTGAAGTCGATTGCGTCATTGAAGGCATTGCTGCTTCAATGGGAAGCATTATTTGGGCTGCTGGTGATAATCTCTTTATGCACGATTATTCGTTGCTGATGATTCACAATCCATTCAATTGCAAAATTGAAGATGCAGACCCATCGGTAAAACAAACCGTAGAAGCGTTTCGCTCTCAGCTTGCCACAATTTACACAAAGCGTTTCGGCTTGGCAAAAGAAAAAGTTGAAGCCATTATGAACGGTGAGGGAGACGCTGATGGAACATTTTTCAGTGCAAAAGAGGCTGTGAAAGCTGGATTTCTCCCTGCGGAAAATGTAATCAAGACCTCCAAAAAAGTCCGGGACAAAGTTAAGAGTCAACTTGAAGGCGTCGAAGATGCCGCCTCAATGCGTGATATAATGTCTTCTGTCTCAGCTGAAATTGAAGAAAATAAACTTCTGGAAGCTCTGGAAGCTATTCGTAATCGAAAGGACAATTCACAAATCCAAGAACCACATAAAATGGAAAATCACGAAACATTCAATTTCGACGCCGTATGTGCGAAGCTTGGACTCGCGAAGGACACTCCGACCACAGCGATTGATGCTCGTATTGCCGAGTTGATCAACACAGAGGCAACCCTGAAAACTGTACAGGGTGAGCTTGCTGAAACCAAGATCAAACTCAAGGGTAAGGAAGCCGAACTCGCCAATGTTCAGAGCGAACTGAAAGAGACCAAAGATTCGCTTCAGGTGTACAAAGATGCCGAGCAAAAAGCTCGCGAGGCTGAGATTCTGGCTGTCGTTGACGCCGCTATCGAGGCTGGCAAAATTGAGGCTTCTGCAAAGGACGCTTGGGTGACGATGGCGCAAAGCAACTTCGACACCGTAAAAGCCACTCTTGCATCAATCCAGGCACGAGAGAAAATCACAGAGGAAATCGCTAAAGACCCGGAGAATGTGTCTCATATCGAGGACACTATGAAAGATGTGGATGCGCAGATGAAGCAGGCCATCAAGGATCATCTGGGTGAGGTGAAATTCGAGAAATTTGACTAATCCCCAACAAAACCAATATGGCAACAATCAATTTTGCCGGTAACACTTACGCGGGTGAGGTACTTGAAGACCTCCTTGTCTATACCGCGAAGGGGAATGAGACCTACGAGGCTGGTCTTGTTCATGTGAAGCCCGGTATTCAGAAACGCTATGTTCTGCCTCACATCCAGCTGGGCTCCATCATTCAGGACAACAAGCCCACACCCACGTCAGCCGAAGGCGCAGCCAACGACGACACCGGTTTTAACCAGTATAAGCTCTCTGAACGTTACCTCGACCCCCAGGACTTCATGGTTTACCTGGAGTTCAATCCCCGCGATTTTGAGGAATATTGGCGCTTTGCTCAGCCCGAAGGTCCTCTTGTATTCCGCGAGCTCGCTCCTGAGGTACAGTCGAAGATGCTTCGTTTGCTTCTTGACAAGAAAGACCAGTACATCAACGACTGCATCTGGTGCGGCAAGAAGGGTGGCGTATCGGCCAGCATCACTGGCCCCGCAAATGGCACTCAACTTGGTGGCGCAACCGCAGCCGGATTGATGAAATACTTCGACGGTGCTCTTGCTCGTGTACTTGCCAACTTTAAGGCTCAGGCTGCTTTTGATGCCGGTACCGCAACTGACGACGAGAAGAACGAAGTTGCTTCCGGTCGAGTTATCCTTGCCGGTTCTGCTGAGTTCAAGGATGGTAAGGATGTTGAAGACGCCCTTTACGCCATCTGGATGAAGACCCCGGCACACGTCCGCAAATCCAAGAAGCTCAAGTTTGTCATGGGCTGGGATGTATGGGACATGTACGACCAGTATCTCACCACTCAGAAGGACTTCAAGTACGTTGAGAACCCCGATGTCAACAAGCGCACCTTCAAGGGCAAGCAGATTGTCGTAATCGACGGTTTGCCTGAGTCCACCATCTTCTTCGGCAAGTTCTCGACCGACCAGGACTCTTGCCTCTGGATGGCTATCGACTACAGCACCGATGAAGAGAGCGTAAAGGTTGAGCGCCTTCAGGCTAATTCTGAGATGTATTTCTTCCAGATGCGCATGAAAATGGACATCAACCTTGTCCGACCCGGCGAGTTGGTGGTGTGGACTCCATACGCTAACGCATAACCCGAACACAGTAAGTATCATCGGAAAGAGGAGTGGAGGCAGCGAAACTCCGCTCCTCTTTTCAATTAAAGACACTTTATAACTATGGCTAAGAAGAAATCCACAGAACCGGCTGATGCGGTAGCACCTGAAGTGACAAAGGTTGAAATTCCTATCGAGGAAACCCCTGAAGCACCCGCAGCCGAAAACGTTCAGTCTGACCCTACAGAGCCTGAACATGAAAATGAGTCTGTCTCCAATAACGAGGCAACAGAACCAAAAGATGACGCGGCTCCTGAACAGGCGCCGGTAGTAGCAGCCGAGGAGTCCGCAACTCCGGTAATCCCTGACAAAGCATTGGCTTATCTACGTCGTCATCCTGAGGATAAGGAAGTATATATCGACAAGTTCGGCGGTGTATTCCCCGCAAGCACACCTAAGGCATTTGTCAAGGAAGCTGTCCTCTATCAGAATCCCTTTTACAAATAATAAATCCAATTCATAGATATGGCTTTAGGAAACGTTTTCATGCGAGACACAGACGGCAATATTCCCGTTGTGCGCAACAACACAATTGAGAATGTCTGTGGTCTTGTTTTCGACATTTCAGGTCAGCCTGACTTTTGGACCAAGGGTGTAGGTGCTCAGATTGCTGATACCTGGAAGGACAAAGTTGTAGAACTGACCACTCTTGCTGAAGCGGAGGAAGCTGGCATCACTGCATACACCGGTGAAATTGACTCTGAAACCAATGAGAGCAATGATTTGCTCTCTGGCATCCCTTACTATCACATCCGTCAGTTCTTCAATATGGCTGGTGGCAGTGGCCGACTCTTCGTTATGTTTGCTGACTGCTCGAAGGACTGGAACGCCCTCATCGAGATGCAGCGTGCAGCCACTGGCTCAATCTTCCAGATTGGTGTCTGGACTGAGCAGCAGTTGTGGACCAAACCCGATGAAGCAGCCACGGCGTATTCTATCGGTCTTGTTGCCGACCTCAACCGAGTAGCGGTCGAACTTGCCGATGAATATTTTGCACCTGTGTCTATTTTGCTTTGTGCAAATACATCTAAGGTAAAGGTCGGCACCCAGACTACAGACACCATCGCGATCAGCCAGATTCCCTCTTGCGTAATTGATGCTCGTTATGTGACAGTTCTCTTGTCGCAGTCAATGGAAGAGCAGGTTCGCCGTATGCAGGCATCGTTGGCATCCACCACTCCGGTTGGTTGCGTTGGCCTCGCTCTCGGCACACTCACTCAGGCCGGCGTAGGCGAATCAATCGGTTGGGTGCGTCAGTTTGACCTGGTGAACTATGTTCCGGCAATCGAAATGGGCTTCGGCGATTCAACTGTCTCGGACGGTCTTATTGCCAACGGCTCCAGCTATTCAGCGCTCAGCAAGGCTCAGCTTAACGCTCTTGAAGAGGCAGGTTATGTTTTCATCCGCGTGTTTGAGGGTTTGGAAGGCCACACCTACTTTGCAAATGACCACACTTGCTCTTCAGGTGACTTCTGCACCATATCCCGCAACCGAACCATCAACAAGTCTCGCCGCCTCATTCGTTTGGCATTGCTGCCTTACGTTAACTCACCTATCAAAGTTGATCCCTCTAACGGCAATCTCTCTTCAGCTCAGGTTACTGTTTTTGAGAATCTTCTCAAAGACATTCTCAATGAGATGGAGAGCGCAGAGGAAATCAGCGGCACCGCCTTTGTAACGGTACCGGCTGAACAGAATATCCTTGTTACCAAGAAGCTGACCCTCTCGTATGGTATTGTGCCGATGGGATGTGCCGAGTCTATCGACGTTACGGAAGGTCTTTATGTCAGCCAGCAATAACTAATTATCAACGGCCATGATTATTAACAACGTCGCTTACTCATGGGCAATGGTTCAGCTGACCTCTCTGGCTCTTACCGGGTCAGCTAACCCTAACCCCATCATCCTTGCAGGTGTCTCTGCTATTGAGTGGGAGCGTGAGAAGAAGGTGGAAGTCAATTACGGACTTGGCGGTGAGCCTGTGAACCGTGGAATTGGCAACACACGCTACTCGGCAAAAATTACAATGGACTACAACACTCAGGTTCAGCTCCGTGCCCTCAAGGGCTCGCTGATGGCTCTTGGTGAGTTTGACCTTGTAATCTCTTTCGCCAACGAGTTCAATTCTCAGGACTTCTCCACAGAGACTGTGACCTTGAAGGGTTGTATGTTTAACAAGGACGGTATGTCGGTATCACAAGATGACACCAATATTACCACCGAGTTTGACCTCAACGTGTTCAAGATCGAACTCAGCACAAAATAACTTCTTCCATAGAGTTTATTAGAGTGAATGATTGCGGCATCGGAATCCCGGTGTCGCAATTTTCTTTCTCTAATTTCACCTGACTGAATATTAAATGACCTATTCTATGATGAAGACAAACTTTAATAAAATTCATCAATATGGAAGACAAAGAAGCCCTCGAAATGGTGGATGTCGAGAATATCGACCCCAAGCTGTTGGCTACCATCGAAAAGAAAGTAGCTGACCTGAAAGAAAACAACCCCAAGGCAAAGATCGTCCCCCTCGTTGTTGAGGGCGAACCCGATTTTGATGAGAAGGAAGCCTATGTCGGCTATTTCTCTCGCCCCTCGTTCATCAACTTTTCCAAGTATCTGTCGCTCTCTCAGAAGGACCAGGCAAATGCGATGCGCCAGCTCGCCCGCGACTGTTTTGTTGATGGCGACCGTGAACTCATCGATGACGATGACTTGTTCCTCTTTGGCTTGATGGGCCAGCTCCAGCATCTCATCAAGATGCGCGGTGGTCGTCTTGTAAATTTATCGAAGCCTGGGAAGTAAAAGAGGATGATTACTTTCGTCATAAGTTAATCCTCCTAAGACATTACTTTCCGGGTGTCAATATCAATGAACTTGACGATGAAACATTTGCGACGCTCGTTTGTGATGCCGAGTGGATGCACAATCAGATGGTCATAACAAGACATGCCAATGCTTTAGGTTTATAATCCATAACTCGTTGATACCCTCACTGTGATTTCTCATCCAGTGAGGGTATTCTTTAACCGACAAATTCCTCCATTCTCTATTCTTTGTAAAAGACTCATCAGACTATGGCTCAGACTTACCAAGTCAATTATATAGTTGATGTCAATGCTACTAATGCTCTTACGGCGATCAATCAATTTAAGACCGCCTTGACATCAATGGACAAAGCTACAAGACCTCTTGTTGACCTTCAAAATAAGGTTCGAGGACTTGTGGAGACTATGAGTGCGCTCAATCGAGGAAAGTACACGGTAAAGATTGATACTCGCCCGGCAACGCAGAAAATCGGCAAACTGATTCGAGATTTGCAAATGGCAAAGGCTGAAGTACAACAGCTCAACGCTATGGGTGTAACCCTTGGCGCTACAACTCAAAAGGGCCGAACTACAGCCAGAACTGCAACTACAACTGCGTCAACTGCAACTACTGGTAGGCGAGCCACTACACAAGCTACCAGAACCACGCCTCGCACCACATCTACGCCAAGATACACAGCCCCAAGAGTACCGGGACCTACAAATCTCGGTTATAAACTGTGGGGTCCAACTCCTCTGCCTAATAATGGAGGTATGGCAATTGATATGCTGAAGGGCATGGGTATTGCCTATGGTATCGCAGGGTTGGGTACTATGGTATCAAACATTGTTGATCAGGCAGCTGAATACGACAACTTAATGAAGACGGTTGAGAATATCCTTAAATCTCACGATGATAAGGAGAATTTCTCTGGCCGCTTCTCTTCCATGACACAGACCGTCCGAAATGTCGGTATGGAAACCAAGTTCAAGGTGACAGAGGTTGCTGATGCCGCGAAATTCCTTGCGATGGCAGGTCTTGATTTGGAGGCTATTCAACAAGCAATCCGGCCCATCGCAGATATTGCATTGGTTGGTGATACTGATTTGGGACAGACCGCAGATTTGGTGACAAACATTATGACTGCGTACAACATTGCTCCAAGCAAGATGCGTAATGCCGCAGACATTATGACGAACACGTTCACTATGTCAAATACAACTTTGACAGAAATTGCAGAGGCGTACAAATACGCTGCATCTCTTTTGTCGGCTGGTGATGTGCCATTCCAAGAGGCTACAGCTGCCATTGGTGTGCTTGGTGACGCTGGTATCAAGGGCTCTCAGGCTGGTACCACATTGCGTACCATCATGGCAAATATAGTGAATCCTACAAAAAAGCAACAGGCTGCTTGGGATTCACTTGGCATAAAACGTCTTAATGCTGATGGTTCCAGAAAAGATATTCTTCAAATCTTTAAGGAACTCAATAACGCAGATCTTGAAGTTGATGCTTTCTACAAACTGTTCCATAAAACGGCTGCTTCTGGAGCTGTGGCACTGGCTACGCATGTTGACAAGTGGGATAAGATATACCTTGAGAATTTCTTATCCAGCGGAATGTCTGCTCGTTTGGCAGATGAGAAAAAGAATACTTTACAAGGCTTGTGGGCACAGTTGACTTCGGTGTTTACTGATAAGGGCGTGACAGCTTTTAACGGTGTGCAAGGAGGGTTGCGTGCTTGGATGAACTCTGCTATAGGATGGCTGAAAAGCGATCGTGCAACTGAGGTATTTCGTGAGGTTGCAAATAGCTTGATGGAGCTGATGCAGGTTCTGATTGATGCGTCTAAATGGTTCGCAAAATTCTTTGATTGGCTTGGCCCGGTAATAAAAATGTGGGCTAAGTTCCAATTGATGATATGGCCAGTTGTCAAGGCTGTAACTGCATTAAGGAGTGTTTTCTTAGGGCTGTTGGGCTTACGTAAAGCTGCGTTCTTTATCACAGGCATGACAGGTGCATTTCGCAGTCTTGCATTTGCTATTAGGGGTGCTGGAACAGCTTGGATGACGCATTTTGGCACAAATCGATTGAGCGGTGCCCTGAAATTAAATGCTTTAGCTAATCGTGCAGCTCACATAAATACTGCTGCCTTAGTTGGTACTGGAAGTGCAACCTCTGGTGGGGTTGCCGGTGTTCCCATGTTTGGAGTTGGAAACCCACTATTGCCAGGCTTAACTCATAAGCAATATATCAAGGCGACCAAAGGACTTAACTTAAAACGTCCTCACGCATCCACACAAGGCTATTACTTAAACAACGTAGATAATGTAGATGTCCCACGTTCTGAGCTCCAGGCATGGAACAGTGGCGTATATGCAGCTCGTCAGGCTGAGGATAAAGCCAATTTACGTCAATATCGTCAAAATCGCAAGACTTTTAATCGGCGTGTTGCTAAGATGCAAGCGTTGAATGGAGTCAAAGGTTTTGCTGGTATGGGAGTTGGTGCTGGCTTAACTATGGCTAGCATGTCTCAGATGACCAAAGAAGACGCTAATACCGCAGATATGAGGTCTGGCGGTTTATTTGCAGCCGCTGGCATGGCTGCAATGGTTGGCGGTCCCGTTGGTTGGATTGCCGCTGCCGGTTTAGCTTTAGGTGGTTTGGTAGCAGCAATTGCAAGTTTTAATGCAAATCTTGATACCTTGTCAGGTTTTGTAAATTCGTTTACTCAAAGCCATCAATTACTTGATGGAGCCTTGACAAATGGCAACACTCGGACTGAAAAATATCTTGAGTTCGTATGGCGTAAGAATTACGACATCAATGACCTCATCCAGCGTCGTATTGAGTTGATGAAGGAATTGTTGGGGATTGAAACTCCCAATAAAACCACCACAAAAGATGTCGGCAATGAAGTGTATAAAACCATGTATGATAGGTTTTATGCAGCTGACTCTATGAGGGGAAGCTATGGGGCTGCCTCCAGAGCCGCAGAACTCTTTAATAACTATGGTGAGCAGTATGGCTTAAAAATATTTTATGACAATAACAAGGGCGGGTGGTTCTATAAGGACGGTAACGGCAATGTTATCCGTTATGCCAATCCTGATGGTACAAGTGATGCCAACGATGCTGTGATGTATGATGCGGCAGCAGCGATGGAATTACTGCATGGTCAATATAGATCTAAAATAATTGATGAGAATCAGCACCGTTTGGCATCAATGCTTTATGGCAAGGCCACTGCTTTGGACGCTCAAAACTGGCGAGATACTTTTGAATCTACTTATGGTCCGTCATCATGGGCTAATAAAATACGTCCAAATCAGTGGAATGAAGATACCGATGTTGCTAAACATTGGAATGGAGAAGAAATCGCCCAGTCTTATATGGGTTCTCAACTTTTATGGTCTTCATTGTATCAATTGGTTGAGGCTCAAAATGCTATCGCGGACTTTAAGACAAAACTCGAAGCAGGTCAGCTCTCAGAGTTGGATGTGGTTAAGGCTTTGCGATGGGGTGATTATGACATACTTGGTCAGACCTTGGCTGATTATAATCCTCACGACATCGCAAGCTGGTATCGCAATATGGGTTACTATGGCGATGGTGTGTGGCGTGACCCCAGTGGACGCGAAACTCCTGAGGTTATGGCTCAAACCGCTGCCGGTCAGATGGAACGTCTTTTGGAATCAATTCAGAAGCTCGGCCTTGAATCAGATCCGGCTACGCAAGGTTTGCAGACATACGCAAATACATTGCTTACGCTGGCGCAGTCATTTATAGGCCAGAATGAAGCCATTTCAGGAGCCTATGAAGGTGAGATTCGTACAATCAATGGTCAGAAATGGAGATGGAACTCGGCCTCTCAGACTTGGCAATTGATTGACGACAATAATCAACCAGCTGAAATCTCACAAGGCTTGATTGATTTGTCGAACAACATGAACACGTTGTTGACAACTGTTCAGACGGTTAATTCTGAATGGCCGGCAATGTTCCCGACAACGTGGCAAAATAATGGTAGCTCATGGTGGTATGATTATACCAGTCCTTATAATTGGAGCGGATTCACCAATGGCTCAACCCAGGATCCATTCAATGTTAACACAATGTTGTGGAACCCTCTGACCAACTCTTCAACCGGCAACAATTATAGCTGGTGGCCGAATTGGAATCAGGAGCAGTCATTACAAACTCCAGCGATGCAGTATAATACAACGGGAGTAACAATGACACCTCAGCAGATGGGTAATGTTGTCAAGGCACCTGCTGTAACAGGCATAGGAGGCAATAATGCAACTGGAACCGCAGATGGAGGTGGCGGCAGAACCGGTACAAAGACTTCTGACTACAAATCCAGCAAGAAAGAACGTGCTGTACCGAAGCAGATAAATATCAATATCCAAAATTTGATGAAGGTCGATTCTATTGACCTCACTAACCCTGATAATGTGGCTATAATCGACAGAATGAAACGTGAAGTAGCCTATGCGCTTTATGAAGCCGCCGGTGACGGTGTAATGATGCTCAATGGCCTTGCAACTCAAAACGGATAATTATGAGTTATTTCAAAGACGTATGGTCAAATTTGGTGTTTAATGCTGGCAACGCAACTTCACAATTTGTCAGCAGTTTGAACTGGCGCTACCAGAACAACCAAATGGGTGGAAATATTGAGTATAAGTCTCAATCAGCTTATAAATCAGTTCTGGTTCATGTTGCCAAGCAACTTGCAATGTCAACTTTGGAGGGAGAACTTAACAGTCTCCTTCCAAAGTATCAAAAATATGTGCGCGATAAGCCGTTGAAAGAAATGCGTGCTCAGCAGATGGAAAATCGCGCAACTCTAATTGAGAATGGGCAGAAATCTACTGAAGGCTTTGGCGCAATTGATTGTGAAGGCGGTCATCGATTGATTGCCAAGGACCGTTATGGCACACCAATTCCTGAAGCCCTTATGTTGCACTATGACCTTCCGGAAACAGAACAACGCATACATTATACTGATGCTAAGTATTCCGGTGAAGAATCGTATGTAATTAAGGATAAGAACACTCTTGAAAAATTGTGGAATCCCGGCAATGAAATAGTGCATACATCACGAAATGTAGTGGATGATTCATTTGATTCACGCACTGTATTCCATATAGACCTTGCGCCCAAAGTCTCAATGAGCAGCACAAAAAATGTAATCCTTACAACTGTTCAAGGGCGCGACTTTACACGCAAGGAACTTGTTTCAGGTGGTGATATGACATACACAGTAAACGGGGCCATTGTCTCCGATCAGGCCGGTGTATATCCCAGTGAAGCTGTTAAGCGGTTTGTCAAGATAATGCAATATAATGGCATTATCAATGTGAATTTCATCACCTTCGGATTGCTTGGCGTAACCCGCATCATCATTAAGGATTTTTCTTTGGGAGAGATTGAATACAAGAACATCCAGCCATATTCTTTTACATGTGTTGCGGTTGAGCCCGACGATGCCATCACTTTGCAAGCGGATACCATTAACGCAATCAATAAAGAACTTCAAGCTACAAAATGGGATGCTTGGTATCATCAGATTCTCCAAAATAAACTGGGTGAGATGGCAGCTAAAACCGCTTTGGGAGCTGCGACAAGTTCCATTACATCATTGACTGGTGCCGGTCTTGATGAGCTAACCTCAAATATCTGATATTATGGCAGAAGAGTTTGACACTAACAAGCAGCCGGGTTTCCATATCCTAATTTCTTTAATTGAGATATGGAAACCCAAGGATAAAAAGCAGCCCAACGGCGACGTTGATGGGGAGATTATGCGCATTTGTGAGGTAGAAGACGTAGAAATTGATGAGTCTTTCAAAAAGCTTATCAGTACTGCTTCTGTGCGTTTTCCCCGTGGCACAATAATTCGTAAAACTATAACTAATCAAACAAACGAAGAAGAGGAAGATTTCAAAAAAGTCAGTGTGCAGTTGTCTAATAGCGGCGTTGTTGAAGAGACTCGAACTTCAACATCAGTTGCTTCACCAAGTACATTTAGCGTGGGCCAGCGAATTAAAATATACTTAGGCTACACCACAGATCCACAAGTAGCTGAAATGGCTAAGACCGGAAATACCGGTAAATCCATTTATAACGACACGGCTACATACGATGACTATCTTGCTCAATTCAAACATACAGGCTCGGATTCAAAAAAATACATGAGTTTGATGTTTGATGGTTATATCACCAAAGTAAGTCTTGATACTCCTATCGAACTTGAATGTGAGAACCTTGCAAGTTTTTTGAGAACTATAACTTGTCCTAAAGTTAAACTGAAAAAGTGTGAGGTCAAAGATTTTCTTGGTGAAGACGGTAGATACAAATTCTTGAAAGACACTGGGCTTATTCTTCATCCAGATACGGCGTCTATGGATTTCGATTTAGGCGCAGTAGAACTTAGTACGGATTTAACTGTCGCCGACGTGCTGACAGAATGGTCGAAATATGGATTGTTCTGCTATGTCAGTGACTACAATGGCACACCAGCGATACAGATTGGACGCGCATATTTTTCCAATCCAGGAAAGGATTCGATACTAAATGCGACAACCACACCTCGTCCAGTTCAGATTCAGTTTGACTATCATGTTGCTAACAATGGTCTTGGGTTAACATCTTCTGATAAAGATTTCTTGGCTGTTGGCGCTAAGGGTATTGATTCAGATGATAAGTTCATCAACATCACGATTCTCAGAAACCCACAGTTTGATTCATCAAAGCCCGAATCGGAGAGCAATCCGGCATATCGATATGTCAATGAGACAAAGCTGACAAAGAAAGCGATGAAAGCCGGTAAACGGTATTTGACCGACGCTCCTAACGACAAGGTTGATATGAAACTCTATACCAAGATTGCTTTCGTCTCCAAGACAATTCCCATCGACATGAAGAAACTTGCCGAAGAAGCTATTAAGTATCTTGAAGGCTACAACATGACCGGTATTGAAGGCTCTCTGACTTTGTTTGGAGACTTGTATATAAGAACCGCTCAGCAAGTAGAGCTGATTGACCGGCGTTACCCAGGAAAGAATGGGGTGTATTTAGTTGAGGAAGTTAACACAACTTTCGGTACAGACGGGTTCCGTCAAAGAATCACATTGCCATACTGTATCAAACGTGATGGCAATAACCAATCGTCTCAAAGTTGAGCACTATGATCACTCCTAAGAAACATTTGACTGACCATTCATCAAATGAGATGATTCGGGATGCCATCCGTGCGATTGCACTTAAAGGATTTGTCAACAGACAAACCGGGACTGTACGAGGCACCTCTAAAGTTACCGGGTATGTTGCGAAAATACATACTGATGAGAGCGATGAGTTGTATGGCACCATTGATGTTCAGGAATATCCCGATTGGGCTGTAGAAGAAACTGAAGAAGCTCCTATAGGCTACCATGAGGGTGTGTTGTTAACTGCTATTCAAAATGATACCAACGGATATATAATTATCCCGAAACTTCATTCAGATGTCATTGTCAGCAAGGACCCTGAAACGGGGAATGAGTATGTGACAATGTTTTCTCATGTGAATCTTATCCAGTTGGACTCTCACGAAAACATTTCGATTGGAGTCAGAGAGCGTGAGGAGTACAAACCGGATGACGATGAGGCTCCAGATATACACGAGCTTGAATTAACCGGGATTAAGACCAACACAACATATACAAAGGATTCTGTAGTTACTACAGTTAATACCGCGAAGGATAACGATGAAGCTACTGTAACCCAAATTCTTGGGAAAACTGATGATGGTCTGGTCGCAAAGCATGATGTTGGTGGAAAGTCAGCCTCAACTATGACTCCAGATGATATAGTGCTGGAACATGATAAGGCCAACATGACTCTGGATGACTCTCAGGCAAAACTTGAAATGGGGCAGTCTCAGGTAGTGGTCGAGGATGGTACAACCTATGTTGGTAGTAAAAATGGTGTGGATGATGCTGTTTTAGGTCAGGAACTCGCAACAATCCTTTCAGATCTTGTTGGCTATCTCGGACAAATGATGACGCCCACAATGATGGGCCCGCAGCCTCCGGCAAATATGTTGGCTAACTTCATTTCTTTGAAAGCCAAAATATCTGCGTTCAAGTCTGCTCATAGTGGATTCTTAACAAAGAAAGTTCAAATTCAGAAATAATTATGGCAGAGGCAAAATTGAATTTTGATGAGGCTACACTCGATAAAACCAGTGACCTGTTTCATCTTTATGATCGGCTTTATCAAGGGATGGTGTCCGCTAATGAAGTGGATGCACCTGCATTTCCATCCGCTGAAGATATGCTTGTACTCGATAGTGAGGGTAATGCAACATTTGATGCAGATGGCAATCCTATATTAGATGCCGCCAAACAAGCCTTGGCCGAGCAAATGTCATCAGACTATTCTGACATTCTGATGAAGAACTCTGCATACCTGTTTGCCAATGCCATAATGTCTGTTATGAGCGGAGGCGGCGCCGGTGGCACCACTACGACTGGCTTTGTATCTCGTGGTGGTGACTCAATGAAAGGTGCTCTTTCAGCTTGGCACGGTTTTGATGCCGGTTATAATGGTCAGAAAATTTTTGAAGTGACTGTCAACGCTGACAATGAGAAATGGGCGATAATACATGGAAATCTAAAGGTCAATGAGGACGCTGAAATTGCCGGGGCCCTTAATCTTGGTGATGGTATAACTTTTGATAAAAACAAAGTTATATATTACGACAATGGCACTCTAAAGATTGAGAACCCGACAATCGGAATTAAGGGTGATGTGTCTGTGGACGGCACTTTCAAGCTGGGCGATGTGTTAATCAACCAACAAGGAATTTTTTGGGGAACAAAAGAGTTCTATCACTCTGGCAACTCCAATAAGTCTGATGTTGATTGGACAATGCGCGATGCTAATGTGTATGGTGATTTGATAGTCAAAGGCGATGTTGATATATCAGGCGCATTTAAGGCATTACAAGGTTTTACATTGGGCGCCTTAGGGCAGAAGATGCTGTACTCCGAAGTTGACACCATTATTGGAGACGATGGCGATCCAATCAACACTCCTTACACTGTTCTCGAATCTGATTTACATATCATTAACGGACATGGTATTAAGTTTGATAAAGACTATGTTATCAATGTCCGCAATAGTAACGTTGTGTCGTTTTCTGCTCCAGGGATGGTATTAAACCTTGGAGATGGCGACAATGGCAAAGGAACAGAAAAAATTTCTCTTCAGTCAGATATTTGGGACTACAGCAATCAGTTTCGATTGGTTTCTAAAGAGGGGGCTGGGTATTTTCCTAATGGATTAAAAGCTGACGTAGCCGTTAATGGTGCGACGGCTTTGGAAACATATCGTGTAGATAGCTCTAATCTCGGAGTGTTATTCCCTCATCAGATACGGTTTGGAGCCACTGATGGCCCCGCCATTTACCGAGACCCTGCGACTGGTGGCCTGAACATTCAAATTCCATATATCAACACTGAAATCACGGGGAGTCCAACTGAGCAACTTCAATTTAATACTTACTATGCTCAAACCACTTCACCATTTAGAAATTTAAGTTTGCCGTGGTCCGCAACACTTCATTTTGCAACTGATGGAGAATTTTTTGCCTTTGATAAACCGGCTGAAGCAGAATTTTTTGCAATAAAAAGCGACCGGTATCACACCCGCCTGATAGAAGATGCACTATTCTTTGATGACGGAAAGTTCATAGAAGGCGTTGTTGACGGTCTCCGATATGCTGGTAACGGCTATTTTGACGGCAGCATCTCATCTCCCAGTTTTGCCAGTGGTTTTGCTGGATATGGTTGGGCGGTCAAAGATGAAACGACAAATGGAGGTTTTCACGCCACTTTTGATTCTCTCACTGTGAGAAAGAAGATGAGGGTCTATGAGCTTGAAGTTCAAAAAAACTCGGTAACAAATGGCTCTCTATGGGTTAGTGATTCTTGCTCTGGAGACGAAGTGATAGCACTAAACTAATGGCAGCTCCAGTAGATCTGAAGAAATACCAAATACTTGTAGCCCCTGATTCAAAGAAGGTTCAGGGGCTAAGAACGGGTGATATTGTGCGCCGACAGTATTTTGACGGCACCAATATCATCTATTCGCTTATGTGCGTACTTGCGTATGGCACTACTAAAAAATTTGCAACCGAAGCTCAATACGATTCTGATGGATTACCGATTCTGGATGCCAATGGTAAAATCCTTACACAAGACGTAGAACGTGATGTACCTTATTTCATTGGTGCATTGCTGGAAGGCGATGCACCTCAGACTAAAGAGCTTTTAGATTTTGCCAGAATCACCAATTTGTTTGATGCTGATCGCTCTGGTGCGTTGTATTTAACAGCATCAGATTCACAGGCACCGTTTATGGATGTCATAGACGGAGTGGGTCGCAATAAGAGTTTATGTTGGCCGGAAAATATAGCGAGTGAGGCATTTGAAGATTCTCGCTCACAATATATTGTAAGAGGGAAAGGACTTTCTGCACAATATAAGTCGCATGATACTGATGTCAACCGCATTGTTCGCTTGACTCGCAATTCTTTATCCTCAGATTTTTGTGGATTGTCGCAAGACTTCTATGAATTAGTTGCTGCACAAAAACGAGTGCTTATTTCATACAAGGCTCGCGCTAACAAATCAATCACTGTTAATGCCGCAATTACTTATTCTACCGGTGCTGTTAACGATGCTGAGTGGCCCGAAGAGTTTACGGCAGATTGGCAATACTATTTCAGAGCTGTCAATGTGATCAATTCAGGCCGTCATCTTCGCACTTTCAAATTGGACGTGCAAAATCTTGGCGTAAATGATTGGGTTGAAATTGCAGATTTGAATATTATCCTTTTGGATAGTATTTCCAACTTTGGAGATGCTACATCAATGCGTATAGGCAAATTGGATGGAGTTGCAGATCCGGTATTCGGCACACTGACTGGCTATGGCGCCTACATTCAAAAACTGTACGCTTCACAAACTGCACATATCTCTGGTACCCTTACAGCCGGTGATGAGAATGGCTTTGCGTCAACATTTTATGCTGGTAAGATTCATAGGAATTGCTTCCGTAATTCATGTGATGTCAACTTCTTATCAGCTATAACGATAGACAACTCATCTCTTATCAATCCGACAGGGATGGGTAATGTGTACAAGACCGAGGATGTAAGTGAGCTTACAATGTTTGCCCAAAATCGAGATTGGTTGGACAATCATCTGGCAAAGCGATACTGTTTCTCTTTTTGGGCGTATGCCAAAAAGCCTTGCCAAATAGGGATTAAGCAAAATGGGAAAGTTATTGGTACTATCCAAATTGCTTCTGACCAAACCCATGAGTGGCGCAGATTGCATGTCTTTTTTGATTTGCTGAAGCCCGATAAAGAGTTGGAAGATTTATTGATTAGCATAACACCTTCTTTCTCAAATTCATTATATCAGTCTGTCGCCGGTAGTATCGACCCGGATGAGCAGCAATTGTTCATCACAGCGCCACAATTAGAGCCTGGAGAATACTGCACCCAGTATCAGCCTACAGATGATATACTGGATGAGACCGATGATTACGGCGCCTGGTTTGCCCGTGGAGGCATTGGTGGGACAATTCAAAATCCACTACTCCGATTGAATTATGACGGCACCGGAGCGATTGACACCCGTTCCAATTCGTTCAGGCTTAATCAGGATGGATCGGGATATTTAGCAAATGAGAATATCAAATGGGACCAACAAGGCAAGGTTACATTTGGTAAAGACGTAACGCTTAATTGGGATAATCTTGGAGACGATGCTAAAGACGAAATGGCAAACCGCTATATGCGTATCGTTGGTCAAGATATGTTCACAATAATTGGTCAGGAGGATTCTGTTACCGGCAAAACTTGTAGTCCGTCATCGATAGTTTTGGAACTTGAAGAAGTTGGCTTTCAATCCACATCCAGCCAACGTCAATGGTATTTGCTGATTGGTGATAACTGGATTGCGATACCTGGTGCCAATGGTCCCACACTGGAAGTATTCCCTGACTCTTGTTATTGGTTGGGTTATGTCTCTACACCGCCACAAACAGATGCTCAAGGGAACACTATCACATATCATGGTGAAAGTCGTGTAACATTTCGATGCGTAATCAAACTAAACGACTCCAGAACGTATGCCGACACATTTAACATCAACAAGCAGTATGTGCAAGGCTATACAGTTCAAGTAACCTCATCGAAAGGAACTGCGTTCCAGAATGGAGTCTGCTCTACCGTTTTGACTGCAACTGTGTACTATCAGGGTCAGCCGGTAAATACTAAGTACGCATTAGAGAATTTCACATTTACTTGGCATCGATACAAAAAGGACGATCCCACAAAAGACTTAGGTTTTGAAGATTTGGATGTTACTGATGGTGCCAACATCTTGACCCTAAATTATGAGATGGATGGTACAGATGTCTTTATATGCGAACTCGGCTTTGCAGACCATTTTGATTATTCATTTCCAATAATATTCTGATATGGCAATCTCAAAACTTCAAATAGGCACCAAGACATCCAACCAGGGTGTTAATGCCTCCGGCAAATTGACTGCGGTAGAGTTTAATCAGTTGACGGCAAAGGTCAATGAAATGATTGACGCTCTCAATAATAAGGTTTACATCACTCAGGATGAATATGATGCTTTGGCACAAGCTGGAGTTCTCAGCCCTGAAGTTGAATACAACATCTACGAAGAATGATTATTCGCAAAGGAATTGACTTGACTGCCAGATACTATGGCACGAAAGCTATTACTGCTGTCTATCGTGGCGCCCGATTGATTTGGGAGGCTGTAAACAGTTGCTTCGGCAGTGGTTACTGGGTTCGAGAGAAAGCGTGGAGTCAGACAGACGCATGGAGAAACAATTAACAATGATCCAATATGGCAAAAAGAATCATTATCAACAGTGACATCCCTTCGATAGACATACCGTGGGATGATGGCACCCAAGCCTACAGTGGTGCGGCAGTGGAAAAATTCATCAAAAGTCAGCTGTCCTCTAAGATTGGATATATTGTTATTCCACAGGACAAAGACACAGATGGCTATTACCACATTTGGGGCTTTGCTGATCAAGCAGCCTACAATGACTATATGACAGACCCGGATTCCGAGGCGGCTAAACGATTGCTGAATGTTGCTATTCCTCTTCTTGAAGAGCAAGGTGGCGTCAGCAACATCGTCACGCTTACAAGGAAATCAGCAGCAACTCTTGTGACCAGTAAGCCGGTTGCAAGTGTAGAAGTCTCTTATCTCTGGCAGCAATATAATCCTATAACACACGAAACAACAGATCAAGATGAAGATGCTGTTATTGTGGTGTCCTGTCGTACTCAAAATTCAAACGGCGCGTGGGGTTCTTGGGATTCCAGCAAAGAATTTACTGTCAATATCCAATCGGGCCAGACAAAAACGATAGACCTTAGCAAGCTGTTAACATCTGATGCCACCTATCAGATACGATTGGTGGCAACCGGTGAAACAAGTGGTATATCTGCCAGTCCGGTTACGATGTCTATTGTATATTCAAATGTAGCCGCTAACTATGAGGGGTCGATTGCAACTGCATATAAAGGGAATACAATTCAGCTCCCCTTTCGTATCTCCGGCAGTGTGCAGAAACAGCTTCGTATAAAAATCAATGGCTATACCAAGAATTTCACTCTTGGAACAACTACATATACGGACAATACTTACGGGGCCTCACTTACACAAGCTGAGTTTGACTTGCTTCGTGGAGCAATAAAAGCTGAGGCTTGGATTGCTTTTGGTGAAGGCTATTCCGCAGAAACCGAACATCTGGAGTTCCAGTTTATATACATACCTGAGGGAGACACAAATTCATCCCCCATTCTTGCTGTGACAGATATAGTTGAAGAGTTTCAGAATTGGACTCGTGCAACTATCTTTAGGTATGCAATTTACAATCCGGCTGGGAATGAAACTCCCCTGCGATTGACCCTTCAGGATCGAGATACCGGTCAGATATATATTCAGAAAGAGCAGATCTGCGTCAATGGAGAGAGCTATGCCTTTGATGAGAACTTCTCAATGGAGTATAACGGTGATGAGCAGCCAAACACCATCAATGCTCAAGCAACATTCACAAACCTGTCAGGTGTAACCTATGGCAACAATATCAATTTCGTTGTTGACAACTCTGAAAATTTTGCGCCGACTCGTGGAGCAAATATTGTGATTTCTCCAGAGAAACAAACAATTGTCATCAATGAAACTCAGTATCAGCTGGAAAACTTGTTGTCAAGCCCGGATGATACTAATACAGGTTGGAAATATAATCAAGAAACGGATTCTACAGGTCGAGAGGTAAGTGTCCCAGTGTTGAGTATTGGTGCTGGAAACAGGCTTTCTCTTCCGGAAGAACTGTTCACAGACAACACTGGACACAACGAAGGTGGCACAGAGGGTTCGCTTACAGTTGAGCTTGACCTAAAGGTTAAGAATATTGTTGGAGAATCTACCATTGTTGATGCTTCAGCTCCTTTTAACGGAGTCTATACCGGGTTGAAATTTTACCCCACAAGAGCTGTCTGCCTTAGTCGTAACAACTTCACTGAAGATATTTGTGACGCGCACTTCCAAGAAGAAATGCGTGAGCATATTGCTATCAATATCATCCGCAACCTTCGTGGTGAAGGGATGAATCTTGTGCGCATATATGTAAATGGCAAAGCAAATCGAGAGTTTATTTACAGCGATGATGACTACTTTACTCCTATTGGAGCAAAGGGCGCCCAGGAGATTGTAATTGGTTCTGATGAGGCTGATATTGACATATATGGCGTGCGTATATACAAAAATCAGCAATTAGGCTCGACACAGATTCAGAATGATTATATGGCCGGTATGCCGACTATTGAGGATAAGAAAGCGTTTAAGCGATTCAATTCTATTTTCAATGGTACGGAAATTGGCTATGACCTTTGCAATGCAATGGGTCTGAATACCATTCTGCGTAAAATCCCTGAAGGCGGTCATTATCCCAGTAGGGAAAACCAGAGTAAGCAGAAAAATGTGACAGTCGATGTTCGTATCTACAAGGAGCGTGGCAATGCTGACAGTCTGGATATGAAACATTCCGGAACCTTTACTGGTATGACCGATAAAGGACAAGGAACCAGTGCGAAGGGCTATTATTGGTGGAATATTACCGACGGCTTCGAGGACGATGTGGAAATCACTGCCGAAGAATACAATTCTGCCGACCCCACACATTATGTAGATGGTGGCAAATACTTTAAGAAAATTTCTTACTTCAATTCTCTCGATGGAGTAAGTCAGGTATATGCCAGCAAATACGAACTTGAAGACGGACGTGGAGGCATTACAAAACTTGTTGGTAAGTGTAATTATGCCTCTCCAATGCAAAGTCATAAATTGGGCGCTATATGGGCCTATGACGAATTGTGGCAAGCACTGGTAAATAATGGCGCGAATGACCGCCCTGTTCTTGAGGGACATGCAACGTGTTATGAAAAGCCATTCCTTTGCTTTTACCAGATTGGCAATGGCAACCCCATTTTCTGTGGCTTTCAGACATGGGGAAGCGGCAAGGGTGACAAACAGACCTTTGGCTATGATAAAAAGAAACACCCGGATTACATGTGCGTTTCCGGAGCCGACAATGGCGCAATCGCTGCACTTTTCCAGATGCCTTGGGTTGTCAATAAAAATGCGCAAGGTGCATGGGAAGGCAACATCTATCCCAAAAGTGTCACCATCAATACTGGCGACATAAAGAATGGCTATTGCTATAAAGCAGGCACCAGCGACACACTCTCGTTTGAGGTTGAGATAGGCAGTAAGTATGATGGTGGCGAAACCGATAAAGGCGTTCAGCGCATTGAGGATGAAGCTAAAGGTGGCACAGAGAACACTCTCTTCACGCATTTTGCTGAGTTCGCAAACTTTATCTTCGCTTGCTCGCCACTGCTTAAACCGTATGCAGGTACAGAGGCTCAGTTGATTGCTGACAGTGCGAATCTGGTGCGCGATCATCAGTATTGGCTTTTCAATTCCGGTTCTGATCGATACAATATCTATTATTACAACCCGGCTACGGCCAAATTTGAGAAAATCATTAAAGTCCCTACTGCGTGGGGCGCTGACAATAGTGCCTATGCTTATGGCAGTCCGAAATTGACTGAACAACTTGCGGGTACAATCATCACTATAGACACGGTAGATGGCAAGAAATCCGTAACCTTGGAAGAAGCAATGAACACTCTCGGCACATCTGATATGAATGTACTGAATGATTGCTTCTCAAAGGCGCGTGTGGCATATTTTAAGGCTCACGCGGATGCTTACATCGATAAAACGGATGTAATCTTCCATCAGGCTTTCTGTAAATTAGAGGCTGCTACCGACAACCGTACCAAAAACACATACTACTGGATCAATCCAGCTGTGGATAAGTTGGTGCGCTTGAAACAGGATGACCTGGACACCATCAAAGCTACAGACAACCAGGGCCGACAGACCAAACCGTATTATGCGCTGGAGCATACCAAGGATGCGAATGGAAGCAACTATTGGAATGGAGAGAACAACATCTTCTACACTCTCATAGAGCGTGCTTATCCTGACTTGATTCGCAACATGATGCGTGACATATTTTCGCGTATGGCACTCATTTGTGGTAGTGTTGAAGAATACTATCAGCAGCGTTACTATTGGGTACAGGAATACTTTCCTGCAGTAGCGTATAATGAGACAAGCCGCGTACTATATGAGGTTGCTCAGGTGAAACTGATGAATGGTCTGATTGATGTAAGTCAGGACCCCATTACACAGGCTATCGGAGATCAGCTGGAATGTGAGAAGCAGTTTATGAATCGCCGACTCCCTATGCTGATGTCGTGGTGCGAATATGAAACCGGAGGAGATGGCACTCTAAGCTTCCGCTCAATCAATAACAACGCAGGTCTTTCACCAGTCTATGACATTGAATATACTGCATATCAGTATATTTATCCCAAGTTGGCGATTGGTGGCAAGATGGCAACAATTTATGCCAAGCAGAATGGTGAGTGGATAGCACAAGATGGTAGTGAACCATATTTGTGTGCTCCTGGAGAAACTGTGCGTATGGTGTGCGATACTGACTCCAACACGCAGTTTACAATGCGTTGGATGCACTATGCTAAAAGCATTGGTAATATTGGAAATCTTCCTTGCGGAGATGATGGTAGCGTTAATATCACCGGCAAGCGTCTTCGTAAACTTGAGTGCTGGGCTCCGGATGATACAGCTATTGAGTTCCACCCAAGAGGACTGGCTATTTCCAACTGCCGAAACCTGGAAGAAATCGACCTGACAAATGCGTCTGCTTTTGCCGGTACTTTCTCTGGGGATTATCCTCGTTTACGTTCTCTATTGCTGAGAGGTTCGGGATATACCAGTGTTACACTTCCTAAGACCTCCACATTGACAGATGTCGAACTTCCTGCATCTGTCAATGAGATTAAGGTTGATGGTCAACCTAACCTCAAGAGCTTGATGGTCGAAGGACTTGAAAACCTTCGTACTCTGAGTGTTCTTGGAAAACATAAGATTGCCTCCCAGACACAATCGCTCGTTCAACTTGCTTATTCTCAAGCAAAGAACGTGAATAAGGTAGAGATTGAGAATGTCTCGTGGATTGCATTTGCTGTTGATGTAATGATGTGGCTCCAGCGGCTTAATGCTTCAATTACCGGAGTTGTATCGTTGACAGGTAATCTTACGTTTGACAACAAACTTGCTCTCGCTGGTACTTATGGCGATATTGATAATACCGAAAATCCCTTGTTTATTTCATACTCTCGTCGTGCCATAAACAGTATCTCTATTCAGGGTCCCTCGTATATCACAGAAACTGGTTTGTTCCAGTATAAACTCGTCTGCTCGCCATCAACAGGCAATGACTTTGCGTTGAAAGACGGACAGCCCGATGTCAATTGGAGTATTGATGATAGCGCTAAAGCCTATGGCGCTTTCACCGATTCAATCAATGGTGTGCTGAAAGTCAATAAACTTGATGAGAGTGGAACTGATATGCGATATATAGTTCAGTGTAGCATTGTCAAGACCAGTGGTGCAGAAATGACAGCCGACTATCAGGTTGGTTTCTATCGTCGCATACCCAAAATCGGTGACTTCGCATACGCTGATGGCACATTTGATGACCAGTATATGAAAGACAAGAGCATCGTAGGTATTGTCTTCAAAATCAATGAAATGTGGCAGGGCGACAATGAAGCGGAGCCGACAGTTTTTACTGGCTACAATAAGCCGACAGAAGCTTTCAAGGCGACCAGGAAACTCGTTGGTTATCAGCTGCTTGTTGATTGCAAAGAAAACGTGCCTTATCATAGTAGTGATGGTTTCATCAATACAGGTAGCGTAGTATTTGGTCTTTATCCATCAAATGAGAACAATGGACATACAGCCATCCAAAATGAAATTATGGCCGCAACCGGTATTTCAAGCATTTTTGACCTGCCTGGTATCAGCAACATAACTGCTCGCGGATGGTCTGGTGGTACAAATAATGACTACTTGACAACTGGCAATTATCTTGACGAGAACTCTGATGATGGGTTCAAAGATTGGAGTACTGCATCAGGTACTGTTGTTGATTGGCAGGGCAAGCAAAAAACTCAAGCCATTATTCGTCATGCAAATCAGATTATCAATGCGTATCTGTTGTCTGATGCTAATGAGTCGGTAGGTACATACTACACTGATGAAGATGGCGTAGAGCATCAATTTGCTGAGATTCCCACAACAGTTGAAGAGTTAGCCAATGCAATGGAAGTGCTCCATAAGGCAAACAATAACCTGACCAAATACCAACAGTTCTTATATCCGGCTGCGTATGGTTGTTATCTCTATGAGCCCAAGGTGAACGAAGGCGAAGCCCTCGATCCTCAGTATGCTAAGGGTAACTGGTACCTGCCCGCTTGTGGTGAAGAATATCGTCAATATAGCTTCTTTGCAAAGTCCAGAACTGGAGGTATGGGCGACACATATCAGGTAGGACAAAACACTGTTCCGGCGCGTACTGTCATTGACAACATGATCACTGAAGCCTTGAACTCTTCAGAACCGAATGAAATCAAGACAAATGTATCACCCAGTCATGTGGAATTTAGCAACTACACTGGAGTTGAATTGGCCGCAATCAATCGCTATTTCCACTCATTAGTAGAGACTGAAAAACCCATTTATTCAATGATTTTGTGGCGTGCTCAGGTTGCAAATGGCTCTGCACCCTTCACACAGCACAGCACAGGCTACCATTGGTCATCCACTGAGGGCTCGGCTTACGGCTCGTGGGTCGTCTACTTTGGCAGTGGTTATAGCAACGGCTACGGCGGCCAGTACGGCACTTACGTGGTTCGCCCTGCTGTAGCCTATCAATTTTTTCTTTAATCTTCCTGGCGAGCTGCCTCTGGCAGCTCGCCTATAACCGTTAAACTAAGTTAAATTTTATGGAGCAGAAAGCAAGTAAAATGTCTTATGATGAGATGAAAGCTGTCTTTGAAAGCGGTATTCCTACTGAGCCCGGACAGGAAGTAATCTTATCAAATGATGAAATAAATCGCGCTCGTAGAAAGAAAAGAGCTGCGCAAAAGAAAGCACCGGGTTTTCAAAACACACCGATATACAGGTCTTTACATAGTGCAATGCGATTACTCATTGAAATCGTACAGTTAATGCCAAAGAAAACAGTGAAAGTCTCTGATATTCTATTAGGGAATTTTGCTGAGTTGATTCGGTGGGCGGCAGCAGCCTATAATCATCCTGATCCATTTCTTAAACAAAATGCGCTTGAAGAAGCTAATTCTTTAATGAGCGTGGTAAAGATTACGCTTAATTGTATTTCCAACCTCGTTAGCGATGCAAAGCACAAGCAGCTGATGGCGTCTATGGACGCCGTGATGCGTCAACTCGTAGCATGGCGCAGCTCATTACAACAAAGTCAGGGTCCTGATGAAGAAGCCTAATAACTGTAACATCAGGAGAGAACTTAGAGCTTTGCTCGGATATGGGAGGCTGACTCCGTTTCATGGTTTGAACTATGTTCGGAGTTACGAAGCTGCACAGCCTCAAGATAACAGCACAGGCTACCATTGGTCATCCACTGAGAACTCGGCTTACGGCTCGTGGAACGTCAACTTTGGCAGTGGTTATAGCTACGGCAACGGCAAGTACAACACTTACGTGGTTCGCCCTGCTGTAGCTCATCCGACAAAGGCTTGGCTTCGATTAAGAGCAAGTCTTCAGGTGGCATACGAAGACTGTTGTCGTGGAAAGACATCCAGTCAGCAATGCCAGGATTACATGCCCATCGCTAACGAGGATTTGGATTTACTTACTACAGAGTTGATGGAAGGAACTTATCAGCCTTCAACTTCAACATGTTTCCTCGTAAGATTTCCAAAACTCCGAGAAGTATTTGCTGCTGCGTTTAGAGATCGCATTATCCATCATTGGATCTGTATGCGTCTGGTTCCTCATTTTGAAGCATTAAACGAGGAGATTGGTAATGTCACTCACAATTGTCGTGTTGGATTTGGAACTAAGTCAGCTGTCGAGGGAGTCTATCAGGCAATTAAGGATGTAACATTTGATTATGGCATTGATGCGTTCTTGTTTCGTGGAGATTTGGTCGGTTTCTTTATGTCTTTGCCTCAACGACGTATGCGAGACCAACTTATCGAATTTGCTCAATCCCAGTATCACGGAGACTTTAAGAATCTTTTACTTTGGTTGATTGATGTGGTTGTTATGCACCGACCGGAACTCAACTGCGTTTTCAATTCAGACCCGAAAGATTGGGCAGGACTGGCTCATAACAAATCGTTGTTTCGTACCGGTAAAGGTCGTGGGGCACCGATTGGCAATCTGACCACTCAGTTATTTGCCAACTTCTATATGGCAGATTTTGATGCGTATATGATGGACCGTATCAAGGAGTTGCGAGCCAAAGGAATCAGGTGTGCATACCACAGGTTTGTGGATGACTTCATTTTAATATGTAGCGATAAGAAGGCTTTGAGATGGTTGATTAAAGCTGCCGAGATTAAAATCAAAGCAATGGAAGTAACCATGCACAAGGATAAGCGATACATCCAGCCAACCAGTCACGGTACAATGTTCGTAGGCTCATACTTAAAGAATGGTCGAATATATCTCAGCAATCGCACAGCCGGACGGTTCTTTGATAAGGTTACTCAGATTGCTAACTATATGCAAACTCCAGCCAATCAGATTACGTCGGCAGACCTGGAACATATACTGGCTACACTGAACTCTTATCTTGGATTTTGTAAGAATCGCCAGACTTATAATCTACGGTGTCAAATTATGCAACCATTGGTGTATTCTAAAGAGTTCCGGCGCTACTTTTCTATCACACGAAATCTCACAAAAGTAACTCTAAAGAAAAGATACAGGACTATTATTAAGTAGAAGGATTCCGTTATGAAACAGATATGTAAATTTAATGGTAAGCCCGCCACCATTAACAATGGAGGCTATAAAAAGGGTCGATGGATTGTTTGGTTGAATCTCAGCGTATCAGAGATTGAGCCGACTGAGAATCAGCCTGAAACCTTTGAGAGTGTGACTGACCGTCTTGTTCTCAATGATTTCTCCGTCGCAGCATTTGTTGATGCGGTGGACCCACAGCATCTTGCCTTAGCGACAAATGAGGAGATATACGAAATCCTTAAATATTTCAATGAACTTGATGAGTTAGAAAGCTGGAAAGCACTGCTTAAAGTGCAGATTCAAGGATATGACTCAAGTAACAAAGTCAACCAGTTCTTTTTAGATCAGATACCATTTTGGATTGATAAGGCAACCAGAGTAGGTTTAGTAAACTCTCTTAACATGGAGAAAGGAGCCGGTCGTGCCGTATCAACCTTATGGGTAGAGGGTCGCACTATACAGCTTCCAGTTGATTTAGCATTAGGGTTACTTCAAGCGTTGGAACTCTATGCTCTTGATTGCTATGGAGTAACAGCGGCCCATCTCTCTTATGTTGAAGGCTCACAGTCAATTCAGGAACTCCGAGATTTCAACAAGGAAGCCGATTATCCAGAAATGCTTCGGTTCAAAATATCAGAATAAGTCGGTTCCACAACCCCAATTCAAAGGGTTTTGACTATTCTCTATAAAGACCGAAAAGACAATGGGTACAATAGCAAAAGGCGAAATAACTCTTAGTCCGGTGAACGATGCTTATACAGTGTCGATCACCCCTGCTTCGTGTACCATAAAAGCAGATTTTGATGGCTCTAACCCCCAACTTGATAATGCCAAAGGAACCATCACTATCAAACGAGGTACAAGAGATGTGCCTTTTCATGTTGTAGCTCCGCATATTTCAACAGGTGGGTCTGTGGCATTTGCCAATCAAACAAGTTCAATCGTTGCCTTTGAGGTTACATCTCTTCCTAACAACGTGTTAAATGGCACAGTTGGTTTTGACATCAAGACTGATGACGGTTTTGATTATCAGACTACTGTGCAGTTCGCGTTTACAATAGTTCGTGAATCAACAATGCTTGATTGGATTAAGGACTGGGAAGGAAGTAAGACAAAAGTCGGAGGAACATATATTATGACTCCGAAGATGTTTGTCGGAAAAAAAGAGGACATCGTAGATTCGTCTGTAACACCTCCAATCTGGAAAGAAGGGGCGTTAACTGGGATTTATATTGGCCCGGATATACTGTCTTCCCAGGAAACCAGCGCAGGCATTTATGGCTATCTAAAAGATAATGAAATATTCCACATCAATGCAGATGGGGGATTCATCGGAGGATGGACATTCAATGAAGCTGGTCTTCAGTCTTCCAATGGCGTTGTTAATATACTTGCTGAGGGGTCTATATTTGCAAAGAACCCCAATTCAACAACTGAATATTGGGGAATATATGCTGATGGTCATGCCACATTTGCTAACGGCAATGTGAAATTCATGGCTAATGGCAGTGCCGAATATGCTGGTAAGATCACATCGACATCGGGTAAAATCGGAGGTTGGAGTTTGAGCAAAAACCAATTGCATGGTGGTCGAATTATATTAGATTCAGCAAATGGCTATATCGGGGTCTATGATAGTGATTTGATCTTGCAAAATTTAGCCACTGGAGATTGGGACTTTCCAACGAATCCCATTGGAGGAGTCAAACTTTGGTACTCCTCTGCATCTGATTTTGGTTTTGCAGCTTGGGCCGCAGGTAAAAAGGTGTTTCAACTTGGAGCATCCAATATGATTGCCGGGTGGAATTTTAACCATCAGGCAATTTGGACAGGGAGCGAATCCCCATATCTTGCACAGGGCAGTTTTGCAACCAATTCCGGAGAACTTACGCTTGCCCCAAATGGCATACGAAGCACTAAATGGTATATGGATGCTGATGGAACCGCTCAATTTGTGGAAGGTAAAGTTCAGTTCAATGAGAATAATGCTGAAATGTTTGGCTGGAAGATGTACTCAGGCAGGTTTTCCGCGCCTCATGCAGCATTAGTGTCGGATTCATACAACAACGGGGTCTATGTGTCTTCAGCCGATTTGTCAGAAATAGCCTCTACGAGCCTTAGGAACACCATCCACAATTTTGGTGGCATCTATATTTGGTCTGATGCAGCAAGTTCTATGCTTTGTGCATACGATAAATCAGGTAATTTGGGGTTTGCGTTACGTACTACTGGCTATCATTCTATTGGAAATTGGTATTTTGATCACGAATCAATATACACAGGAAGTACAAATTTATCTCCGGAAGGCTTTACTATGACTCCAGGAAGCTTAATCCTATCAACAGATGGGTTAATAGGCTATTTGTGGAAGTTAAATGGTGATGGTTCTGGTGCTATTGCTGGTGGCAATATTTCATGGGATGCAGAAGGTAATGTAACCTTTGCTAACTCTGTTTCGCTAAATTGGGTCAATATCAGTAGTGCACTTGGTAATAAACTGACCAAAATTGATGCTAATGGTATATATACCGGAACCATTTCAGCAGACAATATAACTGCTGGAACAATCACAACTGCGGCAATTAAAAATGGGATATATTGGGCATTAAATACTGACGGATCCGGCTATTTAGCTTCCAGCAAAATATCGTGGACTGATAAAGGTGTATTATCAATTGCAAATTGTAAATTAAAAGATGTTGTAATATCAGGAAGTATTGCGACACCTTTTACCGATGGGCATTTTAGTTTTGGCTCAGACGGTGGGTCTTTATCTGTTGGCACATTGGGTTTACAAAATAATAACTGTGTCATTATTCCGGGCGATGGTGCCGGATGGTACACAGCTTTTCAGATACCGTTCAATAGTGCTTATAATGGGTTTAGAGCAATTATTATAAACCACGATTGGAATGGAACAAAGGCAACTGGTCCAATTTCAGCAACAGCCCCATCTGGAAAATATTTCCATGAAGATGGCGAGAGTATGTCAGAATTGATTATCAATCCTTACGAAGCTGTAGAATTGATAGGTGTTGGCGAAGGAGATTCCTTCAAAGGATGGTTAGTTCTCAATAGAAGAATATATGGATACCCAACCCTTTCCATTGGCGAAGGGTTTGCCTTGAAAGCAATGTATATGGGCGTAATAAAATACAATGCTGATACAAAGGCTCCGTCACTGAGACTTCAAAGACGCTGGGATGAAAAAATGTATGGTCGTGAAAATAAAAGGCTGACATTATCCTATCCTAACAGTCTTAGAGGAAGCGTGACAATTCAAATCCCAGAAGGCGTATTTTCGTCCGCTGATAAGTATGAGTTTTTTTTAACTACATGTAAAAATGGAGTAGATTCTGTTAATGGGTATGCGTGTGTCGAAAATAAGACTGCAAAATCATTCGATATATGGACTTCAGATGATACAACGTGGAACTCAATTGATATAACTTTTTATATAGTTGGAACTTGGAATATGTCATAATGCGTAAGGATATTGAACTACATATAGAAACCGGAGATGTAGCTATTGATCCCCAGAATAGTCCTCGTATGAGAGACTTTCGATGGGTCAATGAGCCATCATTACTATCTCGCTATATTTATGGTGAGATAGATGTACCATATTCTGTCAGTGAGCGTACTGTTAGGCAGAACGGGGTATTCTTTGTTATCCCATACACTCCCATATACCAGGAGTTCAAGATTCGCATCCGCAGGGTTAATGAAGACGGCTCTTTCTTGTATGTAATCAATGAAGTTGATGGTACAGAATGGCATTTGGTAAAGAGCGCACTTTATGGAGGCGTATTGCAAAATGTGTTTGCATCCACATTGCCTACTATTTCAGAGAGTGGCTTCTTTGTTAATCTTGAAGATGGTATCGCAAGACTATATGCCAGCAGTCAGTCAGATTTCAATATTGTAAAAGCAAATCGACAGAACACAAATTGCATGTTGGCATGTTTCCCTGGTGGCAATTATCGATACCCTTTGACCGGAGTTGGGCTGGCTCGATGGATCAACTCTACGAATGTGGTATCTACTGATTTAACTAAGATTCTCCAAGCTGAATTTTCAGCAGACGGATGTAATGTCCGAACTGCTGCATACAATTATGACACTAAGCAGATGGAGCTTGATGTCGATGTAATCGAAGATTTATAAGATGGCAACATATATTGTAAAACCCAACCAGAATCTTTTCGATGTTGCCTTGCATCTGTATGGCAGTATTGAGGGCATTTTTGACCTTATGATAAGCAATCCGGAACTCAGTATGACTTCGGAGCTATCATTTGGCCAGGAACTTGTATATCACGAAGAGTTTATAATCAACGCATCTATTGTTAATGAATTTCAAAAGCAAAATATTACGCCATCGTCAGGCTCCCGTCATGTCTATTTCAAACGACCTGACCGAGATTTGATATTCCTTATTGGTGTCAACGTTGATATGGCGCTCACTCACATCAAGGTTGCTGGAGAGGGTGAAATGCTTGTAGATTGGGGCGATAACTCCAATCTCGAATCTATTATACTGACTTCGAGCGTTCAACAAATCGAACATTATTTTGACAGTGAAGTTAAAAAACGTAGAATCAAGATATATGGGAACACCAACACATTGAAATTCACTCAGCTTGACACAACCGGGCTTGGTGGTTCATTGCTTCTGTGCCGTCCAGTAGTTGTTGATGAATACGTGTGTCGTGGTAGAGGTTACTCCTTAACCGGTTTGGCATTACTGAATGGTGCTTACAAAGTAGATTTGAGTAATGGAATAATATCTGATTTACTGCCGATCGCCAATATGTCACTTCAGGAATTGAATCTGACTGATGTCTATTACATGACTGATGAAGTATTGGATGATTATCTTGTGTATGTCAAGGAGCATTACAATGACCGGCGCCCATGTACAGTGTATTTAACAACAACACCATCTGAACGAGGTCTTGAAGCGATAGATACAATATTGAGAGAGCCAGAGTGGAATATTTCAGACACATGGAAATTCTATATCAATAATGAATTATACATACCTAAAACGATAGAAAATGGCACGGTCACTGAGTGAAATATATGCGGTTGCCAAAGAGTGCCGCAACAACTATTTGGAGTTGACAGAATTTGAAAACAGTTCTAAAATGTCAATTCTTGACGCATTTACATGGGTCACATCTGCATGTATCTGGACTTTTGAAAATGTGATGGATGTCTTCAAGGTAGATCTTGCCAAAGACTTACAGAACAGAATCAATGGAACTCCTGCGTATTTTGCCAATGCTTTGATGAAATATCAGTCAGGAGATGACTTGGTTATCAGCGAAGACGGCACGTCTTTTTCATACCCTCAAGTTGACCCAACCAAACGAATTGTAACTAAGGTCGCTTATTACGAAGAAGACGAGCCTGGATTCCACGATAAGATTGTCAGGTTCAAAATTGCAACTGGTAAACCGGGTGCTTACTCTCGAATCGATGATGACGAACTGATTGCAATCAGGGCATTTCTGAATCAGATACTATTTGCCGGTCAGCACGCGAGAGTCGTGAGCCGTATAGGAGATGTACTTGTACCAAGAGTTGTGGTTTATTATGATGGAGCTGTCCCCGAAGATGATCTTTATGCAGCCATAGAATCTGCTCTTAATGAGTATATTGCCAGCATAGATTTCAATGGGTTGGTTTACACTCAGAAAGTCATTGACAGCATACAGAACGTGGAACATGTCACCGACGTTCAGGTTTCGTCGGATGACACAGACCACCAAGGTATTTTTATTGCCAGCTATGACGATGATAATAACTTGATATATAAAGAAGGTACTACCGACCCTCTTGTTAAGATAGGGCGTTACTTTGTGCCTAACTCTGGTTACATCAAGCAAAGTTCAGCATCAGGGGTAGAAAAAGACATTCCCCTTTGGCGAGATACTATAATCCTTAAATTGGAAGACAACGTATGAGGTACAGAATTAACTTTGATAAAACTATAAATCAGCTGGTGCCATACTATCTTGGTGGGCGCCGCCTGATTCTGTACCTGCAAGCGTTAATTCGCCCACTTCAGCAGGCGAATGAATCCTTTGTCGAATACGCAAAGGAGACTCGTATCGAAGCTGCGATGACCTCTCAGATTATCAAGTTTGAATGGTATTTGAATCGCAAGTTCAGTAAGTATTTTGTCAATGGAGGAAGAATTGTCATTAAGAACTCTGAACAACCCGGTACACCTATTTGGCATGAATCAGCCAATATTGCACAAAGTGACAACATGCTTGTACACACTGAATCTGAAGCAACGGAGCCACATCAGCTAATTCTTTATCGTAGCGATGAACAAACTGATGAAAGCAGTGTGAGCTTCTTCGTTGCAACCCCACGAATTGATACGAAACTCATCTCAGAGTCAAAATACATTGCAATGCTGAAATATGTCATTGACAAGTATCGGCTTGCCAACAAAACTTATATCATCAAATACGAATCTTAATGAAAGAGTTTAGCGCACAAACAGGTGGACGTTACACCTATGCTGATGATCTTGAGAATCTTCAGGAATTAGCGTTGGCTTTTGCCGAACTTTTTGATGACTGTGACAACTTCATAGTTAGCGGTTGTGAGGTTATGGGCTCTGCAATCAGTGCCGGTTATGTATTCTTGAATGGCAAGTTGCGTTCTTTTTCAGGCGCAACAGGCTTGACTTCGTGGCCGCAATATATTTATGAGTTGAACACTACTGAAAGCGTTCCATACGAAAGCGGTGGAGCTAAAGTCGGCAGAAACATCTATGGCTGCACCATCGGAAAATCTGTACCGGTCACAGCAGACCCTCTGACTGGTAAAGTGCCCACATCGTTAGCAATTACATCTACGGGCGGTTTGCGAATGAAAGATGCGTTCATTGGTAAGTATGCGCTTCTGCTCGACCCTGCCAATGGCTCTCAGATTGTAAACAGTTTGGTGAATTTTGCGAAGGATATTCAAACCAACGGAGACTTAACTGCCAATAAGTCTGTTACGATTAAGAATGGAGCTGTATCTACGCGAATTAGCTACAGTGGTTCAACGTTCAGCATTTCGTCCACTGGCAACTCCAACACTTACCAAATATCCGTTGTTGATGGTGTAGGCATCCGATTCTATTGCAATAACGCTCTTATCGCAACCATTGGACATTCATCGATCACCTTCAATAAGCCATTGTCTTCTTCACAAGGCACTTTTGGTGGGCTCGTGCTTACAGGCAACCATCTTTACCAAGGTACAGCAAATGGTACAGCAGACGCATACATTAACTATTACAGTTACAATGGTGGAATCACCCAGTTTCGCAATACTCATATAGGAAACGGTAAAGGCAAAAGCATTATCAGTGTAACAGGTTCATCCAATACTGTTGGCATTTTTGGAGCGACTACTATTGCTTCGGGTGTTGCAGACGGGCTTGTCCTGAAAGCAAATGCACTGAAAACTAACAATGCGCTCACTAATGCAATAGCTTGGACAGATTCTGCCAATGCGACAATGGCACGAATCGGATTCATCAGCTCCGAGGACAATGAGTTCAATATCAATAGTGCATCCAATAATATTCGTATTATGGGTGCAACCTACGTCAATATCGGCCCGGTAATTAAGGAAAACGGCGTTTTCCTGTCTGAACGGTATGCCATGATTACGACGATGAACACAGCACTTGATAAAAAAGCAAACACGAGTGATGTTTACTCGACTAAGCAAGCGGATGCTAAGTTTGCAAAATTAGCTGGTGGGCTGTCTCAGTTTGTATCTGCCATTGTTAGCAAATCTGATTGCCGTTCACATATTGGCGCCGTAGGAACGGATGATTTGAGTAAGTATGCAAAACTTGATCAATTTCTTGCAGATATGGCGGGTTCTGAAGCCAACAAGAAAAAAATTCGAGATAATATAGGTGCCGCAAGTGCCGGTGACTATGAGCCCAAAATGGCTGACTCCGGCTGGAAGTTGATAAAGGGTTCGCTGTATGTACGTCAGATTGGCAACATCGTCTGCATACAAGGCTCTACAAAAACAATTCACTCAGGAACTGTTTTTACAATCCCTAATACTATTGCGGCCCCCTCTCATGCCGTCAAGCATACAATAGGATTTGCAAATAACCGTACATGGGTCTGCAAGATTGCAGCCGGACAACGCGCATGTCAGGTCGTGTATTGTGATGCCAGTTGCAATCGTTCAACAGAATTTTCAATCACTTATATGGTATAAACAATGAGAACATTTAACACTCCCGCACAAGCTCGAAGCCTCCGAGAAATCGAAGCAGCAGCTATCACTCCAATCTCTGAACAAATCAAAGATGTCTATGGAGAAGTCCAATCAGTACCGGCCCCAGAATCAGAAGTTGTCGAAAAGACAAACCCCCAAGCCGAAGCCGAAGAGACAGCAAAAAAGTCCAGGTCGAAGAAGAATCCTAAGGCGGTTTGATGAAGTCCCCTTAGGTTATAGCCTCCGGATGAACACACCATTGGAGTATGACTTAATAATGCAAGTCGTTGGCCCCAATGGTGTGCCGGATGCGGACTTAATCGAGGCTATCAGTTATGCGTCAAACAATCCATTCTTTAGGTCAGAACTGTTTAGATTGCAGTTAATTAAATATCGAAAGAATGGATGTACGGCTGAACATCCCAAAATACCTCCAAGTTCTAAACAAATTCAGCGAGCTATCGAAAATCGCAGAAATATTATCAAAGGACAGAAATAAAATTGGTGCGAATGAAGTAAAAATCTTCGCACTTTTTTCATCTGTTTGAAAATATATTGTTAACTTTGCGGTGTTTTTCAAATTGACTTCGTACAGAATCTAATCAAAATCACAATGCAAATTCCTATAAATGAAGGACTTTACCGTGTCTGTGCGAAAACTCACAGACGTTGAGCTTCTAAGGGAGGCGTGCGCTTCGACGTTTATTGGTGAGAGCCATGCGTCGTTAAGTCAACTTTACAAGGCTGAACACTCCCCAGTCCGAACACAATTGTTCTGGATAACTCTAAAAAACATCCCTCTGTTCGTCAGCACCCATTTGCTCCGCCATCATGTCGGCTCTGTACCGTTCCAACTTACTTGTCGAGAGGATCGCAATGGCGGCAATCCTGGTATGCCAGCTAAAATTGACGATGTAGTTAATCGCATAAAATCTCTCTTGAGCGATTGGCAGAAAGGGGGTTCAATTACATCTCCCCACATCCAAGAAGAAAACGCGATAGTTGAAGAGCTTGAATGGCTTAAAAACAATGCTGATAGGCAGACCCCGGTCAACCTTAGCCTTTGTGTCAACGCTCAATCGCTGATTGACATGGCTAAATTAAGGCTATGTTCCGGTTGCGCTGCTGCTGAAACAGTTATTGTTTTCCGTGAAATCAAGTATCAAATCGCACAAATTGACCCTGAGCTGGCGGCTATGATGGTACGCAAATGCGTGTACCGTAATGGTCTGTGCGGAGAAATGCGTTGCTGCGGATTCAACTCCACACCTGCATTTGACACCGAGCTCAAGGAATATGTTTCTCATTTCTCTGAGAAGCAAAGAGGTACTAATCGTAAATGCAATCAAGAGAAATGACTATAGAAGAATGGCTCAATAACGAGGAGCTGCCAGTAACTATTTGGCGTAAAAAGTACCAGCAAAAGGGTGAAAACTTTGAGCAATGGCTCAACAGAATCTCTGCCGGAGATGAAACTGTAAAGGAATTGATTCGGGAAAAGAAATTCATCTTTGCCGGTCGCATACTTTCAAATCGTGGCATCAAAGACCGAAAGATAACACTCAGCAACTGCTATGTAGTGACGCCACCCAATGATAACCTTGAGTCTATATTTGATGCTGGCGCTAAGATGGCTCGCACATTCAGTTATGGAGGTGGATGCGGCATTGATGTTAGCAATCTTCGGCCCAAAGGCGCTGATGTGAACAATGCAGCCAAAAGTACATCCGGTGCTACCAGCTTTATGGACTTCTATAGTTACATAACCGGTCTTATCGGACAAGAAGGCCGTCGAGGTGCAACTATGCTTAGTATTTCATGCGAGCACCCGGACCTTGAAGAGTTCATCAATCTTAAATCCAACTTGGATGTATGCACGAAAGCAAACATCTCAGTTCGTATGACTGACGCTTTTATGCACGCAGTTGAAACAGATTCTGATTTCAACCTTGAGTTCACACTGGAAGATGGCTCAAAAATCGGTCGTGTTGTCAGCGCCAAAGAAATGTTCATGCTGCTTGCTAAGCGCAACTGGGAAATGGCAGAGCCGGGCATCCTATATTGGGACCGTATAGCCAACTATAATCTCCTTCAAAATACCGGATTCAAATATGCAGGTGTGAATCCATGCGCAGAAGAGCCTCTGCCTGCTGGTGGCTCATGTTTACTTGGCAGCATCAACTTGTCCGAGTTTGTTGTTAATCCTTTCACTAAAGACGCATATATCAATGCGGAAGCACTGATGTCGGCAGTTAAAATCGCCATCCATGCTTTGAATGATGTCTTAATGGAAGGGTTGTCGCTACATCCGCTACAGGAACAGCGTGATTCAGTTCGCGACTGGCGTCAGATTGGCCTTGGCACTCTCGGTCTTGGAGATATGCTAATTAAACTGGGAGTAAAGTATGGTTCTCCTGAATCACTTAAAGTCATTCAGGAAGTATATCAGAACATTGCCTACAAAGCCATCGCCACATCTCTCGAACTGGCAAAAGAGAAAGGTGCTTTTCCTAAATGTGATGAGAAAACAAAAAGAGCCATTATACACTCAGATTTTATCAAGAGTGTGGATTTGTCCAATAAGGTACTGGAAGAAATCGAACAATATGGCCTCTACAACTCTCAGCTTTTGACTTGTGCTCCAACTGGCACCATAGGCACGATGCTTCAAGTAAGCACCGGTGTTGAGCCCAACTTCGCTTTCTCATACAATCGTCGCACTGTATCACTGAATAATGAGGAAACCACATATCAAGTGGATGCAAAAATCGTTCAGGAGTACAAGAAAGTCACTGGCGAGACTAAGCTCCCTGACTTCTTTGTTGCATCTGCGGACATTGACTACCACAATCGTATCAAGGTTCAGGCGATGCTTCAAAAATATATTGATGCGTCAATTAGCTCCACGGTCAACCTCCCTCACGAGACAACTGTTGAACAGGTTGCTGACCTCTATATGGAGGCTTGGAGGCAAGGACTCAAAGGCGTGACAATTTGGCGTGATGGCTGTCAGCGTCAAGGTATTCTTACCACTGACAAAAAGTCAGAAGAAACGCCTAAGTCAGATAATGAACCAACAAAAATACGAAAAGCTTCTGATGATTGTATCGGTCGCAAAAGAACACTCGTTACCGGTTGCGGCACTCTTCACTTAACCGCGTTCTTTGACCGTAATACCGGACAGTTGCTGGAAACTTATTTCAGCAAAGGGTCTCAAGGTGGATGCGCTTTGTTTATGGTTGGACTGTCTCGAATGGTATCACTTGCCGCTCGTGGAAATATTGCAATCGAAGACATCGTAGATCAACTAAAGAGCGCCGGAACCTGTCCGTCGTATGCTGTTCGTAAAGCAACAAAGCAAGACACATCCAAAGGTTCCAGCTGTCCTGTTGCCATCGGATATGCGCTGATGGACATGTATAATGAACTTCAACATGAATTGAAGCATAACAATACTATGCAAGCCGCAAATGAGATCGAAGGTCTCAAGTCGAAAATCTTTAATGACGCCGTGATAGAGGCTCCGAAATGCCCTAAATGCGGAGAACCTATACAAATGGTCGAAGGTTGTATGACCTGCGCTGCATGTGGTTATTCCAAATGTAGCTAATGACAATCCTATCTAATGATGGATAGCCTCTATCTATTATTAGGTAGGATTATTTCACTAATAATCTTTTTAACATAAATGAAAGTTATATTACACAGATACACTGCTAATTATGTAATTTTCATTTTTAGCCAGTTGAAAAAAATAAATAAAAATGTTTTGTTAAGTCGAAAATTAGTCTTAACTTTGCATCGAAACAAAACAAGAGAGCCAATGACATGATTAGAAGCAAGGGCATAATCGAGGTCCATGAGGGTTATGCCGACACAAGCGAATTTAAGGAGACTGTGGACATTTTGCCGGATGGAGAGTATGGTTATCTCATATTCGACAAAAAGAAAAACCGATCGCTACCTCAGTTGAAGTTTCTTTTCGGGTATGTCTTAAAGACACTGAGCGAAGAGTTGCCAGGAAATCCCGAACCGGAAGCACTATACAGCTATTTTGAAGAGATTTATGCTCCGATACATCGCTGTAAAATCCCAGGAGAGGAAACAGAGTTTGAATACTTTGACCTCAAGAATGAACCAGCAGCTGAGATGGATGCTGTCATCAATGATATTATCCATCATGCCAAGAATGAGTGGGGTATTGACCTGCTAACCCGTGAGCGGTTAAAAGCCGCAGAAGCCCAAGAGCTTTATGCAGGAGCCTACGCTGATACTTGGAAGAATTATCTAAGAAAAGTCTAAAATGAAACTTTTCCATGATGGATCAAGAAAAACCACGTTCCCTGTTTGACGTGTTTGCGGCTTCCCAAGAAACATTTGAAGACGCAAAGAAAAAAAGCAGTGAAGAGAGCAGCAAACGCGCCTCATTTTTCCGTGTTGCCAAAGACGGCACTTACCCGATGCGAATCCTTCCCCTGGCACCCGTTCAGGATAAGGATGGCAATTTCCTCCCGTTGGAGCGCAAAGGTTATGAATACCCGCTCCGTTCCCTCATGCTCAAGATTGAGGACCCCAAGAAGATGGTTAAGGGCAAGCCCGCCATCACCTATGTCACAGTATGCAACGCAAAGTATGCTTTCAAGGAAATTGAAGCAGATCTTATCGACACCTATGTCAATACTGCTTGTGAACTGTATGCTGATGATGAAAAACTCTGCAAGAAACTTCGCGAAGGCAGTTTCTCCGGCGGTCTCAAGTGGGATTCTCGCCGTTGCATGTACATCATCGATTTGGACAACCCCGGCGATGGCATCCAGATTCTTCAGCTTTCGTACTCTCAGTACAAAGATCTCGAAGAGCGTAAGCTCAGCTTGTGGGCCAAGCTCAACAAGAACGGCAAGAATGTTCCCTGTCCCATCTCGTCAATCGATTCGGCATATCCGGTTGAGATTATCCGCAAAACTGAAAACAACAAGCCCAGCTACAGTTTTAACATCGACACTTTAGGTGGACATGATGTTCTTGAAGAAGAGGTTCTTCAGAGACTTCTCGACATGCCCCGTCTGCCCGAACAGATTTATCGTTATACACGCTATCATCTGGAAGCGACCATCGCATATCTGACTCAACTCGATGAGAAATTTGACATCGAAGTAATGAATCAGGAAGCCGTTCAGAAATGTATTGACCAGATCAAAACTCTGCTTCCCGCCGATGATCAGTCGCATTTCACTCTTGGAGGCAAAGATGGAGACAACAAGGGCGATGATTCCGACGACCTTGATGCTCTGTGGAAGCGTCTTGACGCAATCTATAACGCAGGTCTTGATGACGAGACCGCAGAAGGTCAGGAACTTCGTACTTCCATCATGGAGTATATTGATGCCAATAAGCTGAATGTCAAAGTCAACCGTAAGATGACCAACGAGGACATCCTTCGCGAAATTGACGATGAACTCAACGCCGCCGACGCCAATCCATCAGATGACTCCGACGATGAACCAGCCACCAGCCAGACTCCGAATCCTGTAAACGATGAGGAAGACGACGGGGAACCTGCAATGCCATCTGATGAACCCGAAGACGAGCCCGAACCGGCACCTACTTCTCGCCGCCGTGAACGTGAACGCAGTGACGATACCAATGAACCAGCAGCTCGCAGCAGCCGCAGGACAACTCGCGCTCCTCGTCGCCGTTAACCCAATGCACTAACCTGAAATGCTCACCCAGTTAAGTCTGGGTGAGCATTTCCTTCTAACTTCAATGAAATATGAAAAATCAGGCTTGTGCGTTGTTGATTAACGACATACATATCAGCAAAGACAATATTGCCGAATTTCACAAAAACTGGGATGAGGCTTTAGAGTTATGCAAAGAACACAACATCGCAGACTTAATCGTCGGCGGTGATATGATGCTTTCCAGAAGTTCGCAAACATTGCCCATTCTTATGGCTGTGAGAAGTGCGATACTGAAAGCTACCAAAACATATAATTTGAACGTGATTCTTGCCAATGGTAATCACGACAAGACAGACCAGGAAAAAATAGAGGGCTATAACCATGTGTTTTCAGATTATGAAAACGTAGAAGTTGTGGATGAATTTGTCGGCTACGATTACGGCGACAACCTCACACTTTGGGTTATGAGCTATTATCCGGAAAACGGTTCATTTATTGAGCGATTAGATGCTTTGAAAGATGGATTGGAGCCGGACATTAACCATATACTCTATATACACGAAGGCATACGCGGAGGTCTCAGTACCCCCAGCGATGACGAACTCCCGGCACACATCTTCAACGAATTTAGCAAAGTGTTGGTAGGACACTATCACGATCGCAAGATGATTCCCGGAACTAACATTGAATATATTGGCGCTTCTCGTCAGCACAATTTTGGTGAAGACGGTGAGAAGGGCTACACCATACTTTATTCAGATGGTTCAACCGAATTTGTAAAGAATGAGGTTAACCAGCGCTATATAGTAATTGATGTTGAACTCGCAGATATGGACGATGACTTTATGGCTCGTCTGGCAGAAATCAAAGCTGACAGTCGCTACAAAGTCAAAGTCCGCATCAAATGTGAATCGTCTCAGTCATCAACTGTCGATAAACACAAACTGGCAGAATGTGGCGCAAACAAAATTGAGCTTGTGACCGAACAAACCATTGTGATGAGTACGGACCATAAAAGTATCACCACGAAGTTTGACAAGTCTGGCATTAAGGAAGAGTACACGAATTTCTGTTCCCAAAAATCTATCGACAATCAGCTTGGTCTTCAGTACCTTGATAAACTGAATTAAGTATGTGGCATCTGAAATCAATACGAGCAAAGAATTTATGCTCATTTCTTGAGATGGATTATTCTCCCAAGCAGGGAGAAGCTACCCTTATATTTGGCAACAATCTTGATAATGATTCTCAGAACTCAAATGGTTCTGGGAAATCGGCCCTCATAGAAGCCATTGCTATCGCTTTGACCGGAGAACCGCTCCGCAAAGTTAATGTAGATGAGATTATCAACGACACCCAGGATGAAGCTGCAATCTGTGCTATACTCAGCAATGACGCTTTGGAGTCTCAACTCACAATCAATCGTAAGCTGTCTCGCAAGCAGCCTCAGGCTATTCAAGTTCTTCTTCAAACCGGCCCATACGATACGGATGTAGAAGAAATTGTGCAAGCAACTGTAGCTGACTATAACAAGTATATTCTTGATCAACTTGGCTTGTCTAAGGATGATATTTTTGCGAATTTCATCCTGACGGCTCGTAAGTACAAATCGTTTCTTGCCAGTTCTGACAAAGAGAAGAAGGAGATTATCAATCGCTTCAGCAATGGGGTGCTGGTAGATCAATCAATCGAGGCACTTCAATCTGACATGGTACCTGTTCAAGAGGAACTTAATGGTGCTGAAAAGCAGGTAGCGACCTGCATCGGTCGAGTTGATGCTATGGCTACCGAAATTGAGAAAGCTATCAATGAATCTGAAGAGCGCCGACTAAACAATGAATCCCGTATTAAAAACTGGGAAGATCTGATTGCATCTAAACGCGCCGATATTCGTCTTGCCAAAGACAATATAACCGGCATTGAAGTTAGCTTAGACGGCTTGGATGTTCTTGACGAGGATATGCAGAAGATTGAAAAATCAGATGTGGATGCGCTTGAAGCCCTTACAACTATTGAAGAGCGTTTCAAATCCAATAATCTCGCTCTCACAACGGATTATCGTAGAGAGATGACAGTTCTTCAAACTCAAGTTCAGTCTGCTAAAGAGAATGTAAGCACATTGAATCAAAGCATCTCAGCTTTGCGCAAGGCTCTTGAAACAGCAGAGAATGATTACTCTATTACCTCTAAAGACCTCCAATCTCAGAAAGCAGACACTGCTCATCAAATAGAGCAATGTGACAAACGCCTTAATGATTTAACGGTCGAAGTTAAGGAGCTTCAACATGCCGAGAATGAATTGGAGACCAAACAAAAATCCAAGAAGCGTGAAATCGCTAACATTGAAAATCAATTAGCCGGAGTCATTGTTTGCCCCAAATGTAAGCATGAATTTGTCCTTAATGCGCAGATTGACATTCAGGAGACCCGTCAAACGTTGAAGTCTCTACAAAAAATTCTGTCTCAAATCGATAAAGACATTGCATCTAATGAGACGGAATATAACAAGGTCGTTGCCGAGGGTAAAGAGCAGCGTTTGTTAGAGGCTGAACTGAACCAAAAGCAACGCGCTATTGACCAGGATATTGAAGATGCAGAAAAGAAAATACAAGCTGTTCGCCGAGATTTTCAGCAGTGTGAGAGAGACATTGAAGATGCCAACAGCCATCTGACTGAAATCCAAAACAAAGTGGCACGAATCAGGAAGCGTATTTTTGATGAAGTGTTTGAAATAATTGATGAAGCATATAAACGCCAGGAGGGTCAAATTAAATCCTTGGAAACAGAGATTGAAACCCTCAAAGGCTCAATCGCTTCTTATGAAAAAGCCATTAAAGATGCCAAAGAAGTTTCTGAGGAGGACATTCTTCAGTCTCTAAAAAAGAGCCAAGAAGAGTATCGCCAAGAGCTTCAATGCGCAGAAGACAAAAAGAACGAGGTCGAGGGTCGATTAAACGAGCTCAAATCTCAAGAGCAGACTTTCATTGAGTTCAAAACATATCTCGCAAACACCAAGATCAACGCCATAGCTCAGATAACAAATGAATTTCTTGAAACTATTGGCAGTGATATTCGTGTAGCTTTGTCAGGTTATACCATACTGAAATCTGGCAAAGTGCGTGACAAAATATCTGTTTCACTCCTTAGAGATGGAGTGGATTGCGGCTCATTCGAGAAGTTCTCAGCGGGAGAACGGGTACGAGTTGAGCTTGCAAGCATCCTCAGTATGAATCAATTGACGAATATGAACTGTGAAGATGGGAAAGGTCTCGACCTTCTTATCGCCGATGAGGTTCTTGACAGTGCTGATGAGCAGGGGCTCGCCAGTGTTTTCAAGGCCCTCAACAAGACACAGCTCACTTCATTAGTGGTTAGCCACGGTTTGACCAACGAAGGCTACCCCAACAAAATCACAATCGTGAAACAAAATGGGGTTTCTTCTATTTATGCAAACCAAGACACCAACTGAGAAACTGGATCGCAGCCAGGTTGCGGCCCTCGACATTGCTACTCATTGTGGATTTTACTGTCTCAATGAGCGCGGCACATGGAATTTTACGGAATCTATGCGCCGGAACAACAATAAACAGCATAAAGCTTTCCGTGATACATTGATTGACTTCATCCAACGTAATGGCATTAAACAAATTGTTGCTGAGGATGTAAGTGTAAACAATCATTTTACAGACACCCGTAAACTCTCAGAGTTCCGAGGTATCTTATTCGAGGTCTGCGATACGCTTGACCTCCCGGAGCCACACTTTATCAATCCCATGACCCTGAAAAAATTCGCAACAGGAAATGGACACGCTTCTAAAGCGAATATGATGAAGTACTGTAAGCTCCGTTGGCAAATTGAGCCCGGCGATGACAATGAAGCCGATGCAATACACATATTCTTCTGTTACATCAAGCGTTTCAATCTTTAAGAAAATGTCAATCGCCAATCAAAATCGCATTTCTAAAAAAGAAGCAAGGAAGCACAAAAAAGTCCTTGACAAACATCTAAAAGAGTTTTTCTCATTACTGGATTCTAAGCCCAAGCCTTCCAATGAGGCTGTTCGATCTGAGTTCATAAGACATGAAGCTGAGTGGCGTCTGTATTGCACCCTGCACGGTCTTGGGGCACGTTTAGCAGAGTTGTTCAACGCTAACGTGTCATTGGAATGGGACCGCAAGTACACTCAGAAGAACCAGTAATTGATATTGAGCGTGACCCGGAAGTAATCGCCAGACGGACAGAACTCTTCAACAAGTACATCTTGCCCTTCTCTAACATGATTTTCAAGTTAGTAGCAGAGTATAGCAATGATACTAACAATGTACAAGAGAACTATTCTGATGTGATGATTAACTTCTACAGACGTGTAGAAACTTACGATCCTTCCAGACCAATACGCACATGGATTCATATCTGTACGAAACGTCAGGTCTGGGCTTGTGACAAAAGGCGTCAACAACATAACAACAAGGATTTTGACAACGATATTGAGGATTATGAAGATGAGCTTATCGACGATGAACACGTCAGCGGCAATGTCCTGGGCGTGGATAATTGGAGAGAGCTCTACATTCCTGATATAGTCGAAGTCCTGGAAGAGTTGAAACCACGTCACAGAGATGCCTTGATTCTTCAGGAAGCAGGCTATTCTCTAAAGGAGATCGCGGAGATTGAATACGCCAAAGGATCGCTCAAGACTCCAAATATGGAAACTATAAAGAGCCGATTGAGATTGGCACGAAAACACTTAAAAGATAATCTAACAAGAGATGGTCAACGAATACCTCGTCAAACAGACACTGAAGATGTTCTATGAGATTGCAACCAAGCTCATACATCCAGGTTATAGGCTCCCCCAAGGTGGGGAGCCGACGAGGATTATGCGCAATGCACTTGAACGATTAGAGAAGAAATTTGGAGTACTCTCAGCTCCTCGTATTGTCGATTATGTGATTTGCTCTTCTCATGCTTTCAAAGACCGAGGTGCTGATTGGAAAATCAATCAAGTGTTTGGCCCCAAATCATTGGAACGCTACAATTCGGATAAAGGGCGTGTGTACTTTGAGGATAAGTGGTTGAAATCCGCAGAGCTCACCAGAGCCGGACTATTGGACTTGATTATCGATAAGAGTGAACACCCTAAAGCCAAATTTATTTTTGTGCAGAGTGAAGAAGGCACCAAACTCAGATTGCTGAATCGTGATGTCGGCTTTGTAATCTGCCAGACCTCTACATTGGGTTGGTCTCCATTATCAGAGGCTTGTGCTCAGTGCAATTATATCGATAAATGTAAACGTGAAACTCAAAATAAATATCCGGAAATTTTCCGGTTAAGAACAGAATATGTCAGCAAGCAATAAAACCAATGTTCTTTCAGAAGCCTTCCTTGAAGACTTGTTCGTCACATGCGTGGAGGACAGTTACATCTTGTCAATGGTATGCGAGCATCTGGAAGAAGAACACCTGCCAGACCGAAATACCGCAGCGGTATTAAAGGCTTTCAAGGACTATTATAGAGAATACAGACGAGTACCTAACTATTCCATAATTCAGCAAAAACTTGCCGGTAAGAATGGGGCTCTACGCTTTTGGAGAGATGCTTACGATAATGGAGAAGCATTTGCCACCGATGAGTGCTTAGGATTGCTTGAAGAGTATCTTAAACGAGTCGAGTTCCAGAAAGCTTACAAAAAGACCGGGGAAGTGTATAACAAAGAAGGTCTTGAAGGAGCGCAAGCTGTGTTAACCAAATATGTTGACTGGGTAAGAACATTCTCGCTGACGGAATCGACTTACACCGATGTCATTGATACATTTACCACTCGTCATATCCAGAACCGCGCCAAGAACAATTCTCGTGGCTCAGTCCGCGCCATTACCAGATTTTATATTGATGAACTGGATAACCTTAATCAAGACCGAGATCTTCGCGGGCAGTTATCCTGTATATTGGCCCCGACCGGAGTTGGTAAGAGTCATGCTGCAAGATGGATTGGTTCACAAGGCTGTCTTGATGGCTTTAATGTGTTGCACTTCCAGCTGGAAGGCAGTAGAGAAGAGGTTGAAAATGCCTATTCCGCAGCACTTGTAGCCTGCAATGCTTACAGCTATGAAAAAGGATTTATAAAGGACCGGGATATGGACCTTTTTGCTCAGGAACTGGAAGATATTTCCGGAAAGCTCTTTGTGCGCAGTTATCCCAAATTCAATCAGCATGTTTCAACTATCAATATCAAAGAAGGTATTGCTGAGTTTCGTAAAAACTATAATATCAAGCCTGATATTGTGATCGTCGATTCAATGGACCTCCTGACAGATTCTTCAGGTCGAAAATATGGAGACAGTGGAGAACGATTAAAACGTATTGCAGTAGCTAATGACCTAAAAGATATTGCTACTGAGGAAGAAGTATGGGTGGTGGTAACTTACCAGGCACGAATTGAAAATCCAGATTGGATTAACGATGAAAAAAATGTGCTTACTGAATACTATTCAACTGAGGCCAAAGGCGTGGCTCAGCCCATGACTCATCTTATCTCTCTTAACCAATCAGCCAATGAACGTAGGGAAAAAACTATGCGTCTGCATGTAGCCAAGAGTCGCTTCTTCTCCAAAGGCGATACATTTAAGATTGCTACAGATTATGACCACGAGCGATTCTTTGACCGACAACGCACCGCAAACCTCTAAAAATCTCCAGTTATGTATATCAGTAGAGAAGAAAAGGATTTTCTGATACGTGAGCTTCAATCAGAGCTTCGCGCCAGATTGGATGGTGGTCGCAAAAATCTTATCGTACCAGAATGTGTGTGGTGTGGTAAGCAAGGCGGTAAGCTGGGTATCTATGTGGGCCCGGAGAAAAATGGCAAGACCTTTGGTATGGCTCACTGTTTTTCTTGTGGCCGTACCTGCAAAGATATAAATAAGTTTGTAGCTGAGATTGGCCGTTCTGATCTTCAGATTACCGACTCCATCAAATTCACACCTGTTGAGGTTCCAGAGTTTTTTGGCATTGAGGAAGATGAAATCGATGACGATCTTAATGTGATACCAATGCCGGAATCATGGAAGCGCTGCTTTAAGAACCCATACTTAAAGTCTCGCGGATTTACAACAGACGACTATCAATATTTCCCGGTCGGCACAACCCGTGGTCTCAATTTCAAATTTGATGACTATGTGATATTCCCAATTTATGATGCTGGCGATATTGTCGGGTATGTATCGCGTCACACATGGAGCAAAGATGATATTGACGCATACAATGATACTGCTAAACGTAATGGCAAGTACCAAATCCGTCGATATAACAACAGCATTGAGAATGACTTTGTTAAGCTACTCTATAATTATGACGCAGTAATAGAGGACGAGACGGATACGGTCATTCTTGTAGAAGGCGTTTTTGATGTTATCGCCTTGACACGCAAACTGGATCTTTACGATAACCATCGCATTGTTCCAGTATGCACATTCGGAAAGAAAATAAGCGACGCCCAGATTTTCAAATTGCAAAACAAGGGCGTAAAAGATATAATCATCGGTTACGACACCGACGCATCAGACGCCATCAACGTGGCAGCAGATAAATTGAACGAGTACTTTGACAATGTAATGATTGCCAAACTCGTGGGAGAAGGTAAGGACTGGGACGAAGCTGAGTTCTGGGACATCTACGACACCTTTGCAGAATCACTCTACACCCCAATCGAATATAAACTGAGCAACGTCGATGGCAAAATCTAATCGCATAGAAGAGTTGTACGATTGGCTGAAGGTCAACAAAATCCAGTATTCAGTGGTGGATTCCGATGTGATTGACATACCGGAATTTGGCAAAGCATACTTCCAAGACACCCAACGCTCTTCCTACAATTCAATCTTTCGCAAGGATCAAGACGGCAATCTGATTTTCAACAGTCTGGTTCGCCCTGAAGAATTACTGAATGACGGTATTGAATATATCGTGTTCAAGTTTGGTGACAATTTCTATTATCACAATGTAAAACGAGAGTTCAAACTCAACATACTCAAATATGTAGGTCATAGAGTACCCCTTCAGCATAATACCGAGTTTGTCAATTTGGGAGTGCATACACCATTTGAACTTTTGAACGGCAGTTTCATGCCGGATGAATGGGTGCGTAAGGCTAAATATCTTGGACACTCGGCACTTGGGGTGTGTGATTACAACACTATGGCAGCCTGTTTCAGTTTCCAAAAAGAGTGCGATGCAGCGGGAATTAAACCGATTTTTGGCTATTCTCTTCTTGTAGAAGCTGAGGACGTGAAGTTTGGGGCCAAGGTATATGTCCAGTCTCAGAAAGGGTTCCGCAATCTTCTTCGCATCCAGAAAGCTATAATGGTAGATAATGTCGAGAAGAAAACCATCGATATTACTGAACTGCTTCAACGTGCTGAAGGCAATGTTATTGTGCTTGACAAATACACCCCAACTACGCTTGATGGCCATTTTGATATTATTGGAGACTTGGGCGATGCCTTTGATGCTATCTACTATCAAGTAGATCTCTCAGAATATAAGGCTGAGCGTATTGACATTCGGGTACTCGAAGCAACCAAAAAGTACTTCAACGAATGGTACAAGAATGAATACATGCCGCGTCCGGTGCTTCTCAGCGACTGTTACTATCTGGATAAGGATGACGCGAAGAATAAAATCATTCTTAACAAGGTGGCAGAAGGTGCAGCCCATGAGCAGAGTGACGACCAGTATTTCAAAGATGCAGACGAACATTATGCGCTCTTTGAATCACTTTTTGGCGATAACTGGGATGTGGACTATTTGTTCCAAGAATGTGCTGACAATACGTTTCGGATTGCAGAAAATGCAGTTGGACGTATGGACACGACGCAAAATTACATGCCTAAATATGACCTCACTCCAGAGGAGCTTGAAAAATATGGCACCGCTCATAATATGTTCAATCAGCTTCTGGAAGAAGGACTTCAGCGACTGGCTCCTAAAAACAGAATCGACGAGTATCGTGAGCAGATGGAGTATGAAAAATACATCATCGAATCTACAGACAATGTAGATTATTTGCTCGTACAATATGACACATGCAACTGGGCCCGACGCAACAATATATTTGTTGGATGTGGACGTGGCTCAGCAGCCGGTTCCCTTCTTCTGTATCTCTTAGGCATTACGCTTATAGATCCAATCAAATATGACCTCATTTTCGAGCGTTTCCTCCTCCCAGAGCGAGCTGGGCTTGCTCCAGCAGACACCACTATCATTGGAGAAGACATAGAGTCAACTTCGTATATCCAAATCACGCTTGATGACAATCGGGTGATCAATTTGGATAAAGATGCTGAATTGCTTGTCAAACGAGCCTGTGAAGATGAACCCATTCGCGTCTATGCTGATGAACTTGAAGTTGACGATGACATCATCTTCGATAATAAAGATTTGCTTTTTACAATCAACGAGTTATAAATTATGGTACTTACAGAAGAAATGAACCAAGCCTTCCAGACCATTGAAGAGACGACTGACAATCTCTTCATTACTGGAAAAGCAGGCACCGGGAAGACAACATTCCTGAAGTACATAGTTGAACACACCCATAAAAACTTGATAGTCGCTGCTTCAACGGGGATAGCAGCCATCAATGCCGGAGGTGTGACGTTACATAGACTGTTCGGAATCCCCTTTGACCTTCAGGGTCCCAATACGCCAATCAAAGGCCGCTTCTTTGCAGACAAGGCTGATCTGTTTCAAAGACTTGATACTCTCATCATCGATGAGATAAGCATGGTGCGTCCGGACGTCCTGGATTATGTAGATAGAAAACTCCGTTTCTATCGGTTCAACAATCTACCGTTTGGTGGTGTGCAGGTTGTGATGTTCGGAGACCTGTTCCAATTACCGCCGGTCATCAAGAAATCTGAGGAAGAAATTCTCAGACAATGGTACCGTGGAGGATATTTCTTTCATGCTTGTTGCCTAAGAGAAGCAGGTTTCAAGATTATTGAACTTTCTCACGTGTTTCGTCAGCATGATGAGCGGTTTGTTAATATCCTTAATCGCATCCGCGAATATGAGCTTTTGCCGATGGATATTGATGATTTGAGTACCCTTAGGGATAACCGCCAGAGCAAGGACTACACAACTCAATCCATCCACATCTGTTCGTTGCGTCGAGATGCCGATAAAATCAACGAGCAGATGATTGGAGAAGCCACTCACATGTTTCCGGCAAAATTCAAGGGCGAGTTCAATCCTAAAAACGCCCCCTGTGATGTGAACCTTAAACTCAGGATAGGGGCTCGCGTAATGACATTGGTCAACGATTCCGCTCAAGGTTTCTATAATGGCTCAATGGGTACAGTGTCAGAAATTACTCAGGACAAAATCAAGGTTTTGCTGGATGCCGGACACGAAGTAATAATTGACCCTTATACTTGGATTGACCGTGAATATCAAATCAATGGATCAGAAATTCAAACTATTGAGAAAGGCAGTTGCACTCAGTTTCCGCTTTCGCTGGGTTGGGCCATCACCATCCATAAAAGCCAGGGATTGACCTTTGATAAGATTGTCGTCCATTGTCCGTATGCTTTTGCGCCCGGTATGCTGTATGTGGCACTCAGTCGTTGCACTTCAATGGAGGGCATTATCACAGACTTTTTTATCAGCAAGAAAGCAATTATCACAGACAATGAGCTGATTGCTTTTAACAAAGCTTGCCGGAACAACGACAATAAGTTTAATCTCGACGTCTATCGCGCCGTTTGCAGATTTATGGGCTATGAAAATAACTAATGTCAAACAATTCAATACGAAGCAACCAGTCAAAGTACTGGATTGCTTCGTAGATTCGGGCTATGTTAAAGCAGAGCATGGCTCACTTCCTGACGTTGACAATGACTTCGAGAGTAGCCGACGCCAGGATGTAAAAGAGTATGTGGAGCGCCGGTACAATCACGACGGTAAGCAACGAGTATTCTCAGCCGGAACATTTACAACATTGAAAGCTAAAGCTGTAATTAAGGACGTGGCTCGTACAATGCGTATCAGCCCATCCTTGGTAAACTATCTTACAGCGATTTTTGAAGATGACAAAGCGGATTACACCGACATTTTCAAACTGGCTGCGACCAACCGCAAAGTGGCAAAGTTTGTTCACGATTATCCTCAGCTTTTTGAGAATATTCGCACACTGATGTTCCAACCTCGTTCAAGTTCTGTACACGCTTCGGCACTCCTCGTAACACCGGATGAAATGGATGGAGAAGATGTTGAGTGTTTTGATTTTGTGCCTATCAAGAAGATTGACGATGTGCTGGTGAGTGAAAATAGTGGTTATGACCTCGATGAACTTGGGTTGCTGAAGAATGACTGTTTGGCGACCAAAGAGTTGTCAAAGTTACACCAGACATTCGACCTTGTAAACGAACATTACCATGCCAACCTGACAATGGAAGGTGTTGTAGAAAGTGACCTTGCTGACGCTCGTTCCTATGAATTGCTCCGTCAAGGGTACACTCAAAACGTGTTTCAGCTTTCATCCAGAGGAATGACCAAATTCCTTGTGGAGATGCAACCATCTACCATACATGATTTGATTGCGGCCAATGCGTTGTTCCGTCCGGCAACCCTGGAAAACGGCTCAACAGAAGCGTATGTTGACCGTAAGAAGGGTTTGGTGGCACCAACATACCTTTGGGGTACCTACAACGCTCTCAAGGACACATTCGGACTGATCACATATCAGGAGCAGGTCGCCCAGATTGCCCGTGAGGTTGGAGGGTTCTCACTCGGAGAAGGTGTGAAATTGGTTAAGTTCATCTCGAAAAAGAAAACTGAGAAAATCCAGGCGATGCGTGACAAATTCCTCAAGGGCGCAAAACAGAATGGTTGCCCGATTGAGGATGCGATTGAAATATGGCAACAGATTGAAGCCTGCGGTTCGTACCTGTTCAATAAATCTCACGCTACTGCGTATGCTGTGACATCATACATAGGAGCTTTCCTAAAAGCACAATATCCGACAGCCTTCTATACAGTGGCTTTGGAATGGGCTGATGACAAGGAATTGATACCAATTATGTCTGAAATGGAGGCTTGCAGTGTGGCTAAAGTGGTGGCTCCAGACATTAACAAGAGTGCATTAAACTTCTACACAGACTATGAAACCAATGAGATATTCTGGTCACTTTCCAGAATAAAAATGATAGGTGCCAAAGCTGTTGATTGGATTATCAATGAGCGCAACAAGAATGGCGAGTTCACCAGCATTGTCAATTTCATTGAGCGTGTCTTCAAATATAAGTTGAAGAAATACCAATACTGGGATGATCCGGATAACGAAGATGAGGTACAACGTTGTCCGGTAAATGCCCGACACGTGTTGAATCTTATCCTCGCTGGTTGCTTTGATAAGATCGAGCACGCTTATTCTGTGGTTGAGCGATATGCAATCGTAGAAAAAGCAGCCGAGTGCTTGGGTTTTGAAATCAAACAAAAGGACTTTCCTGAAGACCTCCGAGGAAAGCACTATTTCTGGTCCCAGCAACAAATCAAAGTGTCCGGATTAGGGGCCATTGATTACAAGCGTATCTATGACAATAGCGCAATCAAGGATCAGATTCGAGGTCGAGCTTCTTACTCAAGTCTCAAAGATACTCTCAGCGATGATAAAGACGGTCGTAAAGTGGCTGTAGCTGCAACGATTGTGGAAATCGAGGAGAAAAAATTCACCAGCAAGAAAACCGGTGAGCAGGAAACATTCTGCAAACTCACTCTTCAGCAGAACAATGATATGGGAGAACTGGTGATATGGCCTGAAGAATACCGCAATGCTCGCGGGCTGCTTCAGGGTGCTAAAAACAAATTGATATTATGTATGGCTCTGTGTCGCTACAGCGAATACATAGGCCACAATAATCTCCAAATGACACGAAACAATCTCATTGAAATAATATGATTATCGAATCAAAACCCATCATCATTTGTATTGTCGGCCCTTCTGGATCCGGCAAGACAACTATGGCCCGGTTCTTAGAAAAGGCTTTAGATATTCCGATGCTGGTTTCTTATACCACCAGACCAAAACGGCCTAACGAAATCGACGGTGTTGATCACCGTTTCGTGACAGAAGACCAGATGCCATCGCGTGACAAAATGCTGGCATATACTAAATTCGGCAACTATCATTACTGGATGCCTCTTGAAGAAGTCGAAGACAAAGGCATTTGCACTTACGTCATCGACGAAAAGGGACTGCTCGAACTTGCCGAGAATTTTAGTGACGATTACAATCTCTTCAGCATCCTCGTCAAACGAGATACCGATAAATTGATTGCACAAGTTGGTAAGGAGCGTGTTAAGCGAGACCTTGAACGTGTGTCGATCCCAGAAGCAGAATATTGCACGGTCATTGCTAATAATGACAGAATCGAAGATTTTCTGGCAGATTCATACAAACTAATCAAAAACTTTTTAGAATAATGGCAGCTCCATCACAAGAAGCGCCCGTATTAGTGGCGTTTACACTCGACTTTGAAACAGGTAATCTGAAATGCCAAACCTCAGCCTGTACACAGATTGCAATTCACGCAACTCGTCTCGATACATTCGAGAAAATAGGCTCATACGTCAGCTACATTGCGCCCTATAACCGTAAAGAAGTAGCCGGAGCCACAAAGAAGCGCAAAGTTCTCAAATCTAAGTTTGAAACAGAGGACGCTATTCCTATGGACTATGAGCCCAGAGCGTTGGAATATTCGGGAATCACAATGGATATGCTGGAGCAGTACGGAAAGCCCATTGAAGTGGTCGCAAGAGAGGTCATCGAGTTTATTATTGCCAACACCCCAAAATGTCCGAAGAATATGAAGCCGTTCATTATCGGTCAGAACATAGGTTTTGACGAAGGCTTCCTTTGTCAAATGATGGAATACGCCGGTCTGATGCCTGAGCTCAAGAAACTTCTCAGAGGACACGAGGACTTCTACGGCAACTGGCACCCTCTCGTGCTTGATACAATCATACTCGGACAGTTAGCACTCTGTCACCAGCCAGAAGTTAATTCATACAAGCTGGAGATTATGTGCGAACACCTTGGTGTAGAGTTGGATGACGCACACGATGCCGATGCCGATGTGTCGGCCACAACCAATGTGGCAGCTGTGTTGACTCAGCGTATGCGTAGCATCGGAGGTGAATACACCGGCGATGACCTTGCTGTTTCAAAAGCGGAAAAATCACGCAAACACTTCAAAATCTAAACGATATGGCACAAGAAGAACAGGAAGGAGTTTACTCCAAAGTAAATGAGCCTACAGTTCATTTCAAATTGATAACGGACCGTATCATTAGAGAAATCAATAATCCGGAAATCAATCAAACGTTAATACGTATTTCTGGATATGACCTTCAGATTGACTACAATCTACAATATCTAAAATCTGTAGAAGATATTGAAGCCGCCTGTAACGGCATAGCTCAACTCTTCAGGGAAGATATAATGAGAGTATTGTTGGAGCGCAATAAACAATCTGAATGAAAAAGCACTATTCGTTAATGAGCGAAGGGCGTATCTCAATCAGCGTCCTTGTCATTAACGAATAGTGCTTTATAATGGAAACAAGCAACACCAATCTTACAGACCAAGAAATACTTTTCTGTGACCTCTTTGCTCATGGTGAAGCTCCTTTTGGGGGCAATGCAGCAAGATGTTATCAGGAGGTATTCAACGATACATCCAAGCGTACCAAAAGTCGCGCTGCCCGTTTGCTGGCTCGTCCTGAGATTCAAGAATATCTGAAGTCTTTGGACGAGCTAACCTATGAGGAAGCTAAATACATGAAGACATTTCTCAGGGAAAATCTAATCAGTATTATTGAAGAGTGCTCTACTGCCGAACTTCGGGATCGAAAGGGCGTGATTCAGTCCCCAGCTGCAATGCGCAGTATTGCGGTTAACGCAGTAAAGGCTCTGATGGAACTCTATCCAGTAAAGGCCGCTCAAGAAAACAAGTTGAAAATTGAAGGCTCCGGAGAAGGAGGCATCACATTCAATGTAATCATGCCCGAACAACCTAAACAAGAATCATAAGTTTATGGAATCTATTTTTTCTAACCTACCGGCTATAATCAGTGCTCTTGGCACCATCATAACAGGATTTTTTGCATATAACCAGTACACCAAGAATAAGGAGACTGATGTGAAAATTGAGCGTTTCAAACAAGAAGAAGAGGCTAAAAGCAAACGAAGGGCTGATAATTCTTCCATCGTCTTTGGCGAACTATGGAACATCCTGCATGAACTCAATGCAGACCGAGTATATATAGTTCAGCCTCACCCGCTTGGTAACGAGAGCTTTGTATCTATTTATTACGAAGTAAAGCGAAAAGGCGTTGAACCGATGAAGCCCCATGTCAGCAACCTTCATATCTCTGACATTGCCAAATTTGCCAGCGATTTAGTAAAGAACCTGTTTATGTACATTACAGACATCGATGGGCAAGTAAGTGACAAGTACGCTAAATCTTTGCTTGCAAGTTATGGTTGCCAATCAGCGATTATCATGCGTATGAACGATAACAGACATGATTGGGTGGGCAGCATTTTCTGTGAATTTACTCACCAAATTGACATTACTGAGGAAGATGCACAAAGAATTATGAATCAGGCTGCAAGTGCCATTCAATACTTGCTGCCGGAATATAAATAAACACATGAAACCGGGAGATACCATTATTATTCTACCTTCAATCGCTCTTACTAATCTTAGATTAGATGCGCTTATAGGTCAGACTGCCACTATTACGGAAGTCAATGTAAATGCCGACACCATAAAAGGCTGTTGGGTACAATTGCCGGGATCCTATCTCGGAGAACGAGAATGGTATATCCCGTATAACTCAATTGGAATATGAAATTCAATTCATTTTTAGTTGGAGCCGCTACAACTATGGCTGTTATAGGCTGCTTTGCATTTGCCTTCAGGAGTTGTCAAAGTGAGCAGCCTACAATCAAGACTGAGGAAGCAACAACAACTGTGGTTGACACAATTCCTAAATTTATAGACCAGCCAATACCGAGGGACAGTATAGTCCTTCGGTATAAGACTATCAAGGTGCCTGTATATGATACAATCAGTGTATTTCGTTCTGACACGCTGCTGGTAGATAGTGTAAACGTAGAAATTCCTATCACCCAGAAGATATATTGTGATTCAACATATCAAGCATGGGTCAGCGGATATGAACCGGCACTGGACAGTATTAGGATATTTCAGCCGATCACAACAATAACTAATACCATTACCAATACCGAGATACGCTACAAAGCAAAAAGGTGGGGACTCGGTGTACAGGTAGGAATGGGCATCACGCCAACTAAAGTTGAGCCATACATAGGAATTGGGGTGAGCTACAATCTTTTTTCGTGGTAAAACTGCCCCAATTTGACATCTTGCAGTCTATTCTTTAACGAAATAAAACTCCAAACGCATGAAGATTTTAATCGATAACGGACACGGAAGTAATACTTTAGGGAAAAGTTCTCCTGATAATCGCCTAAGAGAGTATGCTTGGGCGCGTGAGATTGCTGTGCGACTTGTCGATAAACTGAAGTCACTCGGATATGATGCTCAGCGTCTTACCCCGGAAGATTATGATGTGTCAATAACAAAGCGTGTTCTCAGAGCCAACGAAATTTGCAGAAAACATGGCACTAAGAACGTGCTGTTGGTGTCAATTCACAATAACGCCGCAGGTAACGGTAAATGGGGCAACGCAAAAGGTTTTAGTGTGTTCGTTTCCAAAAATGCTTCAGCAAATTCAAAGAAGTGCGCCCGGCTCTTCACTGACGAGGCAATTGCTCGTAAACTGATGGGTAATCGCTCAATACCGGCAGAAAAATACTGGACATGGAGTTGGACCACTGCTGACATCGGCATACTTAAACAGTCAAACTGTCCAGCGGTGCTGACTGAAAATCTATTTATGGATAACAAGGAGGATTGCGATTTTCTCCTCTCTGAAGCTGGTAAAAACATAATTGTTGATCTTCATGTCGCGGCAATCGAAAAATACGTAAAATCACTCTAACAATAAAAGATATGGAACTTCACATTCTTGACCGAATCTACATTCCGGCAATTCTCCCCAGCGAGAACAATTTCACAGATTTCAATCTCAAGCGCAATATCATCAAGAAAGTTGCACTTACCGAGGAGGATGCCGCAAAATATGAAATCACAGAGAACGCCGAGGAACGTCAGACTAAATGGAACCCGGTAACAGACCGCGAGAATCCGCTAATTGTAGATTTCACTACAGAAGAGCTCGCTTACCTCAAATCAGCCTGTGAAAAGCTGGCTGACAAACCGGCCCCTGATAATCTGTGGGCCACAGTGGAGAAAATTTACGCTGCGGCTCTGGCAACTGCATAAGGCTTTTCTTGCTCCCAATTCTATATTTATCTGTCGAAGCGCTCCTTTGAATAGAGGGGCGCTTCAATCATTTTCAGAGTTCCACTCCATACCTTCATTGTAGCCATCATCATATCCATTTTCATACCCATCAACATAAGCCTGCAAGAAACCGGAATACTCCGGTTCATCATCGTAATAATATCCATAGTCCAGATGGTGAGTGGCATCTGAATAGCCCTCTTGATGGCCATTATAATACCCCTCGTCATACGCTTCATCTGCTGACCTGAAGGAGTTGTCATTTGAGTCCTTAGGAAGCGACTTAGCGACAACTATGGGCTCCTCTGGAGCATTGGCAACAGTATCAGGGTGTATCACGGCAGAATCAGTAGAATGAGCTGTCTGCTGATTTGTCGGAGTGCTTTTTGAACAAGCCGAAAGCACAAGAACGGCTGAGATTAACCATAAGAGTTTCATAATACAAAGGTAATCATAATCATTGGATTTTTAACCGATTGAAGATTCTTCAGGGCTATTCTTCTATGAAAAGATATGTTATGAAGAATTTCGATACGACAATAAGAGGTAGAGCCATTGGCTTTCTGGTGTGGTTCCGCAACCAATATAAAATTTGGACAGACGACACCTACTACGCTATTGCCGATAAGTATAGGCAATGCAATTATGGCACCTGCCGGAATATGATTCTTGAGCTTGTCAAAGCAGGCTACATCAGGATATGGAATGAAGGCACACGCCAACGCCGGTTCTACATCGACCTCAAGAAATATAATCAGTTAGTCAATCCTCAAATTTCCTCAAGCAATGATTCCAGGACTCAGGGCTCCGAAGAATCTGAAGATTGACTTTGCCCCTTCTACCAGACAGTTTCAAGTATGGAAGCAACTCCAGCCTGAATGTCCGGAATGTGGAGGGCGTGTAGTTCAGATTCAGAATGGTGTAGATAGGAACGGAAACCCTACATACACTTCAGTTTGCGAAAAATGCGGCAACAATAATATTCCACAGATTATTCTTTGTGGTGGAGCCGCCGGAGGAGGTAAGAGCTATCTGGGTTCTTGTTGGCTAATCAGCACCTGTCTCCGGTGGCCCGATATGCGTATGGTGGTTGCTCGTAAAACTCTCAAAAGCCTGAGAGAATCTACTTGGAACACCATTCAGAGCGTGGCAAAATCTTGGGGGTTGGAGGAGCAGGTTCACTTTAAGATAAACAACCTCTCCGGTGAGATGATTTTCTGGAATGGCTCCAAAATCATTATGAAGGAGATGGCCTATTCTCCAAGTGACCCCGACTATCTGCGCTTCGGTTCATCTGAGTTTAGCGGTGGATTCATTGATGAGGTCGGCGAGGTTGATCAACGCGGTGTGGACGTGCTTTTCTCACGTCTTCGTTGGAAAGTGGCCGAGACTACAAAAGTACCCAAGCTCCTTATGTCCACCAACCCATGTCTCGGATGGGTGCGTGACCGCTTTGTATTGGATGAAAATGCTGAGCCTGTAATATGTCGTCCGAATGAAATGTATATACCGTTCAGCGTGTACGATAATCCGGACAAGAACTTTGTGAACGCTTATGTGTCTGCTCTCTATAAGATTTCGGACCCAAGTGTGCGTGAACGATTGCTTTTTGGTAACTGGCTGTATGTCGATGTAAATGACGCTGCCTGCTACTGGAAATTTGATGGAGCCAAACATCTGAAAGATGGATTGAGGGACGACAAATACGACCCTCTCAAACCTCTCATTCTCAGCTTTGACTTTAACGTGGCGCCATATATGAGTTGTCTGATGGCACAGATTGACTATGAAAACAAAAAGGTCTATATTCTTGAAGAGGTACGTGGGCTCCCTGAAAACAAGGAAAATAACACGCCCAAATTTGCTGAAAAAATCAAGAAGAAACTTCTTTGTATGGGGCACACTGGCGGTATAGTAGTTACTGGCGATCCTGCTGGACTTTCCAGAACCACAACTACAGAAGAAGGTGTAAACAACTACACCATCCTTCTTTCCATATTGAGTGCTCCTCAGCTTAGAGCAAGAAAAAAGCTCCTGAGCAAACAGCCATCTCAAATCACACGTTTGGAGTTCGTCAATAATATATTCGATGGTTATCAGGGCTGGGAGATCCTAATAGATCTCAAATGCCGTAAACTTATCGAGGACCTTATCAATCAGCGCAAGGAAATGGATGGCTCCAAATCCAAGGCGAAAATCATGGATTCGAGACTTGGCATCAAATATGAGAAGTACGGACACTTTTCTGACACCCTCGACTACCTTCTGGTTCTATTCTTAAATGAACCCTGGAAGAAATTTAATGCCGGTGGCACCTCAGGTATCACCACATTCAATGGGACTCCGATATATGGTTCGTTTGAATATTAAATGATGTAACGATGTATCAACGATTTCTTAATAACGAAGACTATATGAGCCAAATATCGGATGAACTGTTTGAACAGCTTATCCGAGGCAACCAATTACGTGTGGCTCAGGCTGAGGAGGCTGCTGAGGCTTCTATTATCGAATATCTTACTGACAACTACGAGGTAGAACAGGCGCTGATGGTAGGCAAGAATCTTCGTGAATACAATCCGCGCATCACTTATCCGGTTGGTGTACACTTCTACTATGAAGGCAAAATTGTCGAGGCCATGCGCTCCATCAATGGGGTTAAAACGCCCGCTTCGGTGGAATATTGGAGAGAGTTTGACCACTACGATGAATCTCTGCTACGTGAAGCCAAACCATACTCTCAGCTTCTAAATTACCATCCTGGCGACATTGTGATATTCTCAGATTCTCTGTACGAATGTGTGGAGCACAACGGTCTGGATTATGCAGACATCCGAATCCCCGGTATTAACGCATGGGAAACTGTTGAGACATCACTCTGGGAACCTAATCTCGAATATGAGGAGTGGGCTGTGGTTGAATGGGAAGGGCGGTTTTATGCTCTTTTGACTGTTGAAGACATTGATTTAACCGTAAACCCACACGAATCCGATAACTGGGGACTCATAGGCGATTATGTTACCAACTATGCCTATGAGCTAAAAGAGACGGAATATGTGGTGTTCGATGGTAGAGTATGGTACCCCACAATGTCTCCTGTTGCTGACACGCTTAAAGAGGGTTACAATTTCCGTTACCACGATCCTCGTAACCCGAATATCAAAAAGCACATGATTAAGATTGCGCTTTATGAACTACACAAACTGATTTCGCCCAATAATGTGAGCACGGCCCGCATTACAGACTTTGAAGCTACAATGCAGTGGCTCCACGACGCAAACCGTTGTAAAATCAATCCTCAAATCCAGCGAAAACTGGATGAGGAAAAGAAACCGGTCAGTGAAATCGCAATGGCAACCTTCCAGCGCGACTATGACCCATACAAAAATCCGTGGCAGATTTAGTGCGACCGCCCGGAACGACCCCGACAAGGTGCGAACCCCGACCGAACTTGGCCGGGGTTCGTTTTCTATACCGCCTATTTTGATGGTATAGAAATTAGTTTGCCTGCTCATCCTCCAGCGTTCATAAACGCCTCTGTAAGTTTGTCGCGGTTCTGCTGGCTCTCTCCGTTATAGTAATGCTGCTGTATCATTTCCACGCTTGTTCCGGCGGCATTGGCTATGTATGACACTGAGAGCCCGTGGTCGATGGCCACAGTAATGGCCGTATGCCGGAACACGTAGGCGTAAAGGTCAAAGCACAGGTTCAGCTCCTTGCCGACGGCCTTCAGCCACTTGTTAAGGAACTCTCGGAACTTCTTGAAGGTGTAATCCTTGGTGGTGTACTTTTTCTCCTTCTCATCATCCATGATCGGGAAGATGTAGCCATCTTTGGACTGCCCCTTGTACTTGTCAATGATATGGCGCATCACAGGAGTCACTGGAACTTCAACAGGACGGTGTGTTTTCTTGCGTCTGACGGCGATTGTACCTTTCCGAGTAATATCCCTCCACTTAGCCTTGATTACGTCGCAGGGCGCGAAGAATGAGTGGAACATGAAGACACAGAAGTCGTAGTAGATCTCCACCATGCGCCGGTCCTTGTACTTAGGTGTGATGTCCTCCACGCTGAGGTTGAGAAACGCTTTCAGTTCCTCTGCCGACAAGACATCGGGAGTCCGGCCTTCAATTGCATACCGGTCAGGGTTGTAGTCCACGAATTTGAACTCTCCGATTTGAGAGAGGCTGAACAACACATCCTTGTCCTTGCTCGCCTTTCCCAATAATGCCCGAAATTTCTTGGAGTGGTGCAGATACGCCTTGCCCTTGGCGAAGATATTCGCAATCTGCACCATCTTGTTGTAATCAAGGGTAGAAAAGGGCATTACCTCAAATCCGGGCACTTCCTTACGGCATTTCTGAAGGAGTTTGTAATACCCCTCGAAATTGCACCCGGCTTTCGCCTTCTCGCGCAGTGTCACAACCTCCAGATACTTTGCCACGGAGTTCTTGTAGTCCTCCACAGTCCAATCTGACAGCTCTACTGGATCGGTGCCTGTATGACGCCGTTCATTCTTATAATAGTCGGAAATTTGTCTTGCTGTTAGTTCCGGATGCTCCTTAACAAGCTTCCAGTAGATTTGCTTGAAATCAGCAAGGGCTTTGTTGTTTTCTTCGTGGAAGGGCGCATAGCCGGAGAACTGTTCCTTGTCGGCCTTCCAGTGTTTCAAATCAGGAGCTCCCTTGAGCAGATACTCCACACTTTTGTAAAATCGGTCCTTGTTCTCGGAGATTCTCAAGACGAGTGCGCCGGACCGGATAATGATTTTTAGTCTTACCATGATGACTCACGATTAGGGTGAATGAATTATGGCAAACTCGTGATCCGAATACCTTGTGAGGTGCTTCCACATTTTGCACACCCGAAGGTGAGATTTTAGCGATAACACACCCAAAAAGGTCTAAAAATGCACACTCGCACTTTTCGTCTTAACAAGTTTCGCGTCCTCTCGGACTCAATTAGATTGTTTGAAAATCAATGAATTACCTCTGAAATTCATCTTAACAGAAAACGACCCGATAAAATCGAGTCGTTTTTTGAGGTGGTGCCACCAGCACCATTTTTAATGAATTGAGATGGATTGCCGTAAATTCAATCTGAATATAAAATACTATATATCAACGCAATTAAACTGAAATGAATTTATTTGGAGTTGTTAATCTTCAAAAATTATAGTGACTTTTGTAGTGACTTTTCAGAAATAGTCACTATCTTTGCAATCGGAAAACACACCGTGATTTTTGGAACCCGAACCAGCATCAGAGGGTCGCTTCAAGACATCGGCAGTGGATTTCCCTTGAACGAAATTAAACGATAATAAATACTCTTGAATTATGGCAAAGACTCTCTCTCGGTTCTATATCCGCAAGCAGGACGAGAATAAGGAAACGGCAACCCTGTTTTTCAGGGTTCAGAATAAGGAGCATAAGATAGATTCTATCTTTTCCTCCCAAATTCAGGTTGATGTGCATGAGTGGCGCAATGCCATATCTTCCGAAGAAAACTGGATGCGTCACCGAGAAAAGAATTTCAAGTTACACGATACTCTTGCCAAAATCGAAATGGCGGTCAAGAGCGAGGTCGAAGGTATGCACTTCGACAAAAAGGCCGTGAAGGAGGCAATCCTCGCCGTTGCCAATCCCAAAAAATCGGATGCCGTGAGAAAGGCGCGGAAAGCCGAAGAGGAAGCGCGACTGAAACAGGAGCGCGAGAAGATTGAGGAAGAGGAACGCAAACGCCAAAAGAAAGAGGCGGAACGTGCGAACATCTGGAATTTCCTCGACCGATTTGTGGAAGATATAAAAGCCGGAAAGCGGCTCAACGGTAATGACCCATATACGCCCGGCAGTTGCAAGGCGTGGAGCAGTTTCCGCAAACTATACAACGGCTTTGACCCTCGACACAAATTGACATGGGGTGATGTTGACCGCGAGTTGGTGACGAAGTTCCTCGCTCACCTTGCCAAGCTCGACTACATGGGCAGTTCGGTGAATAAATACCTTGTATCGTTCCGTGCGATGGTAGGATATGCCTATGCAGACGGTCTGCACAACAATGACCGGGCATTGGCCTGTTTCTCGAAGCGAAAGGTTGAGGAAAGCGACAAGGCGGCTGAAATCTATCTGACCGAAGCCGAGTTGCAGGCATTGGCTGAAATGGAGCTGACCGGACTGAAAGATCAGGTGCGCGACATTTTCCTCGTCGGGTGCTACACTTGTCAGCGTGTCAGCGACTACAACAATATCAGCCCCGACAGTTTCACCACAACGGCAAAGGGTACGCCGATTATCCGGCTTATCCAGCAGAAGACACGAAACGAGGTCAAGATACCGATAATGAACCCTAATCTCAAAGCCATCTGCGAGAAATACAACTACAATATTCCCTCGGTGATTGATGTGATGATAAACCGCTACATCAAGGAGATACTTAAAGACCTGTCTGAAACCGTGCCGTCATTGGCTGTCAAGGTTCCCACCAAACTGACAATGAAGCAAAAGAAGAATGAGGAACTTGGCAAGATTGTGATTGAGCGCAACTCCAAAGGAGAAGTGGTAATGCCCCGTTACAGTTGCGTCACCACCCACACTGCCCGGCGCAGCGGCATCACGAATATGTATCTCTCCCACAAATACACCATTGTCCAGATGATGCACGTCAGCGGTCACAAGACCCAAAAGACCTTCATGGACTACATCAAGCTATCCTCCGATGAAATCGCCGACGAGATAGACGCAATCGCTAATCCAACGCAAAACGATGTGTTTTAACAAACTTTTTATATGGAATTTGCGTTAAAATTTTGTGGATAGGAAATTTAGTATTATCTTTGCATCCACAAAGGGTAGTTTCCCCTTGAAAGAAATACTTCGCTTGCGAAAGCAACGATTTTACGGATCGGCAGTAGCCGGTTGGAAAGAGCAATCATCTGGTTGCTCTTTTTTCGTTTAATGAGGAATGACTTTTTGGCCAAGCAACACTCCGTTGTCGGAGAAAATATTATGTTTCACCGCGTCATAAGAGCGGTTTTCATTGTGTGGTCGCAGGAAATGTGTTGTTATCGGGTATGCTATTAGGTCTGCGATTTGTAATCCAATGATATTGTCGCTCTTGTATTTGAAATCAAAATTGGTTATCCTTGACCGCAGTCTATCCGGTGTAACCCATTTTGTTCCACGGTTCCGCAGTCCATTGTAGTAATTAAGTAGTTTGCGGTCTTCCTTATGTCCTCTGCGCTCTACAACAACTGATATTTCAGGATTGTCCTCAATATTGTCAACACAAAATATGCTGCGTTCAATCAAATAGGACAAAGACAAGCCATAAACGTCATCTTCTTCACCCCTGACACAAAATTTATTTAATTGCTCTTTCAAGATAGTGCAACTAACAACAACATAGGCATCGTGTTGACTCAGTATATTCTCAATGCCTTCAAAGAATTTCTTCCGCAATGCATCGTCTTTTAATGCTCCAAAAGCTCCGCGCCATTTTCGTATGTCAACTGAGTGTATCACGATGTCAGTGTTGCCGAAAATCTCCATTTTTAGATTTTCAAAGGCTACGTTTAATGCGTTGAGGTTCTTACGCGAAACAAGTATCCCGCATAAGGTGAATATAGGAAATGTAGGGTCATATTTCGTCAAATTATGATCGCCGCACTCATCTATAAAGAGGTAATATTTTGATTTTGCTTGCTTTTCCATTGTCTTTTCTTATGCAAAGTTAATAATTTTTCGCCAATAATGCCCTGAAATCCCAAATATTATGATTAACTTTGCCATTGGATATGCGCAAGCCTATCCATGACATTTTGAAAAAAGAAGCGTTATGCTCATCTTGTTTGTTGAAAACGTAGGAAATTTTCAAAACGATGCAAGAGATAGCATAGTGGTTCTCACGCATATAGCGTGGGGCACTATTGTTACATCTGCATCAAAGGTTTCCTACGACCCTCAACAAAGACGTGGCATAGTTGGCTCACGCTTCTTTATATATTGGCAACGCCATTGAGTCTATGGGTAATGATAAGGTATGAAACAAGTCATAAAAATAATTCCTCTCATTAGTGCCGTATTTTTGTTTTCGTGCAGCGATGACAATACGGTTTTCAAAGAACCGTCGCAGATCAGGGCATACGAAACGGATGCTCAGATAATGGCTCAGTTCGTGGATCTTGACAATGCCACGGGCAAGTTCGTCATAAATCCTGACAAGAAATTAACGGCATCCGACTATCTGCTAAACCGCAACCGGGAGGAACTTTTGGCTGTCAGCTCTATAAACCGCGACATATTCATTCGCGAAATGGAGAGTGTGAACGAGCTGCTTTCCTCAATCAAGCAAGCCGGAGTCGCCACTGCGATATTGTATTCGACATATTCCTCGGATTATCTCATTAAGATTAATGGAGACAATAAGATTGAGATAAGCAAGGCTTTCACACAATCAAGAAGCGGTGCCAACCTCGTGCAGCAGCTTTTTGACGGCACACAGTTGGAGCCCAGATATTTCTATGCGCCTGAAACAATGACAATGACTGTCTCTGCAAACAGTCTTTCCAAGTTCTATCTATACCAACTTTCATTCGGTATCTCTTCCGAGTCTGATGCCGGCACAATCATCGTGACAGGAGTGCAATCTCCCTGCCGAGCCTCACATTATCGGGTAAATACCGGGGATGGCAATCAGACCATGTCTCTCAAAGGCAAAAATCTTGTCGGCGACGGAACGCTGTCCGTCACAATTTCAGAATGAAAGCGGTAGTATTATCACTTCTTACCATATTGCTTGTGTGCCTTTCTTCATGCGAAGGGCGCACGGGCTATCTTGACGAGGGTCAGGAAAACACCTTGTCAATGCTGACTGGGAACGAGTGGGTTGAGGTATATGCTGATTACGGGCTCGGAAACGAGCAAGTCATTGAAGATAGAACGTCCATATATTATTTCGACCTTAAAGGGAAAGGCTGGTTTGCTGTCGGCTCTTTGAAAGATGAAACCGTGAAAGAGAATGTAAGATATTTTCAATGGACTTTCACTACTGAGAATTTCGCTGTCATTCAGACAGCCGGAAATGCAATGGATGGCTATTGGCTTATCAAAAAGCTCACACCAACGGAATTGTGGGTGCAATGGTCAACCCACGACCCGGTACTTATCCCCAATCAAACAACCACATTCTATAAATATAAAGCCCGCCCGACAAGCAAATGAAAACCAGACTTATCATATCATCCCTTGTAGTGTTTTCATCGTTTTCAGTGAAAGCACAGGAGGTCACCGACACCATAAAGTCGCAAGAACTTAATGAAGTAGTAGTGCAAGCACAAATGCAACGCACTTCATCGACAAAGTCAACATACACTCCTACAGGTAAGCAGAAGAACGCGGCTCAAAATGCCGTGGATCTTCTCCGGCAGATGGCCATTCCTCAAATAAGGATAAATCCGATTGATGAGACCGTGACAGACAATGTCGGTGGCAACGTAGCCATTTACATCAACTTCCTTGAAGCCTCAAAAGAGGAAATGGAGGGACTGCGCACAGCTGATGTGAGGCGTGTGGAATATCTGGAATTTCCTACCGACCCTCGTTTCCGTGGAGCAGAGAGAGTAATCAATATCATAGTGCAGGAATACGCCTACGGCGGTTATACCAAAATCACAGCAAATGAAAATTTCCTTGTAGGTCTGTCAAGCCGTGTCAACATTTTCTCGAAGTTTACTTACAAGAAGATGACTTACGACCTGTTTGCCGGTGCCAATAACTGGAACAACCATCATATTGGCAACACGACTGAGGGCATCTACCGCCTTACTGATAACGACGGCAAGGAATATTCCGTAACACGCAAGGAGACTCTTGAATCATCACATTATAAGCAGAATCAATATCCCGTTACTTTCCGCGCCACCTACAATAGCGACAAGATTCAGATACGCAATCTGCTTGCGTTTACAAACTTAGGCGTGCCAACCAATGAATATTCCGGCAAACTGGAGTATTCACCAAATTCTGCTCAGGGATATTCTTTTGACAGAAAGAATCCGAACCGTTCCAATTCAGTCGCTTATTCAGGAACATATTTCTTCGCTTTACCAAAGGGCTTTTCGATTGATTTCTCGCCGTCGTTCAACTATACCCACGGCAATGACTATACCGATTACGCGGCATCATCTCAGCCCACGATATACCGCCATGCCAAAGAGGATGCTTACAACTATCGTCTGAATTTGTATATCAGAAAAAGTTTAGGGCAGAAACATTCCATTATGTTAGGAGGCAATGGTGGTGACAACATCAACCGTCTTGAATACACCGGCGACAACGGATATAGAGACAGATTCCATAACGCTTTTGCCGCAGGAATGGTCGGCTATAATTTCCAGACACAGAAAATATCGGTCAACCTTGATGCCGGTTTCGCTTGGGAAAACAGCGATATAAATGGAAAGACGAACAGTGACACGTATCCGTTCACACACATAAATGTGCGGTATGTCCCGAATCAGCGAAACAGTTTCTCCGCCTATTTCCAGTATGCTACAAACAGCCCCGGCATATCGGAGAAATCTTCAGATTTACTCCGAGATAATGAACTTATGTATATTACCGGCAATCCATTATTGGAAAATTGCAGACACACAACAGTGAACCTCGCATATACATGGATGCCGTCAAACGCTTTCGGCATGAGTGCCTACGGACGCTATTTCGGTATGTATGACCGTCAGTTGCTTGTCTATACACCATATCAGGATGGTAAAGCCCTGTTACGGTCATATATCAACGACGGCGATTATCTCAACGGTGAGATTGGATTGGCTGCTAACTGGAAACTGCTCAACGGAAAACTCCAGCTCTATGCCAATCCCAGTCAATCATTCTACAAATCAACCGGCATTTTTAACGATAACTGCAATTCGTTCCGAGTGACGGCTCAGGCAAGCTATTATCTCGACAGCTTCTATTTCCAAGCCTATTACGAGAGTCCTAAGAAAAGCATGTTCACTTCTTCTCCCCGGATAAATAAAGGTCGGAATTTCCATAGTGTGACTGTCGGTTGGGCAAACGCCAATTGGAATTTGCGCGTAATGGCAGCCAACTTCTTCAATAAAGGCTGGGACGGTGCGACCAATACAACAGCCTCACCATATTATAACGAACAGCAGACTATCATCGGTACATCATCACACCCTCGCATAAACTTCACCGCCACTTATACATTCGGCTACGGCAAGAAAGTACAACGCGGCAATGAAGTAGGTGAACAATCAGGCGCAGCCTCCGCAATCTTGAAATAAAACGGATATGAAGAAATTTTTGATACTTTTTGCTTTATTGTTGCCATCACTGGAAATCTTCGCTCAGAAAGAAAAAAATCCGTTTACCGCGACGCTTTACGGCGGTATCTACCTTAACAACGATCAGGCATGGTCGATAGAGCCGTCTATCGCATGGCACTTTCATAAATACATGGGTGTGGCTTTCGGCATGGAGTTGACCTCTCAATATAATCAACCAAGCAGACAGACCACAATAAACGGCAAAGAGGCAAGTTTGACGGATAATGAGAAGAATATTGCTTGGATTATTTTCAAACCAACTGTAATTTTCAAATCTCCAAATCTTTTGAAAAATAAAGAATACATACGGTTGTGGCTTCAAGCCGAGCCGGGAATCAGTCTTGCCTGTCCTTTCAGGAATTCACTTACATACGACATCTATGATATAAAAGGGGATGTTGGTACAATGGTAGATTACATGAAGTTTCCAAACAAAGGGCTTAAATGGTTTTATTGGAACGCAAGGCTATCTATTAATGTCGCTTTTGACTGCTTTGTGGTTGGTGCCGGATATGGCATTTCCAACCTCGACTATTACTCCGGACGCAGGAATGTGACGCTGCAAAATGGCTCAAAATTTTGGGTCCCGAAAAAGGAATTGAGCCAAAACATATTCCTGTCCATAGGCTATCAATTCTGACATTTTTATTATACTTTTTTCGCAGGAAGATGAAGAATATAAAAAAAGTAATTATTTTGCTGATATTTATAGTGCTGTTATCTTGCAATAAGATAGTTGCAGAAACTCCGGTAGTTCAAATGCTTGAAGGAGAAATCAGAGCCGGTTTGACTACCCCGATTGGTGGCTACCATACAGGGAAAGCGCAAATAAGCGCCTCTCTCGGCATTGAGGGTCGTTACAACATCAAAGGTACTCCGTGGGATTGCGGACTGATGCTTGATCTCTCCACCGCAAGACGCGGATATGAGCATCTGTATAATGACGGCTATGACCGCTGGCAAAGCAACCGTACTCTTGCATTAGCTCTGACAGGCGACTATAATTTGCGTCAAGGTACCAAGATAAATCCATTCGCGGGAATGGCGTTAGGCGTTGGCTTCAATGACGTAGTGGGAGACAAATATTTTCCGACAAAAGGTACGTCCTTTTATGCAGCTCCAAGAATCGGTGTTGAGTTTCTCTATCATAATAAGAGTATGCGCACAGCTTAATCTATGTCGAAAAGGATACAACAACTTTAGTCTTTCATTGGGATTTGTGTTTGGTGGCCGTCCCAAAAAGAAAAATTGAAAAAACAGCTAATCATACCAAACCCTGCGGCTCCCGGCAAATGTCGGGATTCGCATCAAAAAAAGACCATCGAAAAAATGATATTCATTTCTCGGTGGTCTTTACTATTTAGCCCGAACTATTTTTCGGTCGGATTAAAGTAGAGGAAAGTCTTATCGGTTTCGTTTTTATGCTCCCGATAGCGAATAAGGTTCTTGATGCTGTCCTGCTCATGGGGTGTGCCATTCAGAAATTCTCTCTCATGGTTCAGTAATAACCGGAGTTCTTCTTCGGATTTATAGAGAGTCCGTTCTCTACGGTATAGCCATTCCACCTCCGTGAGTTTGTCGTTTTGACCAAGAAGATAGAAGAAGCCATAGCCGAACACAATATTGAATAAAAGGGAGACCGCGAAGAATATATAGAACCACCGGGGGATTGATGCCCATATCGTGCCGTTGGAGAGATTGCGGACGCGGTAGTTGAGCCTTTCGGCAGAATCCTCCAACTTGGAGTATCGCTTTGAGAAGGCTTTGTCTGCGCATTTCTGCGCGATTTCCTCAACTACCGAATTATCAAGCGCAGGATTGCTGATCTGTTCGAGAACAGGTTTCAGTCCGTTGGAAATGGTATTGACGGTTACCTGTGTCTGATGCTTAATCGCTATCTCAAGCAATTTCACGAGTGATTCTTTTGTCGCGATATTGTCAGGCACAACAACAGTGATTTCCGGTGCAGTCGCCGATTGAGCCGGAGGCGTGGCCTGTGACCGGGTTTCAAGCGTCGCGATGCGCTCTGTGTTGTCGGTTACCTTCCTCTGCAGTCCGTCAAGCTGCTCGCCTTGTTTTTTGACGGTATCATACATGTTTGCCATAGTTTCTAAAATCTAATTCCTTTTTTCTTCTTTTTACGTCTGTTCATCTCGCGGGCGAACGCCTCTTCCTGCGGGTCGTAGCCTGGTCCGACCTTGAACAGATCCAGACCGTTTCCGACGACAGCCTCAGCAACCGCCTCGACAACATTCTGCTGCTTCGGCGGCTCCTGTTGACGATAGACAACTTTCGGCTTAGCAACAGGACTTGTGCCTTGACTCTGCTTGCGGTTCAATTCAAACAGGCTGTCAAGTCGCCGATAAGTGAAATGTCGGTCAATCTTGCTGCCGTTCACCGTTATGTCGCCGTCGGTGAATTTCACGCCGATATGTTTCCCGGTGTCGCGGTCGTCATGGAACCTGACCTCAATCCCTGCGCAGTCAAGCCGACGCATGAACTCATCCCACGACTTGCACCCGTAGATTGCGGCGCGTATCTTGTCACGGAACTCAGGAATTTTGTCCTCATATTTCTGCTTCAGCGGCGAGTATGTGAGGCCGTATTTGTCCTTGATGGCTTTCACAACCTTGTCGCTCCGCTTGAAATTGTTGCGCTCATTGACTGCCTTCCCGGACATGTTCACACGGTTATAGACGATATGGAAATGCGGATGTTCAGTTTCCAAATGGCGCACGACAAGGTATTGAGTATCGGTTATGCCCATGCCCTGCATATACTCCTTTGCAAGTTTTGCCATGAAATCATCGGTCAGCCTCGGTGCATCCGCCTTGTCAAAACTGATGGATATATGTCCGGCAGGGGCTTCCTTGTCTGGCATGAAACCGTGCGCCGCCTCAAATGACTGTACCATTCGGCGGTAGTCGAGAGTGAGAATATCACCACTGTCGATTATGCGCCAGGTGTCGGGTGTGTACTCTTTTTTGTCGTGGAACTCTCGTGTGACATACCCCACGACATCATGAAAAGAGCCGCTTTTAAGTATTCTTGCAAACATAGTCAGTCTCCTTGTTAGGTCTTAATTTTCCGAGAATTTCCCAGAGTGTGTCGATTACTTTTAGTAGTTTCTGCGCCGCCCTGTGCATTTTCAGGGTATTCAGCCACGTTATCGCCTGATTGAAATCAGGGCTAAGGCGAAGTATCTGCTGCGAGATTTTCATCTCGGTTTCCGTCAGTCTGCTGACGATTGTGAGCCGGAACGCCCCGTGTCTAATGAACTCGGCAAGTTTCACGCCGGAGTCCTTCGCCCTCTTGCGGAGGTCGGAGTATTCGGCATCGGTCAGCTTGATGGTCACGACACGGTTCCTTCTCTCGTCGGTCGGCTTGGAGGGGCGACCGCCCTTGCTTGTATGGGTCACTTTCATTGTAGAAGTCATTTAATTGATAGTAATGGGGGAAGGCAAAGAGCGGCTTGTTCCGCGCAGTTTCGGGTTTCGTTTTCGGAGAAAAAGTAATCCCGAAACATATCCTTGCCTTCCCAATTCACTCCGTTTCTTGTGAAGCTGCCCCACGGTGTACCGGGTGCAGTGGTTCACTGCGATTTTCAGAGCTTGCGCCATGCCTCCACTTTCTGCCGGATCTCGGCAAGGTGGTTGCTGATTATGGAATTGGCGTATGCGGTAGTGTTGGCTTTACTGTCACCTATGCGTCGCACGATGTAGTCAAGCTCGTTCCAAAGGTCATCGTCAAGAACGACAGTGTGACGCTTGCCGATTTTGAACGGCGCGAGATAGGCAGCCTTGTAACTGTCAAGTTCCTCGCGGCTCTGCTTGCGGCTCACTCTCGATGCCTTGGCTTCATCGGGTGCATCCGATGTGTCGGGTTGAACGGTTGCAGTAGTTACACTCGGTGTAATGACTGCAATGGTTGAATCGGCTGCGCTTGGTAAAGCCGGTGCAGTGGACTCAACGGTTGCATCTGATAAATCGGTATCACTCGGTTCTACTGACTTATTGCTTTCATCGGTTCTATCCGATTGTGTCAGTATATTGGCAACACATGATTGGTATCGTGCATAGGTTGCACCCATTTTATCTGATTGCGTCGCTGACTTTGCTTCATCGGCAATGCCGATTTCATCAGTGAACAGTTGTGGCGATTGCATCAGGGTAACTTGATTTGTGTTGTCAACCGAGTTCACCGACTCAACTGAAACGGCTGATTTAGCTGATTTCTTCTTGTTGGACGATTTGGGTTGCTTCACGGAGTTATCGGTTGTGCCGTTCAACTGAGTTGACTCAGGCACGGAATTTACTTGCTGAATAGGTTTCATACTTATATGGTTTGAAGAGTTTGTGAATACGCCGGATCTTCCGACAATTTCAGTTCCGTGGTGTCGCGTTTTCCTGTCGCTGCGTTTGCCCGGCAACTGATGATTGTGTTGAAATTGATAATTCGATGAAAAGATATGGTAACTATCTACTGACTAATTTGTTATTCTCTCATCGGCATTTCATCAAAGTTTTCATCCAATGAAAAGAAGAAGCAGTCGGGGCAAAAGAGAAATCCCATCCCGATATTTTTTCTTTTCGGTGGTTTCTAATCATTGTTGAGCCGATGATGAATGGGCGATGAGAAGAAAAGCCATTGACTGCTATGCTCTTATATACCCTTTCATCAATTCATCAAATTATCTAATCCAACGAGAAAAAATTAAAGGTTATCAAGCATCTGCCGGGTGACGGTATAGAAACGTCCTACTTTGCGGCTCTCAACGTATGCGGGTTCGTTGAGAAAGACTCCTATCTGGTATGTCGTGTATGACAGCGAGTTGGGAGCCGGAGATAATTTCCAGCACTCCTGTATCACCTTTCTCAATGCCGTGCGGTCTGCCTTGACACGCTGGTAGTCGAACAGGTTGAGAATGTCGTTCATGCAGAATGACACGGAATCGACATTCTTCGTAACCATTATGTCCATAAGCAGCTCGGCAAGTTCTATCTCCACACGGTTGCGGTTGGCACGGATTATCCGTTGCAACGCCTCGGTGTCGGTCAGCGCTGGGTCAAACCACATACGGCTTTTCTCAGTGGTGGACAGTTGCCGCGCCGACAGATGATGAAGAAATGCGGGTATCTCGGCTCTCACCTTGTCGAGAAATGCCGTGTCATCGTGTTGCAGCCTTTCAATCTTCCGTACCCAATAGCGCGTTTCGCCGGGGTCTATAACCACGGGCAGATACTCATTGTTGGAGCAAAGCACGAACTTGGCGAAGAAACTAACCTCCTCGCGGTCTTGACCTTTTGCCTCCATCTTGTAGCGGTAGGTAGTGGAAAGATTTTTCAGCCGCTCGGAATCCTCGCGCTTGTTGAGAAGCACCTCATCAACTACGATGATAAGTTTGCCGTTCCAATCCGAGTTGAACTGGCTGCGGAAGCTTTCATTGGTGTTGAAGGTCACATTGGCCTCAAACAATGCTTTTAGGAAATTGAGGAATGTGGATTTCCCCGTGTTCCTTTCCTCCGACACAAGCAAGAGTATTGGAAGTTTCTGCAACGGAATCGTGTAGAGCAGTTGCAGGTAGTCAAGACCGAGGTCGTACTGACTGCCGAAGATATGCCGCACAAGAGCCTCGATTGTCGGCCACTCCCCCGGCATGGGTATATGGCTGATTGGTGAGTAGCGGTTGAGGAACGTGCCGACAACGGGCTTGTAGTCGATGTGTGCCGGAACACAGCAGAACCCGTCATACTTGGGAATGTTGGCAAGAAAGTCCTTGCCGTAGTCTTGCCGGATAGCCTCGATGCTCCACGGCATACGGCACTCCGACAGTTCGCCCATCGCGTTGGGGCGCATGACGGTCTTGTAGTAGGTAGTGGCAATCCGCACAAAGCGGTCTTCCCAGATTTCGTTGTTCTCCATAGTGTTCAGGAATTAAGGTCTCGCGCCACGCTCAGCGATTACGCGGGTCACATCGCTCTGGCGGTAAAACGCTTTCTTGCCGACCTTGACAGGCACGAGGATTTTGTTTCTTCCCCAGTTCCAGAGTGTGGTGTGGCATACACCGAATTTCTCCATCACCTCCTTCTTCGACAGCAGGGCTTCCTGCGCCGCGCACACCATAGGGGTGAGCAGCTCCGCTTTCGCCGCCTCGATGGTCTGGTTCACCAAGAACAGCAGGTCTTCGGGTGTGACGCTGATGGTAATCCCGGTGACTCCGCTTTTAACTAACTCTAAAAGATTTTGCATAGGCAAATACTGATGCCGCCGGATTGTTAAGACCAAACGGTTTCGGCGGGCGTTATAAACCGTTCGGCCACCGCTCCCGTCTGGAACGGCGGTGCAAAGATAATGGGCAACTGCCCGCTTTGCAATAGTTATAACGCTGCAAATCAGCAAAATAAATTCGTTTAATTTCGTTCATTGAATTAAACGAATAAAACGAAATAAACGGTTTCAGAACCAGCCGCCAGAAAACAGAAAAAGCCACCCGACCAACAGGGTCAGATGGCTTCAGTTCATTTGTAAAATCAGTTGGGGGGTATATGTTTTCAGGCAACGGCCTTCTCAAATAATTGCGTTATCATTTCAAAATCCTTTTTGGACTGTCCGATGTCGATAATCCTTTTGCCTCCGCCCATAGGCATGAGCAATTCATTGTGCGCCTTCTGCACACTTCTTACGCCGACAAACTTATGCTCCGTAAATTTTTCATTCAGAGCATCGTGGAAAGTGGTGATGTCGCAGTCCTCGATATGTGAACCCTCCTTCAAGAATATAAACAGCAGGGCAAGATGGTTGCCTTTGGAATGCTGTCTGATGACCCGCGCAATCCCGTCAATTATTTTATCGGTATTGGTCGGTATCAATTCCTCAAGCGGCTTGCGGATTCTCTTTCTGCCTCGTTGAGCAGGCATTTTGATGGCTTCCTCTTTTTTCTCGGAGGTCGCGGCTTCTTCAGTTGTATCCGCAACTGTATCTTCCGCTTCAATATCATTGTCAAACTCAATATCATTTTCAAACTCCGGCATTGTGGAATCTGTCACAGGCAATGTCAGTCCCATTGATTTCTGCACCTTACGGAATTTCTCCCAATCCTCTTTGGTGCGGTGACCGAGTGCGATGCTCCTTTTGATGGCGGCACGGATTATGAGTCGCGCCATGCAACGTGACAGGAATCCTGAACTTTTCTCTTGAATCAGTTCTTCGTTATAAGCGACCATCACCTCCCAGCTCTGACCGAAATAAAGCCATGCCAACATTGCAGGGGCGATAGACTCCGGATTGCCGGACTGAAAGTCGTTGAGAATTGACGTACCTATGTCAGCATCGGCAAGCACCTTTTCAAGAGAGCCGATACTGTCTTCGCCACCGTCGGCGATATGCGACATAAGGGCGGACGCATATTGCGGTGCGATAATCTGGGCATACTGGAATATTACTTGAAATCCTTGTCGGTCGCGTCCGCTTACTTCATTGGCGAAAGCGCAATATTCCTCTCGGTGGCTGTCAAGCCACTCTTTGATAAGTTCCTTGAATCTCTCGTGTGTTATAGTTCCGGGCTGAATCTTCATAAATTAAAAGTGGAATCGTGAGGGTCATCATTGACCCTCAACAAACCAAACCACTTATGAGGATGAAAGGTTCACGGTACTAATTCACATCAAAACATATTAAAAATTGCAAACCTAGAAACGAGTATATTATTTTAGCAGAGTTCAATCAAACTATATCATTGCTACGCTGATATAAGATACTTGCTAATACCATAGCTAAAATGCGCTGATGTCCATACTCCATATCATCAAAATTCGATTGACCATGTTTGATTGCCGTCTCAATTCGGCCTTTTGCAGCAGATAGAAGATTCTTTTGCTCTTCATCTCCGAAACTCCCTTGATTAATGACATCTTGATAATCACAAGAAATCCACCGACCATGAACTTTTATAATATTCCAATTAAGATTTTGTTGTACATGTTCAGCAAGGATATCCTCATTATCATGATAATTATCAGGAATGGGCGTAACTATCAACTCATCTAACATCTCATTTACTTTTTCAGCAAATGAGTCTTCCTCAGGAATAAAATGATCAGTATTATCATCCCACGTCAATTCCCAATTTGGAAGAATATGCCATAATGGTCTTGTTACCATATAGTCAAACAATTCGCTATGTTTGACAAACTTTATTAAATCCTGTTCTGTCATTGTAATTATAATAATAGTCTTCTATATTTTCCTAAAATACTTCTTTTCTTGTGAGTGTATGCAATTATTTCTTTTTTGTTATAAGAAGATCATATTATGATTACTATGTGGCATAAATAAATTTATTAAATAATGTTAATGAATTTAATACTAATTCATTCAGTCTGGTTGAAATTGTTTCAGAATCATTCAAAAGCAATATCAATAGTGACTTTTGTAGTGACTTTGCAGAATAGTGACTGAATGAAAAATCGCTAACAATCTGCTGTTTAGATTGTTAGCGATTTTAGGGGTGGTGCCACCAGCACCATTTTTAATGAATTATAATGAACCGTGGTGAATGACGCTAAATACTATAATGTTATGTATCAACACAATTAAACTGAACTGAATTTGTTTTCAGGCGTTAATATTCAAGAATTATAGGTAACTTTATAGGTAACTTTTGAGAAGTTCACTATATTTGCAATCGGATTGGTTCGGTTTGAATTTGAACCACAACCCAATCCTGTATATCAGATAATTAAACGAATTTGAATTATGGCAAAGACTCTCTCCAGATTCTACTTCCTCAAAAAGGACGAGAACAAGGATAAAGCAACCCTCTTCGTGAGGGTACAAGACCCCATACGCAAGATTGATGTTCAGTTCACAACGCGGCTCCGTGTGTCTGTGCCGGAGTGGAAAGTGGCTGTTTCGAGCGAGGACGCATTAGCCCGTCATCGCAAGGAGTATCCCAAACTGCATGACAAACTCGGTCGCATCGAGGTCATGCTCAAACGAGAAATGGAAGCTCCGGAATTTGACCGCGAAAAGGTCAAACAGGAAATAATGGCTATCGCGGATCCTGAGAAATCCGAGATAGTACGCCGTCAACAAGAGGCGGAAGTTATCGCAAAGGAAAAAGAAGAACGACAACTACGGGAAGAAGCGGAGAAGGCTCGCATTGCCGCAGAAGCCGAACGGGCTAACATCTGGAATTTCCTTGACCGCTTTGTAGAGGAAATAAAATCCGGCAAACGTCTCAATGGCAACAACCGATACACAGCTGGGAGCTGTAAGGCATGGAGTAGTTTCCGAAAACTGTTTAACGGATTCGACCCGCGCCACAAACTGACGTGGGCAGATGTTGACCGCTCGTTGGTGACGAAATTTCTCGACCACCTTCAGAAGCTCGACTATATGGGTAGCTCAGTCAACAAATACCTTGTATCGTTTCGCGCTATGGTCGGCTACGCCTACGAAGATGGATTGCATAATAACGACCGTGCGTTAAGCTGCTTCTCCAAGCGTAAAGTGGAGGAAAGCGACAAGGCTGCTGAAATCTATCTTACCGAAGCGGAGTTGCAGGCATTGGCTGAAATGGAGCTGACCGGATTGAAAGACCAAGTGCGAGATATTTTTCTCGTTGGTTGTTATACCTGTCAACGTGTCAGCGACTACAATAATATCCAGCCGGAGGACTTCACAACAACAGCGAAAGGCACACCGATTATCCGTCTTATTCAGCAGAAGACCCGCAACGAGGTGAAAATCCCGATAATGAATCCCAACCTCAAAGCTATCTGCGAGAAATACAACTATCGGCTTCCTTCGGTGGTTGACCAGATTCTTAACCGATATATCAAGGAGATACTTAAAGACCTCTCCGAAAGCGTGCCGACACTTGCTGTCAAGGTTCCGACAAAACTCACCATGAAACAGAAAGAGAGGGAGAAATCCGGAGAACTGGCAGTAGAACGTAACGACAAAGGAGAGGTGATGATGCCGCGCTATGATTGTGTCACCACCCACACCGCCCGGCGCAGTGGCATTACCAATATGTACCTCTCCCACAAATTTACCATCGTCCAGATGATGCACGTCAGCGGTCACAAAACACAAAAGACCTTCATGGACTACATCAAGCTATCCTCCGACGAAATCGCCGACGAGATAGACGCAATCGTCAACGGTGCAAAAGAAGAAGTGTTCTAACAAACAGTATGAATAATACATATAAATATGAAATAGTAGTGGTGCGATAAAAATCCAACCATTGCGATTAATATATTAGTATTTAG
>ERZ778517.67-NODE-67-length-117524-cov-7.837438_pt1 | contig 117524 bp, 101 predicted proteins | sample MGYA00510341_ERZ778517 | MGnify/ENA primary metagenome ERZ778517 (study PRJEB29527, sample SAMN07138964) | mouse gut metagenome | material: feces | host: mouse | place: China:Nanjing | collected 2016-01-25 ...
AGGAGTACACGGTATAAAATCCAAAAAGGATAAATGACAGACCATTTGCCCGTAATCTTTTTCCGAAAGATATAGCACAGGTAAACCACCGTGGAAATCACCTGAGAAATAGCGGTGGCAATGGCTGCGCCGGCAACTCCAAGATTCGGGACATAGATAAAAACAGGGTCTAAGATCACATTCAGGACAGCACCGGCCATTAAAGCACACACGGCTGTCTTTGCGGCTCCCTCAAACTTAATTGTACTGGGAATTTTAAAACGGGAATCTTTAAGCGCCTACGATATTCAAAAACTGGAAGAAAAAGGATTCATCAAAAGCCGCATTGAGAAAGAGGGAAAAATGCCGGAAAAAGCAGTCTATTCATTAACCCGGCAGGGAGAGCAGGAATTTGAAAAACTTATGCTGAAAATCGCCGCAAAGTCCATTCACATTTTTCTGGATTTTAATGCTGTGATTGTAAACCTGGACAGCCTCTCACAAGAAAAACAGAATGTATGTCTGGCAAATATTGAGAACAACATCAAGCAATTAAAATCCTATCTGGAAGAAAACTTTCTTGCGAAGGAAAATATACCGGACGTTCCTGAAAACGGAATGGCAGTTCTGCAGCAGCAGCTTATTCTTGCCAGGGCAATCGAAACATGGATTTCTTCGCTGAAGAAAAATGACGGTGATTCCGGCCTGGATGATGCAGAAGGATGATTCTATCAGCGCCAGACAAAGGGAGGCGGAAGGATACAAGAGATGGAGAAAGAATTTTAGACAAGTCAGATTTGCAATATATTTTATTAAAAAGACATCGGGCAATATGAGTTTTGATCTGAATTAAGTTTAACGTTATAATACGGCCTTGTCATGCTTTGTGCTATCTGCTATACTGTCCTTGGTTGGGGCGGTGGCAAGCCCGCCCTTTCCTATTTTCCTTAAAGATTTACTCCGTTTCTTTCGCCCTTGCGATTGTGTCCAGAAGTTTTAGTATTTCGTCCTTTGTGTAGGTCTCTTTCTCTTCCGTATCAATCATCAGGCGGATTTCATAAATTGTCGAGTTCTTTACGATTTTAATCTCATCTTTGTTCATTTCCTCTGCCATTTTTGCTCCTTTCCCCTTGGGGCTTTGCTTGCCCTCTGCCTCCCGGTTATTAGCCCTTTATCTCTTGGACTAATAATATTATACATCATATTTCATGTATTGTCAAAGCGATTTTGCATTATATTTCATGTATTCAGTTTTTATTTTATATTACTGTTCATGTCTGTATTTTCAATGTATTTTAATATATTCCCCGGTTGCATATCTAAGAGCATGCAAATATTATCAAGAGCCTTTGCGCCTATTGGTTTACCCTCTCTTATATACTGTATTGCACTTTCATTTAATAATTTTTCTTTCCGCAGTCTTGTAGTATTATATCCAGCCTCTTTTAATGTTTCTAGTACATCAATTTTATATGCAAGCACTTTTTTTCACCCCCTTTACTGATTATCAATATTTTACACGATATTTCGTTCATTGTCAATAACATTATTTTTCAAGTATTTTGTTAAAACTTAGGGCAACAAATAGAAATATAAAACACGTGTTTAACGTCGAGAATGGTACCGATTTGAAAACTCTGTTGCCGAACGACTAAAAAACTGACAATTGATAACTTTTTTGTTAAACCGTTGCCAAATTTTACTGAACAAACTGTACTATACCCACAGCAATTACAGCGATATATTCTTCCCCTAAAGTAAGAAGCTGCCCGCTTGCACCTAACAGCCTTAAAAGGGGAATGTTCAAAAAGAATATTGCAATAGAATAATAGATCGCGCCGCCATGCCGATCCCAGTGCCCAGCGCCTGAATGACAGCTACGATCGGATAAGCAATATTTACTGCAGAAAGTCCTGCATCACCGATACTGTTTCCCACAAAAAAACGTCTACAATCATATAAATCCCTGACAATGCAAAGGAAAAAGACATCAAAGCCCATATAGCCCGATGCATTATTTTAATAAAATGTTTAAGCTTCTTTCCCCATCTCCTTTTCAAGCAGCGTATTAAACAATGTAATATCGTCAACCATTTGCTGTGCCCTGTCACTTCCCATAATCTGGAGCGCATGACGTTCCATTTCCCGTAAAGGTGTTATCAACTCACTGCAATAGGCAATACCCTTCCTGGTCAGTGTGATCTGTTTTTCCCGGCGGTCCTCACAGCCGGAAGCAAGTTCAACATACCCGTCTTCCTTCAAAGAACGGATCACGCTGTTGACTGTCTGTTTTGCCAGTCCGGTGCACATACAGATCTTTTTCTGCGTCATTGCCTTTTGCCCTTCCAAAGCGTACAGGACAAAAAACAGGTAATAATTAATATTTTTTGAAGCTGCCCAGGAGCTGTATAGTCCATTTGCCTGTCCCCATACTCCCCACAATTTCTGTTCATCCATAGGCATAATTACCCCTCCTATCTTTTTGCTGATCTTATTATAGTATTTACACATACTGATATCAGGATACACAGCACTGAATATTTATCAGTTTTATCTCAAATATTGCGGGTTATATAAATGCGCATGACGAATAGAACAGATTTACATCTGTCCTCTAAAAGAGTATACTTTTAATAGTGATGCGGCTGTTCAGGCGGCGCGGTAACAGAAATATTATGGGTTTTCTGAAATGTGCTGTCTGAATGCGGTTGAATTGGCGGCCGTCACGAACCGGAACCAGCTCCTTCAAAAGCAGTACCCCCTGTCGCCAATAAAAATGTCAGAGATACCCGGCAGCAGGGCATGGGAATCGATAAGGGAGCAGAAAGCCATGTGGCAACCGGTCAGACTGTGTGTGGGGGATGTCGCGGGGAGACATGACGACAATATCGCCCGGTCTGTGGATGGTGACAGTACTCTTATCTTTGAAACATCAATACCAACAGCGTTCATAACAGATACTCCTTTGAATTCCTTACTGGCTGTAAGGGGTATTAACCATAAATACATTGTAGTAGAAAGGAAGAAAAACCATGGCACAAAATATTATCTTTTACTTTACGGATCAACAGCGCTGGGACACCTGCGGCTGCTTTGGGCAGCCCCTTGACATTACGCCCAATCTGGATCGTCTGGCCAGGGAGGGGGTCAAGTTTGATAATGCGTTTACGCCCCAGCCGGTGTGCGGCCCCTGCAGGGCGCTGTTCCAGACAGGCAGATATCCCACGGAGACAGGATGCTTCCGCAACAATGTGATGCTGCCTGAGGGGGTAAAGACGCTAGCCGATTATATTGAGGAGGCCGGTTATGAGACGGCCTATATCGGGAAATGGCATCTGGCCAGCGACGGTGAGGCGGATCAGGCTCCGGTCATAGACCACACGGTCACGGCTATCCCGCGGGAGCTGCGCGGCGGATACACCGGTTACTGGCGCGCAGCTGATGTGTTGGAGTTTACGTCTCACGGCTATGACGGGTATGTATTTGACGAAAATGACCGGCGGGTGGACTTTAAGGGGTACCGCGCGGACTGCATCAATGATATGGCTTTAGAATTTCTGGATGGGTACGACGGGAAGAAGCCGTTTTTCATGACCATATCCCAGATCGAACCGCATCACCAGAATGACCATAAACACTATGAGGGGCCGGAAGGCTCGAAGGAGAAATATAAGGACTTTGTTCTGCCCGGAGATCTGGCGGCACTTGGCGGCAATGCTGCGCAGGAGTATCCGGATTATCTGGGGCAGTGCGCGAGCCTGGACGAGAATCTGGGGCGGCTGGTGGATAAATTGAAGGAGAAAGGGCTGTATGAAAATACGGTTATCCTCTTTGCCTCCGACCATGGATCCCATTTCAAAACCCGGAATAACGACGCGCACTTAAACGGCGGGGACGATTACAAGCGATCCTGTCATGACGGCTGTCTCCATGTACCGCTTGTCATCGCCGGAGGCCATTACAAGGGCGGAATTGCCGTGCAGGAACTGGTGAGCACCGCAAGCCTGCCAAAGACCATCCTTGCGCTGGCCGGCGTGGACGTGGGGGACGCGATGATCGGGGAGAATCTTCTGGATGTGGTGGAAAAAAGGAATCCTGACAGGGTTAATGAGGTTTTTGCCCAGATTTCCGAAAGCCGGGTAGGGCGGTGTATCCGTACGGAAAGGTATACCTACTCGGTATATGCGCCCGGCCTTAATGGTTTTGAGGCGCCGGCGGCGCAGGAATATGCGGATGATTTTCTATATGATCTGGAAAAAGATCCTTATCAGCTAAACAATGTGGTGTCCGATCCGGCGTATGTGGACATCAAAACAAAACTGCGCCAGCGCCTGCTTGACTGGATCCGGCAGGCGGAGGGAGAGCGGCCTTCCATCGTGGATTAGATCAGGGACTCCGGTTTTGCCGGCGGTATTTTCCGGGGCTGATCCCTTCCGCCCGCCGGAAGCACTGGGAAAAGTAGCTGAGGGATGAAAAACCAAGTATTTCGGTGATCGTGGAAAGGCTGTGGTTGGTCTCGCGCAGGAGGAAACGGCTCTCATCAATGCGTCTGGAGTTCAGATAGTTGATGGGGGAGGTGCCGAACTCTTTTTTAAAAGTATGAACAAGGTAATATTTATTCATATGCGCCAGTTCCGCCAGTTGTTCCAGCGAGATGTTTTCCTTGAAATGGTTGTCAATGTAGCGTCGGATCAGGTCGCAGTCGCGGCTGGAACGGGAAGGCGTTTCATCCGAAAAAGAGAGCGTTATCTGGCGCTTCAGGCGCAGCAGCACCACCTGCAGCAAGTGCTGGCAGGCTTCTTCATAGCCGGGATGGGAATCATAGGACTCCTGGAGCATCAGATGCAGACACTGCATTAATTCCTTCCAGCCGTTGTGGAGATGGAGCATAAAGTAGCCTTCCGCACCGGTCATGGCTTCCAGGTTCTCTACACCCAGGACGATGTATTTGAGGGGATTGTCGTCCTGGCTTAGCTCTGTGTGCGGAACATTGGCGTTAATGATAATCAGGTCACAGATGGCGACGGGGAATTCCTCATGTTGCGTGCGGAAGTGTCCGTGTCCGTCCGTGATGAAAAAGAATTCGGCACAGGTGTGGGTGTGGAGATTCGCTTCCCATTTGGTGGAATATTGATCGCTGGTAATATAGTTTAACCGCGGAACTACCTGGTCGGACGGTTCAGATGCCGTCCTGGGGAAAATGTGTCTGTAGCTGTCCAAAATAATCCTCCCGTTCAGCGCAATTTTACAAAAATGTTTTTTTTGGAATTTTAACAGTATTATAAGCTTTTTCGGGCTGTTTTGCAACCATGCATGATCTTCTGGCCCGATTTTGGCACTTTGTTGGAAATATTGACGAATGCCGGATGCGTGAAAAAGAGAAAAATTTTGCTCTTTCCGAAGAAAAAAGGAAGCTTTTTGAGCAATTTGACAAAAATCAAAAAAACAATATCTATAAAGAAAAGAGCAATAAAGGGATTGTTTTCTGTTATGAATTTTTATATAATTGAAATGTAAAGTTCGGGAAAATCGGACTGAAGAGGGAAGCTGCCCCAAATGGCAGCGATGAAAAGAAAGGGAGGAATAAAAATGAAAATGAAAAAAATCGTCAGTTTGCTGATGGTCTCCGCCTTAAGCCTGTCCATACTTGCGGGCTGTGGAAGCACTCCGGCAGACAACACACAGGCTGATAACAGTTCCCAGTCAACCGCGAGCCAGACGGAAGAAACTGCAAAGACAGAGGAACCCGCAAAAGAAGAAACTACTGAGGGAGAAGAAGCTGCAACCGATGGAAAATCGTATGAAGGCGTAGAGCTGACGATGTGGTCCATGTGGACATCCAGCGAACCGCAGGCACAGGTAGTTCAGGAAGCGGCTGACGCTTTTGGCGAGCAGACCGGCGCCAAGATTACCATCGAATGGAAGGGACGTGACATCAACCAGGTTCTGTCCGCATCCCTGGAGGCCGGCGACAAGTTTGATATCTTCGAAGACGATTATCAGCGTATTGCCAATGTTTACGGAGATTATACTTATGACCTGACAGATATGGCAAAGGCTGTGGACTATGACAGCTTCAGCTATCCCTGCCTGAATAATCAGGTAATTGCGTGGAAAGGCAATCTGAACTCTATCGTAGAGCAGCCTCAGGTAGGTGGTATCTTCTATGATAAAGATGCTTTTGAGACGGCAGGCGTTACTGCAGAACCCAAGACTTGGGCAGAGTTTTTGGATGTATGCCAGAAACTGAAAGATTCCGGCGTAGGCCCGATCGCACAGGATACCGCATACTGCGATTTCGCTTTCTATCATCAGTTGGTACGTCATCTGGGTGAAGAAAAGATTGAGGAGATAGCTACAAACGGCGGCTGGACCGGTTCTGATGCCGAGGTGGCTGCACAGGAGATTATCGACCTGATCGATGCGGGCTATTTTGTAGACGGCGCTCCGGATGAGTTCCCCAGCAGCGAGAACAAGATCGGCCTTGGCCTTGCGACGATGATCGTATGTGCAAACTATGTTACCGCCGAAGTAAATAACAATACCGGCACGGAAGTAAACTGGGGTCTGTTTAATTACCCTGCGGTAGAGAACGGTGCGGATGATACTTCTGCATATGCGGGAGCGAACTCTCTGGCGATTACTTCCTACAGCGAGAATCCCCAGGCAGCATTTGACTTTATCATCTTCCTGACGACAGGTGAATTTGACCAGAAGATGGCGGATACCGCACAGCAGATTCCTGCGGACAACCGCAATACGGCTCCGGCTGCTCTGACAGGTACGATTGAAACCCTGTTGTCCGCTGAAGCGCCGATGACATGGTGCAACGCCCTTAACAAGAATGAGGACAAGAAGACAAGTTTCAAGTCCATCATCACTGAACTGTTTGAAGGAAAGTATGCTACCGGCGCAGAATTCTGCGAAGCTATGGATGCTCTGTATTAAGAAATGAAAGGAAAGCAGGCGGAGCCTCATGCACTGCCTGCTTTTATTATACCTATTAAGGCGTCAAAAGACACATTAATAAATATATGATTTTGTTTGCACCTTGAAAGTTTAACACGAATTGAGCAAGGCTCTGCTTATGCATTTGATACATCGTGTTAAGTTTTCAAGGTACAAATGTATCAAAGGCCAAGAGTCTTTTGGTGCCCTTATCCTTATGTGAAATTGCGATAGAATTGCGATAGAATTGCGATAGAAAGGAGAGTAACATGAAAAAAAACAAAGCGATGATTTTCTGGTTTAGCCTGCCTGCGGTGCTGTGTCTGCTTATCATGTTTGTCTATCCCGTGTGCCGCACGGTATTGATGAGTTTCTTTCAGGTGGAGAGTCTTACTGCGGGACTGTCCGACTGGGGATTCTACGGTCTGGGTAATTATAGCAAGATATTTGGCAGTCAGAGCTTCCGCGTCTCTATGACAAATATGTTATTGATTTGGCTGGTCGGGGGTCTGCTCACGCTGGTGTTGGCAATGTTGATGGCAGTGATTGTAACTAGCGGGATTCGTGGAAAGAAATTTTTCCGCGCCGCGATCTATATGCCCAATATCATCAGTGCGGTAGCGCTGGCGACCATGTGGATTCAGTACATATTCAATTATGATTACGGTCTGTTAAATGAAATGGCCAAGGTATTTGGGGGAGATAAAGTCAAATGGCTTGGGAGCGATATGAAGTTCTGGTCTATGGTGATATCGTTTGTTTTCGGCAGCGTAGGCTATTATATGCTGATTTATATCAGCGGCATCGAAGGAATCCCGCAGGATTATTTTGAGGCGGCAACCCTGGACGGCGCGAACAAGCCCAGACAGTTTCTGCATATCACGCTTCCTCTTTTGAAGGGCGTTATCAAGACATCGCTTACCTTCTGGAGTATCAATGCTACCACATTCTTCCTGTGGACGAAGATGTTTTCTCCGATCGACACGGAAGAATCGACAATCGTACCGGTTGTCTATCTGTATGACACCGTGTTTGGCGGCAAGGGCGTCGTTACCCGGGACGCCGGGGCGGGCGCGGCGGTAGGCGTGGTGCTTACCGCGATTATTATCATCGTATATGTCATTACCGAGATGCTGTTCAAGGGCGGCGACCTGGAATATTAGGAAGGGAGGAACTACCATGAAAGATTTTAACTGGAAGAAGGAACTCAAGTTATTGCCGGGTTATATTGTTGTCGTCTTATGGGTACTCTTTACGGCAGTCATGCTGGGGTGGATTCTGGGAGCGAGCTTTTCGACATCCAGGGAAATTTTCACTGGCAAAATTTTTAAATTTGAATCAGGTTTTCATCTGGAGAATTATGTCACGGCCTGGCAGGTACAGAATGTATCGGTATTCTTCGGGAACTCCCTGCTTTATTCTGTGGTTTCCTGCTTTGGCGTGCTGGCAATTTCGGCTCCCGCGGCTTATGTGCTTTCCCGCTGGAAATTTACAGGCGGTACGGCTCTGCGCCTCGGCCTGGTCATTGCCATGAGCGTGCCTGCCATTATGGTTATCATGCCTCTTTATTCCCTCGTTGTGAAATGGGGAATCAAGGGAAGAATACTGTTAATCCTGCTGTACATTATGATGCGGGTACCCTATACAACGATTTATCTGCTGGACTTTTTTGCTACTTTGTCCAGAAGTTATGAGGAGGCTGCCTATCTGGACGGCTGCAGCGCTCCCAAGACATTTTTGAAGATTATGCTGCCATTGGTTCAGCCGGCGGTCGTGACCGTGACAATCTTTAATTTCATGTCCGTCTGGAACGAGTTCTTTATGGCGCTGATCTTTACCTCCAGTGAGAGTATGACTCCTGTAGGCGTAGGCTTGCTGAATATTGTTAATTCCATGAAGTATACCGGCAATTATGGCGGAATGTTTGCGGCAGTCATTATCGTATTCCTGCCCACGTTCTTATTGTACATCTTTATGTCCGAGAAGATTATCGCGGGCGTTACCGGCGGCGGTGTGAAGGGTTAACTGATAGGAGGATTATTTTATGTGTAAGGAACAGAAAACCGGTCGGGTGACCATTCCCACTGATGTGGATGTGGTACCAGAGACCCTGGAACTTTTAAAACGGTGGGGAGCCGACGCGATCAGGGACTGTGACGGTACGGACTACCCGGAAGAACTGAGGCAGGTGGACGCGAAAGTTTACTCCACCTACTATACCACCCGTAAGGACAACGCATGGGCGAAAGCCAATCCGGATGAGGTTCAGCAGTGCTATATCATGACCGGATTTCATACCGCCCTGGACGGTCCGTTGTCCATACCGTTAATGAAGGGGATCAGCCCTGATCTGCTGAAGGCGAACGACCATGATGATATCAGGCGCTGGTGGGAAGTGATGGACCGCACGATCGGAGATCCTGTCTCCGCGGATTCCTGGCGTTACGAGAAAGAGACAGGCTGCGTGGTCATTGACGCGCCGCAGGCTTTTCATGACTATACGGTGAGCTTCCTGGCTTATCTGATCTGGGACCCTGTGCATATGTACAATGCGGTTACCAACGACTGGAAAGACTTCGAGCGCCAGATCACTTTTGACGTGCGTCAGCCTAAGACCCGGAAGTATACGATGGAGCGTCTCCGCAAGTTTATTGAAGAGCATCCTTATGTGAATGTGATCAGATATACGACTTTTTTCCATCAGTTTACGCTGGTCTTTGACGAGCTGAAACGGGAGAAATATGTGGACTGGTACGGTTATTCCGCGTCTGTCTCCCCCTACATTCTGGAGCAGTTTGAACGGGAGGCCGGATATCCTTTCCGTCCGGAGTATATTATCGACCAGGGGTATTACAATAACCAGTACCGGATCCCGTCTAAGGAATATAAAGATTTTATGGCCTTCCAGTGCCGGGAAGTGGCAAAGCTGGTGAAGGAGATGGTGGAGATTACCCATGAAATGGGAAAAGAAGCCATGATGTTTCTGGGCGATCACTGGATCGGCACGGAGCCGTATCTGGATGAGTTTCAATCAATCGGCCTGGATGCGGTGGTTGGTTCCGTAGGGAACGGTTCTACCCTGCGCCTCATCTCTGACATTTCCGGGATAAAATATACGGAGGGACGTTTTCTGCCCTACTTTTTCCCCGACACATTCCATGAGGGGGGAAATCCCGTTCGGGAGGCGAAGGAGAACTGGGTCACCGCGAGACGCGCTATTTTGAGAAAACCGATCGACCGGATCGGCTATGGCGGTTATCTGAAACTGGCCTGCCAGTTCCCGGAGTTTATTGACTATGTGGAGGATGTCTGCAACGAGTTCAGGGAACTCTATGCGAACATCAAAGGGACGACTCCCTATTGTGTCAAGACGGTGGCTGTCCTTAACAGCTGGGGCAGAGCCAGGTCCTGGGGCTGCCATATGGTGCACCACGCGTTGTACCAGAAGCAGAACTACTCCTATGCCGGGATAATTGAGGCTCTGTCCGGCGCGCCTTACGAAGTGCGGTTTATAAGCTTTGACGATATCAAAGCCGATCCGGGCATACTGGACGACATAGATGTCCTGATCAACGTGGGCGACGGGGATACGGCGCATACAGGCGGGGCAGTCTGGGAGGATGCGGAAATCTCCTCAGCGGTGAAGAAATTCGTCTGGAACGGCGGCGGCCTGATCGGCGTTGGCGAGCCTTCCGGCCATCAGTATCAGGGACGTTATCTTCAAATGTCCGCAGTGCTTGGCGTGGAGAAAGAAACTGGCTTTACGCTGGGCTATGATAAATATAACTGGGAGGAACACCCGGATCACTTTATCATGGGAGACTGTACGGGAGAAGTGGACTTTGGCGAGGGAAAGAAAGGGATTTATGCCCTGGAAGGAGCCCGGGTGCTGGTACAGCGGGAAAAAGAGGTTCAGTTGGCGGTGAACGAATACGGAGCCGGGCGCGCGGTGTATTTTTCAGGGCTGCCCTACTCCTTTGAGAACAGCCGCCTGCTCCACAGGGCAGTGCTCTGGTCGGCCCACAGCGAGGAGGAGCTGAACCGGTGGATATCGTCAAACTATAACGTGGATGTCCATGCCTATGTGAAGAACGGTAAATTCTGTGTGGTCAATAATACGTATGTGCCACAGGCTACAGTCGTTTACCGGGGCGATGGAAGCAGTTTCGAACTGGATCTGGAAGCGAACGAGATTCGGTGGTATGAAATTTAGCAAGTTTTATTTTACTGCAAGTTACTGATGGAATGAGAATCAGCAGCTATTACCGGAGGAGGTTTTTCCGGCGATAGCTGTTGGTTTTAACAAGGAGGAAACTGATGAAGCCGAAACTTGAATTTGCGAAAAAGAAGATTCGCATGGCAGTCCTGGGTGAAGAAAGCAGCGTCCCTGATCTGCTGGGTGAACGTATTTTGCAAAATGAACTGGAATTCCGTCTCGAAGAGGATGATGAAATATACGAGGGTTATGGGCGAAAGAGCAGCGCCTATCCCTACAGGCAGTATAATGACTATACGCGGGAACTCTCCGAGCGGGAGATAAGGACGGCCGTATTGGAAAACGATTGCTTAAAGGCCGTATTTCTGCCTGAATATGGCGGAAGGCTCTGGGAATTGTGGGATAAAAAACAAGGCAGAAACCTTCTTTATACCAACGACGTACTCCGGTTTTCCAACCTTGCGGTGCGTAACGCATGGTTTTCCGGCGGCGTGGAATGGAATATCGGTATCATCGGACACTCGCCGCTCACGACAGAGCCGCTGTATACCGCGGAAACGGAACTGGAAAATGGGATTCCCGTGCTGCGGATGTATGAGTACGAACGGATCAGGGGCGTTCCGTATCAGATGGATTTCTGGCTGGAGCCGGACAGCCCGTTTTTAAATTGCAGGATGCGTATTGTAAACGAGAGAAGTGAAGTGGTTCCGATGTACTGGTGGAGCAACATGGCGGTCTGCGAATATGAGGGCGGCAGGATCATCGTTCCGGCAGAAAAAGCGTTCACGTTCGGGGATGGGGCGGTGTACAAAACATCTCTGCCTTTCGTAAAAGGCATTGATATAACGGATTACAAAAAGATTCCTAAATCGACGGATTACTTTTTCGATATACCGGAAAAAAGTCCGAAATATATTGCCAATGTGGATCGGACGGGCTATGGTCTGTTACAGGTTTCCACCGCGCGTTTGAGAGCCCGCAAGCTGTTTTCCTGGGGGAACGGCGACGCTTCGGACCGCTGGCAGGAATTTCTCACAGATCAGGCCGGCAGATACGTTGAAATACAGGCGGGGATCGGAAAAACCCAGTACGGCTGCGTCCCGATGGCGCCCCATACGGCATGGGAATGGATGGAGCAGTACGGCCCTGTGAAAATTTCGCCGGAAACGTTAAGCCTTGGACATCCGGAACGGACCGCATGCTTTGCGGAGGAGCAGGACATTTTGTCCGTCTGGGAAAATATGGAGAAAAAACTGGCGGAAACAAAGCCCATGGCTCGGAATCGAGCGGCGGTAGTTTTCCCGGGAAGCGGTTATGGCGCACTGAAAAAGCAGGGAAAGCTTTCGGAACATCTGGAATTTACGGTAAAAGAGGAGTCTTTGGAAAAGTGGCGGACATTTTTTGAAACGTCCAAACTGCATTGCCCGCCGCCGTCGTTAAGGCCGGACGAATTTCTGATCGACGGGGATAATCTGGACTTTTATCTGATCCGCGCCCTGTATCATCTTGGAAAAGACAAAGAAGCATATGAACTGCTGGAACAAAACGGCGGACTTGAAATGGAAGATATCCGCGAGGGCGAAGATTCCCTCGCACAGTTATGGAGCGGACTATATCAAAACCTGTACGGTGAGAAAAAAGAAATTCCGCACAAATATAATTTTAAAGCGTATTGATCATTCATGCAGAGCAGTTTGCTGCAATCTGATCTGTGGGATGCGGACGGAAAGGCGGACAGATTATGCCCAACATCAGCGTGTTATTAAAGCCGGCTTCAGGAATGTGCAATTTGCGATGTCATTATTGTTTTTACCATGATGAGGTGAAAAACAGGGAAGTGGAATCTTACGGTTTTATGTCGGAGGAGACGTTGGAAAACGTGATCCGAAAAGCCCTGGATTACTCGGATACGGCCTGTTCCTTTACCTATCAGGGCGGGGAACCTTTTTTGCGCGGGCTTGATTTTTACCGGAAAGCAGTCGTGCTGCAGAAAAAATATAATACAAAGGGCCTGCATATCTCCAATGCGATTCAGACCAACGGAACCTGTCTGGACGAGAAATGGGCGGAGTTTTTGAAAGAAAATAATTTTCTGGTCGGAATTTCGCTGGACGGAACCGGATTTATCCATGACCGCTTCCGGGTTGACGGACAGGGAGAAGGAAGCTTTGTGCGGGTCATGGAAGGCATCGGGCTTTTGAAAAAATATGGTGTGGATTTTAATATCCTCACGGTAGTTCATGCGATGACAGCCAAAAAAACCACGCAGATTTATGATTTTTATAAACAGAACGGTTTTACTTATCTGCAGTTCATCCCCTGCCTGAATCCGATCGCGAGGGAACAGGAGCGGTTTGCGTATACGCTTACGCCAAAAGCCTACGGGCATTTTCTGAAAACGCTTTTCGACCTGTGGTATAACGATCTGAAAAGCGGGGTTATCGTACACATACAGCAGTTTGAGGAATATGTTAAGATGTTCCTGCTGATGCCGGCGAACGTCTGCGGTATGAACGGCGTATGCTCCTGTCAGCATGTGGTGGAGGCGGACGGGGAAGTCTACCCCTGCGATTTTTATGTGCTGGACGGATACAGGCTTGGCAGTCTGAACGAAGTCTCTTTTGACAGGATTAATGAAAAAAGAAAAGAAATCCGCTTTATCGAGGAATCTGCCAGGATGCATGAAGACTGCCGGCACTGTAAATACGCACCCATCTGCAGGGGCGGGTGCAGGCGGCATCGGATGCCGAAAAACTGTTTTTGCATGTCCTATTATGAATTTTTTGATTATGTCATACACAGGCTTGAGGAGGCCGCGGCTCTGTTTCAAAATGCATGCGGAGACATTCTTCATCGGTGATTTATGCATAATCCTGTGTTCTTTGTGCTATAATGCGGGTTGAGGGGAAAACTTTCAGGGTGGGACAGCCAGGTTTTATCAGATTCATCAAAGGGAGTTTGTGGAATCCGGGCAGGTAAAGGGCACAGTGCCGGTCGGGCAGTATGCCCTGTTTGATAATATGATAAGGGCAGCGTTGTGAGGCGCTTTGCAGAAGCAAACCGGGAAGATTGCAGTAAATCGAATCACACAAAATACAATCACTAAGACGCATACCCACACGAACCTCAAAGCTGCGGACTTCGACTTTCTTACACAACGAAAGGACAAGCTATTATGCCAGTATTCAGAGTAGAAAAAGTCAAAGATTATAATTGGATTTTCCAACGCAGGGAAAACCAATGCAATAAAGTATAGATATATAAAATACTAAAGAATAAATCACAGAATGATAAATTATCTATTCCTTTCCTATCCGTTCTTTTGATTTTTAATTAGATTATCCCTATTGCATGAAGGGAATGGAAAGGAAGAGAGGTTGAAACGACATAAATATTCATTTATTCCTTAATTACCCTTTAACAATGGCAAACAGCCAAGTCAAGGATTTACCGCTTTAGCGGCGTTTACGTCCTTGACTTGGCTGTTTGGTGTTGATAGTCTGAGAAAGGCATAAAATGGCTTTTTACAAACCTCTATATTCTCTAGGCGAATAGCCCGTTTTCTCCTTAAAACATTTCCCGAAATGGCTTACTTGATGAAAACCCACACAGGCAGAAATATCACTGACGGGCTGATCCGTTTTTTTAAGCAGCTCTGCCGCCTTTGACAGCCGATATTCCATTAAGTATTTATAGGGCGTAGTCTGCAACGTCAAATTGAAACACCTTAAACATTCTGATTTACTCACGCTTGCGCTTTCCGCTATATCTTCCAGTGTCAAATCTTCCGGGTAATGCTGTTCAATACAGCGCAGGAATTTCTGCATACGCATACTGACGGTACTCTCCTGCTGTTTTGGTGGCAACAGAATATTCTTTCTCATAGTAAGCCAAAGAGCAGCCAAAAGCACCAATACCTCATAAGTATAAAATTCTGTTTTGCTTTTTTCCAACTCTGAAAGCCTGCACAAAAGCGACAATGCCTTTTCCTGCCATTCTTCCCCGCTTGCAAAATGAAAAAAGGAAAACTGCTCATTTTCTACAACAACATCAACAAACAGTTTCGCCGGACTATGGACGGTACAGGCTTGTCCCAATGGGAAAGGATTTCCCATGGAAAATTCAAGGAACTGTGCCGGGAATATAAAACTGTTATAGTGACATTCGCCCGTGCGCCGTACAAAATGCACCACATTCTTATTGATAAAAATACCCTCTCCCGCTTGCACAGAAACAGTATTGTCAAGCGTTTTTACTTCAATAGAACCACCTAAAACATAAATAAACTGTAAATCCTCATGCCAGTGCATGACTTGAAAGCCGGGATTGCGGGGATAGCTCCTGTCGTTAATCACATCAAGGACAAGATAAGGGAAATCGGTATCAACGTACAGATTTACAGAGTTGAGATAGGTTTCTTTTTCAGTTTTCATGTTCATATGCCCTTTCATTTGGAGATATATTGATAGTTTCTGACGTTTTACTGATATTATTTATCTGTTTTGTGTGATAAAATCATAGTGAAAAAGGCAAACTTTGTCAAGTTTGATTTCAAAAAATGTCAAGCCGCCTTTTGGCAGACGGGAGGTGCAGGATTGTATTTCAGATACAGCAGTATAGAAACAGATTATTTGAAAAGCAAAGATAAGACTTTAGCGGAGGTTATTGATAAAATCGGACATATAGAGCGTGAAACTGACACAGATTTATTTTCCTCTGTCATACATCACATCATAGGACAGCAGATTTCTACAAAAGCACAGGCTACCATTTGGCAGCGAATGAGTGACTGCTTCGGGGAGGTAAACGCCGACAATATCCTGTCTACGGGTATTCCTAAATTACAGTCTTTCGGCATGACATTCCGCAAGGCTGAATATATCACGGACTTTGCGGGGAAAGTGCAATGCGGCGAATTTGATTTACAGGGCATTTCTGAACTGTCTGATATGGAAGCCATAAAAGAACTTTCTGCCCTAAAGGGAATTGGTGTGTGGACGGCTGAAATGATTTTGCTGTTCTGCCTGCAAAGACCCGATATTTTCAGTTATGACGATTTGGCAATACAGCGTGGGCTTCGCATGGTATATCATCACAGAAAGATAGACCGCAAACTATTTGAAAAGTACCGCAGGCGGTTCAGCCCCTATTGCAGCGTTGCCAGTCTGTATCTTTGGGCGGTAGCGGGCGGCGCAATACCGGGCATGAAAGATTATGCACCAAAAGGAAAACAGCAAAATGAAAAAACAAGAAAAAATAAGAGCGATCACAGAAAGAAACAAACAGTATGACGGCAAATTTTATTACGGAGTAAAGACGACAAAGATTGTCTGCAATCCGGGCTGCCCTGCAAGATTACCATTGGAGAAAAATATCGTGCTGTTTGACACACTGGAAGAAGCAATACAGGGCGGCTACCGCCCTTGCAAAATATGTATGAAAAATAAGGAGGAAACACGAAATGGCAAACGTAACTGTATTGTTTGAGGTAACTATCAAAGAGGGTAAAATGGACGACTATCTGAATATGGCGGCTTCCTTGAAAACGGAATTAGAGCATTCCGAGGAATTGTCAAAGGCAGATGGCTTTATCAGTGCAGAACGCTTTGAAAGCCTTTCCACAAAGGGAAAGCTGCTTAGCAAATCCGAATGGAAAGACGAGGAAAGCGTTACCAAATGGCGCAATATGGCAAAACACCGTATGTGCCAGAAAGCAGGCAGGGAACATGATTTTATTGACTATAAAATCACGGTAGTTACTCCCCTGCGCTGTTATACAATGACTATGCGGGACGAAGCCCCGGCTGACGCTAACCAATATTTTAACTTATAACGAAAGGGGACAAAATGCAGTATATAACTCATTATCAATCGCCAATCGGCGGTATTCTTCTTGCCGCTGATGAAGCAGGGCTGACCGGGCTATGGTTTGACGGGGAAAAATATTACGCAGACCACCTTGACCCGGAACATGACTTCCTCCATCAGCTGATTATAGGGGAGATGATTTTGCTTGCAGTAGATTAAAAGCCATTGTTCAAAACGGCTTCCCTTAAAGCTGGCGCCTTCCTCTAAATCCTGCTTCATTTCAGACAGCCCCAGCAAATAGTCGGTAGTCACGCTGTAAAATTTTGTCAGCTTAATAAGGGCATAGTGGCTGATGTCCTTAAAACTGTCCGCTTCATAACTGCCCAGAGCAGACTTGGAGAGGTTCGTCTGCTCCGCAAGCTGTTCCAGCGTCAAGCCACACTCTACACGCAGGTCTTTCAAGCGTTCCAGTACTGTTAAGGCCATGCTGTTTCCCCCTGTCTATTGTTCACCACCGGGAAACAAATTCCAGTGTTTTCATAAGTGAATCCATTCGGGCTTTCCGTCCTCGCTCTTTATTTTTCCATCGGTCACCTTTGAAAAACTTTGTCAGCCGCAATTCCATTGGAACAAACAAATGCCCGCCATAATCATAACTCAAATGCTGGTAGAAGTATGGAAAACTATAATCCTGCAATCGCTTCATAACCTGTTTTGCCGCAAGTTCTGATGGCCACATGGTATCCATTTTAGAGGAGATCAGCAGGACAGGGCCGGTAATTTTCTCAACCTGGATAACTGCGGCGGGGTTGGGATGCTGCACAAGAGGGAGGTAAAGGTCATACATGGTTAATTCCCTCGCCCGGACGCTTTTTTGCACCACATGACCGAGAGGAAATTTCTCCAGCCCGTAAGCGGTATAAGGAACTTCTTTCCCATGGAAACTCCAACTACTTCCCGGCGCAATAGAGATACCTTTTTCCATGGTAAATCCCTGACATACGGTATTCATGGGAGCAACCGCAACCACCGCATTGACAAGGCCCGGCAAAAGGCTTCCCGCCGTCAGCGCCAGTTCTGCTCCCTTTGAGATACCCCACAAGTACGAAAATCAATCCTCTTGGGGTACGGAAACTGGACGGACAGCTTCTGGCGAAGATAGCGGAGTTGATGGTGGAAGCCATCAGCCCGGAACAGGTCAGCCAGATTTCCGGCTGCCTCTGCACTTGGAAAGATATATTCTTTGACGACAAGCGGCGGGTGGTGGATTTGATGATTACCACCGTTGCCGCCACAAGCGACAGCTTGAACATTACATGGAAAATCTGACGGGCATATCAGCGCCCGCCAGACCATTACCCTGTGTAGTCCCTTGTAAACTGTACTTCGGCGTGTTTGAAAAATCATTTTTCTGAACAGTTCCTTAACTTTTTACAGGCAGAGTCGTTGATATTATCGTACGGGTCAAGTATAATAAAAGCAAAAGGAGGACAGGGAAGATATGAAAGTAACAACTGTGCACTATATTGTTTTTTTATGCTGTGCAGCAGCAGTTATCTTATCGCTGACGGGCTGCAATCCAACAGCTGGTGCCACAGAGTATGAGATTATCTATCCATCCGGCTATAGCAGGGATTGTTTTACATATGATGAGAAATCCCCCATTGAGGGAAGTTCCTGCTGGCTTCAGTGGGAAGAAGCAGATGATCACAGGAAAACCTATGACTATGATATGAAGATCCTGGATGAAAATGATTCGGTACTACATATTTATCCTGATGTGGGGAGAAAAGCGATGCGCGGGAGCGTACAGGCAGATCATACAGCCTGGATCTGTGCGGAGCACTGGACAGCGCCGCACCACAATGGCTACGTGGAGGGCTGGCTGAAAGAAAGCGATCTGCTCTGGATTGACCTGAGTGACGGCGAGATCCTGTTTCAGGACAAGGCAGGAGAAAATGAATTTTATATCACATCAATTGGAACGCGGTGCTATTTCTATCTTCCCGGAAAAGAAGAAAGCATCAGGATACCTGCGGAAAATGCGGTGATCTACTACCGGGATACTTCAGACTGGACGCAGAAGCATACGGTTTACACGTTTGATTATGTGGCAGAGCCTGATATTGATACAAGTAACGGAGTTTCAACCCGCATCAGATTTTATATATCTGAGAACCAGCTTAAAGTGGCATGGACATCCTATGAACCTGTCGGGAATAAGAACTGGGAGTACCTGGAGAAAAAAGCTTATGAAATCTCACTTATCGAGAATTTCAAAACGGGGAGTGGGAACGGATGATTGGAAGAAGAGGGAGGTATGTGATGATAGGAATATATTTTAGCGGTACAGGGAATACAAAGTTTTGTGTCGATAAATTTGTAGCAGAATATGACAATCGTAAAAATATATTTCCTATCGAAGATGAAGATACCCTGGATAAAATCAAAAATAATCATGAGATCGTGATAGGATATCCAGTGCAATACAGCAATATCCCTAAGATACTGCGTGATTATATTACGTCCAATCAATATATCTGGAAAGGAAAAAAAATTTTTATCATTGCAACAATGGGGCTTTTCAGCGGTGACGGCGCAGGAATATCAGCACGACTGTTAAACAGCTATGGAGCGATTATAGCGGGTGGTTTACATCTAAAAATGCCCGATAGTATTTGTGATGTAAAGGCGTTAAAACGCAGCCCCGAAAAGAATAAAGAACTGGTAATGAAGGCAGAGCAAAAAATACATAAAGCAGTTTATTCCATAAAAAGCGGAAAACCGCCGCAAGAGGGATTGGGGGTATGCTGTCATTTGGCAGGGCTGTTTGGACAGAGATTATATTTTGGGTGGAAAACAAAAAGATATACGAACAAACTAAAAATCGACCACTCAAAATGTATCGGCTGCGGTTTGTGCAAAAGTTTGTGTCCTATGGGTAATCTCCTGATAAAAAATGGTCTTGCTGTTTCAGGCGATCAATGTACGATGTGTTATCGTTGCATTAGCAGATGCCCGAAACAGGCGATTACATTATTAGGCAAAAGGGTTATAGACCAAAATGATATAAATAAATATATTTCATGCAAAATCGGATCTGATGCGTATGAAGGTGGAAATGATGAAGAATAAACTATCAGGAGGTCTATACTTCGCAGCAGGGTACAAACACAGGAGTCCCTGTCCTTAGGAACCCCTGTAGAGCGAAGGTATCATTTTTTAAACTGTGAGCCGTCTTTAAAGGCTTCGCCGACCCTTTCGGCCACTTTATAATAGCCATGTGTATATGGGTCAAAAGCGATTGCGTTAACCAGGGATGTATCAATCCTGTCACCGGCCATGACACTTATTTCCCACAGTTCCTGATTTCCGAAATTCCATATGATCAACCTCCATGCCAGGTTTGGGAAACTGCAATACGATCTGATAGCACCCGGCTTTCAGATGAACACGCAGCAGTTTCTGCAGGTTCCATTTGCCATCTGTGCCGTTGGTTTGAAAAGTGACCAGCTCTTTGCCATTTAAGACCGCTTTGCATACGGTCTGCGCCATAAATGTCTGCCGGGACATCAGCCGCACGATAATGTCATAGTCAGCTGTCTCTTTGATAATAAAGTATTTGCTGGTTTCTATGGCAGTATTCCATACGATCCGGGAATGGCCGTCCAGGGCATTCTCCGCCTGCGGAGCGGTATCGAGCGGCGGTATCGACGGAATGTTCACAACGCCGTTTCCTTCATTTTCCAGTGCGGGGGTCTTCATCAGAAAACGGCAGATATTCATCGCGCTTCTTTGCAGTTCTCCAGGCGTAAGCCTTCCGGTTTCAAGCGCCTCAAGGGTATCGTCGCTGTACGAATTGATCTCGGCGCCATTATTGTTCACCACCATATAGATGTCATTCTGGGATCGGATCATGTCAGCGGTACGCTGGCTGGACCCTGCTCCGCCCTCGATGACATCATTGATCTTTGCCCCCCAGTCCGTCATGACAATCCCTGTAAATCCCCATTCGTTTCGCAGCAGGGTTGTGTTCAGATCATATGCGGACGCAGTCCAGTAACCATTGACTGGATTGTAGGAAGTCATGACGGACTGTGCATTTCCCTCTTTCACAGCGATCTCAAATGCTTTGAGGTAGATCTCGCGCAGCGCTCTCTGCGAAACGACTGCATTGACGATATGTCTTCCTGTTTCCTGTGAGTTGCAGGCAAAATGTTTGACCGTAGCGTGTACGCCTTTGCTGGCGATTCCGCGCACGACCGCCGCCGCGATCTTTCCTGTCAGCAGCGGGTCTTCTGAAAAATATTCAAAATTTCTGCCGTTGAGCGGATGGCGGTGGATATTGATACCGGGTCCCAGAAGCGTATCGATGTGATTGCGTACCAGTTCTTCTCCGATACAGGCAGACAATTCCTCTGCAAGCGCCTCGTCCCATGTGCACGCGATCAGTGTCCCGATCGGGATCTGGGTGGCATATGCGCCATTGTCCATGCGGATTCCGGATGGTCCGTCCGCACAGCAGCCGACGGGTATGCCGAAGCGGAGCAGGTTATCAGAGACCCCGCCAAATGCAGCGGCAGTTCCCGGCGTCACTTTCAGACTGCACATGCCCTCCCCGCGCACGATCGCTGCCAGATCCTCCATGGAAAGCTGGGCGATAAACGCTTCCATAGTGCATTTTCCGGTGAGAACATCTTTTAACAGCAGTCCCTGGTCACCTGTGTATGGTATTGGCGCGGGCAGCGAGGAAATAATTCGTTCTTTTATGTTGACAGTTCTGGTGGGAACTGGTTCATACTCTATGGTATATGCACCATTGTCCGCAGCACGTGCACGCATGCGCACAAAGGATTCGTCAGGCGCCATTGCCTCCTCGCACTGTGCAAGCAGAAGCGTGTCTTCCAGCTCCCAGCCGGGAGTTCCCTGGACAGGTATTTCCACGGTATCCCGCACATTGGTGCCTATGTGGAAATGGTATATTCCTGCCTCGAGTACATAGGCGTCCCTGTAACCGCTGACACCGCTGTCATCAAAGGAAGCGAGCCTGTACACAGGTATGTCCATACGGATCGTTTCTTCTTCAAGGCAGTTCAGATCCCGTGTCTTGGCAAAGCCGATCAGTTCCCGGGATGGCCGTCCCATGCCGCCCGCCGGTTTTTCCACATACAGCTGGACGATCTCACGGCCTCTGTATGTTGTTCCGGTATTTTTGACGTTACAGGTAATGCAAAACACCATCTGGGCGCCGCTGCCGTGTATTTCTGCCTTGCTGCCGGATATTGAAAACTCTGTGTAGGAGAGGCCATAGCCAAAAGGATAGAGTACTGCATCCTGCGCAAAGGTTTCAAAGTACCGATAGCCGACATAAATATCCTCCTGGTAGATATTTTTTTCTGTTCCGCCATGATTTTTGTCGGAGGGATAATCCGTGATCTTCCCGGCGATCGTATCGGTAAGCTTCCCCTGAAATACTTCCCTGCCTGTGAGTACGTCCGCGATGCCGTTTCCGCCTTCCATGCCGCCCTGCCATGCATAGACAACGGCTTTGATATGGCTGCTGTCCTGTACGAATCCCATATCAATGATATTAGATACATTTAGTACTGCGATCACATCTTCGAAATGCGCGCACACGTTGTGCAGCAATTCTTTTTCCGTGCCGGTTAAAAAATAGCTGCCTTTTGCCGCATTATTGTCCTTGTCTTCCCCGGCTGTCCTTCCGATGACCACGACTGCCTTGTTGGAGGCAGCGGCGGCTTTGGCTGCAAGCTCCTGTGAGACTGGCATCTCGGCCTGACACCACGGTTCGCACGCCCAGCCGCCTCCGCCATTGTCAAATGGGTGCCCGGCGATCCACGATTCATAACAGTCTGCCAGCATGCCATTTACCGTAATATGATCGTTTCTGAGGCCATCCAGCAGATTTGTCGTGTACAGAACGTTTACAGCGCCCCCCGAGCCGGTGCCGCTTCTGTAATAATCCTTTTGACATCTTCCAAATACAGCGACGCGGTCATCCGCAGTGAGCGGAAGTACGGCATCTTCATTTTTTAAAAGAACTGCGCCCTGTGCGGCAGCTTTTCTGCACAGCGCCGCGGTCCGGGCTGTGCCGTCATGATCTTTTTTCATTTCCATAGCGATCCCCCTTCTAATTATAAGCCTGCAGTGCCGTCATAACAGAACATTTCGAAATCTGCCGGCGTCCGTTCGCCGGTGGTATCCTGACAACATAGAGCGATATGCGCTCCGGTAAAACGGTACTCTCCGATCTCGCTGTAAGCATCATCCGACAAATAAGAAATATCGTCTGTGTAGACTGTAAAATATGTCTGACCGTCCAGCGAGTAGGAGAGGGCGCTGTGTTCCATGTGGACTTCCATCCTGAGGTATACTTTTCCTTCCGGCGGCAGGACAATGCCGCCTGCCAGCGGATACGACTGTTCTTTCAGGCGGTTCCTGAGCACATTGAGGATGCGCCCTCTGTCCTCGTCCCACGACAGGAAAAGATACAGGTAATTGATGGTATCATAATAGTGTACAATTCCTGCAGTCTTCTGGAAATTGTCCGGATAGAAATCAAGCGCCGTACTTGCAATAAAGTCAAAGTCCTCCTGCCGGAAGGCTGTCAGGCTCTGCCGGAAACGGGAGCTGAGAGATTCCCCGCCGTAGAGACGCAGATATCCCGGCCGCTCTGTCAGGGAATGATCCTGATCTGTAAGCGGTACACGCAATGTCCGCAGCTCAAATGGAAGTACTTTATCCTGAAAATCAAAATATACGCGGCGGCGGCGTTCCTGGACGGCATCCGAGGCCACTTCAACCGTATCCATTGGTTGATTGCCGCCTTCTTTAAGCACTGGCCAGCCGTCTTCTGTCCAGATAATCTCCTGCAGACTGGTCTCCCGTCCTAAGACGCAGCGGGATCGAGTCGTAATGGGTCTGCCGCATAAGTGGGCGATATACCACCGTCCGTCACCGGTATCCACAAGACTGGCATGTCCTGCCTTCTGCAGAGGCAGCTCCGGATGCCCTGCGCTCGTGAGAAGCGGGTGGAACGGGCTTATCACATACGGTCCTGTGATCGCTCTGGATCTGGCGACGGTCACCGCATGGTCGTATCCGGTTCCTCCTTCTGCCGTCAGCAGATAGTAGTAGTCTCCAATATGGTACAGATGAGGACCTTCTGTCACCCCCAGACTGCTCCCGCGGAAGATGATCTGTTTCTCACCCGCCAACTTCCCTTTTTCGCAGGAATACTCCTGTAACTCGATTCCGCCAAAGCCGCTTGTGTTCTTCCACGGCCTGAAATCGTTCACCATATTGACCAGCCATTTTCTGCCATCTGTGTCATGAAACAGGGACGCGTCAAAACCACTCGCATTGAGAAACACTGGCTCACTCCATTCCCCGTCGATCCGCTCACTGGTGACAAGATAGTTGGGCGTGTCTTTAAAAAAGCCAAAAATACTTTTGACATTTGAATAGACCAGATAAAAGATCCCGCCGCAGTATGACAGACAGGGCGCCCAGACGCCACCGGAATCCGGGACGCCTGTCATATCCAGCTGACTGACACGGTTCAAGGGTCTGCTCACCAGCTTCCAGTTTATGAGATTCCGGGAATGGTAGATCTCCACCCCGGGAAACCATTCAAATGTGGAGACTGCTATATAATAATCGTCACCTACCCTGAGCATGGACGGGTCGGGATGCATCCCTGTCAGGATCGGATTTTTCACCATTGTCATTTTGCTATTTCCTTTCATTAGCCTTTCACTGCACCGATCACAATACCCTGTACAAAATATTTCTGGAAGAATGGATAAATAATAAACATAGGAAGCGCACCCATAACTGCCACAGCCATCTTGATGCCTGTAGCAGGCAGCTGGATGCTCTGTCCCAGGGAGCTGGCGGCGTTGGTCATCAGGTATTGGACATCCATCAGCATCTTGTTCAGCAGTACCTGAATGCTGTACAACCGGTCGTCATTTACATAATACAGACCGTTCAGCCAGTCGTTCCAATAATTCAGGCCGACCAGAAGGATAATGGTCGCAATGATCGGCTTGGACATGGGCAGCACGATCTGAATGAGCATCTTGAGTTCTCCTGCGCCGTCAATGCGGGCAGCCTCGAGAACGGCTTCCGGTATGTTGGTCGTAAAATAAGTCCGCATCATGATCACATAAAACGCGCCCATCATCAGGTTTGGCACGATCAGCGCCCACAGTGTATTCTTAATGTTGAACACACCAGTCCACATCATGTATGTGGGAACAAGGCCGCCATTGAACAGCATTGTAAAAAATACCATAAAAGAGAAGAATCCCTTTCCGGGCAAGTCCCTTCTGGACAGCGGGTAGGCAAATAAAAGTGTCAGGACAACATTGCTCAAAGTACCTGTCACAGTCACGACAAAAGACAGGAAATATCCCCGAAAGATGCTGCTGGAATCGACAAGCAGCGCTTTGTAGGCGTCAAAGCTGATCTCCGACGGAAAAAAAGAATAACCGTTTTTTAAGAGCGCTGATTCTGCCGTAAAGGAGGAGACCAACAGAAGCAGAAACGGGATCAGACAAAACAGCATTAACAGTATCATAAAACAATGAACTCCGATTTGGAAAGCCTTACTTTTTTCAACCATTTCTTTTACCTCCACACGTTAAAATAATGCGCTTTCCTGATCGATCTTCCGCACGATCATATTGGCGGATAACACCAGGATAAAACCGACCAGCGACTGATAGACTGCCGCTGCAGACGCCATGCCGATATTGTTGAGTTCCATCAGGCCGCGGTATACATAGGTATCGATCGTATTGGTGACGTCGATCAGCGGACCACTGTTCATCGGCACCTGATAAAAGAGACCAAAATCGGAATAGAAGACACGTCCGACAGACATCAATACCAGCGTGATGATCGTTGTTTTCAGGCCGGGCAGTGTGATATGCCAGATTCTTTTCCACCTTCCGGCGCCGTCGATCGCAGCGGATTCATACAGGCTGGTATCAAGCCCGACCACGGTAGCATAGTAGATGATACAGTTGTATCCGAGGTTTTTCCACACATTTACGATAACGAGAATGAACGGCCAGTATGTAGGATCCGAATACCAGGAAATAGAGTTTTTCCCCATTGGCTGCAGGATACTTTTATTGATAAATCCTGTGTCTGTACTCAGAAAACCATAGACCAGATAGCTGACTACGACGATCGAAATCAGAAAAGGTACTAAGATCACCGTCTGGTAGACCTTCTTGGCCATGACAGATTTCAGCTCATTGAGCAGAATCGCCACCGCGACGGCCAATATCGTTCCGATAACGATAAACAGCATATTGTAGACTAAGGTGTTGCGGGTGATCGTCCATGCTTCTTTTGTCTTAAACAAAAATTCAAAGTTGTCCAGTCCGGTCCAGGGGCTGCCAAGGATCCCCTTGGCGTAGTTAAATTTCTTAAAGGCAATGATAATGCCTCCCATGGGGATGTAGTTGTTGATGATCAGATACACCAATCCCGGAACCATCATAAAGTAGAGCGGAAGATACCGTTTATATTTTTTCATTTTCTTTGACATATCAGACTCCAATCTCAGGCGTCAGGAATATTTGTATATACTCGCTCCGCCTGCGCATAAAGTGAATATGGCGGCAGTTCCCCCGCCGCCATATTATTTAACGGAATTTCTCACTGATTTGCTTCCAGCCATGCGTCCAGCTGTTTCTGCTTTTCAGCAATGATCGCGTTTGCCCCGGCGCTCTCGAGTTCCGCGATGAACTGCGGAATCGTTGTCTCCGGGTCCAGTGAACCCGCCATCAATGCATGATCATATTTCGCGACTACATTGGCGCATGCTGCCACTTCACTCTGGATCTCAGTATTGTCCCATGCGAACCCCTTTGCGGGTGACACGATCGCGTTTTTATTGAAGCTCTCTGTCTGTGTCCAGATATCCTCCGGATTGCCGTTCCATACGTAGGAGATCATTTCGTTTGGCCATGCCCACGGGAGGCTTAGATAACCGGTATTTGCCCCGTTGATCCCCTCGGGATAATCTACGATCCCTTTTTCCGCATCGATGACTTCATAGTGCTGGCCTTCAATGCCGTTGATCAGAATATTGGCAAGTTCAGGATTCGTATAGATTTCGTTTAACACCTGGACAGCTCTTTCCGGCTGTTTGCTGTTGTGGGGTACATACCACACGATGTCGACGCGGGTCGTCGTGGTGTAAGGGGGGATCAGTTCGACGACTGCGATCTCCTTGCCGGATTCTTTTGCTATTTCCTGCTCTATTCCGGGTTTTGTATTCGAGAATCTGCCGAATGCCTTCCCCGCGCCGATCAGACTGTTCGCGTTTTCTGTGCTGGTGGATGCATCCGGCATGATCAGGCCCTTCTGCGCCCAGTCATAACGGAGTTTTGCTTCATCATAATAAGCATCAGAGGCATAGTAGTTGATGACCTCCGTATTGTCGGAATCTACACTGAGCAGTGAACCGATATCCCCGCCCAGGTCATCCTGCTTTGTCATGCTGCTGCAATAACCGGTGTGCGATACGATCGGATATACGTCAGGGTACAACTCTTTTACTTTTGTCAGCAGCGGCTCCAAGTCCTCCTGCGTCTTGATCGCGGTGTAGTCGATCCCCGTGGCGTCTGCCATCTCTTTATTAAAGGCAAATCCCCATCCGGTCGCCTTTTCCTTGTTGGACGGCACGCCATAGATATTTCCGTTGAACGTCACACAGCGCCAGTCATCCAGGCTGATCTGTTCCTTCAGGTCTTTGCCATAGCCATCCAGGTAATCATCAAGCGGTAAGATCTGACCGCTGCTGATCGCTGTTGTCACGTTTCCGCAGTATTGGTACATCAGATCCAGCTTTTCATTGGAAGCCAGCATAAGATTTACCTGCTGGTCGTAGCTGCCGAAACCGACTCTGGTCACTTCGATCTCCGTGTTGAATTTTTCTTTGGTGATCGCGCTGGCTGCCGCGGAGACTTTCTGACAGTCCTCCGTGGAAGCATCTCCCGGCGCCAGGATCTTGACTGTATAGGCCTCCTGCCCGCTGGTATTTTGTTCGGCAGCAGTTCCCTGTGCGTCGGAGGATGCCTGTCCTTGATCTCCGGGATCTGCCTGTTTGCCGGAGCTGCATCCGGCAAGCAGGCTGGCAGTCATCAACACGCTTAAACTCAATGCTGCAAATTTTTTTGGTTTCATAAAATATACCTTCCTTTCACCTGTTTATGTAAAAATTGTATCTGAAAACGGTAGAGGAAGGCTATAAATATTGTGACCTAAACTTTATATATTATGACATTTTACGATATGAAAACACTACTGTTTTTGGTCGTTTTGCCTATATTCGCTGGGCGACATTCCGTAACTTTTCCGAAAAACCTGTGTAAAATATGAGAAGTTTGTATAACCTATATTAGAAGCGATCACACTGACCGGCAGGCTGGTGCTTTTGAGCATGGCGGCAGCCATTTTGAGTTTTTCCTGAACAATGTAATCTGTCAAAGAGATGTTTTTTTCTTTCTTAAATAATCGTGACAGATATTCGGGATTCATATAAATATTATCTGCGATATCTGTGCGGCTGATGTTCTGATGGATGTTTTTCCTGATATATGCGACCGCCCTGTCGACAGGGGCAGTCTCCCTGCTGTTCTCTTCAAGTCCTTTCAGATAGGTGATCACGAAATCCACCAAATGATACATCTGGCTCAAAGATTCCGTTGATTTTTTCAGGGCCATAACATCGTATTCCTGCTGGAATGCCTCGTGAGCCCTCACGCTGTGCGTACCCAGAAGCTCAAAGAACATCTGAAGAAAATCCTGCTGAAAATAGGCTAAGGTCTTTTTGCTGATCCTTCCTTTTGTCTCCATTCTTCCGAAATAATCCTGTACCATATCGCCGACGATGTGATACTGTCCGATCAGAAGATAATGTTTCATCTGTTCAAAATTGGGGGCGTCATACTCTGTTTCTGCATGGATCTCTTCCAGGCCCGTCTGAAAGACGCCTGGTTTTCGGACGAGATTGCTTTCCGCTGATTCCATCATCTGCTTCAGACAGTCCGGCAGCTTTGTCAGCCCGGTTTCTCTGCTCACATAACATGCGACAGACAGGTGCAGTTTCTCCTCTGCCAGATCTACAAAATGATCCAGGTTGCGGCACATATCATCCTGCTTCCAGACAGAGGTACGATAAAAGACGCCTATGTACGTCTCTTCGTCCATAGCGCAGAAAAACAGGCGGCGGGAGTAATCTCCCAGTATTTCCATAAAGACATTTTCCATGATAAAGTACAGAAGCTCCCTGTCAACCTTTTCCATCAGCTCGTTCCGGTCCAGGATCTGAATGCACACCATCCAGTTTTTTTCTTCTGGTTCAATGTCGATAGCCAGTGTCTTCAGGTATTGTATGACGGTATTTACATTTTTTTGCCGTCCAGAGAGATATTCTCTCAGAATGACATCCAAAAGCTCCTTTTCGTGTTTGCTCACATAGCTGCCATATACGAGAACCTGCTGCTGCTTCTGTTCTTTTTGCAGCTGGAGCATCGCTCTTTGCAGGGTACTCTCCACCAGTTCATAGGGAGCCGGCTGGACAAGATAGTCAAAACCGCCGAGCTTTAAAGCCTGCTGTGCATAGGCAAAGTCCGCGTGGGCAGTCAGAAAGATAAATTTAATGCCAGGATAGCTGCCGCATGCCCACTCAAACAGCTCGAGCCCGCTTCCGTTTGGCATCTCAATATCGCACAGCGCGATGTGGATGTCCTCCCGCAGGATGACCGCCTTGGCGGCGGCACTGTTATAGGCATGAAAAACGTTATGGATACCTAAAAATTTCCAGTCAATTCCCTGCCGGATGCCTTCAACCACATCCGGCTGGTCATCAATGATCAATACATTCATCGGTTACCTCTTGTATCTGTTCTGTGTACGGTTCCATGTGCAGTGGTATGATCAGTTCGCACAAGGCGCCCTGGTAATTATTCATGCAGGTGATACCTGCTTTTGCGTGATAAAAGATCTCCAGGCGCTGCCGCAGATTGCGGATGCCGGTGGCAGTCCCGCCGTCGTTGTCCGGACTCCTGGTATAATTCGCCAGCGCTTCCTCTGAAAATCCGCATCCGTTATCCTGTATGCTGATATCCAGATAGGATTCCTGGTCGGCACTGATAATGTTTGCAGAGATCCGGATCTCCAGGTCGCGGTCCGGACACACGCCATATTTAAAGGAATTTTCCACAAAAGTCTGGATGCACATGATGGGCACATAGGCGTGCCGGGCTTCAGATGGGATATCTGTGCTCAGCAGCACCTTTGTCGCAATGCTTTCCTGCTGGATATGGACATAATTCTCTACCTGGCGGACTTCCTGCTCCAACGGCACTAAAATACTGTTGTTGCGAAATGTATAGCGGATATATTCTGATATGCCCAGGATCATATGCTGGGCCTTATCCGTATGCTTTAGCTGAATGATCCCATAGAGCATCTTCAGGCAGTTCAGATAAAAGTGCGGTTTTAGCTGCTGCTGCAGATACTGGAATTCTGCCTTTTGCTTTGCGATCTCCTGTTCATAAGAATCAATCTTCAGCTGTTCAATCTTGTCCATCATATGATTAAAAGTGCGGCTGAACTCACCCAGTTCCACGAGCAGGCCGTTATAGGACAATCTGGGGTGCAGGTTATCCTGGCGGCTCTCACGCATCGTATGCTTAAAATCGGAGAGCGGCTGAAACAGGACCCGGATCATGATATAGTACACAAGCGGGATCAGGAGCAGCATCAGGAAAGTCAGCATAACAGCAAACAGCTGAAAGTATGTCATATTGCGAAACCCGCTGTACTGTGAAATATAAGCCATCGTTACCTTTCCATATCCAAGCGGGGTGTGTACCACCATGTAATTATTGCCGGATATGCGCTTCGTATAGTAATGATCCCCGTTATGAAATGTCAGATGTGTATCTTTCAGTAATCCGGCTCCGTTCATGGGTTCCATCTGCTGGTCGAAATAGATCAGAAAGGAAGGCGCGGTCAATGGTTCCTCATAAGTAAAGGCGGGACTCAGCTCAATATCCACAAAACAGGCGCTGTATGCGTCCGCAGTGCCGAGGATGCGCACCAGAAACCATTTATCCCTTATCTTTTTCGTGTACCATGCCATGGAAGATTCAGGGAAATCGATCTCTGCGGCATATTTTTTGATATCCTCCCGCAGGTCATGGGAGTAGTCATTGTAATATACGCACCGGCATAAGTCGTTCGCTTTCGAGCATACAGCCATGGAACCCACACAGGAGTAGACAGACTGTATCGTCTTGTAGGATTCCAGGATCTTCCTCGTGCTTTCATGCGCATCGATCGCTTCCTGATGGAACCGCAGCTTCTGATAATCCCAGTCCTGCGCCCAGCTCTGCGCGATCAGCAGCTCCAGCTGTTCCAGGTTGGAGGAAAGCTCCAGCTGATATAGATGGAGGGCGTTCCGGTTTGCGGATGCAACCATCTCTTCCGAACTCTGGATAGTATGCAGGGCAAAATAGACGCTTAATGTAGCAAAGGGCAGCAGAAGTATGATGCCGGATATCAGGAAAAATGTTTTGATCGAATACAATCTTCTGTTACGCATGTTCATACCTCCGCATGAGTTACTTCCTTAAGGGCGCAATTTAACTATAATTCATATAAATAAATTTTTCAATAACATTCTATGAATCCGTCTATTGACAATACGATGGAATCCGGCTATAATGAACATTGTTCATATTGGGCAGATCGAAAAAATGCCGTATGCAGATCAGGCATGCTCTGGCAAAAGAGCATCAGCCGGAAATTGAGAGGAGATGGTTTTGTGAATACGGTTGTTACTTCCAGAGAAGCGATCCTGAATGTCAGCCGGGAACTCGTTATAACGCAGGGGTGGGCAGCTGTCAACATCAGAACGGTTGCGGCGGCGTGCAATGTCTCTGTCGGATCGATCTATAATTACTTCAGTTCCAAATCGGATCTGATCGCGGCGGCCGTGGAGAGCGTATGGTGCGATATATTTCATTTTTCCGAAAATACGAGGGATCCTGACAGTTTTTCAGGCTGTGTCGAGTGGGTCTATGACAGCATGAAAAAGGGCGATGAAAAATATCCCGGATTTTTCACGCTGCATTCCATGAATTTTATCGGAAAAGAAAAACAGAGCGGACAACAATTGATGGCGCGATCGTGGGAACATATGCAGAAGGAGCTTTATACGGTTCTTATGAGCGATAAAAATGTCCGTTCCGATGCTTTTGATGACATTTTTACCCCGGAAAAATTTGTAGAGATCATTTTTTCCCTGATCATCTCTTCATTGCTGCAGCGCAGCTATGACTGCAGTGGAATACTGGGCATGATCCGCAGGGTGCTCTACACAGTTAAGGATAAATAAGAAAGAAAGGAAGGAAGATTTTATGCAGGCGATTGTTGAAACAGTATTTGACACAGTATATCTGATCTCCGTGATCCTCATTGGCATCACGATGATCGTAAAGTGCGGCGGAAAGAAGCAGTACCGTTTATTTGGGATCATGGCCGTTGTACTTGGCGCGGGGGATTCTTTCCACCTGGTGCCGCGGGCATTCGCCCTGTGTACAACGGGCCTGGAGAATTTTACGGCCGCCCTGGGAGCCGGCAAGTTTATAACGTCCATTACCATGACGATATTTTACGTCATTCTGTATTATGTCTGGCGGACAAGATACCAGATCAACGGACAGCGCGGGATAACTGCCGCAGTCTATCTGCTGTCCGCATCGCGGATCGCGATCAGCCTGTTCCCGCAAAACCAGTGGCTGAGTGCATCGTCCCCGCTTTCCTGGGGGATCTATCGCAACATTCCTTTTGCATTGCTGGGCCTGTTGATCATTGTACTGTTCTATAAAAGTGCGAAGGAACAAAAAGACCAGGCATTCAGATACATGTGGCTGACAATCGTACTCAGCTTTGGATTCTATATACCTGTCGTGCTCTGGGCTGATAAGATCCCGCTGATCGGTATGCTCATGATCCCCAAAACCTGTGCCTATGTATGGACTGTTCTGATCGGTTATTTCGCGATGCTCCACGAAAAATGAATGACAGCTGCCCTGTTGGCGTGGACTGCGTGACAACAGCTGTGCTGGTTACGTCTGGCTGTAATGAAGCTGTTTCAAAATAGAACGCGTCAGTTCAGCGGCGATCGAACCGGTGGCAAGATTATCGTTCCGGATGCTTGTGGCAAAGAAACAGGTATGGCCTTCCTGCTCGATGTATCCGACGAACCATCCTAACGTATTGGTTCCATTGATTTCGCCCGTTCCGGTTTTGCCATAGATTCTGCTGTTCCCTTCCGAATACAGGTAGATGGAATCCTTTACAGCACTGATGTTTTCCGGTGAAAAGCCAAACTGGTTGTAATAGAATCTCTGCAGCATTTCAACCTGTTCAATGGGGGATATGCCCAGAGTGGAATCCGCCCAGTAGGAGGAGATGTCCCCGCGGACTGTCTGGTTTCCGTATTCTATTTCTGCGATATAGTCCCTTATGGCAGGGAATCCTGCCTGCCTGTCGATCGCCTGAAAATACCATGTAACCGAATCCTGCATGGCCGACTGCAGCGTCTGGTCGCTGTTCCATGCCTCATAGGCATAGTGTTGTCTGTCCCATTCCAGCAAAGACTGTTCCGGCGAGATGATCCCGGCTTCAAGCCCGAACAGGGCGCTGTATATCTTATAGGTGGAAACAGGCGCGATGCGTGTGACGGCGCATTCCTTATTGTAGATCTGCCATGAGTCATTTTCGGCATCGTACAGGACAAAACTGCCCTCGTTTTCTCCAAAGGAATCATCCAGGTCGAGGTATGTGATGTTCCTGCCCTGCTCCTGGAAGGCATAGCGGCCGCGGTCGGCGGCATGGATGGACAGGACAGGGATGAAGCCTGCCAGAAAAGCCGCGATGAGAATATAGGCCAGGAAGCTGGAAACACTTTTTTGAAAGGATTCCTTCTGGTAAGTTGCAATATTGATGATCCGTCTCTGCATTTGCGCCATGCTTCCGCTCATGCCGGTGGCAAAGGGAAAGGGTGAGTGTGATATTTTTTCGGCAAGATCGATCAATGTATGCCCGTAGCTTTCATGATCGTCTGCTCCCAGCATTCTCAGGACAGAAGTGTCGCAGGCGATCTCACGGTCCGTTTTCATTTCTCTGCAGGCAAGCCACACAACTGGATTGAACCAGTACAACACATTGGCAATGTTCATGAGATGGTTCATCACGGCATCCCTGTGCCTGTAGTGCGAGAGCTCATGGAGCAGCATGTACCGCAGGTCTTTTGCATTATGATCAGAGATCAAATGGATCGGCATATAGATACAGGGTCTGAACATTCCTGAAATGACAGGGGATTTCAGATATGCCGTACTGTATACAGGTATTTTTCTGCGTATGTTCATTTCCCTGAGACAGCCCTGGTATATCCTGCGCACACCGGGATCCTGCAGGGGCAGGGAGGATTTTTTCAGGGCGCGGAAGCGGAGTGCTGACCTGGCAGTCAATAACACCATTCCTGCCATGCCGGCAGCCCACAATACGAACAGCAGGGATCCGATGCGGGAGGATGTCTTTTGACTGACAGCGACGCCAAAATCATTCATCCAGTCCAGGGCGCCGGCCCCAACGGGGGCAGTATTTCCGTCAGGGAGGGCTCTTATATGGGCGCCAGCCATGGTCTGAAAGACGGATGACCATGAAAAAAACGGCAGCGGCCGGACAGGCAGGAAAGGGATTGCCAGGAGTCCGAGCAGGGGGAACCATAGATTGTACTGCATCCTGCTGGTCAGCTTCTTTCGGAATATGCGTTTGACAGCCAGAAGGAGCCCGATGATGATGCTGATAAAAAGATTGCACATCAGGAACCGGAGCGCAAAATTTCCCATGTCAGGTCCCTCCTTTTTTGGAATCTTTTGTCCTGGCATTTGAGGATAAAAGGGAGCGGAGCGTACTGATCTCGCTGTCCGATAATCTGTCGTGGTCGATAAAAGCTGACAGCATGGCGGAAATGTCGCCGTCGTAAAAGCGGTTCAGGAACGAACTGCTCTCCTGGCCGATATACTCGTCCTTATCCACCAGCGGGGTATATACAAACACCCGGCTCTGCTTTTCATAGGTGAGGGCGCCTTTCGTTACCAGACGCTTGATCAGCGTCTGTATCGTCTTGGGGCTCCATGAAGTCGTTTTTACCAGACGATCCGTTATTTCATTCGTACTGATCGGTGCGTACTTCCAGACAATCTTCATCACTTCATATTCCGCTTCGGAAATCTGGGGCAAAGCTTTCAAAACAGGTACCTCCTTCGATGATAGTCTTTCGCAATCTATAAATATTACGGTCGTAATAAAAGTATTATAAAATGTACAGGAAATATTGTCAATGCCGTTGGAGTATGGGGATAGGCTCTGTTTTGTCATCTGTTTGTCATGGTTATGGCATCATTTTGTCACTTTAAATTAAGTGGATAAGAGATTATAATAGAGTTGGATTCAGAGGGGGGAAAGCATATGTCAGGGGTAAAAAATATCACACTCAGTTATCAGGAATACAAATCATATGTCAGACAAAACAAGGATTCCCGGTTGGCAGACCGATCCTACAGCATGGATCCGGCCAACGGACAGGGGGACGGGAGTCTGCTGGGAAGTGCGGTGTACAGAGATGTCAGAACAGGTGAAAACTATGAACTGAAAGCGGTATACGATGAACGGTTTACTTCGGATTCTCCGCTCATAAAGGTTACAGCGGACAGGGCAGGCGGAAAAAAACAGGAATATATGGTCAATATAGATGAGATCGATGTCAACGCCGCGTCGGATATTGAGATGTTTGCACTCTGCAATTATATCGATGCGCATGAGGGGAAAGCAGAGCATGCTGGAACCAGCTGGGATGCTTTGAGGGCATATGTCAGATCGTCCTTAACCCAGGCGGAAGCTGACAGTCTGGGACAGAAAAGGGACTGGCTGACAATGGTCGGGGAAGAAAAGGGCGCATATATGGAATCAAAGCTGTACAGGCAGGTGACAGACGGAAACAAACTGATCTGTATGCTCGAAAAGTACGGAATGCCAAAAGAAGTGAAAATGATACAGATCGGTAACAATGTGCTGGTTCGGTTGACAACGGAATGCAGATACAGGATGTGGACGGCGGATATGCGCGGATGATCTTTGATAACAAGGGGGAGATCCGTTATGAAAATAACCTGAACAGGGAAGCGGGATGGAGTATGGAAGTCTCGCATGAGATGCTCAAAAAGGCACAGTATCTTGGAGCGGAATTTGCCATGTTTATGAGTGATCAGGGATTTTGGGAAAGTTATCTGAATGGAGATGCTGATGTTGATGTGTTGAAGTCGGCGATGAACTATAAAGCGGTTCAGTCTGATTTATTTGAATATCTGCCAGAGCCTGTGAGGCAGGCATGGAACAGAGCTGCCGGGGAGGCAGGAACCGATGGATCAGGTATGGGAGAGAACGGAACAGTGCAGTATCCGTCAGAATTTATGACTCGTTATATGTCAGCTCTTATGAAAGGTGAAAGTACGAGGATCTGTGGGGATACTGTCGAGAGTGTATTGGAATTTGCCAGGACAGCATTATCGCATCTGGAGGATCAACATCAGCCCAGATACAGCGATGATGTACAGGCATTCAAGGATAAAGAGGTTCGGTTTTACCGGAGACTGATTGATCATTTAATGTGATCTGGATGTCAGATATATTGGATTTTATTGAGGACACATGAAAATGTGTCCTTTTCCTATGCACACGGCGGTTCCATGAAAATATTTATGGTATGAAAGGTGCATGAAAATCTCTAAATCAACCAATCAATAAATACGATATAAATGTAGATCGAACTGTGCGGCGAGGACATGAATTGTCATAAAATACAAAAGTAGAACAGGGGGGATTCATGAAATGACAGAAAATGAAATAAGATCATTATTCAGATCCATGAAAAAACTGAAAGCAAAGAGAGAGATCTTAGAATATTTGGAAAAGGTGGATGGAGAATATGATCAGATATGCAAAATCCTCTATGTGATGGAGAATAGTCTGGACATTTTGAACGCAAATGAGAGAGAGATCATTCAGATGCATTTAGTGGAAGGAGATACATGGGAACGGGTGATCATACAATATGAGGAACGACACGGGAGGCAGAGTGGATATTCTAAGCGCACATATGAGAGGATGCAGCAGAGATCTTTAAAACGACTGATGGAAGTGCTTGGAAATAGTGAGATTGAGAGCCTCCTGCGAACTGTATCTGAATCCTTTTCCTGACTGCGGGGAGAACGAGATTGAATAATGGTAAATAAAATGGTAAAATATGAAACAAAAATTATTGGAGGACATGATGTGTTTCATATAGGAATCTGTGACGATGAAAAAGGTACATGCGCACAATTGGAAGAATGGTGTTATGATTATGGTGAGAAAAACGGATTCGATATTGAGATCGATGTCTGGTATACAGGAGAGCGTTTATGCGACGATATTTTGAATAAAAAGATCCATCTGGATATGCTTTTTCTTGATATTGAATTAGTCAGTACAGATGGGATTAAGGTAGGAAGATTTATCAGAGATGAATTGGAGAATCTGGAAACAGCCATTGTATATATTTCGTCAAAAAGCAGTTATGCAATGAACCTGTTCAGAGTGCAGCCGATCGATTTTTTGATAAAGCCGATCAAAAAAGAAAAACTGATGGAAGCGATAATCTGCGGTATCAAGTTACAGGAACGAAAAAATCAGGTATTTGAATATTGTGTAAGGGGATATCATTATAAAGTTCCATATAAAGATATCGTCTACTTTTATAGCAAAGATAAAAAAATCAACATTGTCCTGAAGAATGAAGAAAGGCAGTTCAATGGGAAACTGAAAAATATTGCAAAGGCAGTACCGCATAATTTTATTTTGGTACATCAGTCATATTTGATCAACCTGGATTTTGTTTCAGAATGTTCTTACGAATCGGTAAGGATGAACAATGGAACGCTGATCAATATCAGTCTGCCGTATCGAAAAACAGTAAGGGAGAAAATTACACAGAACGCCTGGGGAAGATAATATAATATGTTTGATATCATTACTGCATTAAGCACAAATCTGTTCAGAACATTTATCATCAAAAAATTTATGTCCGTATTTTTTCCGGCATTGGAGGAAAATAAAAAGAGAGAAAACTTTTTCTATTTTCTGTTCTATTTTGTTACAGCAGGCATTTATTTCGCATTTCATTTTCCGCCTGCAAATATTGCAGTCAATATCCTTATGCTTTATGTTATTACGCAGTTATATGAGGGGGAGCAGAAGAAAAAAATATTAGTAACGATCCTGATTTACGGTATTAATATGATATGTGACATCTTATCAGTCTATTCTTTTTCAAATTATGTAATAGGGGAAAAACATAGTGCCATAGTAGCATATGTAACCGTTTTACTCATAAGTATCTGCGAATTTATTATAGAAAGATTTTTTGTAAAAAACAGAGAAAAAGGATTCACACCGCCATATTGGAACGTATTAATTTTGATTCCTGTGATCAGTATCGTAATATTGTTTATTTTATTAATGAATGATCTTCACAACCAGATCATATTGGTATCCGTCAGTGCGGGCATATTATTGATAAATATGCTGATATTCTATTTATACAACGCCCTGATGGATATCTATATAAAGCTGGAAGAGAACGTTTTATTTGAGAGAAAACTGGAGAGTTACGCCAATCAATTAGATGTGCTGATGCAGTCAGAGGAAAAAATAAGTGCTCTGCGTCATGATATGAAACATCATTTAAATGAATTACTGATCATGGCGAAAAGAAACGAAGATCATCATGAAATTACAGCTTACATACAGAATATGCAAATGTTTATGGAAAATAAGGGTGAGTATTCCAACAGTGGGAACAAAGAGGTAGACAGCATACTAAATTATATGCTGAATAAGGCGCAGGAAGTGTTGGAAGAAGTGGAATACAAAATCAATATACCGAAAGAGATGGAGGTTCGGCTGTTTGATTTAAATGTTATATTAGGGAACCTGCTTGAAAATGCCATACAGGCTGCCAGTCATTCAAGCGAAAAGAAGTTATTTCTTTTGATGAAATTTGAAAAAGGAATGTTATTTATCAATGTCCGGAATACATATGAAGGTGGATTGATCAAAAAGGGGAAAGACTATCTGACAACAAAAGAGAAAGCAGAGCAGCATGGGATCGGATTAAAGAATGTAGAGAGAGTGATCAAGTCTTATCATGGCAATATTGAAATTTCAGACTTAGATCATATTTTTGATGTAAAAATCATGTTATATACGCTAGAGCGTGTTTGAAAAATAACTGACAAGCAAATTCTTATGAAAGCAGTGTGGTGTGGCGGATCACATTGCTTTTTTGATGCTTAACGAATGAAAAATTTTATCCGCCAAAATTCGCCCTGAAATATTTAATATATGAATTTCGCCCTAAAATATATGAATTTCGCCCTAAGAAAAAATGATCGTTGAAGTATGGTAATATATCAATATCAAAGGTTGATCGAGCAGCAATTCTATTAAGGAACTGTAAAAAATGTTTAAGGAGACTCGCTATGAAAAGATTATTATTTATTTTATTGTTTGCGTTTAGTGCCATAGGAATATATGGTTGTAGTCAAAAAGAGTATTTTAGTAATGCTGAAGAAAACGTTGAAGAAAAAAGACAATTTACTGAAATTATGACAGCGTCTGGTGAGACGATCGGTATCATTGACAATAATAAAGAAATAGAAAGACTCGTAAAACAACTGGATATTGAAGCCTGGAATCATATGGAACAGCTGCCTGAAGATACAGACCTGGTATATCGTTATATATCATATGAGGTAATTGATGAACCTATATTTTTACAGGATGGAAAACAGTTCGTTCATATGAGTACCTTAGAATTATATATTTCCGATAAAGGTGAATATATTATACGAGATTATGATCAGGAAATAGAAACAATAGCCAGAATATCAGAAAAGGCGGGACAGTTTCTGAATGCGCCGGAAGACTTAGAGCTAAATAAGCATATAACAGCGAAGGATATACTGGATGGGTGGGGACTTGATTTTTATGTGCCAAATAGTAATATTGAAAAAACAGATGATATAGAGAATGCCCGATATTATCAAGGAGAAACATCATTTATAGAGAGTGCCCGATATTATCAAGGAGAAACATCATTTACAGAAAAGGAACTGCTCAGAACTTCTGAAGAGCAGAAGATACAGTTTTACGGAGTAGACAAAAACACGTTGCTGAATGAAATAGATGATATTTCTGAAATAACGCAATATTTAAATGGGCTGGCTCTGGATCAGTGGGAATATGCAGATGATGCACCAAGTCCTGGAGAAGCTGAATGCCAGATTGTCAGATTGATGTTATCAAGGGACAGTAAAAAAGAGTTAAAAGAAATGAATACTGAGATACTTTATAAAAGCGATGGTAATTATTATATTGAGGAGATCATTCCGGGTGAATATAGCGATCGGGGAGAATTTAAAACATATTATCAGGTGTCAGAGGAGATCGCAAATTATATTTTGTCATATTTAGAATGAATTGTGCCTTTCTGTTTATTTGAATAAGGTCAGCAGTCTTTCCAAATAGACGGCTGCGCCATCTTCCTCGTTTGAAAGTGTTATGGCGTCGGCAATGTCTTTGACTTCCTGCACGGCATTGCCCATCGCCACGCCAGTGCCGCAGATCTCTAACATGCCGATATCTGCATGATCATCACCAAAGGCAATGATATCGGCCGTGTCTGCATGGCACGCCTCACATACTGCCAGTATTGCCCTTTCCTTTGTGATCCCGCTTTTCGTGAACTTATACCAGCTGCCGTCCGAAAAATGCTGACTGTCAAGCGCTGAAAAATGTTCGCGTAACTTTTGCGCCAGGCCGGGCTGCGGGATCTCGACACAGATCTTTAAGGCTTCGCACTGAAAGCCGGCAAAATCTGTATAGATGCTGTCTCCCCAGCTTTTATCCTGTTCTTTTGGATCGGTCTTATAATTCCAGTAATGTGCATCGATCGTGTCGACCGTGATCTCACAGTCCCTGCCGCATATTTGTCTTGCTGTCTCAATAAAGTCATTTGTCTCCATGACTGAAAAAGTGGAAGAACAGATCATTCTATCGTTCACCCGCACCAGTGCCCCGCCGCTGGTGATCAGAATATCCGGCTTGATCTCCCTCAGAAAGCCCAGGCAGTTCTGCTCGCTCCTCGAGGTTGAGATACCGATCAGACAGCCGCAGTCTTTGCATCTGGATAATATTTTCAGCGTATATTCAGACAGGGTCTTATCATTTCTCAGCAGGGTGCCGTCCAGATCAAATAGTAATATTTGGGGTTTTTCCATAATATGTTCCTCCAAAAATGATTTTTCAGTAGTGTGTTACGCAGCATCAAGTTTATTGAACTGCTTATACATTTGTATACAAAATGTTCTCAACTTCTGCAAATTCTTTTTCGGTGTATCCAAAAGACAGGATCTGTTCTTTTGTGGCACCGGCCTGGATCATTCTTTCAATAGCGTTAATGCGCTCTTTTCCAATGCCTTTTTCAATGCCTTGCTCCCAGATGGCTTCTGACCAATTACACATAGTCTGCATCCTCCCTTCCAGTTCAGTTGTCATTATCATTCCATATTCTTCTGTAAGTATCCGTTTCTTTTCCTCCACGTTCATTTCAGAAAGCAGTTTTTCCAGCATGGAGATCAATACATTTTGGGATTCCTTTATATATTTTCCGTTTCTGACATTAATGATGATGCCCCGCATCAGATCTACGTCGTAGGGAGTTTTCCTGCTTCCAAAAACGGTATTTCTGTCCAGGCGGATCTCCTCGATAGAATCGCCATCCGCACTGTTATCCAGACATAGCCATATGCTTCGCACTTTTTTTAGATTATCGTACTCGCTGTGGTAAAATTCGGTCTGTTTCTGTGCAGAGATCATGCGGGCAAGATAGAATATAATCCTGTTCTCCAGATGATACCCTAATTTACCGGGATCTGATGAACGCTGTGCCTCTAAATTAATTAGAAATTTCATCTCCTCTTCCTTATGATATGCACTAAAACGGATATCGAAGAAAATCTTTCCTTCTCCGGGAATAGTATCTTCTGTATTGGATGTGCTGACGCGTCCCAGGTTTGAAAGTCCTGCGTCTAACGGCCTTGTTCCGATCTCAACATCCTCGCCAATACTGGACATAATCTCCTCCGTCGCCATATCCTTAAATTCCGAAATGGCATACTTTAGAATCCTTGCCAGTATCTGTTTATCCGCAAGCAGGAATTTTATATTTGTGTCATAGAAGCTTGAAGCATTGGCCGCCTCAACCGCCTGTGCTAAATTCGTATCTTCCACTTTTCATTTTCTCTCTTCTGTAATGATTAAAATAGCAGGCTTTTTGGCATCACGGAGAACCCTGTTGCGCTGCTTTTATTATACCTGACCTGTACGATAATAGCAATGATTCTGCCTGTAAAATTTCAGACAGTGAACATGGCTGTTTTTTTCGTCGGAGGATCATTGACTTTACCGTCAGTATATGGTAGCTTTTTTACAATCATGATGTAAAGGAGATCCCGCATGAATCAACAGCCCACCATCTTAAAAGATCTAAAAGAAGTCTGTATCCATGGGACGAAGTCGTTTCCGTGTGCGATCTATCGAACGCACGCCGCGGGAAGGGGCGTTTTTGTAAAGCATCACTGGCATGATGAAGTGGAAATCCTGTATTTTTCGGGAGGGGCATTTCGGCTGGAGATCAATATGGAGTCGTTCCCGATCCGGTCCGAATGCTTTTATTTTGTCAATCCCGGTGAACTGCATGGCATTTTCTCTGAGACAGCTGAGTGCCATTGGGAGGATGCGGTGGTATTCGCACCCGGTATTTTGGGTTTTGAGTCCGGTGATGAGGTGCAGATTCGTCTGATCAAGCCGATACAGAATGGAAAGCTCCTCTTTCCGCGCTGTGTCACGCCGCAGCACCCCGCATTTTCCATGCTGCGCAGTGCTTTTGTTGATATCATGCGCGCCTTCGGACAGCGGACGGAGGAAGCTTTTGCCGGACAGGAGGAGGCGCGCGCTCCCTTGCCGGACAGCAGCCTGGTGACAGATGATCTGACAAGCCAAATGTATGTCAGGTCTTCCCTGATGTATATTTTTGCCACGCTCTCCGCCCAGGGGCTTTTTACGACCACGGAAAGAAATTTTGACAGGCGGGTGGAGAGCATTAAGACAGCGCTCACATATATTAAGGACAATTATCAAAACAAAATATACATATCGGACCTCGCAGGCCAGGTCAACCTGAACGAACAGTATTTCTGCCGCCTTTTCAGGAAGGCGATCGGATATTCCCCGATAGAATATATCAACGAGTACCGCATCAAGCAGGCTAAACGCCTTTTGGAAGAGACCGATCTGCAAGTGACAGAGGTCTGCCTGGAATGTGGCTTTAATCATCTGGGAAATTTTTTACAGGAATTTCGGAAACATACCCGAACGACTCCGCTGCAGTATCGCAAGCATATGGAGTCACTATAAAACATAAAAGTCATAATACCGTATTTTTTGATCAGATAACTGTAAGACTTTTCACGCGAATGTCATTAAAATAAAGATTATAGTGAAGGTCAATCAGCGGACAGGATGGCGTTGATCCGCATGAAAATTACGTGATTCTAGATAATGAGACAATTTTCGGCGTCAGCGAAAAAGGATGGTATGACATTACGCCCATCACGCCGGACGACTACAAAAAATGCTGTTTTGACGCTCAGGCGAAGATGGGCGATATCGGTTTTCTCTCCAATATTATTGAGAATCATGATGAGCCCCGGGGCGTCAGCCGCTATATACCGGAAGGCGACTGCTGCGTTGAGGGCAAGAAAATGCTGGCGGCGCTGAAATTTATACTGCGGGGGCTGCCATTTATCTATCAGGGGCAGGAGCTGGGCATGGAAAATGTGCCGATCTCCTCCATTGACGAGGTGGATGACATCTCCGCCCGTGATGAGTACCGGATTGCGCTGGAGGCGGGGCTTTCGCTGGAGGAGGCCTGGATTTGAATGAGTTGCAAAAAATATAGAAAGAGAAGGAAGGAAAACAGTATGAACAGAACATGGTGGAAGGAAGCCGTTATTTATCAGATTTATCCGCGCAGCTTTATGGACAGCAACGGGGACGGGATCGGTGACTTACAGGGGATCAGCAGCAGACTGGATTATCTGAAGGATCTGGGGATCGATGTGATCTGGCTCTCGCCAGTGTACAAGTCTCCCAACGACGATAACGGGTACGATATCAGCGATTATCAGGATATCATGGACGAATTTGGTACGATGGAGGACTTTGACGCGCTGCTGGCAGCTGCCCATGCGCGCGGGATAAAGATCGTCATGGATCTGGTGGTGAACCACACGTCGGACGAACACCGGTGGTTCGTGGAGAGCCGGAGTTCAAAGGACAATGCATACCGCGATTATTATATCTGGCGCGAGGGAAAGGATGCGCAGACGCCGCCGAATAACTGGGGTTCTTGCTTCGGCGGTTCGGCGTGGCAGTATGACGAGAAGACAGATATGTACTATCTGCACCTGTTTTCGAAAAAGCAGCCGGATCTCAACTGGGATAACCCCAAAGTGCGCGAGGAGGTGTTTGATATGATGACCTGGTGGTGCGGCAAGGGCATCGACGGTTTCCGCATGGATGTCATCAGCATGATCTCCAAGACAAAGGAGATGCCGGACGGCAGGGATGGGGATTTCAGTCAGTACTGTGTCCACGGTCCGAATGTGCACAAATATCTGCGGGAAATGAATGAAAAGGTACTGTCAAAGTACGATATCATGACCGTCGGCGAGACGGCGGGTGTGACGGCAGAGCTGGCACAGCTGTATGCCGGTGAGGATGCCCGCGAGCTGAACATGGTATTCCAGTTTGAACATGTGGAGGGGGACGGCAAATACGGCAAGTGGACGGATGAGAAGATCCCGCTCGTCACCTTGAAGAAGATCCTGTCACGCTGGCAGACGGAGCTTTATGGCAAGGCATGGAACAGTCTGTTCTGGGACAACCACGACCAGCCCCGCGCCGTCTCGCGCTTTGGCGATGACCGGCCGATGTACCGGGAAGTATCGGCCAAGATGCTTGCCACCTGTCTGCACATGCTGCAGGGCACGCCGTACATCTATCAGGGAGAGGAGCTGGGTATGACCAACTATCCGTTTCAGAGTCCGGACGACTTCCGTGATATCGAGAGCATCAATGCGTACAGGGAATGGTGCGGGGAAGGCAGGCTGTCCCACGAGATGTTCTGGCCGTGCATTACCTTTAAGAGCCGCGACAATGCCAGGACACCGATGCAGTGGGACGATTCGCCGCAGGCGGGCTTTACCACAGGGACGCCATGGATCGCGGTCAATCCCAACTATACGGAGATCAATGCGAAGGCGGAGACCGCAGATCCTGATTCCGTGTTCCACTATTATAAGAAGCTGATCGCACTCAGAAAAGAGTATCCGGTTGTGGTGTATGGCAAATATGAGGCGCTGATGGAGGACAGCGAGGAGCTGTTTGTCTATACAAGGACGCTGGAGGACGAGAAACTTCTTGTCGTGTGCAGTTTCTGCGACCATGAAACGAAGTTTACCATGCCGGCAGAATTTGCAGGAGCCGCCTGCCTGATCGCCAATGTAGAGAATGAATATGACAAAGCCGGGATGACGTTAAATCCCTATGAGGCTTTTGTGCTGTATCGCAAAATCGCATAAATGAGAAAAAGCTGTTGTTTTCATCAAGTTACAGACTGTGAAAACAGCAGCTTTTTTATGCACACGGGCGTCCAAAGGAAATATGTCAGCAGAATCTGACGGACGCCCGGCGCGCGAGTAGGGGAAGAGTCCTTAACACGCCTAGGCAACGAGGAAGTGTATAGCTGAACAGCAAGGGTGTCCACTGTGAGTCAGATATGCACAGCAGGCAATCCTAAAGGCATTAGAGATGATGATGACAATTATAGGACGGACTGTCAAAGATGGGGATATGATCTCCATTGTGAGGAAGTTCCTTGTCAGTGGGATTATGATAGACAAAGAGTATGAGGAAAGCATAATCCTCCTTATGTGGAGCTAGATGTTATGCCGAGATACAGCCTGCCAGCCTAGCTTTTATTAATACCAGCAGCTACTGAACTCGGCATAATAATCACTATTTCAGAGAATTTAGAAACTGCATGAGATCTTTATCTTTACTCCAATCAGGCAGTCCTGTTTCTCCTGTGACCTTTGGGGCCAGTTTATTAACAGCATCATTTTTCAGGCGGTTATCCGCCCGGACATAGACCATTGTTGTCGAAATGTCTTCGTGGCCAAGAAAATCCCGGATGTAGATGATATTTATTCCGGCTTCCAGCATATGCATGGCTTTACTGTGCCGAAACATATGGCAGTGGACATGCTCTGGAAAAGCAGGATTTTCCCTGTGGATATCTTCCGCATATTTCTTTACGATGTATGCAATGCCGTCACGGTCAATCCTTTGGCGGCACCTGTTTGTGATAAGGGGCTGTGTCCCAAGTGCCCCCTGCAGATATCGCTGCATATAGTTCTTTAGAAGGGCTGCGGTTTCATCTGCGATCACCACGGTACGGTTTTTATTGCCCTTGCCGTGAAGGCGGACTGTGGAAGTGGCATTCAGGAAAACATCGCCAACCGTTCATAAAGAAGTACTCATCCTCCGGGGAAGAAGAATGTATCTTCTTTTTCAGTTCTATACATCTGGCCGTGAGCAGCGGGTGGAGCGGGACGATACGGTCTTTGTGGTTTTTTGCCCCCTGTACAGTGATACAGCCCTGATCAGGGTTAAAATCCCTTACCCTGGCCAGCCGGAGTTCTGAAACCCGCATGCCGCTGGTATAAAGAATGCGGAAGAAAACAGGCATGACCTCACCACGGTATGGACATTCACCCGGTACCGACTGGCTTTTGTCAACTGCGGCAAAGAATTTTCTGAGTTCTTCATCCGTATAAATATGCGCATCATATCTGGCACACTTTCTGACAAGTCCCTTTGACGGAATGTATGCCGGGATCCCTATGTCATCCAGGTATCTGCAGAAAACCCGGAGCGTACTGATGCGTGCAGCCTGGTTGGTGACAGACTCGTGGCTTTTTTTGCGGCACCAGAGGTCACATAACTCTTTCGTGACACATTTAGTGGAGAGTCTGTTTTCGATGAAAAATGAATCAATCCGGCGGAATGCACAGGCCTCCGTATGGTATGCAAAACCAAGCGCCCTTTTCAGGCCTACCAGATCCTGGAGCTCCTTTTTGAAAACGCTTGAGTAAACCGTATCATTCATGGCAGAAACCCTCCGGAGTAAGCACGCATTCGGCCAGTTTCTGAAGGTCTGTTTTCAGATAGACGGCGGTCATACCGGAATCCGAATGGCCGAGGATATCTGTAATGACCGGAAGGGGAGTTTCCATTTCCAGCAGCATGGAGCCGGCAGAATGCCTTAAGGAATGAAATCCGGAATGCTTTCTGCCCCGCTGGTCAATACCTGCCTTTCTCATGTAACGGGTGATCTGCTGCTGCATATGGTTTTCGTCACCAATTGGTTCAAACGGCGGCATATGTTTCAGAAATACGACATCGGATCCATAATAATGCGGGCGGCCGTTTTTGATGTAATCGGTCACTGCCCATCCGACAGCATCGGGCACCGGCAGGGTTAATGGCTTATGCGTCTTATGCTGGATGATGGACAGCTTTTTTTCTTCCCAGTTAAAACTGCTGAAACGGAGGCCTTTGATATCACCGATCCGCAACCCGAGTACACATGCGAGAAGGATCATGGCATAATCCCGCTTTCCGATGGGATTGTTCCTGTCAATGGCAGCAAGCATTGCCTTAAGTTCATCCGCCTGCCATGCTGATGGGATTTTTGCACTCCTGGAAACAGGAGGCATGAGGATTTTTCCTGCATAATTGTCCGGTATATTTCCAGAAGAATACAGGAACCTCAGGAAATGCCTTACGCCACAGACATTCTGCTCAACTGTTTTAAAACTGTAACCGGCCAGTGTCTTCAGGTATGAATTGCAGATATCCATTGTGATCTGTCCCGCAGATAAAATCTTCCGCTGGGTAAGATAATCCAGGAACACGGCGGAAATCCCTTTATAGTGGCTGATGGTACTGGCAGATAATTCAGATGAATCCAAACAGTCTGTGTATTCACGGAATAAGGAAGAATAGCTTTCTCCCACCGTAAGTGGATTTTTTGATGCATAGTACCTTCGGGTCAGTACCTTATGTAGGCTGTAATCTTCAAGCATGTGCACCACCCGGAGCAGCTGTACCCTCTGCTGTGACAGGGTTCCGTCATTATACCGGGTGATCAGGCTGTACTGTTTTTCAAGATACCTGAGTCCGCGTTCCATTTCGTACTCGGTATCCCCATATTCGTCAATGAGAAAAGTATGGATTTTTTTCCATTCCCTCTCATAAAAACGGATGGTTGCGGAATTATAATGGTTTTCCAGCAACAGTTCTTTCAGGCCTTCTGTAATCATTTCAAGTTTCATGAGCAATGGCTCCTTTCTATGTTTGATGATTACAGAATAGCAAAAATGGACGCTTATGGCTGTATTATGCCGAGATGATTTATCAAAAATTTCTGTTTCCCAGGGAAAGAACGAAATAACTCGGCATAAAATTTATCTCTGCATAAGGTGGAAATCTTTCACCACTGCTGGCAAACATAATGCTGAATGAACTGGACAAGGAGATGGAAGCGAGGGGGCTTGAATTCGTACGTTACGCGGATGACTGTATCATAATGGTCGGAAGTGAAATGGCGGCAAACAGAGTGATGAAGAACATAAGCAGATTCATAGAAGAAAAGCTGGGATTAAAGGTCAATGCAACCAAGAGTAAGGTAGACAGACCAGAAGGGATCAAATTACAGATAAATTTGCCTTTGTTCCATTTAATGCAGACAGCAGTCTGGAGCTGGAAAATCCGTTGAGCAATGCACTGATCTGGTAACATTTTAGCCGGCGTATGGTGCACTGTCATGATTTACAGCCATATACATATATGATACAATATGGTCAGCAGATATGAAATGCTGAAGGCTGCGTGATGAAAAAGGAGTGTGTGATCGTGAAAAGGAGGAACCATGATGGCTGAATTCAATTATGATGATGTACCTGTACTTGAGACGACAGGCGGTAAACTGAAAGGATACTTTTACAAAGGGGAATATATTTTTAAGGGAGTGCCGTATGCGTATGCGGACAGATTCCAGATGCCGGTGGAAATGACCTGGGAGGGCGTGAAGGACGCGTCTTCCTACGGTTTTGTGTGTCCGCTCCTGACGAAGGACACGCCCAATGCGGAGCTCATGGTTCCGCACCGCTACTGGCCGCAGGACGAACACTGCCAGAATCTGAACATCTGGACGAAGACGCTGGACCGCGGGCGGAAGCTCCCGGTGCTCGTCTGGCTTCACGGCGGCGGATATGCTGCGGGATCTGCCATTGAGCACATTGCCTACGACGGGTTCAATATGTGCATGCATGGGGATGTGGTCGTCGTATCTGTCAATCACAGACTGAACATACTTGGATATCTCGATCTCTCTCCCTTTGGCGAAAAATATGCAAATTCCGGAAATGCGGGACATGCGGACCTCGTTGCGGCGCTCAGGTGGGTGCACGACAATATTTCATTATTCGGCGGCGATCCGGAAAATGTGACGGTCTTCGGGCAGTCGGGGGGCGGGGTGAAGGTTGCCGATCTGATGCAGATCGCCGATGCGGACGGACTGTTTCAAAAAGGTATGATCATGAGCGGTGTGAGCAATGCGTCGCTTCTGCCGTCCTGCACGGGAGACGGACGCGCGATCGTTGCGGCGCTTCTGAGAGAGCTCGGCCTGGCTGAGGATGAGGTGGAGAAGCTTGGGACAGTTCCTTATTACCAGCTTGCAGACGCCTACATAAAAGTGAGCCCGGAAATTGCGGGACAGGGCGGCTACATAGGCGGTGCGCCGCTGGTGAACGATTACTATAAGGGGAGTCCGCTTGACTACGGCTTCAGGGAGCATGCGTTTGACATTCCGCTTATGATAGGCAGCGTGTTTGGCGAGTTTGCGTTCATGCCAGCAGCCTATGACAAGAACCAGCTGTCCGAAGACCAGGTAAGGTCGGTCGTCAGCGCGGTGTACGGAGAGCATACGGATGAGATGATCGAGGTGTTCAGGCAGACTTATCCCGGCAAGAATGCGACGGATCTGCTCTGGGTCGACCGCGCCATGAGGCAGCCGTCCAAACAGATCGCAAGGCTGCATGCTGAGGGAAAGAAGGCGAAAGCCTACCTGTATGATTTTACGCTGGAGTTTCCGATCCACCACAGCAAGATCGCATGGCACTGCTCGGACATTCCGTTCTTTTTCCATAATGCGGAACTGGTGGAAGTCTGCCAGATCCCGGAAGTGGGGGAGCGGCTGGAGCGTCAGATGTTTGAGGCATTTATGGCGTTTGCGGCGACGGGGAAACCCCGGAGCAGCAGCCTCCCTGAGTGGGAAGCTGTCACTGCAGACAGGGAGCCGACCATGATATTTGACAGGGAATGCGAACTCCGCTACAATTTTGATGATCAGCTGTACGAGAAGATCGACAGTATCCTTCCGCCGTTTAATCTGATGGAGATGATGGTGAGCGAGGACAACACGGTACAGCATTGACGGGATCTAATCCATCCGCAGCCGTTCCACGATGCTTTGCCGCTCCAGGTTCCGAAAGCACGCGAAGGGGATCAGAACGGCAAATGCCAGAAGGATCGGTGTGCAGAGGACCAGCGGCAGCAGAGTGAAACGGAACGTCGTAAAGCCGCCGGCTACCATGCCGCGGATCACCACACCGACAGCCAGTGCGCTGACCAGGTAGGAGGCAGCCAGTGTGATCACGGCATAGCAGCATCCCTCGTACACGAGCATCCTGCAAAGCTGTTTCCTGGTCATGCCGACGCTCTGGATCATGGCAAACTCGCGCCTGCGGGATACGATCGCCGTGACCATGGAATTCACAAAGTTCAGCACGCCCACCAGGGCGATGACTACGCTGATCGTGTTGCCCATAACGGCGGCCGATCGTGTCTGGGTCTCATACTGCTGTGCCATGGACAGCCGGGAGGTTACAGGCAGACTGGCATCTACTGCGGCGGTATAGTCGTCCAGCCAGTTTTGCACTGTGCTGATATGGGCATCGTCCACATCCAGGAACAGTCTGCGCAGTGTGTTCTCCGGCCAGTTCTGCCGGAAGGTATCGGCAGGCAGAATGAAATGCTGCTCCATGGCGTCCGGAGTTCCCGCTTCTGATGCCCCGTCGTCAACCGGATTCAGCGGAAGGACGACCGCCATCACAGTATAGTTTCTGCCCTCCAGCGCAACAGTACTTCCAACGGATGGAACAGGGAGGACAGGATGCGCTTCCCGGTCTGCGACTGCAGGACCGACTGCCAGCACGTAATCCCCGCTGGAGAAGAGATCCGGATCAAAGCTTCCTTCTATAACATATCGGGGCTGGGCGGCGGCATTCAGCGCGATGCCGTCCAGTCCGTATACCACTGCGTTCATCTCCTGTGTATCGACGGCGTGATGAAAGGCCTCTACGCCGGGCGGATCGTAGCGCGCCCAGTCTGCCAATACCGTTTCGGTATAAAAACCCTTCAGATTCTCGGTGGTCTGGTCATCGAACTGCCAGACAAACTGGTGGGAATACTGGCGGCCGACAGCCTCCACGCCCTCCATGGTTTCCAGTTCCTGTACCAGACCGTTTTCCAGTGTGGTTCCCCGGGGATCATACCCCCCGATATAATCTTCGCTGGTGGCGTCTGACAGCTCGAAGTCAGCGATGGTCAGTTCAGCCAGATATTTCTCCATGTCAAAGGCCGCATTCTTTGCGTAAAAACAGCTGAGCAGCACAAGTCCCAGCGTCAGCGAACAGATCACTGTGACCGTGCGCTTCCTGTTCCGTCCGAGGTTCTCCCATGCCATGCCTGCCAGCGACTCCCCTGTATGGCTGCGCTTTGTCTTTTTCCTTTGTCCCTTTCCTGAGGAAGGATCCGCATCGCTCATCCGCAGGGCCTCGACAGGGGACACTTTTCCAGCCAGACGGGCAGGGTGCAGGCAGGAAATAAATACGGTAAGCCAGGCAAAAACTGCCGATCCGACAAAGATCAAAGGATGGGCGGACACAATGCTGTCGCCCTTCAGGATCCCGGTAAAGGCCGGTACCAGCACCATACCCAGCAGCCAGCCCAGGACGAGGCCGGCCGGGATCCCGATGATACACAGGCGGATGGCCTGCCCGTAGATCACTCTTCTGATCTGCCGGTTGGTGGTGCCGAGCGTCTTTAACTTTCCGTAGAACTGCACATCGGCAGTGACGCTGATCTGGAAGATGTTGTAGATGATGAGATAGCCTGCGATAAAGACCAGCACCATGCCAAGGTACATCGGGAGCGTCTCCTGAAGCGCCATCGCGCCCATCTCCGGGGAATACGCCAGATTGACACCGTACTCCAGTCCGTCCAGTCCTGTATCCGCCAGGATCTGTTCCATGGCCGCTTCGATATTGTTGTCGCTGTACAGGCTGACCTGTGCCATGTGCAGACCCATTATGCCATTCCTGATGGAATGCACGCCGCTGGTCTCGGCATCGGCATATTCCCGGCTGACCCATGCCATGCTGGCGTAGCTGGACGCGTTACCTTCCCAGAAGCCGCAGAGGGTAAACGCCGCCTGTACAGGCTCGGCGCCTGGATCAGAAGAATCCTTCCGCCATTCCAGGATCACTTCCTGGCCGATCTCATGCGGAACACCCAGACGATCCAGTGTGATCGTGTCCAGCGCCGCCTCGCCGGCAGACTGCGGCATCCGTCCGGCTGCAGGCGCCGCGAAGCTGTGCGCCGCGTAGCTGTCATCCGCCCAGCGGATCTCGACCTGCCGTCCGCGCAGGCTGCTGTTTTCGGCGATGCCGAGTACGATGCTCTCTCCCAGCTCCTTCACATCCGGGTGCGCGGCCAGCTTTTGAGCCTGTTCCGGGGTAATGTCCTTACAGCTTGCCTGGGCGTCATAGCCGGTCTGCCGGAAGGTCATTCTGACCAGGTTCTCGCTCATGCTCCGCGCCAGGGTAAACAGTGTCGTGAACATGAGGGTGGTCATCAGGATCGCCAGTACGGCTGTTATGTTGCGCGCTCTGTTATTTTGGAATGTCCGCCGGCTGATCACCCTGACGGGGTTGAAATTTTCCTGTTTTCTGTTTATTATCATGGATCCGACCTCCTTACTGTGCTGCGATGCGTCCGTCTTCATTGCGGGCGATGTGTCTGTCTTCGGTGCGGACGATCCGGCCGTCCTCGAGACGAACGATCCGGCCGTCCTCGAGACGGACGATACGGTCTGCCATCTGCGCGATCTCCGGGTTGTGGGTGATCATCACAATGGTCTGGTTGAACTCCTTGCCGGTCATCTTCAGCAGACCGATCACATCATCGCTGGTCCGGGTATCCAGGTTTCCGGTGGGTTCGTCAGCCAGGATGATAGCGGGCTTGCTGGCAAGGGCGCGCGCGATCGCGACGCGCTGCTGCTGACCGCCGGAGAGATTGTTTGGCAGGCTGTCCAGCTTCTTCTCCAGACCCAGCAGCCGCACCACCTGCATGATGAAGTTCCTGTCAGGCCTGCGGTCATCCAGGGTAATGGGGAAAATGATGTTCTCCCAGACGCTGAGGACAGGTATCAGATTATAGTTTTGGAATACAAAACCGATCTGTTTGCGGCGGAAAATGGTGGCCTGCTCGCTGTTCAGGCTGGCAAGCTCTGTGCCGCCGACCCTGATGCTGCCCTCAGTGGGCGTATCCAGGCCGCCCAGCATGTTTAACAAGGTAGATTTCCCGGAGCCGGAGGTGCCGATGACCGCCGTGAATCTTCCGCGCTCTATTTCCAGATCGACACCGTCCAGTGCCTTCACCAGTGTTTCGCCTTTGCCGTAGTATTTTTTCAGGCCATTGACCTTCAAGATTGCATCCATATGTTATTCCTCCTTTTACATGAAATAAGACATTGCTTTGACTATAATCTATCAAAGCAATGTCTCATTTGAGGTACATGAAAGGTATATTTTTGTAACTTGCGGAACGGATACGGACAGGAGCAGGATGAGCGACAGCACCACCCACAACGGCAGTAAAGAGAAGCGGTAGACGGCACACCAGGAATTCAGGGCCTCTATCACGGCAGGCATCACGGCGGCCGAGAAAAATATGGCCGCCGGCACGAGCAGCACACTCATCAGTGCAGCGTGGAAGAGCCCCTCAAGCAGCATCAGACGGCGCAGCTGGGCAGCGGTCATTCCCAGGCTCCTGTAGACCGCAAACTCTGCTCTCCGGCTGACGGTCTTGACTACCAGCATATTCGCAAAATTGATGAGGGCGATCCCGAGCAGTACCAGGGCGACCGCCAGCTCCGGCAGCACCTCGCTCAGAGCCGATGCCTGAAAACTCGATACAAATTCGCTGCGCCGGACGATCCCGATCCCCCGGTTCAGCCCCTGCTCAAAATGATCCAGATAAGCTTCAAAAGCGTCCTGCTGTGCCGGGTCAATATCAATTGCCAATTGACGATAGGCCTGGTCTGGGAACAGCGAATCAAACGCTTCCATGGGCAGGATGTACATGATATGGAACGCGGCCTGCGGGCTGTTTGACCCGCTGATAAAGGAGACGCTGTGTATGATCGTTCCCATTATGGTATAAGCGTGTCCGTTCAGCTCCACACGTTCTCCCGCCGCCGGAGCGCCGACCGCCTTGTTGTCATAGGTGCCCGCAGCCAGAACGTAATCCCCGGAAGCAAACGCGTCGGCATCAAAACTGCCGCTGGTAAAAGGATCATCTTCCAGCAAATGCTGCAGAAAAGCCCCATCCGCCCCGACAATGAGGCCGATGTAACCGCCGGTCTGCTCCAGACGATCCAGCCCGGCACACCAGTCCGGATAGACCGCATTTGCTTCCAGCAGCGTCATTGTTTCATTGTAGGAGTCGCTGTAATGATCCGCGATACGCCGGCGCAGCTCCTCGGAAGCGGTCATCTGTATTTCGCGGGTCTTTAAGGAACTGACCGCTGTGACCTCCGGGCGCGCCTGCAGTTCCTTCACCGTCTCCGCCGTAATGCTGCGGTTATTTTCATTATACCGCTGCGCGGAGAGATATGCCGAACCGTCCATGAGACAATAGTCCCACGGGGACATCTCGGATAAGTACAGATCCTCCCGGAAGCTCGTGTACTGGATCCAGGTCGAACAGAGCAGCAGCGTTGCCAGCAATAAGGAGAGTGCCGACAGCGCAGTGCGGAGCCGGTTCCGGATCAATGTCGTGCGCACTGCCAGATCCACAAGGGTCGTGCGCCCATCTGAACGGCGTCTGCGGCGGGGGAGACAGCCGATGGCAGACGCAGATACCTGTATCGGCGTCATGCGGGACAGACGGATCGAGAGGATCAGGTAAGCGGCCAGTGTGGTGAGCAGGGTACAGAGCGTCGCCGCCGCAAAAGGCGGCAATGTGAGAAAGTGCAGCGCCGCGTTTTCGTCGCTTCTTTCAAAGATCCTGCTGCTGACCAGAAGATCCAGCCCAAACCCCACGATCCATCCGGGGAGAAATCCCAGAAAAGAGATGACGCAGCCCTGCTCCAACAGCAGGTGACGGATCTGCCGCGGAGTCATTCCCAGCGATTTTAAGCGCGCGTAATAGGATGCGTCCCGCTGCACTGCCACATGGATAATACAGTAGATCATCAGATAGCCGCACAGCGGTACGAATACTATTATAGGATAATGCTCAACTGCCTGCATCGCTGCCAGCTCCCGCATCACCTCGCTGTAGGCAGGGTTCGTTGTAAAGCGGATCTCGGAGATCCCCTGTTCTTCCAGGATGGAGGCAGCCTGTCCGTCTAATTCCCTCGGCTGGTGCAGGTTCACTCCCAGCGTTATATTTGGACTGGACTTATCCAGACAGCCCGGAACCAGCTTCCGGGCTGTGTCAGGGGAGATCCATGCATAGGATTCGGTAAAGACGGCAGGGCTGGTCCACCAGCCGCACAGTGTGAGATCCGAGGTATGTGTGCTCCCGTCCGGGGCAGTCCAGATCAATGTCACAGGCGTTTTCAATTCATGGGGAATGCCGAGGGAATCCATGGTAAGCCCGTCCAGGGCGATCTCGCCGGGATGCTCTGGCAGATTTCCCGCGTCAGGAACGGACAGTACCGTTTCCGCATAAGCCTGGTCGGCGACAGCCAGCTTTATCAGCCGCTGTCCGAGCATCGGATCCGCGAGCTGTCCTACCGTGGTGAGCCGGACAGAACTCCTGACCCTGGCATTTCCTGCGACCGCATCTGCCTGCTGTCCGGTCAGGCCGGTATAGAGGATCTGGCTGGTCGAACCAAACAGATACTGGTATTGGAGCAGATAATAGCTTTCGACAAAATTTCCCAACAGGAAGACAAAGGTGTAGAGTGCCGTGACCAGCGCGGCTGCAAGTGTCAGGATACAGTTCTGGATGCGGTGAGACCGGAAGTCGCGCCTGATCAGGGTGCGGCAGATCGTCAGGTTGTTATTTGCAAGCATGGCAGGTTCTCCTTATTCACAGATATGGCCGTCCTCGATACGGATCACCCGGTCAGCCATCTGTGCGATCTCCAGATTGTGCGTGATCATCACTAGTGTCTGGTGGTATGTTTCTACAGACAGCTTGAACAGCCCCAGCACATTCTGCCCGCTCTTTGAGTCCAGACTGCCGGTGGGCTCATCCGCCAGCAGAATGGAAGGCCGGCTGATCAGGGCTCTCGCGATGGCTGTCCGCTGCTGTCCGCCGCCGGAAAGTTCATGCGGATAAGCGTCAAGTCTCTCCTGCAGATGAAGAAGTTCTGTGATCTCAGAAAAAAAGACCGGATCATGCGTTCTCCCGGCAAGACTCAGCGGAAACAGAATATTCTCTCTGACCGTGAGCGTGGGGACCAGATTAAAGCTCTGGTAGACAAAACCCACCTTGCTGCGGCGGAAGACTGCCAGCTCTTTTTCCTTCAGCGTGGATAAGCGGACGCCGTCCACGACGATCTCGCCCTCATCGGGCGTATCCAGCCCGCCGATCATATTGAGCAGCGTGGTCTTTCCCGAGCCGGATGCACCGATGATCGCGGTAAATTTTCCTTTCTCAAGGGCAAGGCTGATGCCGCACAGGGCGTGTACGGCGCTCTCCCCTTTGCCAAAAGTTTTGTGGAGATTCTGTACTGTCACGATATCCATGGCTGATTCCTCGCTTGTGATCTGTTTTTCATGAATTGTCAGTATGAACTTAGCAGATATACCGAAAATGTCGTTCCTTCACCTGCCTGGGACTTCACGCTGATATAACCCTTCTGCCGTGTGATGATGCCGTTTGCCAGATACAGGCCGAGACCGATGCCCTCCTCTGCGGCGACCTTTTCCTCCCGGTAAAAGCGCTGGAACACATCATTGTAGTGCTCTTTTGAGATACCGATGCCGGTATCTGATATGTCGATGCGCGTATAGAACTGCCACGGGCGCACAGTGATCGAGACCTTTCCTCCCGCCTGTGTGTACTTCACGGCGTTGTCCAGAAGGTTTCCGATCGCTTCCGCTGTCCACTTGGGATCATGCCGGACTGTGATTTCTGACCCGCACGCGACGGATATTTCGATCTCTTTCTGCTCCGCTTTGCCCCACACCGTATTCATTGCCTGCGCAATGGTGTCGATCAGCCGGGATTCCACCGGATTGAGAGCAAAAGTTCCGGTCTCTAACCGGGACATTTTGATGAGGGACTGCATCAGAAAGTCCAGTTTGTTGATCTGAGCCTCCATCGAGTCGGAGAACTGTATCCTCTTTTCTTCAGGGATGTCCTGCCGTTTGAGGATACCGGCATAGAGCTTCACATTGGCGACCGGCGTCTTTACCTGATGGGAAATATCGCTGATCAGGCTCTGCAGGGTCTGTCTGTCCCGCTGGCTTTGCAGACGTTCTTCGCGCATGATGTCGTGATACTGCACCAACCGGTCCTGGACCTTTGAGGTCAGGGAATCGTCATAAGGGCGCAGGATCTCTGGCTGACGGCCTGCAATGGCGGCGTCCACGGTCTCGCAGATATCGTCCGCAAACCGCACGATCTGATGCCTCTGCAATGCCGCCCACGATCCGGCCAATAGAAGGATGCCGGCGCACACAGCCAGTATGCCATACCGGACGGACGCCGCCGGCACGTATTCCCACAATATCCAGATCAGCGCGGCTGTAAGGCCGGAGATCGTCAGTCCCAGAAAGACAGAGGATTTCATCGCGGTACCCCTTTCCAGATGTAGCCCATGCCGCGGACCGTCTGGATGTAGGCGTGGGCGTCGTCTTCGATCTTGGAGCGCAGGCGGTTCATGGTCACGGTCAGTGTATGGTCGTCGATAAAATTGCCGCCGCTGTCCCACAGCTTCTCCAGGAGGATCTGCCGGGTAAGGATCCTGCCGGCATTTTCCGTCAGCGTGCGGAGGAGCTTGTATTCGTTTGGCGTGATCGGCAGTTTTTCAGTGCCCCGCTGTGCGGTCAGGGCAGAGAAATCCAGCACCAGGAATCCGTCGCTCCACCGCTGGGAGGACGGATCAGCGGCAGCTTTGCTTGTCCTTCGCAGGACAACCTCCAGACGGCGCAGCAGGATCTGCATATTGAAGGGTTTCGTCACATAGTCCTCCGCACCCAGATCAAATCCGTCCAGCACATCCTGATCCAGATCGTTGGCAGTCAGAAAGATCACCGCCAGCTCCGGTCTTTTCTGCCTGATCGAGCGGCACAAGTCAAAACCGTTGCCGTCCGGCAGATTCACATCCAGCAGGACCAGATCAAAACGGTCTTCTGCGATAAGCTGCCGCGCTTTCCTGCAATTGTAGGCGGCGACTGTGATATAGCCGTTATTGTCCAGTTCAAAGCACAGTCCGGCACTCAGAGCCAGGTCATCCTCTACCACTAAAATCCTCATATTTTCATACCTTCCTGATTTTAATAACTTCAATTATTATATTTCATCTGTTCGGAAAACACAAGATATGAAATACGCGCGGAGAATGAAGCTTCTGAGGACGGCGTGCGCACCATCTGCCGGTTTGGCGTCGCGCACTGCTAAAAAAGATGCAGGGCTGTGTCGGAATCTTTGGAGATGACCGCACCTTCGATCTCATAAATATCGTCCATTGGAATGGCTGTACCGTCTGACAGGATGATCTTGTGCCCGGCATCATCGAGTTTCCTGATGATGCCGGTCGTGTGCAGGTAAGAACCGCCCTCTTTTCTCGCATCGGGTACAAAATAGGTGATGGCGGCCTCCGGTTCCATGGGGAGATATTCCCGGATGATCTGCAGCCTGTGATCCAGCTCGGCCTTCTTCATCTCGTCGAGTTCCGGCCTTGCCTCTGTCAGCCGGGCGGTTTCGCTGATCGCAGCGGCGTGTCCGGTAAGGGCGGCAAAAGGCGAAAACTGTGCCGCCCGATCCAGGGCAGACATGCGGGGATGCACAGCGGATACGTGGTGCGGCAGGTTGATGATGTCGTCGTAGTTTCCCATTATGCCTTGTGTCCTCCGATCTGATGATTTCTTTCCATGGCGGTCGCTCCTTTTTCCAGATTCATGCCTTTTAAAATGGCATTTTTCCCGTATTTTTTCTTTACGGACAGGATCGCTTCCTGGATCGCGCGCTCTTTTCTCAGGCTGGCATCCTCCTTTTGTTTTTGCTCTGCCAGTGCTTCATAGTCCGTGAACAGATCCATCTGAACATAGGAATCCTGTGTTGTTTCGCGTGCAGCGGATTCATCTGTCAGATGATTGGCAGACACATTGATCCTGCGGATCAGCAGATCTTTGTCTGTGATCCGTTCGTAAAGCGCCGTCACTGCTTCCATGATCAGCTTCGTGGAGGAAGTCTGTCTGCCCAGATTGGCTGTGCCGTGGGCATGTTTGGGAACCTTTCTGCCGTAATGGTCGACTGTGACCGCGCCCTTATAGATCCTGCTGGTCTCAGGATCTGTCAGATTCTCAGTGTCATATCCGACAGTGAGCACGATCTGGTCTGTGACCAGCCTCCTGTCGACCAGATCCAGCACGAGCATGTCGGTCATTTCCTTGACGACGAGTTCCGCCTTGTCGTAGTCATAGGGACAGTGGAGCACCTGGCCGGAACTGATGCAGTTCGTCTCCGGCTTATACTGCCTGATGAGGTCGATGGTTACAGGTTCCCATCCCCAGGCATGGTCGATCAGAAGCTCCGCATTGATCCCGAACAATCTGTAAAGCAGGTCCTCATTGTAAAAATCCTGGCTGCTCCCGACAGAGCATCTTGCCACGTCCCCCATGGTGAACATGCCGTTCTCAGCCAGTTTTCTGGCGTATCCCCTGCCGACGCGCCAGAAATCAGTGATCGGCCTGTGATCCCACAGAAGTCTGCGGTAGCGCATCTCGTCGAGCTCGGCGATCCGGACTCCGTTTGCATCCGGCTCGACATGCTTTGCCACGATATCCATCGCGACCTTGCACAGATAGAGATTCGTGCCGATCCCGGCGGTGGCGGTGATGCCGGTCCTGTCCAGGACATCCTGTATGATCTTCCCTGCAAGCTCCCTTGCGGAGAGAGAATAGGTTTTCAGATATGCGGTGACGTCCATAAAGACTTCATCGATCGAGTACACGTGGATATCTTCCGGCGCGATATACTGCAGGTAGATCTCATAGATCCTGGTGCTGTATTCCATATAGTGTGCCATGCGGGGCGGTGCGATGAGGTAGGACACAGAGAATTCCGGATGTTCGAGCAGTTCGTCCGCGAGATAGGATTCCCCCGTGAATCTGTGCCCCGGCGCGCCGGCTTTCCGCTGACGGTTGACTTCCGCGACTCTCTGGACAACCTCAAACAGCCTTGCCCGTCCAGAGATGCCCAGAGATTTCAGGGATGGGGACACGGCAAGGCAGATCGTCTTTTCTGTGCGGGAGGCATCTGCCACGACCAGATTTGTATTCATGGGGTCGAGCTGTCTTTCCACACACTCGACAGAGGCATAGAAGGATTTCAGGTCGATCGCGACGTAGGCATGATCTTTTTCCATAATGCGCGCACCTCTTTCTGTTCACGTACATCGGATATATATCCTATGATTTCCTGTTTCTTCTATATTTATCATATCACAAACCGAAAATATTTTCCATACTGTTGTTCTTTTTGGCGGCTGATCTTCGGATTGCAGTATTTGCTGTACGGTATTATAATGGATATCAAAGGAAGTCCGTGCGCTGCAGAAAGGACGGGGTGATCGGGAATATGTCAGATTTTAAAATAATACAGGAAAAAGATCAGAAAGCGGATAAAAGACGGATGAATCCTGGAAAGCCCATCCTTCTTGAGAAAAAGGGATATGATATGTCAATGCGGTATCATCCTGTCCAGGGATTTCAGGGAAGGGCAGAACCACTGGGAAGTATTTATGATGTGATCCAGATGAGGCATGTACAGTTTGGGGAATGCAGCGAGGTGACAAAAGCAGATATAAACGGGGAGCAGAAGCAAGATGACCCCGTCATTTTCTATGAGACTTTTGGCGGATCCGACCAGGAGGATAAACTCTTAAATGTATATCGTCAATCCTGTACTTTTGCCGGGAATACGATATGTATTATAGGTTTGAATATAAAAGTGAACGACAGAAGTGTCCTTAACAGCTCGGGACTGCCTGATATTGCATCTCTGAAAGGAAAACTGGAAAGCGCTCTTCAAGATTTCCATAAAGCTTATATCATTCCCTTTGTGTGGACGGATACAAATGACAGGGGTGGATATACGTTTCCCTATTTCGAAGTCCGTTCTAAACTTATGGAAGAGGCAGAGACTTTATCAGAAGGTTATCAATATTGCCTGTATCGATGGATCGACAGAGATGCTGAGAATGACACTACGGATCAGGTTATCCACAGGCGGGAAAGCCCGATCGATATCAGACGTATGGCGGGAATGAAAACCAGCTCGGGAAAAGACGTTCCTATTTATATAACAGGGGCTTACAACTGGGAGACGACGGAGGTTCCCGGTGCTGCGGAGCTGTTTCTGGAGATGGACCATACTGCTTTTCGCAGGAAACTGAACCAGGCGCGCATAGCACTGAGACGCGGTCAAGTGCAAAATAAAACGTTTCTGCAGCTATTAACAGAATTGAGGATCATTGATGGCGGCGTACTGCCTGCAGACTGGAGAGTTAGCGACATAGAGCAGCAGTTGAACAAGATTGACTGGGACAAAACCCAGTTTCAAGACCAATATAGAGAATCTGTAATGCAGAAACTGATCAGGGAATTGAATGATAAAGAGCGGCGTCTGCGGAAGGAATTTTTCGAATTGAGACGGCGTGTTAAGTATCCTGATGGAAATAGACCAAGATTTTATCTTCCGGAATCCCTGATGCTGATGAATCCGGAAGCCCATAGGAAAATGCTTGCAAATCTGCAGGTCAGCGCTTTGCGGGCAGATGCGGCAAACAGCGGACAGGCAAGGGAGAGTCTGGCTGCTTTTGACCCTGACGACTGGAAAAAAGTGGTATTCCGAAGTGATTTTTCGGTAACTAAGCCCAATAAGGTGATCGGCGGGCATGAATACCTGCACAAGCTCAGGGAACTGATCCAGGAAGGATTTACAAAAGAATTTCTGTGCACTCAGCTGACTTCATTGCGGCAGTCTGCATTCGATAACCGGGACTGGGCGTTTGTATCAGGCCAGAGTGGTACCTGGAATATTAACGGTGTTTATTCTCCCGCGCCAGCCGAGGGAGATCTTGAGCCATCGCAGGCTCAGGCGGGATTGAACGCCGTAAGGAGCGCGCTGGCAGGAGAAATGTATGATAATGTGAGAGAGGATATCTTAAAAGCATGCAGTGCTTCTGGCAGAAGGTGAGGGGATTTTCAAAATATTTCCAATGTCATTACAACAAGAAAAATATTATACTGCAGAAGTCTATTATAATCTGTCCGATGATATCCGTGCGGAATTGATCTATGGTCAAATTGTCTGTATGGATCCCATGATGGCAAAGAATAGAGAGCTGATATCCTGAATTGGATATCAGCTCTCTATATGTTTGCTGGCAAATTCGATAATGAACTACAGACCTTTCGTAGATGTGCATAATCTGCGAAAAAATTCTAATTTTTATTGTGTTTACAATATTTATATCGGTATTAGTCTATCATGTTTTTACCCCATTTACAACTCTTTTTTCAAAATCATATAGGAAATTACATAGGGAATCACTGGAAAAATGTTCTGAAAACGCTGGTTTTACAACATATTTAAACTTAAAAGGACGCTTCCTGTTTTTTATGTTTGGATTTATGGTCGGATTTATGGTCAAACTGACAATAAAAAATGAGTCAATATACTCAAAACTACAGTATTTCATAATTTATGTGGTCAAATTTATGGTCAGTACTGCTCGTAACACTTGATTTATATAGGTTTGAAATGCTTTTCGCAGATTATGCACATCTGCGAAAAGCCAGGGTGTTTGTCATTATTTATATTTTAGAACCAGCATTTAGATCAATAAACGTTTAAAAGGGAAAAAATATGGGGGCAGCATCCACAGACAGCACTGTGACAAAGACTGTTTGGCAGTACAGTAAACCTTTACCGGAGGAGACGATGGTCTTTTTAAGGGGAATTGCCACTGATTGCTGCAGGGTTAGAAATTATGTTTACGGGAAATATGCAGGGATCAAAAATCTGAACAACCTGACACCGGCTTATAATATTTTGAACGAGATGCGCCACTGTGGGCTGCGCGAACAGCTAAACCTTCCGGCCGTCTACTATGAGCTGGCGATCGTGGATGCCATCAAAAATATTAAATGCAACTGGGGTACTGTAAAAAATAAAATCAGAGAGTGCATCACAGCAAATGAAAATTTAAGTGAAGCAGATAAGATGTATCTTCGGACAGTATTGAAGATGAACGGTGTGTATACTGCAGTTTTAAACCGTGAGGGGTATGAGATGCCCAGAAACGCAGCGGGACTGGATATCGATACAAAGCGCCTGAATAACCTTTTGTGCAGACTCACCAGAAGGTATCTGAAACAGCCCCAAACAGAGGGTGCTGAATCTTTCCGGGTGTCACCGAATGGTTATTCATACAGAGATAATGCGATACGCATTGTGTGCAGGGTTCCGCGACAGAGAATTTCCATACCTTTGAGAGATAGTCGTACATTTGACAGGCAGATTCAGGTGCAGATCAGGGAGAACGATGTCGCGCTTGCGGTACCTGTGGAAGCCAAAGTCAAAACACACCCTGATTATACAAACACAGTTTACATTTATATAGGAAGACAGGATATGTTCACGTTGTCAAATGAGCATATATATGGGGCGTCACTGGAAACCTTGACTGATCCGGAGACAGAACGGCTCGCAAGGAAGAACAGGGAACGCTATAAAATATATACAGCGTATGCACAGAGGGCTGTGGATGGGAATGCCAAAAAGGTGCAGAATATTGAGATAAACAACTTTGGAAAACTCAAATATAACAGGCAGAAAGAAAAGGAAAGGGAAAAGACTAAAACCTATATCAATTCTGAGATCAATAGAATGATTGAAGCTGAAAAGCCTTCCAGGATTGTGATAACTAAAGCAGTTACCAGAAATAAGACAAAGATTTACGCCAGATCCGCAAATAGAAAAATGACGCGTAGTTTCAATGGGTATATCAGGGAGAGACTTTCTTATAAATGCAAAGTTCACTCCATAGAGCTTGTAGAGATCAGTTCTAAACATACAGGGAAGAAGTGCGCTGTGTGTGGTAAAGAGGGACAAAGGATGGGAAAAGCATTTCGTTGTGAGAACTGCGGCCTGAATACCACGATTGCCCTCAATTCGGCAAAAAATATACAACAGAAATATTTGAGTGAATAATCAGCAAAATCAAAGAGCGGTTAATCTGCATGAATCTGAGAATGAATGATCGAGAGATTATTTTACCATAAAATGGATCGCAGGGGAGTGCATTAACATAGAAGCCGGTTTTGGAAAAGATCCATCTTTAAAGGATGTATTCTGACCTGCCGGACTGGAGCTGTGAAAAAATGACATATGCGTTGCAATAAAGTAGTGCTATTTTTTCACAGCTTCAAAAGCAAAAAGTCGGCATTAGCTAAACGGAAATGTCTGTTTCGGACATTTTTGTTTTCGGGTATGCCAGGACCGCAGCTTATGCGGAGCGAAGTGAAATTTTATGCTGGCGCATAAAATTCACAGATAGAGATATCCTGATAATGCATATGATAATAAAACGAAAAGAATGGCAGACCGTTCTTAAGGGAATGTAACGAGCAAAAAAGTTATTGAGGAAAATTATGAGAAAGGCACAGAAGCGGCAGGCGGAAGAGCTGGTCAGACAAACAGAAGAGGCACATGATCAGATTAAAAAGTTCATAGAGCAGGACAGCATTCCCGCAGCGATGGAACTTCTGGAGGAATGTCAGAACGGTGGGATTACATTAGGCACTTTAATTGAGAGCACAGAGGGAGAAGTACATCCGACCGTATTACTTTTAGAAGAGTATTGCGAGTTAGCCTATCAGATTCACGAAGACCTGACACGGAACAGTGATATCAATGCGAAAAAGATTCATAAACTTTTAAAGCAGAAACTGATCAGAATATCCAATAGTTTGAAAAATGATGTTAAGGTCAGAAAGGAAGTAGTTTTTCTGCCATATAAGGCAAGCATGTGGGACAGCCTGGAAAGTGTGTGGAAGGCCGCTGACAAGGATGAGAACTGTAATACTTATGTTATTCCGATACCATATTATGATAAGGATCCCGATGGAAGTTTTCGTGAGATGCATTATGAAGCAGACCTGTATCCGAAATATGTGCCGGTCACGAGATATGATCAATATGATCTTGAGAAACACAGACCAGATATGATCTATATTCATAATGCGTACGACCAATGGAATTTGGTCACAAGTGTTCATCCTGATTTCTTTTCGGGGAATTTGAAAAAATATACGGAAGAGTTAATCTATATTCCTTATTTTGTTCTGGATGAAGTGGATCCTGCCAATGAGCAGGCGGTAGAAAATATGAAACATTTCTGCTTTATGCCGGGAATTATTAATGCGGATAAAGTGATCGTTCAGTCTGAGGATATGAAAAAGATTTATATTCGTGAGTATCTAAAAGCTGCAAAAGAGCATGGACTGCAGGGAAAACATTTGGATAAGGAATATCTGGAACAGAAGTTTTTGGGATTGGGTTCTCCTAAATATGACAGAGTCCTTTCCACTAAGAAAGAAGATTTGGATGTCCCTCATGATTGGCTGAAGGTGATCGAGAAGACCAACGGAAACTGGAAAAAAATCATTTTATACAATACGGGGGTTGCGGCATTGCTTACATATAATGAACAATGGGTGGACAAGATTGAGAACGTGTTGAAAACTTTTGAAGAGAATCGTGAGAAGATTGCTTTGTGGTGGCGCCCGCATCCGCTGACTGAAAGCACGATAAAGTCTATGCGGCCGGAAGTATTGCAGAAATATATGTTGTTGAAAGAACAGTATATAGAAGAAGGATGGGGAATTTATGATGAGACGGCTGATGTAGACAGGGCAGTGGTGATCAGCGATGCGTATTATGGAGATGGTAGTTCGGTGGCTCAGCTGTACAAAAAGACTGGGAAGCCGGTCATGATACAGAATATGGAGATAAACATATGATGAACAGCGCATACATAAGGGAGTTTATGAGCGTGCTTAAACATACAAAAATCTATGTTGGAACAAATATAGAGCTTGACTATGAAGCAGGAATAGATAAATTGATGGAATGTTTTACAAAACATAAAGAATTAAGATCACAGATATTTTTTATAGGAAATGGTGGCAGTTCTGCGATTGCAAGCCATATGACAGCAGATTTCATGAAAAACGGCGGCATGAACACATACAGCCTTTATGACAATGCTGTCATAACCTGTATGGGCAATGATTACGGATACGATTCAATATTTTCAAGACCGTTAGAGTTTCTGGTAAAAGAAGGAGACCTGCTTGTAGCAATCAGCAGCTCTGGAAATTCAACGAATATCTGCAAGGCTATAGAGACTGCAAAAGGCAAAGGCGCAGAAATTATTACTTTTACGGCCTTTAGACCGGATAATAAGGCAAAGCAGATGGGAGATATCAACGTATATGTGTGCGTGGAGAAATACGGCATGGCGGAATCGACCCACAATCTGATCCTGCAGCAGGTAGTGGACATGATCATGGAGAGGGATGGTGTAATACTGTGAGTAAATCAATGGTTTCGGTAGTTACGGGCGGATGCGGATTTATCGGTTCGCATATGGTGGACAGACTGCTCAAAGAGGGACATGAGGTAAGGGTCATCGACAATTGGACGACAGGAAGACCGGAGAACCTTGGGCACCAGAAGGATAATAAAAATCTGACAGTGTACCATATGGATATTCGGAACAAGACAGAGATACAGCCGGTATTTAATGGCGCGGATTATGTGTTCCACTTTGCTGCACTTGCGGATATTGTGCCGTCCATACGGAAGCCAGAGGAATACTATACATCAAATGTACTTGGTACGTTTAATGTGGTTGAATGCGTGAAAGATGGAAATATAAAGAAACTCGTGTATGCGGCTTCGTCGTCCTGCTATGGGATACCGTATACATACCCGACGCGAGAGGACGCCGAAATCAGGCCTCAGTATCCGTATGCATTGACGAAACGGCTTGGCGAGGAAACAGTGCTCCACTGGGGGCAGGTCTACGGACTTCCGGTTGTAACACTGAGATTGTTTAATGTTTATGGAACGCGTTCAAGGACATCAGGGACTTACGGCGCGGTTTTTGGCGTATTTCTTGCACAGAAGCTTGCGGGGAAACCGTTTACGGTCGTGGGAGACGGGAATCAGACGAGAGATTTTACCTATGTGACGGATATAGCGGATGCATTTTATACGGCGGCAGTATCCAATGTTGTGCAGGATACATTTAATGTGGGAAGCGGGGGTACGTATTCTGTAAACAGGCTGTGCGAGCTTCTTGACGGGGAGATAACCCATATCCCGAAGCGCCCGGGTGAGCCGGACTGTACGTTTGCAGATACAAAAAAGATAGAAAACAGGCTTGGCTGGAAAGCGAAAGTCAGCTTTGAGGAGGGTGTACAGAAGGTTCTTGACAACATAGAGTACTGGCGGAAAGCGCCGGTGTGGACACCTGACAGTATAGGGGAAGCGACGCAGGACTGGTTTAAGTATTTGGGAAAATAAAAAAGGACAGAATGTGAATGGGTAAAATTGTAACCAAAGAAGAATATTCCAACCATATAAAAAACAGGTTGAAAAGTGAAAACAAAAAGGTAGCCCTGTGTCACGGCGTATTTGATCTGATACATCCGGGGCACATCATACATTTCGAGCAGGCCAGAAAGATGGGGGACATACTGGTTGTATCGGTCACTTCCGAAAAATACGTAAGGAAAGGCCCCGGAAGACCGTACTTTAACGACGAGATGCGTATGAAATTCTTAGAAGCCATAGAATATATAGATTATGTGATGCTCTCGGAGGGGTACACGGTCGATGACATTGTGAAGGCCGTGGAACCGGACATATATGTAAAGGGGGAGGAATACCAGAATCCCAAAGATGATATAACTGGAAAAATATCCGAGGAGCAAAAGCTTATAGAGGCGCATGGCGGCAGAGTACAGTTTACTATGGGGCAGGTGTTCAGTTCGACTAAACTGATCAACACAGCGCTGTCAGGGCTGCCGGATGATGTAAGGGAGTACATGGAGGACTTTAAGACAAGGTACTCTATGGAAAATATAAAGCAATATGCAGATAAGATAAGCACCATGAAGATCCTTGTTGTCGGTGATATCATTGTTGATGAATATGCATACTGCGAAGTGCGCGGGATGATGAGCAAGGATATGGGATATTCCGCAAAGCTTGACCACACGGAAAAATATCTTGGAGGTGCGGTGGCAGTGGCAAGGCACCTCAGCAGCTTTACTGAAAATGTAACATTGGTTTCGGTTATGGGAAACGAGGAGGATATACGTCTTCGGATGTTTGATGAGCTGTCGGATCAGGTGAACCTCAGACTTGTTTACAGCAGTGAAGTTCCGACAATTGTAAAGAGGAGATATATTACAAAGAATGAGAAAAGAGATGAATACCGAAAGATATTTGCAGTGAACAACATACCTGTAAAGCCAGGGTATGAGGAAGAGACAAGGAGAAAGTTTTTAGGAAAGCTTGAAGAGAATATACAGGGCTGTGACGCGGTATTTTTATGTGATTTTGGTCACGGACTTATAGACGGGGAGGCAATGGAACTGGTGCAGGGGAAAGCGCCATATCTGGTGCTGAACTGCCAGACTAATTCAGCCAATAAGGGCATGAATATCATTACAAAGTACAAAAGAGCGGATGTATTTTCTCTTGACCAGCAGGAGTTAAACCTTGCCTATCCGCTGTATTCGGCGGGCGAGGAGGAAAAACTTATGATGCTTGAAAAACATCTTGGCGGAAGCGGCTGGCTTACAAGGGGGGCAATGGGTGCATTTGGTATCGAGAAAGAGAGCATAGAAGAGTGTCCTGCTTTTACGCTGTCGGTAAAGGATACGGTTGGTGCCGGAGATGCTTTTTTTGCTCTTGCGGGAGTATTTACGGCTGCGGGAGCGCCGCATGAGATAGGGACATTTATGGGAAATGTCGGAGGAGCGCTCGGGGCAAATATAGTCGGAAATAAGGAAGCTGTGGAGAAGGTGAATGCATTGAAGTTTGCCAGTACATTGCTAAATATATAGAAAAAGGACATTATTAAAATGATTGATATGAAGATAGAGTGTTTATTAGATAAATTAGCTGCAGCATCCATGAAAGTCTGTCTATATGGAGCTGGAAAATTTGGAAGAATCGCAAGTAGAAAGTTATCAGCTTACAATGTGTCGTTAGAAGGCTTTATTGATGATGATATAAGTGTTCAAGGCATATTTGTGGAAGGCCTTTGTGTGATAAGTTTGGAAGAAGCAGTAGAAAAATATAAAGAAAATCTGTATATTGTTATATCAAATTATTATTATGAAGGTGTTCTAAAGCGATTAGAAAATCAAAATTTTGATCTGGACAAAGTTTTTTTTGTTCCGGAGCTTTTAATAGAGGAATTAGATATAGAAAGGTTTCATACAAATAGAGATTTGATAAAACAGACATATTTTAATCTGATGGATTATAAGTCAAAAATGATATATAAAACGATGATTTTAGGAAGAAAGAATAAAGATTTGACAATATTGTCACTTCTAAAAGATGATATTCAGTATTTTCCTATGGACATATTCTCTTATGAAAATGAGGTACTTGTCGATGCGGGTGCCTATACAGGCGACACAATACTAAGTTTTCAAAAAGTGTGTGAAAAAAATAATATAAAATTACAAAAAGTATATGCATTTGAGCCCAATCATATCAATTGTAGAATTTTAAAAAGTGAATCAGAGATTAAGTGCGATATGAGCGTTTTTGAAGGAGGGTTATATGATGAAAATAAGGCACGAAGCTTAAAAATACGAGGAGGGAGTACACATACTGTTGAATACGGAAGTGGTGATATATTAATAAATGTAAATGCTTTAGATCATATTACATTGGAATATCCGCCTACCCTTATAAAAATGGATATTGAGGGAGATGAATTGGCAGCGTTAAGGGGAGCGAAGAACACAATTATAAAATATAAACCTAAATTAGCAATATGTATTTATCACAAACAGGAGGATATCTGGGAAATACCAGCTTATATAAAAAAGCTGGTTCCAGAGTATAAATTATATGTGAGAAATTATACCAACTGGCTGGATGAGATAGTTTTATATGCGATTATATAATTGTATAAGAAAAGTGATAAGAGTGAGAAGAATGGTGTAGCAGCTGCAAATCATTATGTTATGCGGGTGATTCAGTTTTTTAGTATGATAAAATGATTAGCAAAGGAGATTTTGGTAAGGTTATGATTAAAGAAAATACAGTACCATATAGCAGTTTGAAAATTTTTGCCCATTCAAAAGAAATAGATAAAGTAAAAAATGGAGAAAGAACAGCACCAATTTATGTAAGAATAAAACCAACCAACAAATGCAATCAAAATTGCTATTACTGCCACTATAAAAATCCTTATCTGATGTTAGGACAATATAAGGCAACAGATGAGATCAGTTGGGAAAAGATGCAGGAAATAGTAAGGGATTTTAAGGATATTGGGGTGAAAGCCGTGACTTTCAGCGGTGGCGGTGAACCTCTTTTATACCCATACATAGAGCAGGCGATGGATCGCATTTTAGAGGCAGGAATAGATCTGTCAATTATTACAAACGGAACTATGATGAATGGCAAAAAAGCACAAATCCTATCAAAGGCTAAATGGGTCAGGATTTCATTGGAATCAGGATGTTCAGAGACATATTCATCTATTAGGGGAGTTCAGATGGAGGCATTTAGTGATCTCTGCAAAAATATTGAACATTTTGCCCGCATAAAAGAGGCAGACTGTGAACTTGGGATTAATTTTGTAGTCGGTCCCAGAAATTATAAAGAAGTGTATCAAACTGGCATATTGATGAAAAATATCGGTGTCAACCATATAAAGTATACAGCATTGATAAGTAATGATACTTTGGAAATGCATTTACCTTTTAAGGACACGGTAATCGACCAGATACATAAGATGAAAAAGGAGGAAACAGAAAATTTCCATGTTGTAAATTTATATGAAAGTGATTTTGATACAAATGTAGTATTTGGAAGGAATTATGATTTTTGCGCTATTAAAGATTATGTAACTGTTATTGCTGCAAATTCGAAAATTTATTACTGTCATGATAAGGCATATTTGAGCGACGGGGAAGTAGGTGATATTTCCCAAAAGTCTTTTAAAGAGGTATGGTTCTCTGATGCAGTTACAAAAAAGTTTGAGGCGTTTAATCCGCAAAAATCCTGCAGGCATTCCTGCGTATATGATGACAGAAATGAAGTGCTAAATAAGTATTATGAATTGAACGAGCAGCATATTAACTTTATTTGACGGAAGGGAAAAGGAATGGCGGCGCATGTGACTGCCGTATCTGCATTCGGTCAACAGGAACATGATATGGATGCAAATTGTCTGGGGGAAAAACATGAAGGCAAATGTAACATTCTGGTTAGAAGATACGGCTAAGAGGTTTCCGGAAAAAAAGGCGTTTATAGATGAAAAAAAGGAAGTGTCCTTTGCTGGACTCAGAGAGCAGGCCAGGGCAATGGGCAGCGGAATTGCAGAGAGAGGATTATTTAAAAAACCAGTAGCCATATTTCTGCCAAAGGGTGTTGATGCGCTGATCGCTTTTCTGGGCGTGGCATACAGCGGCAATTTTTATTCTCCGATAGATGTTCGTATGCCGGTCAATCGGATTAACAGAGTGCTTATGACTTTGCAGCCTTCTTTGGTGATTACTTCCAAGGAATTATCTGCTGCCTTTGCACAATGTGATTACATCGGAGAAATCCTTCTGCTTGAGGAGGAAGATTTCAATATAAGGGATGATCTGATTGCCAGGGTGCAGTCTAAATGTATCGATACAGATCTGCTTTACGTTTTGTTTACATCAGGCTCCACAGGAATGCCAAAAGGCGTGTGTATCTCACATCGTTCTGTTATTGACTATATAGATTGGGTAACGGATACTTTTTCAATTTGTGAGACAGACAGTTTTGGAAATCAGGCACCGTTTTATTTTGACAACTCCATTCTGGATATATATAGTGCGCTAAAGACCGGGGCCACTGCTTACATTATTCCGAAAGACTTATTTTCACAACCGGTGCTTTTGTTGGAGTATTTAAAGGAAAGGAAGATCAACACTATTTTTTGGGTTCCGTCAGCTCTTATCATTGTAGCCAGGATAAGGGCGCTTCGAAGTGTGGATTTGTCGGACGTTCTGAAGAGAGTGTTGTTTTGCGGGGAAGTTATGCCAAATAAGCAGTTGAATGCATGGCGTAAATATTTGCCGGATGTGCTATATGCCAATCTGTATGGACCCACCGAGATTACAGATGCCTGTACGTATTATATTGTAGACCGTGAGTTCTCAGACGAAGAGCCGCTGCCGATCGGTATTCCCGCAGCCAATACAGATATTCTTGTTTTGAATGAAAAAAATGAACTTGCAGGCGAGGGAGAAATAGGAGAGCTTTGTGTGCGGGGGACATGCCTTTCATTAGGTTATTATAATAATCCTGAGAAAACGAAAGAAGTATTTGTTCAGAACCCATTAAATCCGTACGTTCCGGAGATGATATACCGCACAGGTGATTTGGTAAAATACAATGAATATGGGGAACTTGTTTATCTTTCTCGCAAAGATTTCCAAATAAAACATATGGGGCATCGGATTGAACTAGGTGAAATAGAGACAGCGGTTTCATCATTGGATGAAATTACCGGTTGTTGCTGCTTATATGATGAAGAACGGAAAAAAATAGTGCTGTTTATTGACGCAGAAGTGAGTAAGGCAGACATTAATTGTCAAATTAGCGGATTGGTGCCAGAATATATGCTTCCGGGTAAGGTTGTTACATTGGAGAAATTGCCGATCAATGCAAATGGTAAGATTGATCGCGTAAGATTGAGAGAATGTTTATAGCGCTTCGTACATGCTGACTGGTAAGGAGTAAAAGATGGATTTAAAGAAAATTGCTATATTTGGTTGTGGAAATAATGCCTGTGAATTAGTGCGTACTTTAGAGCGGTATAAGATTTATCCAAGTATTTACGTAGATTCGGATACCTGTAAACAGGGAACATATTTTTTGGATCGATTTTTGATTGATTCACCGGAATGTTTAAAAAGCATAAGGGATTATTTTGTCGTCATTACTCCATCTGACAGTGCTTCAATTTCTGATTTGTTGATTTCATGGAACTATAGACTGGACAGAGATTTTACGTTGCAGAAAGATTTTATACCTATGGTTCTTTCTTTTTATTGTGATAAAATGCTTGCTTTTATTGAGGACAATGAATTAAATGCATCATTTGTCTTTGCCCCTAATCTGATGAGGATGACTAATTGCTCTCATGAAGAAATTGCTTTGAAATACTTGAAAGATGTTTCAGATATCAAAGACCGTATCCCATGGCTACACTCCATACCTCCGCATATAAAAAAATGCTATCAGGGTCTTTCCTATTATTCGGATGACTATGTACGAAGTATTTTTACAGGAGCTGATGTAATAGAAAGAAATGGGACATATGTACAAGCGGATCTGTCAAGTACATATGTCAATGTTTGCGGGGGAATGAGGGTTACAACTGACCAGCCAGATGTTTATGTGCACTCTGTTCATTTTATCGGGTCGTCTTACATTTATGGGTTTGGCGTCGAAGATAAGCATACCATACCATCTTGTGTACAAAGGAAAATAAACGATTCGAATTTGCCTTATTGCTGTTTGAATCATGGCATTCGCGGACTGGAGTTTTGCGATTATTTAAATAAAATGAAAACCATTCCTGTAAGCAAACATGATTTTGTCATTATATACTTGAAAGATGAACAGCAAATTAAGGATTGCCTTATGCGTCGGAAAGTTCCTTATATCGATACAAATGAATATCTATGGGATTATCGCATGGACAGTATTTTCTTTGACTGGGGAAGCCATCTGAACTATAAAGGTAATATTGCTGTAGCAAATATAATCTATGCTTTACTATTTCAAAATTTGAGAAATGAAACATTGCACTTCTCCCAAGAGGTCAGCCTGGATATTGTGGAAACAGAAGAAATGAATGACTGGCTGGGAAAAATATCAAAAGAAGTACAAGATATGAAGAGCGGAACGATCGGCGCGATTGTTGCGCACTGTAATCCTTTTACATATGGACATTATCACCTAATACAAATTGCATCACAGATTGTTGATCATTTATATGTTTTTGTAATATCTGAAGATAGATCAGAATTCCCTTTCTCTGATAGATATCATCTTGTAAAAGAAGGCGTTCGTGATCTGAAAAATGTAAAGGTTTTACCCAGTGGCAGATATATTATTTCCACTGTGACTTTTCCTGAGTATTTTTCAAAGGATACCAATCAGAGTATTACAATGGATCCGACAACGGATGTTGAAATTTTTGGAAATAAAATAGCCAGAGCTTTAAATATTCAGTATCGTTTTGTGGGGGAAGAGCCAAAGGATGCAGTAACCAGACAATATAACAAATGTCTAAGATCAGTTCTGCCAAAATATGGAGTTAAATTGATAGAAATTCCACGTATCGAAAAAAATGGAAATATTGTATCTGCATCGCTTGTCCGTAAGCTATACCATGAAGACGGCTGGGAAATGTTGAAGCAGTATGTTCCATACAATACGCTTCAGTATCTGAAAGATAGAAAAGATTTGTGTGAATAAAAAGAGAGAATAAAATGAAAAAAAATGTCTTACTACTTCATATAGGAATGCCAAAGACGGGTACAACAGCCCTGCAGCATTTTTTTCGCAAGAATGACGAATTGTTAAAAGAATATGGATGGGAATATCCCGATACAAAGAAAATACTGGATGAAAGATTTCCCACTCTTAATCCTATTATGTATTCTCCACCTGATTTTCTACAGACAAGATATGTGACAAATGGATCAGCCTTGTTTACAAATTGGGTTTTTGATACAAATTCTCCGCAATGGAATTATCTGTGGGAATACTTGGAAAAGGAATTGGAGAACAGGAATGTAATCCTGTCAAACGAAGATATCTATATACAAGATACCGGAAGGATTATAAGTGAAGTCAAAAAAAAATATAGTAATGTCAAAATCATCGTTTATCTGAGAAGGCAGGATCTGCTGGCAGATTCTTATTGGAATCAGTTGATCAAAGGGGATTACAGTAAGAATTTTGATGAATATATTGGGGAGTGTGCCAATACAGAATCTTATGGCTATTATTATCTGAAAAAATTAGATGTCATCTGTGATCTGGTCGGAAAAGATAATTTGATTGTCAGGCCATATGAAAAAGAACAGTTCAGGGGAACACGGAATGATATTTTTTCGGATTTTCTGGATGCAATTGGATTGGAGATGGACTGGAAGCGTGTCCAGGAGATACAGGGAAGAATCAATGAACGTCTGGAAGGCAATTTTTTTGAGATAAAAAAAATTTTAAATACATTGGCAGAATTTGATTCGGGTATTTTGTTTGAGGAATACAGGCATTATTTTACATATATTTCCAGAAAATTAGGGAATAAACATGACCAGACAGGAGGGTACTTTAGAACTGAAAAAGATAGAATATATTTCCTGGAGAAATTCCGGGAACAAAATGGAGTGATTGCAAGGAAATATTTGGGAAATCAGGACGGTATACTGTTCTATGACAATGATATGGACATTCCGTACATTGAGGAAATAAAGATACCAGAATTTGAACAGGATCTCATAAAAGTATTCGGCATGATTCTATGCAATGAGGCGAGACTGATCAAGAAACGCGTTTACTTTCTTGAAAGGGAAAACACGAAATTGAAGGAAGCCTGTAAAAGAAATACTGAAATAATGTTGATGCTCCAAAAAAAGGGGAGGAAGATTGCATTCTTTGGCGCAGGGTACCGATGCAGGAAACTTTTAGAAATGTATGGGTTTGAAATAAAGCTTATCATAGATAATGACAAAAAGAAAAGAAATGAAATGGTAAATGGAATCCCCGTGGTCAACACTGAAGATATAACCAACTGGAGAGAACTGTTGGTTATTATCACATGTGCCGAGGCAGAAGAGGTAGAGCGACAGTTAGAGGGGATAGGATTGCACAAGTGGGAAGATTATTTGCTGGCAGCGGATATGCTTCCATTAGATTGATTAAATCGACAGGAGGCGGAAATGAGGTATTTCAGGACCAGAATCCTATGCAGGATATTAGAATCGTATCAGGGAATCATTATTTATGGGACGGGGAAATACGCGCAATTGATATATCCCCGTCTGGTAGAGTACGGCTTGAAAGATAATGTGCTCTGTTTTACGCAAACTGATAAAAAGGCGGAAAATGTAATAGATGGCATACCAGTCATTGAGTCCCAACACTTAAACTATTCAAAGAAAGATTGTGCAGTGCTGGTGGCCGTCAGTGAAATATATGAGCAAGAGATAAAACAGTGGCTGACAGAGAACCATTATAAAAACATAATCCTTTTGTCCGATTATGAAATATACCCCCAGAAAGCGGAAATGCTATTGCGGAATGCAGATGATTTTGAGGAGTATGCGGGGATAATTTCTGATTGGTACATAGAGACACAAAATGACAATCCAGCCAATGACAGTGTGCTTGAGACACTGGTAGATCGGGGAAGCCATATTGGGAGAGATTCCGGACTCATTGTTATTGTATGCGGTCATCTTTCCATAAGAACAAATAAGCTGGTAGAAGCTCTTGAAAAGCGTAATTATAAAATTGTATTACTGGATTATTGCATAAAACGTAATATATGGTATCTTGATGAGCTGGGAAAAACGTCTGTGACAATTCATCAATGCGAGTGTGTTGAGGAGATGCTTTATTGGGCATTGCAGTATAATCCGCTTGTCTATCTCTTCCAGCCGCGCTGGAGTGACTGCACATGGGCAGAAATAATGCTTTGCCAAAAAAGACATTTTGGTAAAATAGTGATCTCACTTTATGATGTTATGAATGATGGTTATTCTAATGTTGAGCAGGAAAGATTACGTACAGAAAAATATGCATTGGAAAATGCAGACGGTATCATCTGGAGATGGTTTTCAAAAGATTATCTGGAGAAGAAAGGATTTCATTTTCTAGGAAAATCTAAACAGTTTTTGGACTATTGCAATCATAGGGAAAACGAGCTGCAGATCAAAAAAAACGGTTCTGAACTCGTAAAGTTATGCGAAGTAGCGGGTGAAGGTGCAGAATTTGTAGATTTATCCTTTCAGACAGACTATGTTTATTTTGCAAGGGTTTACCAGATCCTTGAGAAGCTTGGGAACAGGCCTGACTGTATTTTCCATTTTTATGGCGGTAATCTCACAGAAGAATACAGAGTCCAATGCAGGGAATACGAAAAAAGGTATAAAAATTTCAGATTTTTTGAAAATGTTGAACATAATGAATTGATCCATAGATTAGAAGAATATGATTATGGATGCAATTTTTTTACGCCAGGAGAATGGCCTTCTGATGAAACTGCAATTGGCAGATATAAGGGTAGTCTTTTGAAAAATTCTGTCCGCAATATCATATTTGACTATTTAAGTGCCGGAATACCTGTCATTGCAACTGTTCCACAGAGACTGATCAATTATCTGCAGCCTTACAATGTTGTGGTAAACATGGATCTTTCTGACATTGACATGCCCTATTTGAAAGAAAACAGAGACTTTTACAGAGAAAATGCAAAAAAGGCATTGATGGAGTTGGACATTGATAAGCAGATATCCAGTCTGATCGATTTTATAAATGAATTATAGCATTGTTAAATGATTTTATGAACGAATTTAGGAGGAAAAAATGGGAGACAGGTTTTGTGATGCAATTAATTATTATCGAAAAAATTGGGATGGTAGAAAGATCGCGATATACCCTTTTGGCAGTAATGGGTTCCGGTTTAAGGAACTGCTAAATTTGAAATATGGAATTCAGGAATCTTTAATCGTCGACAATAATGATAAGGACACGTTTCCCAATATAACTGCACTGGATGAGGTTCATGACTATGAAAATTATATTTGGTTTTTGACATGCATGAATCCGAATTACCATAAATCGATTGTTTATTCTTTGAAGGAGCTTGTTCCGCAACAGCAGATAATTGATTTATATAAAGACCTCCCGATATATGATGAGAGATTTCGAATGTTGTCGGTTATTGGGACGCCACCGGGAGAAACGGTCAGTACACCGTGTTGGGAATTTATAGAATTGATCAAAAAAAAGAAAAATGAAAATAGAAGAATAAATGTTGCTGAAATTGGCATCGGATATGGAGCAACTGCTGTTGAGGCATGTAAATGCCTGACAGATGAAGATACATACTTTTGTTTTGATTTTGAGGATTGGATCGACAATTTACTTCATGATTTAAGACAGATCCCTGATATAAACTGCCAGATCATTGGAAAGGGCAACACGCACAAATTATGTGATACTTATGCATGGAACTTGAGCGAGCTTTTGTTTGAGATGCGAAATGCCGGAAAGAATGGGATTTTCGATGTAGTCTACCTTGATGGAGCACATACATTTATTCATGACGGTCTGGCGTGCTGTTTGCTGAAAGAACTGTTAAAACCGAAAGGGTATCTGTTATTTGATGATATGTATTGGACATGTAGTAAAAATAATGAAAACATGTATCTAAAGTGGAAAGAACTATATCCAGAAGAGCAATTGGCGGAATATCAGGTGCAAAGGGTTGTAAATGCATTTATGATAGAGGATGAGCGTTTTCACCAGATATATATGACGCCTTCATTCAATCCGTGGGTAGCAGTGTTTCAGAAAAACAAATAAAAGCAGGGCAATGAGATGTGTGGCATAGCAGGTATGATAGATAAGCATAATGGAAAAATTGACAGGGTGACCATTCGGAGAATGACAGACAGGATCGTGCACCGCGGACCGGATGCGGAGGGAATCTATATAGATGGGAATATCGGCATGGGACATAGACGGTTATCGATCCTGGATCTGTCTGATGCCGGTACACAGCCGATGTTCAGCCATGACAACCGTTACTGTATTGTCTTTAACGGGGAAATTTATAATTACCGTGAGCTTAAAAAGGTTTTATGTGCGGCAGGTGCAGTTTTTAAGACCAATACCGATACAGAAGTAATTCTGGAAGCGTACCGGCGCTGGGGGATTGGCTGTACTGCCCGCTTTAATGGAATGTGGAGTTTTGTTCTTTACGACACCCTTGAAAGGAAGCTGTTTTTTTCAAGGGACCGCTTTGGAGTAAAGCCATTGTACATTTTAGAAAATGAAGATGTCCTGTGCTTTGCCTCTGAGATCAAATGCATTACGGAGGTATTTCCGGATGAAAAAGATCCCGATGTGATACAGATAAGGCGTTATCTGTATGGCATACAGGAAGATATGGATGAGCGGACATTTTATAAAAATATCAAAAATTTTCCTAAGTGTCATAATATGCTATACACATTGAAGAATAACAAAACAAGATATATTAAGTACTGGGATATCAATGTTCCAAAGTTTCAGGAAAAGTGGGGGACGAGACATCCATATAAAGTATTTCGAAAATTGCTGGAGGATGCCATACGATTGCGCCTTCGCGCTGATGTTGAGGTCGGCGCAAGTCTGTCGGGCGGTCTGGATTCAAGTACGATCGTGGGAATTGTAAGTAAAAAATATAAAAAACAGATGCATACCTTTTCGTCAATCTACAAAGAGGAGGATTGCAACGAAAAAGAATATATCGATTGTATGCGCGGATATGTGAATGCGATAGGGCATAACATTTATCCGGACCAGGAGCCGGATTTCATCGAAGGCATAAAGAACCTGATCTATTTTCATGATGGTCCATGCAGAAGTGCAAGTCCATATAGTGGATACTGTGTTTATCGTGGAGTGGGTAAAAGGGTAAAAGTTTTGCTGGACGGACAGGGAGCCGACGAACTGTTTGGAGGATATTTATTTTTTTATGACGACTTGATGGCAGATCTGCTAAAACAGGGTACATTGGCTGCAAAAATAAGGCTTTTGCAAATCGTGGTGGAATTTTTAATATATTGGCCAGAAGGCTTTGAACGAATACGGAAAGATTTGTTACCCTGGGGGTTAAGAAAATTCCATAAGGAGAAACTGCCGCGCATCAGGATGCCTTACGAACGATTGTTTTGCAAAGCGTTTCATAGAGTCAACCCCGAAAATGAAATTACTTTTAATCCAACTATTACAAGCCTCTTCGATAGAGCTTTGAATGATAGGTTGGAATATGAGATGCTTCCAAGGATTCTTCATGATGTAGATCGGAACAGCATGGCATATTCCCTGGAAGTGAGACTTCCTTTTTTGGATTATCGTTTGGTGGAGTTTTCTTATTCACTGCAAAGTAACTATAAAATTCGGGGAGCCTGGACAAAATATATCATTCGTAAAAGCTGTAAGAAATACTTGCCGCGGAAGATACGCAGAAGGCGAAATAAAATGGGATTTCCGGCTCCATTTAATAAATGGGTCGTTGATGAAAGATATAGGGAAAGGATAAAAAAGTATCTGTGTTCTTTTAAAAAGCGTGGGATCGTAAATGTTAAAATGCTCGATCAGTGCTATGAGGAACAGATAAGAGGGCAGAACGATTATAGTGATGAGTTGTTTCGGATAATGGCTTTGGAGATATGGCTGCAGAATGAAATTGATACGGAAACAACGCACTGGAATTATGCTGCCCCATCATAAAAGAATAAGTGGGATCATACCATGTTAAAACGAAATTTAGAAGAATTGTCTATATATAAGCTGGATGAAGATATAGAAACGCTGCCGTTAAACAATCTGAAGTACTTATATCTGGAAAGACCTTCGGAGATCATATATGTGGTCAGGGATGACAGATTACAGGGAATCATATGTATGGGTGATGTGGGACGCTACAGCCGGAATGGAGAAGTAAAGATCAATAAAGATTATACCGTGCTAACAGGCCATAATATTGTAAAGGCTCATCAGATCTTTCAACGAAAGAAAAATGTTCACAAAATACCTGTAATCGGCGATGATGGAAAATTACTGGGTGATTATTCACGTTGGGATGATTCTCTTTATATCAATAGGATAGAGAGGGAATATTTTCAGGATGATATCATCAAGGACATGTTAAAACCATACGGAACCATTTACGTTATGATATCCGAAGGCACTAATTTGAACGGATTTGAGGGTTTAAAGAGGTATTTGGATTACCATAGTGTCACATATACCTTAATAACAATCGGACAGGTTACGGATAAAGTATTTGATGACGCAGTTTGTCTCTTTGGCAGCGAGGATGAACGGCGTGCGGCGCGGTGCTTACTTGATATAAAGATAATGCAGCAGGAGGATGCTATGTCACACCAACTCCGTTTGAAACTAAAGACGTTCAGGGAGTTGTTATGTGAAATAGATGGAATTAGAACCCAGAGCCAGAACACGGAAGCGGGTAACAAATCTGCATATATTATCCATCAATTAATGGCCAAAGGGATAAAATGCTTTTGCCTATTTGATGAAGAGTATCCCCAATCAGAATATTGGGCGGATTTAAAAGCAAAAATTGCTGATAATACCAAAAAACATCCGCTTAGCTTAAAAGGCCCTTGGTATGCAAAGGATAAAGATGGAGAACTGTATGACATATTTTATGGCGATTTGAGTATGCAGCAGGATTACATGACAGGAAAAGCGCAGGAAGAAATATGCAGGTCCAGTAATGCCTATGAAAGAGAACAAAATATTACAGGAAAATATTTTAATGCCAAAAATGGAAGAAGGATTACCAGTTTTCAACCGAACGAGGGCATTGGTACAATTTATTTGTTTGGACGCTGTTCTTTAGTTGGTTTTTGGGCCGAAGATCAATATACGATTAGCAGTTATCTGCAAAAAAAATTGCTGGAGCGGGGATATCGGTATAGGGTGGAAAATTTTGCAGGAATGGCCAGACCAGATGCGGAGATCGATAGTAAGTTATTGGAAATAGGAAAATGCAAAGAAACGGACATAATGATCTTTTTTATGGATAGAAAAATCGAATGTCTGAAAGGAAATTTGCTAGAGACAATTTTTGAAAAAAATGATGTTTTGCCGCAATACTTTTTTAATTCTTACAGTCATTACAATAATAGAGTCAATTGTTACGTCGCAGAGGGGCTTTTGGAGATGATCAGGGAATGTCTCATTGCAGGAACTGATGAAGAAGTTCAGAATCAAAAGGAGTCGGAGATCGGCATACAGGACGTAATAAAGCAGTATGTAAAACAGAAGTATTTCGATAAATATTTTCCGGGATTTGACAAAGACAAGTATAAAAGAGTGGGGGCTGCCGTCATGCAGGCAGATCCCTTTAGCTTACAGGAGCGATTTTCCCTTGAATGGGCCAGTAAAAAAGTGGATCTTCTGATTGTCTTTATCATTGAGGGGGCAAACAGCCTGTTTACTCTTGAAGAACGGTATGAAATGCTTTATGCGGGGACAAAGGATATGAAAAATGTGATGGTAGTATCGGGCGGGGATTTCATTATGTCCAAAACAAATTATCCTGAATATTATACACAACACAAAAGTCAGGTAATTGAATTGAATGCAGAGTACGACAGTAACTTTTTTGCAGAGTATATTGCTGGGCATCTCGGGATTTCAGACCGCTTCATCGAGAGTGAACCGGAAGATGAAATAATAAAAATTTATAATGAAAAAATGAAATGCATTTTACCTGAAAAAGGGATTCGTTGTATAGAGTTTCCAGAAACGGAAGCAGCGGGAGGGAAAAATAATATTTCGGCGATTCAAAAATATTTAAAGGCAGAAGATTATGAACATGCCTTCGCGATGCTTCCGGGCATAACGCAGGAGTATCTAAAAGGATTTTTGTAAGGAAAAATGTGAAGGAGAACAGGGATATGGAAGAACAGATTTTAAGTATTTTAGCTGAGATAGATGAAGATATTCCGTCGTATGATGGAAATCTTTTTGATGCAGGTTTGTTGGATTCTTTTAATGTTATTGAAATCGTAAGCAGATTTGAGGAGATTTTTGGCGTCGAGGTTGATGCGGGAGACGTAATTGAGGAGAATTTTCATACAAAGAATGCGATAGTTGATGTGCTCCGAAAGTATTTGGAAAAAAAAATAGAATGTAAAAACGCTTTATTGTTTGTAGACGAGTTGGATGATTTAAAAGGGATAGATATCGGCGGGAAAAAATATTTTTATAAATCCATTGATAAGGAAATAAATTACGACGGAAAGGAATGGAACCAGATAAAAAGCATTATCGAATCAAATGAAATTGATACATTGATCGGAAAAGAAAAAGATATTAATGTGATCAGCAGGCTTCTGTGGGAGTGTGACCAACTGATGCAGTACATATTAATCGATACTGAGAATGAAAGACCTGTTGAAACAGAAAATAAACAATTGAACGAAAAGGTGTGGGATCTTACTGCATATAATGCAAAAAATGCTATTATGCAGTCCGGCTGGAAAAACAGTAAGACAAGAGAATGGTTTTCGGATGAGGAGATGAGGGAATACGTGAATAATACGTATACAAAGCTTCTTCCCTATTTAAACAAGGAAACGAAAGTGATGGAAATAGGTGTCGGATCGGGACTTATCTGTGAAGCGGTCGCGCCTGATGTGAAAGAATATATAGGAATAGATATATCGGATCAGACACTGTCTATTACTGAGAAGAGACTGACAGACAAAGGTATCAAAAATATTGATTTTTTCAAGAACGAGGCGGTTAACGTAAACTCGAAGGGTTTTAAAGATATTGATTTGATCATTATGAACAGTGTTTCACAGTGCTTTCCAGGGTACAATTATTTTATACAGACGATTGAAAATGCGCTGTCATGCATGTCAGATCAGGGAATTATTTTTGTTGGGGATATCCTGGATTATGATGAACGGGAACATTGGAGAAATGAATTAAATAAAAATGGAAAAGTTATCAATAAAAGAGATTTATGGTACTCCAGAAAATTTATTGACCAGTTGCCAGCTTTTATTAAAGGAATTGATTCCGTAGACATTTCGGGGAAACTGTATGATATCGAAAATGAACTCTCTCTTTATAGATATGATGCAATGATTTACGTGGACAAAAATAAAGAAGGACAAATTGCGAGAATAAAGCATATGTGGGCTGTTGGAGGTTGACCTTTTTGTATGAAAACAAAGTGGATTGAATGGAGTGATAACTGGTGGGTTGAACGGAATGAAGCTTTTTTCCTGATAGAAAAAGGCGGGGTATTGTTTCGTGTCGATATGAATTCACAGGAATGTAATTTTATATCGCGGATACCCGGATATGATTTAGATCATTCTTTTTCAAATATTTACTGTCTGAAATATGAAGATGTAATTTGGGCGATTCCGGCTAAGGAACATGCCATATGGTATTATAGCCTCGGGGAAAAGACATGGGGGATGATACCGATCCATTTCGACCACCGCCTGGCAGTGTGGATGGATTCATATGAAAAAAACGGCAGTGAATTATGGCTGATCGATTGTGGAGGGAATAAATTTTTTAAAATCAGTTTATCTGAAAAAAAATTGGAAAAAGAATATGTTTGTTCTTACCAGGGACTTGCTTTTACTGCGAGACACATTGTGTTTGATCACAAGCTTTATTGCGTCGTCGAAAATAAAATATACGGCTTTGACTGCATCACTGAAAAAGAAATGTTATATGAGATTCCGGGTTTAAGCGAAGATTTATTTCTGATCAGCCATGACGGGAATAATTTTTGGCTGAGTACAAGAAGTGATAACAATAATATATTTGTGTGGAATCCGAAAAGGAATGCGATAAAAGAAATTGAGGTTTCTTTTTCCGAATCCCGTTCTGTTTATTTGGAAAACAGGTGGACAATCTATGACAGTCCGCGGTATATGTACAGTATCGTGCTCGGCCAATATGTTTGGTATATTCCAATGCAATGCAATACGCCGATCGTGTACATATCTGGAGAGGGGTATGACGTACACATATTTGATATTGGGGAAGAACTTGATACGGATGAAACGTTAAAAAAAAGGAGATATGCTTTTAAGTACTCATTGCTTTATGTCTGTGAAGAACGATATATCGGATTATATTCGTTTAAAAATTCAGATATTTTTGAAATAGATACATATACAATGAGCGTGAACCGGAAAGAGTATGTGTTCAGTGACCAGACGCTTCTTCTGTTAGCGAAACAATATATGAGTGAACATGGATATTTACGGGAAGGCAATAAAAAGGACGAAAGAATTTTTTCAATACTATTGGAACTTGGCTGAGTAGGGGTTGCAGACCAATGCGAAAAGAAGATATAAAGATCAGCGTGATCATTCCGTGTTATAATGCTGCGGAGTTTATAAGGCGTTGTCTGGATAGTGTGATCGCACAGGATATTGGTAACATCGAAGTCATATGTATTGATGATGGGTCGACCGACACTACATTACAGATTCTTGAAGAATATGAAAAAAAATGTGATATTGTGACAGTTATGACGCAAAAGCGTCAATATGCAGGGATAGCCAGGAATAACGGATTCGGGGTTGCAAAAGGGGAATATGTTCATTTTTTGGATGCGGATGATTATGTGTTGCCCGGTTCTTACAAGAAAATTTACGACGCTGCCTGCTATTATGCTGCGGATTTTATAAAGGCAAGATGTCTCGCATTCGATATGAAATCCCATGAAGTTATAGATGTAGAAGCTTATAATTTAACTCTGGTTCATGAGACTGATTTCGGGAAAGCGCTGAATATCATTGATAATACAGATGCGATCATACATACAAATGTTACTCCGTGGGGAGGGCTGTATAAAAGGGATTTTTTAGTGAACAACCATCTTCACTTTGATGGTTTGATGTATTGCAACGATTTATCGTTTTACGCAATGGCGATGTGCAGGACAGACAGGATTTTCTTTGCTGATATGTATATGGTTGCGCATCAGATCAATAATCCTTGCGGTTTAACGGGAAATATGGATTTGCGTGGGGAGTCCATGCTGCAGTGTTATGAAAATATTTTGTCCGAAGCGGTTAAAATGGATGACACACGAAGGAGTATCTTATCTGAGTGGGTATTCAAGGGGTTTGATTGGTTTTTTCTGATCAGAAAGCTGGGAAATCAAAAAATAAGTGAATACTTTTGCACATTTGATTTTACAAAATTGAATAAACTCCTCTTATGCAACGCCAATGTCCGTGCACTTATTGAGATTTCAGGAAAAGATTATTGGAAGATTGTGGACAATACAGTAGATGTGATTTCTGAAAAACAGGCTTTGCTTGAGCTGTTTGAAGAGAACGAAGTGATTATTTACGGAGCTGGAAAGATGGCAAAACGGGTATTGACTTTTTTAAAGAATTCTGACAGGGGAATAGAAAATGTTGAATTTATTTGGGTTTCCGACTTAGAACACAATCCTCAGAAAATTGGAAACATAGAAGTACGGCAAATGGATGCGAAGGTCACCTGTGAAAATATTGTTTTGATATGTACATTGAATAGGGTTCAACCAGAAATATATTGTAGATTACATCAAAATGGAATAAAAAAAATTGCTTTATTGGATGAAAATATAGATTTATGAATACCATGCCAATTTCAATTGATTGTTTGGGTATAGCAGTATTTTGCAGTTACTGCAGAAAGGAATATGTATATGGGACTTGAAAGTGGCGTGAAGAAACTTGGTTTTGGATTAATGAGACTGCCAAAAAAGGGCAGAGATATTGACATAGAACAGGTCAGGGAAATGGTTGATTTGTTCATGAAAAATGGATTTACTTATTTTGATACGGCATGGGCATATGCGGGGAGCGAGGAAGCGATCCGCAAGGCACTGGTGGAACGGTATCCTAGGGACAGTTTTACTATTGCTACAAAGTGTGCTGCATGGATTGACTGCAAGACGAGGGAAGATGCTATAGGGCAGTTTGAGACATCTCTAAAGCAGACAGGGGCGGGATATTTTGACTTTTATCTGTTTCATAATCTCGGTCAGAACAGAACAGCGTATTTTGACCGGTTCAATGTGTGGGATTTTGTGAAGAAAAAGAAAGCGGAAGGAAAGATACGGCATATCGGTTTTTCTTTCCATTCTACCCCAGAGGAGTTGGATACCATATTGAATGAGCATCCGGAAATGGAATTTGTACAACTGCAGATCAATTATGCAGACTGGGAAAATCCTTCTGTGCAGTCGCGTGCCAATTATGAGATGGCACGGAAACACGGGAAACCGATCGTGATCATGGAACCCGTAAAGGGCGGGCTTCTTGCCGAACCGCCCGAAAATGTTGCTGCAGTCTTGAAGGAAGCAGAGCCGGATATGTCATGCGCTTCATGGGCGATACGGTTTGCGGCTTCCCTGCCTGGTGTTATAACTGTATTGTCGGGCATGAGCAGTGTTGCCCAGATGGAGGATAATCTTTCTTATATGAAAGACTTTTCAGAACTAGACAGAAAACAACACGAAACGATCAAAAAAGCGCAGGATGCACTTGCAGAGGTACGATTGATTCCCTGCACAACATGCAATTACTGTGCGAAAGTATGTCCAAATAATATTGGTATTTCCGGTACATTTACCGCAATGAATATGCTGACATTATACGGAAATATGGAAAGAGCTGTACGGCAGGAAAACTGGGGAGTCGGTAGACTTGGTAAAAAAAGAGCCAGCGAGTGTCTGAAATGTGGAAAATGTGAACAGGTCTGTCCACAACACATTGCTATTAGGGAGAAACTTCAGAGAGCATCAGAGACTTTTGGTAGTTGAGGAAGGATAACATGAAAATTGCGACAATATTGTTTACATACAATAGAAGCTGGCACACAAAACAAGTGTTGGATGCATTAAAAGAGAATACGACTATGTCGGAAAAATTATATATATTCCAAGACGGACTTGCATGTGCTGCGCATCGACCTGAATGGGAAAAGGTTAATTTGCTGATTCATCAGGTGGATTGGTGCGATTGTGTTATAAATGTATCAAAGAAAAACAAAGGATTGGCAGAATCGATTGTATCAGGAATAAATGTTGTATTTGAAGACAGTGATGCAGTGATTGTCTTGGAAGATGATTGTGTGCCTGCACTCGGATTTGTAAGTTTTATGAAACAGTGTTTTGAGAAATATGAAAATGATAAAAGGATATACAATGTTTCAGGGTATACATGGCCTATGGATATAGAAGAGGATAGCTATGATATATATGCCTGTGGCAGATCTTCTTCGTGGGGATGGGGGACTTGGAAAGACAGATGGAATCATTATAAGCGGGATTACGATTCCTTGATTAGGATACGAAATGATAAAAATCTTTCAAGAAATTTAGCGATCTGGGGAAACGATTTGGCGGACATGCTGGTAGAAACACTGAAAGGGCTGAATGATTCGTGGGCAGTATTTTGGAGCTTAATGATAATTGAGAATAAGGGTATTTGTATTAACCCATATAGGCCGTTAATCAAAAATATCGGTTTGGATGGAAGCGGCGTGCATTGCACGGATCAGATGGATCGGTTTTCAGTAATTCTGGATAACGAGTGTAGAAAAGATTTTAAACTTCCAGATGAAATTCAGATTTTAGAATCGACAGAGAAAGCTTTTTTGAAAGTTTTTGGAAGTCATACTGCATTTAATCAGAAATCTAAGGAAAAAACGGATATCATTATATATGGTAAGGGCAGATTTTTTTCGCAATGTGAGGCAGCGATAAATAATAGAGCTTACATCCAGGCGATAGTTGATAAGTATAAACGTGGCTGGTACGCTGGGAAAAAAATCATCAAGCAGTCAGAGATTGTAAATTATGATTATGAATATGTGGTAGTAATGATCGATTCGGTTGATGAATGTGAAAGAGTGGTAAATGAGTTAGTAAATATTTATAACATACCTCAGAATAAGATATTGCTTGGAAGGGAATACATACAGACATTATAATTAGAAAGTATGGCAATAAGATATGAAAGTAGCACATTTTAGTGATGGGGACAATTATGGTGCATTAGGAGCAGCTTATGAACTTCATAAGAAAATGTTGGATCAGGGGATTGAATCGCGTTTTTTCCTTAGAATAAAAAGCAGGGAAGATGCATGTATTGAGGAGATATCCGATAATACAGTACTATATAGGTTAAGGCAGTTGATTCATACAATATATTTTGATCGAAACCGCACTGATACAACAATGTTTTTTTCGTATAATCGATTGGGAATAGAATTAACAGAAGATATATTATCGCGTTTACGGGAATATGACATCATTCATTTTCACTGGATAGCACGGTTTCTGAATAACGAGGATATTCGAAAAATAATTTCACTTGGAAAGCCGATCGTCTGGACAATGCACGATTTTAATCCGATGACTGGAGGATGCCATTATCCAGATAAGTGTATAAAGTTTTTTTCAGATTGTAGCGAATGTCCACAATTAGCCATAAAGAAATTGAATGTCACCAGTTTTGTACTTAAAGATAAACGATGCGTATATGGTAATAAGATCCATGTTGTTGTTGCTTCCAAATGGCTAAAAAAATTGGTAGAAAGAAGCTATGTTTTTTCGGATGCAAAATGCAGTCTGATCCCTATTGGTATTGATGTGGAGCACTTCAGGATACTTAACAGAAAGAAATGCAAAAAAAATCTGGGCTTTTCCGAGGATACAAAGATTATTCTGATGGGTGCGCAGTCGGTGAAGGCTAAGACAAAAGGGTACGCAGAATTGGTTGAAATATTTGGTGCGCTGAAAGAAGAGCAGTATATCAGACGTTTGATGGAATGTGACAAAATTAAACTTGTTTCTTTTGGATATGGCGGGGAGGTTTTTGAATCATTAGGTATTCCCAATGTAAATATGGGATTTATCAATGACAGGGATCAGTTATGTGAAATCTATAATGCGGCAGATGTATTTATATTTCCAAGTACACAGGAAACTTTTGGAATGACGGCGGTAGAGTCGATGGCATGCGGAACTCCGGTAATAGCTTATAATGTATGTGCCATGCAGGATATTATCATTAATGGTATTAATGGTTATAAGATAGACAGGGGAAATAACAAGGAAATGGTTCAAATCCTTGTTAAGGTTTTGAGAGATGCAGGTGGAGCGATGGATCCATATTCATGCAGGAAGAGAATAGTTGAGAAGTATTCGCTGCAATATGAAACAAATGAAATGTTACATTTATATGATCACATTTGTCATAATTTTATTGATGACTGCAGGAGCATTGCTGAGAGAAACAACAATGAAATGTTAAATCTCTTTGAGTCTATGTGTACTTATGAAATTATGGAACGTTCAGCGATAAATCAAAAGAATGAGGAGACATTGCAATCCATACTTTTTCCATTAAGCCCAGCACATATTATTCCGGAAAAAAAGATAGATTTGCTTTTGAAGAATGAAATTTTGAGAAAGCAGGATGAGATTATTATATATGGTGCCGGTCATATAGGGCAGAAAATAATGGCAGAACTGGAAAAAAATGGTATGAATATTATAGAAATATGGGATACAGACAATAGTAAGTGGGACAACAGAATTGGAGAATATATAGTGAAAAAACCTGAAAAAAAATGTGCAGGGTGGAGTAAAAAGATCATTGTAGCATCAGCCAAATGTGTTGAAATCTCTAAAATATTGGATGGATTTGAATACCAGTTTGGTGTTGACTATATCTAAATATAATGCTCAGATTTAAAATGATTTCTAAAAGGGCATGTTGGGTAGTAGGTACGTTATTAGATACGAAAAGTTTTGATCGGTTAAAATGGACTTAAAGGGAGGAAGGAATACGTGATTAATGATTACGAACTGATCGAGAATATCGCTTCACTATTTGACAACAAAAATATTTTATATGGTGCTGGATTTGACGGAAGAAGGATATCCCGGGATTTGGAAGATGCAGGAATCAGGGTCGAATGTTTTTGTGATAAGGAAAAAAATGGCGAAGTCAGGGGTTATAAGATAATCGATCCAAATACACTTTGTGAGAAGGCAAGTGACGGAAAGTTGAATATAATAATAACAAGTACCAGGTGTCACAGTGACATTTTGAATGATATAAACAGACTGGAACTGAAAGCGAATATATATACATACTGGGGAGTAGATAGGGCGATTGCAAGAAATATAAATGACCATAGATTTCAACAAGGATTTGCAAAGAAATATTTAAGAAGAAAAGAATTGCTTTTGGAAAACAGACGGTATAGGGCGTGGCTTGATTACATTTATCAGATTATAGATTCCGTCCCGGAGATACTGGTTTACCAAATGGGCAAGGTTGGGAGTACAAGCGTGTATTGTACTTTGCGGGATTATGTAAATGTCATGCATATACATTCTTTAGATCCCGATAATTGCGTTACCGGATTGAAGTCTGATTTTAGTGAGGCTCTGGATATTCTGAAGAGCCACAAGTTAAAAATCATAACTATGATAAGAGAACCGATCTCACAAGTAATATCTAATTTTTTTGAAAATGCAGAGAAGTTTATGTCAAAGGAGAAGATTGAGGAGAATGTAGTCTGTTTCTTGGAGAGTTCCAGTGTTGGCGGATATCCATTTAAGTGGTTCAAGTCGGAGTTGGAAATGTTTACAGGGATAGATATTTATAAATATGATTTCAATAGGAGAGGGGGGTATATAATAATAAAAGAGGGAAACTATGAAATTCTATGTTTACAGATGGAGAAAATGTCTGTAAATGAAAAGGTGATAGGTGATTTTTGTGGGATAAAAGATTTTCATTTAAAACAAGCTAATGTTGGTTCTGATAAAGTATATAACGAAGTATATAGAAGAGTTAAAGACAATTTGGTTATTCCACAAAAAATAATAGACAGGTATTATGTTGGAAATGCGGAGATGGATTTTTTCTATTCGGAAGAGGATAAACATAAATTTTTAAATAGAATACACAGAACAAACTGAATTTTGAAGAAGCAGAGGCAGAACAGATGGCTGGTGAAAAATTCAACTTAAAAATCAATCATTATGGTCCATATTTAAAGGATAAGATCATCTATAATATCAATATAAATGACTTTAACTGTGGTTTTTTTGCAACACACAGAAAATTACTGGAATATTTATATTTTGCGGACATATGCGGTTATATACCTGTAATCCAATATGGAAACAGTTTTCTTTATGCGGAAGATCATAAAATAAACGGAACATCTAATCCGTATGAATATTATTTCAGACAGCCTTCTATTCAGGTAAAAGATGTAAAGAAATGTCATAATGTGATTTTATCTGACAGCATGCACAGCGACATGGTCAGCCTGATATTGAACGGAAAATACGGTGTATATGACGCCAGCCTCTTCTATATAAACCAGATGGCAAGGATAAGCAGAAAATATGTAAAACAAAACAGTATTGTAGATTCATATATATCCAATGAACTAGGCAGATTGATTGGAGAAGAAAAGATATTGGGTGTTCATGTCAGGGGCAGCGACTTTAAGTGCAATTATCATATACATCCTGTCTATGTTGAAACGGGTACATATCTGGAAGAGACCAGAAAGCAGTTTGACAAGGGAAACTGGGACAGGGTGTTTCTTGCCACGGATGATGAGGATGCGCTTGAGGTCTTTCGAAAGGAGTTCGGCAGCAGTCTTTTGTATTATGGGGACGTATACAGGACAGGCAGTAACAAATCCGTTGCATTTAGCAGTAGTGAAAGGGAGGATCACCATTATAAGCTGGGGTTGGAAGTATTAAGGGATGTCTATACCCTCGCGTCGTGCGGCGGATTGATCAGTGGAATATCCCAGGTGAGTTTATGTGCGAGAATAATACATAAGGATAAGACCAAAAAAGAATATGAATATTTGAACTGCATTCATAACGGCATTAATCTGAAGGGAAGGCATTTTAGGGAGCATACCAGGAAACAAAAAAATGTGTCTGAAAATCTGAAGGATGCTGTAAGACATTTGTTAAGGAGTCCGGGCATTAGATGAAACGATTATTGATTTGGGGAACAGGAGACACGGCCAGGCAATTTATAGACAATGAATATAACGGCGAGATCATTGGATTTATAGAAACAGATAAGTCATGTAGTACTTTTATGGACAAGCCAGTATACGGAGGTCATGAAATACCAGATGAATATGACTATATTATAGTGGCAAATACCCATACGGCAGAAATATATGACTTTTGTTTTAAATTGCACATGGATTTGTCTCATATAATTTTTCTTTGTCATGTTAAAAAAAGGATGGGATGTATAGACCAGGCCGTGCTGAAGGGCATTCTGGCAGAAAAGAATTATACCAGTTACTGCAGGGAATATAATCTGATGAATGACAGCTTTTTCCGTGAAGACCTGACAGCATATCAAAAATTAAACCGGAGACCAAGTTTTCGTGTGCAGGAGAAGTATACATGGCCTGTCATCAGTGATAAATACGCATTGGCCGGTACAATAAATAATTACTTTTTTCAGGATTTGTGGGCGGCCAGGCTGGTGGCAGCGTCAGGTGTAACAGAACATTTTGATATTGGTTCCAGGCTGGATGGATTTATCGCACATGTTTTGGCAGCAGGTATTAAAGTAACAATGATAGATATCCGTGAATTTCCGGGAGAAGTGGAAAATCTGCACACGATCGTTGATGATGCGACCAGCCTTGGGCAGATTCCGGATGACAGCATCGACAGCATGTCAGCGTTATGTTCATTGGAGCATTTTGGTCTGGGAAGGTATGGGGATCCCATAGACCCAGAAGCCTGTTTTAAGTGCTTTGACAATATCCAGAGAAAACTGAAAAAGGATGGCAGGTTCTATCTTTCGGTACCTGTCGGAAAGGAACGTGTGGAGTTCAATGCCCACAGGGTCTTTTACGCGGAAACAATTGTGGACTGCTTTCATGCGTTGGAGTTAAAGGAGTTTTCCTGTGTGGCGGAAGGTGGAATAGAGTACAATGCGGATATTCATAAGTATGACATGGATGAACACAACGGCGAATGGCGTTACGGGTTGTTTTATTTTAAAAAGTAGGTTTTAAAATGATCATTGTGCAGATATGGGAAGGCTTGGGGAACCAGCTGTTTCAATATTCCTTTGCCAAGGCTCTGCAGCTGCGGACAGGACAGAAAGTATTTCTTGACATATCAGAATATTCAAGGGATGTCCCTAGAATGTATGGGCTTGGCAATTTTAGAATCTCGCTGCCGGTGACCCGGATTGGCTGTGATTTGTTGGATTATGCGGACCGCCATGATTTATTTAAAAAAATAGACACCGATAGTTTACGATTAGGCTACGGACTTCCTATGAAATTTGGCAAAGAGTCAAATGTGGAATTTAAGCCTTCCATATTAAACCCCAAAGGCAACTGGTATTTAAAAGGATGGTTTCAGAATGAAAAATATTTTGCCGGGTATAGGGAGGTCATCAGAAAAGAAATAAGACCCAGGGCTAAGATAAAGGTACCGCCCGAACTAAAACGTATAATGGAACAGAATGAAACGGTTGCAGTGCACTTTAGGCGCGGAGATTATCAGGAAGGCGGCAATACGCTTGGAATGGATTATTACAGGGATGCTTTGAGAATGATAGAAAGCAAAGTGGGAACTTTGTATTATCTGGTATTTTCTGATGACTTAAGCTGGGTTCGGAATCATATTGATCTGGGACCAAGGTGCTATTATGTCAATGAGGACAGGGTATTAAAGGACTATGAGGAATTGATGATCATGAGCAGATGCAGCCATAATATCATAGCGAACAGCACATTCAGCTGGTGGGGGGCGTGGCTTAATGATCACAGGGGAAAAATCGTGATAGCTCCACAAATATGGTTTTTGAGGAAAAGGAATTTTGGCAGGGATATTGTGCCAGGGGAATGGATAAAATTGTAATTAATAAAGAATAGAAGAGGAGGAAACAAAAATGGGAAAACAAATCAAGTCAGTCATTTCTGCACTGTTTGGAAGTGTGGCGGGGGCAGCTGTAGGAGCGGCTGTTGCCGGAAAAAAGTCAAGTAAGAAGGCGCAGGTTCAAAGGACGTATGCCGAAAAACACCTCTTGATCATGCGGATGTTCAATCAATGGATGATATTGAAACAGGAGGGGAAAAGTCTCGAAAAATATTTCAGGGATAACGGGTATCAGTCCATTGCAATTTATGGAATGAGTTATTTGGGTGAGCGCCTGTACGATGAATTAAAGGACTCTGGCATTGAAGTCGCATACGCTATCGATAAAAATGCAGATGCTATTTATGCGGATATTGATGTAAAGAAAATGACAGACGATCTGGCAAAAGTAGATGCAGTGATTGTGACAGCCGTATACTATTTTGACGAGATCGAAGAGGAGTTGGGTGAACTGATAGATTATCCCATTATATCGCTGGAGGAGATATTATACGAAGTATAGCGTATTTTAAAGAAAAATTACTGGAGTGGGTGCTGGTTTGGATAATCAGGTATGTATTGTAATACCAATTTACAAAAGAAAATTAAATAAATACGAAAGACTTTCCATAAGCCTGGTTCGGGAAAAATTTCGGTGTTATGATATTTACTTCATCGCACATAAGCGGCTGGATATGAAAGACTATTTAAAGTATGACGATATTAAAACAGTTTATTTTCCGGGGAGGTATTTTAAAAACATTATCTCTTACAGCAGACTGCTTATAAACGAAAGGTTTTACAGGAAGTTTAAGGATTATGAATACATGCTGATTGTCCAGCCGGATGCGTTGATATTTGGCGACGCTGTCCGATTAAAGTGGTTTATGGATCAGGGTTATGATTATTGGGGAGCAAGATGGATCCAACCAGTTGAGATATGTTCGTTTGAGATAGAGAAAAATATGAAAAAAAAGTTCACCGCCAGGATTCCCCCTGATTTTGAGCGGTATATATTCCGCAATCCGAGATATTGCAGTGTAGGGAATGGTGGGTTAAGTCTGCGCAATATCAGAAAGACGATTGCCCTCATAAAAGAAAAGAAGCGTTTTGCAATTGTGTGGTGGGACAATGAAGACAAATTTTTTGCCTATCACGGTATGAAAAACAATGTAAATTACAGGATTGTCTCGGAAAAGCTGGCCGACAAGTTCTCGCTAGAAAGCAATATCAGTTTATTAAATGAGATCCGTCCATTTGGCATACATGGATGGGAGAGACTGGGAAAATCTACAGTATTGCGATATCTGCGTGAACAGAAATTGCTGTAAATGGCTGAGCTATATCATAGGAAGGGAATAGGATATGTCATGGTAAAACTCGAATATATCGACACAGTCAAATATGAAGCGGGATGTCCGAAGGCAGTTTTTTTGCTGGCGGATAAGGAAAATATGACAGGTAGGCGCGCAGTTATTTTTGGCACGGGTCTGGAAGCTTTTTTTGCCGCGGGGTATTTGGAAAAGCAGGGAGTTGGGATAGACTGTTTTATCAATAATGATCCGAAGATGGCGGGAAAGTATTTTTGTAATAAACCGATCAGGCTTCCAGACAGCATTTGGGGCAGACAATTCTTTATCGTGGCTGCGATGGGCAATGTAAAGTATCTCAATGAAGTATTGTGGCAGTGCAGGGTACATAAGGAAACGGAGTATGCCATAGTGTTTATGGAAAATTATCATGTGTTTGCAGATAACAGTGCGAGCATTACCGGACTACAGGATATTGCTATTGAGGTAACGAATAGGATACTTTGTGATGGAAGGCGGATGGATGAGGTCATACATCCTGTAATGAATGTGGGACCCGCGGGAAATCTGATGTTTGATTTTGTAGAGTTATGCTGGACGACAACCTGGTCGCATCACCTTCTGCAATGGTTTTACGAAAAATATTTTCAAAAAGATTTTGGGCAAAAGCTGGATATGTTGGAAATAGGTCCTGGCAGGGGATTTTTCTCGGTGGCGGCCAACTGTATCAATTCGAGAATTGACATTGAATGGCTGATGTTTGAATTGGAAGAAAGCTCGGAAGAAGCTGTTGCAGGCAGATATAAATGGTGGCCGGCAAACCAGTACAGGACATATTATGGTGTTATTGAGTCACCAGGATATAGGATCAGTAAAAAATTTGACATCATTGTGATGACAGAGGTGATGGAACACTTTTCGGCAAATCCGAGAACGGCAGTACGCAAGATAGCCGACATGCTGAAAGAAGATGGGGAGATTTATCTGTCGACGCCCGCATGGGGGCATCTTCCGATATATGATACATATTATGACATTCCCGATTTTACGTCTATGGAAGAATATAAAGCTTCGTATATAGGACATTCTTATCAATATACAAGACAGGAGTTGGAGCGGATTCTGGATGAATGTGGACTGCGGATGGACAAGTATGCCCTGACTGACGGAAATAACCATAACATGATAGTCAGGCATAAATGTAGCCTGGCCAGAGACTGGGGGACGTATGAGAATTGATTGGGAAAAGGTTCAATATGATCTGCAGTACATAATACTAAACTGCATTGCCAATAAAATACCGAGCTGGACGATCCGCAGGGCGATATATGTCAGAAGCGGCATGCAGCTGGGGAAGGGATCGCGAATCGGGATCAATACAGTGGTAGTATGTCCCCAGAACATAAAAATCAGTTCTGGGACAATTGTAAATGAGAACTGTGTGCTGGACGGGAGAGGAAGACTGACGATCGGGCGTGACACGTCCATATCAATGTATTCAAAAATTTTATCTGCCTCACATAAGCTCGATTCGCCTGTATTTGAATATTGTGTTAAAAAGACCACGATAGGAAACAATGTGTGGACAGGCACATCGGCAGTGATTTTAGATGGTTCGAAAATCGGTGATTTTGCAGTGGTTGGTGCCAACTCCGTTGTGAAAGGTGCCGTTGCTGAGAAATCGGTGATGATCGGAAATCCTGCGCGAGAGATAAAAAAACGCAGTGTGGAAAATCGATACTGCCTGAATTTCAAAGCTTATTTTAGGTAGGGATGAATGAAATGATTGTTTTGATAGAGCCGGTGTGCAGTTCATGGGTTCATGAGGAAGTCAATGCGGGATTATTAAAGCTGGTGAGTGATAATTCGGAGGAGGATATTGTCTTCGTCGGGGAAGAAAACCATATACATTGTATCAGGAAGATTTTTCACGATCCACGGATCAGATTTGCAAAAATAAAGAAAACCATTGATATGACGGTTTCGGATGTTTATGCCAATACGCTTTATTATTTCAGGCTGTTTATCAAAGTATTTGCCACATTGAAACCGGATAAATTATTTATACTCTGCAGTTACCGCCCCGGTATATTGGCGGCGGTCATGTTGTCCTTTTTTATGAGTAAAACAAAGATATATGTTGTTTTACATGGGATGATTGAAAAAAGTAAAGGACATCAGGAGTCTTATGCGAAGCTGTTTGGATTCAGCCAATATTGTAAAAATGTTCGTTTTATAACCTATAGCCCATATTGCAGGGGCTCTTACTGGAATGTCAAAGATGACAAATTTATTTTTTTAAACCACCCCTATATAGAGAACTGCCACGGAATTCCATGGCAGCCAGAAACCAATAAGGAGAAAAAGACTGTAATAGGTGTTATCGGGGCGTGTGCAAATGAGAAGGCCAGAACGCTGATCTCAATGGTAAATCAGGCTAAACCACAAGGGGATTACGAATTCTGGGTTGCTTCCAAATTTGGAAAAAAGTTTCAATATTTGAGAAACGTTAAAGTATTGGATGTGGATTTTGACAGAGTACCTATGGAAAAACTGTTATCCCTGATGGATTATATGATATTGGCATACGGCAAGCAGGAATACGTTTTGTCTGCGTCTGGGGTGTTGTGGGATGCTGTCTCAAGCCGTATACCATGTTTTATGCTGGACAGTAAGTATTTGAAATACTATATGCCGTATAAGATTGGATATCAGGCAGAAAACATAGGGGAATTGTGCAATATAATCTGTAAGAGGATCCAGTGCGAAACGGAGGGAAAAGAAAATTTCTTTGAGAATTTAGATCAATTGGGGTCGGAAAACAACAGGATGATCAGGATGCTTTTATAAAAGCTATATTTGCAGGAGGTATATAGTTGCTGAAAAAAAGAAATACGATCATATACATACCATACAATGTCAAAGGTGAAAAAGTTCTTGAATATACCGTGAACATGATAAAAATACTTGAGAAAAGGTATGATGTTGTTGGTGAGTTGGCTGAGATGTGGGATATTTTTAGTATGATCAATACAAAAGCGGTATTTCTGAACTGGATGGAAGAAAGGCTGGATCGAGAAATAAAACTGAAACTGATTATGTATAAAGCCATGGGGGCAAAGATTATATGGGTTTTCCATAACCGCTTTCCCCATGAAGCTTCAAAAGGCAGCCGATATGTGATCAATAATATGAGATGGCTTGCAGATAAAGCAGACTGCATTATACTGCATTCCAGGAGCAGTGTGAGATATATTCCTGATTATATGCGGAACAGGCATAAAAGCGTGTATGTACCCCACATTATTTATCATGAAGGTGTATCGCGATCACATCAGGATCAGTTAAGAGACAAATATGGCATAAACAAAAAAGATTTTGTATTTGCAATGTTTGGCGGGATTAGAAGGTATAAGGGATATGAAAAGGGGATAATGGCATTTGACAGGCTGGATATTGACGATGCAAAGCTTGTCCTGGCAGGTTGGGGCACTGATGTCGGTTATGCGAAATACCTGAGGGATTTGAGCGCTCATAACGAGAGCATCATACTGGATCTCAGGTATATTCCAGGTATTACGTTGAATGCCTTAATAGGGATATCGGATGTCATAGTGCTTCCTTATACAAATAAAAGCAGTATGAATTCCGGCGTGATGATACAGGCATTTTCTAATGGAAAAACAGTTATTACACCGGATATCTGTATGGCAAGAGATTTTACAGGACAAGGATTTTTTTATGGGTATAAGACTGATTTAGAAAAAGCAATGTTAAGAGCATATAAAAATGGTAAAGAAATAAACAAGGAAATGGGCAAAAAAGCCTGTGAGTATGTTCATAAATATCATAATGAAGCAATTGTAGAGAATGCGCTGTTTTCGATATTGGAAAGTGAAAATAAAAAGCCATGTCCGTTCATAAGATCGGGAAGACGAAAGGAATTAGAAGAGAAGCAGGAGTGAAAAATGAATATTGCAATATGGGGGCTTGGTAAATTTGGTAAATACATATACAGAATGCTAAATAACAGCCAACAGCATACGGTAAAATGTTTTATTGACAAAAATGCTGACAGCTGTAGGAAGTATCGTGGAATTGATGTTTATACACCGGATGAATTTAAGGGAAGATGGAATAATGATGTTGAAGCGGTACTGATAGCGTTTATAGGCAGCGGAGAGGTAAGGAATTATCTGATGCCTTATGCCGGGGAGGGGAGACATATCGGCATTGTGCAGGCAAGGGTTTTTACCAAGCAGCTGGGCTTACAGGATGATTTAAGGCAGGATGCGAATATTATATGGGAGAACAGTGGAACTTTTGAAAAGCCGTGGCTTGAAACATTGGAAACCAATGTGGTTGATTTTTGTAATCTAAATTGTAAAGGATGCAGCCACTTTTCCAACATCTTTCCGAAAGGGCATAAAATTCCATATGAGATCTTTGAAAAAGATATAAAGCAGATTGCGAAGAGTATATTCATAGAACAATTCAATCTGTTGGGCGGAGAAGTTTTCCTGTGTGATAATCTGGCTGATTATTTTGCCTGCATTGCCGAAAACATGCCGCAGACAAAGATAGAACTGGTTTCAAATGGTCTCTTGATCCCAAGGGTGGGTGAAGAAATATGGAGGGTTATTCAGAAATATAATGTTGCGATAAGCGTAACAGAATATTTGCCGTTTTCAAAGATAAAGAAGGATGCAGTTAAGGTTCTGAGGGATCATAAGATCCCATATGAACTTAGGCCCAAGGTGGAAACTTTTGGTAAGAATGTTGACTTGTCAGGAAAAAATGACCCATATCTTGCACAGAGCAGATGCAGGGAAAGCAACTGCCAGTTTTTACGGAACGGGAGAATTTATAAATGTCCGTTTTCTGCTTTAGGAAATTATTATTTTGACCATTACCGGATCAACCTGCATTTTGATGAAGGATTTGATATATATGCTGGGGATGCTGATTGGTTCTCATTTGCGGAAAATGTTAGAAAAGAGCCGATAAAGCAGTGTCAATATTGCGGCGGTGAGGAAAGGTTTGACTGGGCGGTATCAAATTGTCCGCAAAAAGAGGAATGGCTGATATAAGGAAACCAAAAGAAAGGTGGAATCAAAAATGGAAACCGGCTTGGTTTCAGTAGTGATACCTGTATACAATCGTGAGGATACAATAAAGCGTGCAATTGACAGTGTGTTATACCAGACCTACGCTGATCTGGAAGTGATTGTCGTGGATGACGGTTCTGATGACAACACAATAAAAATAGTGGAGGCGTATAAAGACAGCAGGGTAACGCTGATCTGCCAGAAAGAACATGGCGGTGCGAACAAGGCGAGGAATGTAGGGATCGCAAGTTCCAGGGGAGAGTATATTGCTTTCCAGGACAGTGATGATGAGTGGTTAAATGATAAATTATATCAGCAGATAGAATTCATGAAAAAGGAAGATTTTCTGGCGTGTTATTGTGCCTATAATATATTTGAGAATGGCACGGAATACATTCTCCCTTTTGATTATACGGACCATGAAAAATATCAGAGCATGCTGCATGAAATCCTTGCAAAATACAATGTGATAGGTACGCCCGCATTGGTGATCAGGAGAGAAGTTCTTGACCTCATGAATAACGAATGGTTTGATGAGGCTTTACCCAGAATGCAAGATTATGATTTTGTTATAAGGTTGATACAAGCTGTAAAAATTGGGTACATAAATAAGCCCCTGATAAATGCATACAGGTCTGTAAACAGTATTACCAGGGATATTGATGCATTATATCAGGCGATTTCCCGGCTGATCAGCAAACATCGGGACTTTCTGGATATTGAGTCGTTCTTAAAACTTTCTGTTTTGCCTAATATAATTTCTGGGCGCCCAAAAAGCAATATAAGAGGTTTAAACAGGATACAGGATGCCTTGTCCGGGCAGGACATTGACATAAAAGACATGGTGATCTCACAGATGGCTGAACAGATGAAGATGCAGGATGATTTAGAAAGAAAAATATACCATTATAATATATGCCGGCTAAACAATCATAGTTTTTCAATATACGGAGCGGGGAAAATAGGGCAGCAGGTATATCGGGAATTGAAGCATAAAGGTATATACCCAAAAAACTTTATTGTCACCAAATGTGACAGGGAAGAGTATATTGATCATATTTCCGTAATTTCCCTGGATCAATACGACGACAAGGAAAATATGGTCATCATTGCGATATCCAGGAAATATCAGGCGGAATTGATGGATAACCTGATCAGCAGGGAATTCAAAAACTTCTGCGTGTACCCGGATGGACCGGGAGGGGCATGAAATGGAAAATATTTCTGAGCAGACGCTGGCGATCATGTCCGTGTATGACCCCGATGGTATTGTGGATGACTATATTGTATATTATCTCAATTCATTAAAAGAAGTGGCAGACAGGATTATCATTGTTGTCAATGGAATGATAACTGATACAGGGAAAGCCAAACTTAAGAGGATGACAAAGGATGTCTTTGTACGGCAGAATACAGGTTTTGATTTTGGCGGGCATAAAACCGTGTTGGAAGAATATCTCCGACCGGGAGAGATCGATCAATACCAGCAGCTTATATTGTGTAATGATACCTGTTTTGGACCTTTTGTTCCATTTAAAACGATATTTAAGACAATGCATCGACGCGGTTTGGAATTCTGGAGTATAAATTACAGGGATAACATTTTGCTGCCCTATTATGAGTCCTATTTTATTGTTCTTAGCGGAAGAGCATTAAAGTTAGCAGTGGACTTTTTACATAATGATGTTGACAGCGGCACAGGGCAGATCAACCAGGCGCGTGGTTATGAGCATGGCCTGAGCGAATTGATGATGCAGCAGAATGTTTTGGCGGGATGTTACACTTCAGGACAGGAAGTGTACCCGAATCTTGACATTTACAGGTCGCCTGATTATGCCATGAAATACCTCGGGCTTCCCTTGATGAAAAAAAAGTGTTTTAGCAGTGATATTTTTGAACGTGAAAATTGCTGTGAAGCGCTTAGGACAATTATGGAAAAAACGACGTATCCAGTTGAGTATATTATTGAGACGATAAGCCGTGTTTATGGAATTCAATTTCAAAAGAAAGACCTGCTTGTGCCAAATAAGACTTCTGCATACGCTTTTTGGAAATTTTATGTTTCACGGCAGGATATGATAGAATTTTGTGAGAAAAACCCTAAAGTATACCTGTATGGGAAAGGATATATGGCGATGTTTATCTATATTAGATTCCGCAGATATATGAATGATTTTGGCGGGTATATTATTTCGGACGAACTGTACACTGATGAAATGCGGGAGGATAAGATGGTTTATCCGCTATCCCGGATCCATAGAGATGCACCGATCATAGTTGCATTATCAGAAAAAAATACTGGGGAAGTAAGCGGTAAGTTAAGGGAATGGAAAAATGTGATATTTTTGTCTATGCCACAAAATGGAAACAGGGAGGAAGGATAATATGAATATAAATGATAGAAAGATTCTTTATGCAATCGACAGTTTTCTGCCAAAAGACAAATTTGTTATCTTTCCTTATGGCAGATGGGGAAAAAGGGCTCAATATCTGTTAAATAAAAAGTATGGTATAAATGAGGTTGCCATCGTGGACAATAAACTTTCTGAAAAAGATAAGGGTATTATCAGTATTAATGACATTTCTCAGATAGAGGGGGATTATGTTGTCCTGTTTGCAACAGAAAACATAAGTGTACGTAAAGAACTGTCAACAGCTTTTATGAATTTTCAGGGGCATCCTGTCTGTGATATTGCTTCATTGGAAATCCGCAATGATATCTATTTTTCTATGCAGTGTGACAGACTTTATATCGAGGATTGTGATGAGAAACAGAAAGACGCAGTCTTTGCGATGACAAAACAAACTTGGACACAGCTGGGAAAGACGCAGCCTTACTGGTCCGTATTGACCGATAAAAAGTATCTGATCGAAAATATGGACGATAAGAGGCTGCAGGAGTTTTATAACTCTGGTGCGGGCAGCTGCAATATGATTGTACAGACACTGATCAGAAATCAGGTCATACAGGATAAAAGTGAGGCAAAGAATCTGGATATTACAGAAATTGGCTGCGGGACGGGCAGGGTAACAAAACATCTCGCAAACACTTTCAGGAGCGTGAATGCTGTGGACATCTCAGCAGGAAATGTAGAGATCGCGAAAAGGATGGTTTCTGCAGGTAATGTTTTGTTTCATGTGTATGAAGATATATATGAATATAGCAATTTGCCCAAGACAGATATTATATACAGTATCATGGTTCTGCAGCATAATGTACCGCCAGTCATTGAATACATCCTTCATGCGATGTTTGATGCGCTTAAATCCGGTGGGGTTGCTTTTTTTCAAGTTCCCACATATAGAGAAGCATATGAATTTAAGGTTGATGAATATATGGAGAATTCATGCAGGGGGGGAATGGAAATGCATCTGCTTCCGCAAAAAAAGATCTTTGAGATTGCCTGTCAAAGTGGCTGCATACCGATGGAAGTATACCAGGATGCATTGAGCGGACAGGATGATTTTTCGACAACATTTATTATGAAAAAATTGTAGAATGCACAGAATGATTATCGGTTTGACAAAGGAGGAAAACAAATGAGAACGGTCAATGCAGGCATGGATAGGTTTATCGGGTATATTAGCGATAAAAATTTGTACATTTATGGCATTGGCGACATTTATCAAAGACTGATGAGCAGGGAAGTATACCATCCTATTCATGAGAGGGTTGTGGGGTATATTGACAATGGGAAAGCAGGACAGGATATAGAAGTGTTTGGGAAAAAGTATCACGTATATGATGTCGGATTTCTTCAGTCCGTGGGCCAGGGAGTAGTGTTGTTATGCGGTGAGAAATATATGGATGAAATGTATCGTGCGCTATGTGGACAACAGCTTTCAGACAATATTGAATGTTTTATACTGCCACTGATCTGGACTGTGACAGATGGCAGGGGGGATATGCGGATCAAAGAACTGTTAAGTGAGGATACGAATGATTGTAATAGAAAAATAGACAAAAGGATCCATTGTTTTTGGTTTAGCGGAGAAAAGAAACCCAGGACATACCAAAAATGCATTGATTCATGGAGAAAGGTATGTCCGGATTATGAGATCATAGAGTGGAACGCTGATAATTACGACTGCAATAAAAATATTTTTATGAAGAAGGCATATGAGGGAAAAAAATGGGCATTTGTGTCAGATTATGCAAGGCTGGATGTGATATATCATTTTGGAGGCATATATCTCGACATGGATGTTGAACTTTTAAAACCATTGGATCCTTTGCTGAAATTTAAAGCCTTTTTTAATTTTGGAACACAGTATGAAATTGACCTGGGTTCTGGGTTTGGGAGTATTAAGAATAATCCGTTGATCGGGTCGTTGTTACAGATGTATACAGATCAGGAATTTTGTGATGAATATGAAAATCTGGCGCTTGATAAATTTGTACAACCAGCGTTGATAAAGGAAGAGTTTCCTAAATGGGGGATTCGAATGGACGGAAGTATGCAGCTTGTCGATGACATGCTCCTGCTGCCGCGGAAGTATTATTCTCCTGTAGATGATTTTTTCCTTCAGAACTTCATACAGTGCGATGATACGATGGGAATACATCATTATAATGCAGGGTGGTGGACAAAGAAAAATCATGAACAGAGACGAAACCGACTCTCATGGGTGGATATTGCGAAAAGACTGGTATGACCAGGAAGGCTTTATGAGGAAAGAAAAGAATTTGGTCAATGAATTGCAGAAAAAGATTTCAGTAATTATTCCTGTTTATAATGTGGAAAAGTATTTGCCAGATTGCCTGGAAAGTGTGATAAATCAGACATATAAAAATCTGGAAATAATACTGATTGATGATGGTTCCACAGATGAAAGCGGACAGATTTGTGATTATTATGCACTTGAAAATGACAATATACATGTCATACATAAAAAAAACGGCGGACTTGTAAGCGCAAGGAAAGCTGGGCTTTTGGCTGCACATGGTGAATATGTTTCGTGCGTTGACAGTGATGACTGGATTGAGCCGGATATGATTGAAAGGCTTATGAACATTGAAGACAATACACAGGCGGACATCATTGCTTTTGCGGGATATGAAGAATGTGGAGATTATCAGGGATTAAAGAAAAATACGATTGCGGAAGGGCTTTATCGGGGAGAGGAACAGCTTGGTAATCTGTATGGTAAAATGATTATGAATGAAATTTTTTTTGAACATGGCATTTCAACAAGTATATGGAATAAATTCTTTAAAAAAGGGGTGTTGGAAGAGCACCAGATGAATGTTCCGAATGATGTAAGCTACGGTGAAGATACGGCATGTGTTTATCCGTGTATGCTTTCTGCGGATTCCATATATGTGACCAATATACCACTTTATCACTATCGGGTGAGACAGGGCTCAATTGTTAGAAGCGAAAAAGTAAGTAGTGAGAACTTTGAAAAGCTTTACAGAACTTTGAAACTTTGTTTTGACGCACATACAAAAAAGAAAATTTTAAATGTACAGCTAAATTATTATATGTGGCAGGCAGTGTTTTTAAAAGGATATGAAAAAATTCATGACTATATGCCTTTATTTCCGTTTGAAAAGGTTAAATCCGGCATGAAAATAGCCATACACGGAGCGGGACTGTTTGGACAGGTTATCCGCGGATATTGTACACTGTCTGATGAGTTATCTGTTGTAGGATGGTTTGATAAACATTATGAGATATATGTAAAGCAGGGCTACCCTGTGAAGGCACAGGACGATGCAGCTGATATGGATTTTGACATTATGGTAATCGCGATACTCAATAGCAGGATAGCAGAACAGATTAAAAAAATGTATGCTGTGCAGGGTATTCCGGAATGGAAGATTGATATGGTAAATATGCAGGTTTTGGACAGGTACTCATTGCCGCAGTTTGATAATGGAGGATAGTTCATGTGGAAAATTGTAATATTTGGAGCCAAAAGCATTGCATTGGGCATATGTCTTGCGGTACAGGAACTGTATCATGATTTTGAAGTGGCTGGTTTCCTTGTCAGCAGCAGGGAGGGGAATCCCGATACCCTTGCGGGACTTCCGGTGTATGGGCTTGAGGACTTTCATCATAAAAATGCGTGTGTTCTGGTTGCTACACCGGAGGATATGCAGGAAGGAATTGTAAGACTACTTGAAGAGCAGGGATTTCACAATCATATTTGCGTTGATTCTGGGAAGGAAAATGATCTTATGGAACGGTATTACGCCCGTATGGGAATTTTTCCGTCTATACATCATATGGCAATAAAGGACGGACATGACGATACAGTATGATCTGAGGATATGCTAAAAGGGGAAGGGGCGGGATAGTGGAAGCACAAAAAGCGTATGGCAAGCAAGCTCATAATATACAGGTTTATATGGCAAAATTTTGTAAAGACAAACCGCTGATGAATATGTATGATCTTCCTGACTGGATCATTCCGATACAGGCGGGAGCCGTTCTTACCGCGGAAAGAGTCTGCTCTCTTTTGGACAATAGCGGTAGAAATATTTCATGTAAAAATGCAAATTATTGTGAGCTTACGGTGCTGTACTGGATATGGAAAAACCAGATCTGTAAAAATACTGACATATGTGCTAGATATTACGGATTGTTTCATTACCGCAGGTTTCTTGACATCAGAGAGGAAGACATAAAATATATAAATGAAGGCAGTATCGATGTGATTCTGCCTTTTCCGACTGTACATGAACCAGACATCTGTGAACATCATGAACGGTATATTTGCAGTTCAGACTGGGATGCTGCAAAGCAGGCGTTGAAAGAGCTGCAGCCCGAGTACTACGCAGCATACGATAATATTTTTTCAGGAAAGTACTTGTACAACTATAACATGATTATCGCTAAAACAGAAGTGTTAAAAAAATACTGTGAATGGTTGTTTCCAATACTTGAGCGTGTGGAGGAACTTTCAGTGCCCAAAGGTAGTGAGCGTGCAGACAGATATATAGGATATATCGGAGAGAGTCTGTTGACGCTATATTTTATGCATAATGAAAACCGTTTGAATATAGTTCATACTGGAAAAATAATGTTGACATAGGAGCTGCAAATAAAGTTATGTTCTTTGGGTATCATTTTTATGCACACGGGCATCCAGAGGAAATATGTCAGTAGAAACTGACTGGTTTCCGAGTAGAAAAAGTCTTCCCTATTTGATGATTTTTTTAAACGCATCTCCAATATGCACAGGAGAATTCCGTTTCTGCTGCATCTTGTCACTGTTCAGAGTGGTCATTACAACATAATTTCTTGACAGCGCAGAGACTTCTGTGATATGCTGACAATAGTTCAAGGATATAGAAAGAAAAATATGTAGATTAAAATATGTAGATTAAATATGTAGATTAAATATGTAATAGAAAGGCGGCATACGCGTGGGTATTATTATTCTTTGTGCACGCACCCGTAGACAGGGGCAGTAAAAAAGCAGATGAATCGTCTTACAAGGCGGGATTTTTTTGCGTGCGGATAATAATATCAGGAACATCGTCGCAGTCAGGCAGACGGTGTTTTGGTGTCGGCCGGACAGATGCGACGTGAGTTGTATTTGTGCTGTCTGTCGTATTGTACTTTTAGCAGGGAAATTCCGTTTCTGGTCGGAAGCGTTCCCTGCTTTTTTTATGCGCACGGGCGTCCAGAGGAAATATAGTTTTTTTCAAGAAAACTCCCTCTATGGGAGATCATAGAATCAGAAGGAGGCAGATCATGCAAAAAGGCAGGAACAACCAGAAATACGATATGACAAAACATTTATCAGATTCACAGAACTTTATCACGGACCGCAGGCTGATCCGCAGGATCATCGGCCTGGCAGGGATCGGTGCGGACGATACCGTTCTGGAGATCGGGACGGGAAAGGGACATCTGACGGAAAGGCTGTGCGAGCAGGCGGGAAGCGTCTGTTCGATAGAGATCGACCAGAAGCTGTATGAGCACGCGCGGGAGAGACTGGCGCAATATTCTAATCTGAGCCTGATACACGGGGATTTCTTAGAGTATCGTCTTCCGCAAAAGGGCGGTTACAAGGTTTTCGCCAATATCCCGTTTTTCATCACCACGCAGATCGTCGAGAAACTGACACAGGTGTCATACATGCCTGCAGATATCTGGCTTGTCATGGAGAAGGGCGCGGCGAAACGGTTTATGGGAATCCCGAAGGAGACAGGGAGGTCGCTGCTGCTGAAAGTGAATTGGGACATGAAGATCGCGTATCATTTTCGCAGGGACGACTTTCATCCTGCGCCTTCGGTGGACACTGTACTGGTCCACTTTTCCAGAAAAGATGTGCCAGACCTGAGCAGAAAGGAATGCGGTGAATTTCGGAAGTTTGTAGAGCACTCATTGAAGTACGGGCTCTGCGGCGGCAGGGGACTGCTGACCAGAAGACAGGTGTCGGCGGCGCTGAAGCGGGCGGGACTGCCGCACGCGCATGAGGACGGAGTCACGCTGTATATCCAGTGGCTGTGCTTATTTCGATGCTATCAGCAGTGCCGCGGTCCACAGCGTTCCGGCAGCAGGCAGGATCCGTGCAGAAACTGAGCCGGCTGCGTCTGCTCTAGAGCGTGTCTGAAAAATGCTCTAGTGCTCATCAGAAAGATGCGGGAAAAATCACTTGACTTGGAGTGCACTCCAGACTGTATAATAATACAGATACAGCGCAGGACAAAAACAGGAGGTGACAAGCGTGACGATCAAGGAAGTGTGTGAGAGATACCACATATCTCCAGATACACTCAGATACTATGAGAAGATGGGAGCCATACCGGCTGTCCATCGGACAAAAGGCGGTGTCCGGGACTATACGGAGCAGGATATTGGCTGTGTCGAGAACGCCCTGTGTATGCGCAACGCCGGCGTCCCTGTGGAGATGGTTGCCACATATGTGAAGTTGTGCGGGCAGGGAGATGAGACCTTTCTGGCGCGGCGCGATCTGCTCAGAGAGGTCCGCGGAGGGATCGTGAGACAGATCGAGAAATGCCAGAGGGAACTGGAGCGGCTCGAATATAAGATCGGGCGGTACGAGCTTGCGATCGAGACAGGAGAACTTGTCTGGGACAGAACGTTTTCTTTTGAGCCGGATGCCCCGGAATGAATATATAAAAGGAGGATTTATCTATGATCTACAGAAAATTTCAGGAACTGCAGCTTTCGGGTCTGGGACTTGGCATGATGCGTCTGCCTGTGGTCAATGGCGACGACAGCATGATCGATGAGGCGGCTGCGGCAGAGATGATCGACTGCGCTTACCGCAGCGGAGTGAATTATTTTGATACGGCATGGGGATACCACGACGGCAATTCGGAGCTTGTGGCCGGCAGATATCTTGGCAGATATCCGAGGGAGAGCTACTACCTTGCCAGCAAATTTCCGGGGTATGACGTCTCCAATATGGACAAGGTGGAGCTGATCTTTGAGAAGCAGCTTGAAAAGTGTCAGACGCCTTATTTTGATTTTTATTTATTTCACAATGTCTATGAGGGGAATATCGATGCTTACCTTGACCCGCAGTACGGTATCCTGGACTATCTGCTAAAGCAGAAAGAAAATGGGCGGATACGCCATCTCGGATTTTCGGCGCATGGCAGTGTGGAGATCATTCGGCGTTTTCTGGACGCATATGGAAAGCATATGGAATTTGGCCAGCTCCAGCTCAACTATATGGACTGGCATTTCCAGAACGCACAGGAGAAGGTGGCACTGCTGAACCAGGCCGGCATTCCTGTGTGGGTTATGGAACCGCTGCGGGGCGGTAAGCTGGCAAGTGCGTCCGGGGAACTGGCGGAAGCGATGCAGACCATGCGCCCGGAGGAGACTGTTCCTGGCTGGGCGTTCCGTTTCCTGCAGAGCGTTCCGGGCGTGACAATGGTCCTGTCGGGGATGTCCACGCTGGAGCAGCTCAGGGCGAACATCGCTACATACGGGACAGATGCGCCCCTGAACGAGGAGGAGTGGAACACACTCATAAAGCATGCGGATGCGGAGACACAGAGGGGAGGTCTGCCCTGCACGGCCTGCCATTACTGCACCAGCCACTGTCCGAAGAAGCTTCCGATCCCGGAGCTGATCGCACTGTACAATGAGCATAAACTCACGGGCGGCGGTTTTATCGCACCGATGGCGGTGGCGAGCATGCCACAGGAGAAGCGGCCGGCGAACTGTATCGGCTGCAGGGGATGCGAACAGGTCTGCCCGCAGCAGATCAGGATCTCCGAGATGATGGCAGAGTTTACCACCATGATCGGGATGTGAGACAGATCACTTGTTTTGGCAGTTGACAGGCAAATAGAAATTGAATACAATAGTCTAAAATGTATTTGGTAGTATGTCAGAACAAGGAGAACAGAGTGAATTACATTGTTTTTGATCTGGAGTGGAATCAGGCCTCCGATCTGAGGACAAGACGGGCGAACAGCCTGCTGTTTGAGATCATAGAGATCGGCGCGGTCAAGTTAAATGAGAAAAGAGAGCAGATAGATGATTTTCATGAGCTGATCAGACCCCAGGTGTTTCAAACGATGAACCAGGTGACGGGGGATCTGATCCATCTGAAAATGGAACAGCTCGCAGACTGTCGTTCCTTTCCCGACGTCGCAGCTGATTTTGTCAGATGGTGCGGCAGGGAGTGCATTTTCTGCACATGGGGAAATCTCGACCTCACAGAGCTGCAGAAAAATATGGACTATTACAATATGACACCCCTGTCAGAAAGGACGCTCCGATACTACGATGTCCAGAAATTGTTCAGCATCGCTTTCGAGGACAGGAAATCGAGACGTACACTGCAGTATGCGGTTGAATTTCTGCATATTGAGAAGGATGTGGCATTTCACAGGGCGCATGCGGATGCGTATTACACAGCGGAGATCCTAAAAAGGATCAAGGATGGAAGTGTTTTCCAGAATTATTCTTTTGATACATACCGCCTTCCGCGGAACCGGTCCGAGGAGATCAGGATCTGTTTTGAAGATTACTCGAAATATATATCGAGGAAATTTCCGGACAAGGCTGCCGCCATGGAGGACAGGGAGGTGATCTCCACCCAGTGTTTTATCTGCGGCGCGAGAACCCGGAAGAAGATATCATGGTTTACCAATAACGGGAAGCATTACTACACCGTTGTCAGCTGTGCCCGCCACGGTGCGATCAAGGGCAAGATCCGGCTGCGCAGGGCGGAGGACAGCAGTATTTATGTCGTAAAGACGATGAAACAGATCGGACCGGATATGGTGCAGGATATTCTGGAAATGAAGAACCAGATCCGCAAAAACAGAAAAGAGCGGCGACACAAAAAGGAAGGCGTGAATTAGTGCCTTCCTTTTTGTTAAGGTTTCCCGGAATCATTTCCGGCCCGGCCTGAACCATGCCGGCGCCCGCCGGGATGAATTGTGCCATCTGGCACGCCGTCTGGCTTCCCGCCTGGCAGCCCGGTTTTCGCGTCTCCTGTTGCGGCGGCGTTTGCTGCTCTGTCCCCGCGGGGAAAAGCTGTAGTTGTGGATGATGGATATGATGAACAGTATCAGGACGATGACGGCGGCGGTGATCGCGATCGCCAGGATGACTTTTCTGACATCGATGTAGACAACCTTCATCTCTTCTTCCGGCGGTTCTGTGGACAATTCCGGAGCCGATATCATCTCTCCCGTTTCCGCTTCCTCCCCGGGAGGATCCGGAGTGATCTCATAGCCGGGTTCACTGGAGCTGAAGTGAAAGGCGGGGATACTGGATTTGTAAAATACCAGATCGCATCCGCCGACAGGGACACCGGAGTACGTGTAGCTGATGGAAGCGATGACATTCGTGTCAGAATCCTGTTCTTCGTAGGTCAGCGTCGAGACGGTGTCTGAAAAATCCGCAGTGTTCGGCAATATGACATAGGTATCATTTTCTATGGAGATAAGCGGCGTGGAATCGCCGAACAGGTCATTTTCCGTGTCAAAGAAATTCATCGTGTCAATGTTGTATTTGGTCTCATGATCCTTGATGGACACACGCTGAAAGTTCTCAAATCCGTACTGGAAGAGCGTGATCGTATCCTCAAACTGATATGGCGTCTCGTCCATGAATACAACACACACCAGCTTCATCCCGTTTTTTTCGGCGGCAGATACGAGCGTCTGGCGCGACTGTGACACGAACCCGGTCTTGCTTCCGAGGAGATACTCGTACTCGTAAGGTTTTCCCTTGTAAAGCTGGTTCTTGGAAGCGATCCACACGTCCTCCTCGTCGTCCGGCTTTAACCTGAAATGGTAACTGTTCGTGGAGGACATTTTACAGAGCAGATCATTGCTGAAAAATTCACAGCCGATCAGGGCGAGATCATAGGCGCTGGTGTAGTGGTCCTCATCAAAAAGGCCATTACAGTTGGTAAAGTTGGAATCCGTGCCGCCGAGCGATGCGACCTTCTCGTTCATGAGTTCCGTGAAAGCCTCCACGGTCTTTTCCTTTCCGAGCTTTTCAGCGACATGTTCCCCGACGGCGCTCGCGACCTCGTTGGCAGACTGTACCAGCACGCAGTAGAGCGCCTGTTCCATGGGCATGGTGTCGCCCGTATCGACGCCGCCGAGTCTGGAACCGTCACTGGGGACATCGTATATGGAATCGCGGGAGAAAGTGATGGTCTCGTCCATGGTACAGTTCTCCATCGCGAGCAGGCAGGTCAGGATCTTGGTCGTGCTGGCAGGATAATTCCTTTCGTGGATATTCTTGGCGTAGAGGATCGTGTGCGTGTTCATCTCCATCAGAATGGCGGACTCGGCGCCGATGGCAGGCCCCTGGGGCCAGTTGGCGATCTCGTTGGACTGGATCGGGAGAGACTTTCGCTGTTCCATCTGCTCCATGCGGTCTTCCTCGGCGCATGACACGGCAGGGCCGGTGAGAAAAAGATTCGACACCAGTAACGGCACAAGTGCCGCTGTGACAAGCAATCTATTCAAAAATCTGTTGATACGTTTCATTTATAAAATCCCTTCAATCTGTAAAATATAGAATCAATGCGCATGACAGCAATACACGCGGCTGCAATGCACATAATACGTAAAAATCCAGCCGCTCTGCGGCAGACAATATCTTTTAGCGTTTCCTACATATTAGATTGTACACTATTTTAGTAAAAATGTAACGCGATATAAAAATTTAATATATGGATGCGGATGGTTACGGTTCACACAGGACTTAGCATTTACTGCTAATTATGGCTTACAAGCCACGTAAGAAAACGTACATATTGCGAGTAAAAATCCATTTGCGAAGCAAATTTTGCATGGATTTTTACCTGTTACTGAGAACGGAGTGAACAGTAACTGCGGATGCGGGAAATGGCCGTCACACGCCGCGAACGGCGGTATTGGGCACGTACTGCCTGCAGAGTGCGGCATATGCCTGCAGTGTCTCTGACGAATGCGCGTGAAATCCCCTGCAGAGCACACCGTCGCTGTCTGTGTATGACTGCAGAAAATACGCTTCTGCGCCGGCGATCCACTGTGAGATGGCGAGCAGGCCGGCCTCGTCATGGAGCTCTTTTACGACTGTTGTGCGGAACTCATAGGAAATCCGTTTTTGACACATCAATATCCGGACAGAGTCCTGTACTGCATCTAGACAGGATTCAAAATTCCCTGTCTGCATGCCTGTGGTAATCCTGTACCTGTCAGGGGCGTTCTTGATATCCATGGCACAGTGATCGATCAGACCGGCATCGATCAGGTCATGAAGCATCTGCGGATTGGTGCCGTTGGTGTCCAGCTTTACCAGATAACTCAGTTCCCTGATCCGTGTGATCAGTTCCGGCAGGTCAGCGTGCAGGGTGGGTTCGCCCCCCGTGATGCACACACCGGTCAGGACGTTGCGCCTTTTGTTTAAAAATGCCAGAACCTCTTCCTCCGCAAGAGGGACAAGGGACTCATTTTTGAGTACGATATCCCTGTTGTGACAGTAGGGACAGCAAAAATTACACCCGCCGGTAAACAATGCCGCCGCCACATGTCCCGGGTAATCCAGCAAAGTTGTTTTGGTCAGACCTAGAATGAGCATGGCATGATCCTCCTGGTACAAATCTTCACAACACAGTATAACATATTTTTTCTGAAATACACATAGGATAAATTAAAATGACACCGGTCGGGAGAAGACGGGACAATGATGAATTATATCTGGGGCGGTATGCTGATCATAGGGATCATATTCGGTGTGGCGACAGGAAATATGCAGGCAGTGACGGATGCTGTGCTGCAGTCCTCCAAGGAGGCAGTGACACTCGGCATCTCCATGCTCGGTATCGTGGCATTCTGGACAGGGCTGATGGAAGTGGCGCAGGAGGCGGGCGTCATCACGGGGCTCACGAGACTGATCGCGCCGTTCATGCGCTTTCTGTTCCCCGATATCCCCAAAGGGCACAGGGCGTGGGATTCCCTGTCCGCCAATTTTGTCGCAAACATACTCGGGCTTGGGTGGGCGGCGACGCCGGCGGGGCTTTGAGTTATTATAATGACAGGTTGAAAAATCCATTGAGAAATCAAGGGTTTCCGCCGAATTTAGTCCTAATGAAAAAATGTAGTTTTGCATCAAAGCATTTCTGATTTTTCATTTGGACGGCGCCGATTCAAAAGAAAATAGGAAGAAATGTCAGTAATGTAACTCAAAGTGCCTGAAAGCAATGAGTTACTGGTTTTAGTATAGCATAAGGAGGGTAGAAGGTAAACAATTTCATATTGATGATTTAGATAGGACTAAATTAGTGAATGGCAGAAATGCTGTTAAAACTAGCTTAGTCCTATTTCTTTTTACAAATTCAAAATAATAGGAGGAATGAATTTATGAAGAACAATACAGCGTTAAGTGCAGAGAAAGCGATTACTTTTATCAGCGATGCACATGAAAAATTCTACTACGAGAAATTGAAAGAGGTCAGGTATCAGGACGTGTACCACAAAGCGCTTGTATATTGTCTTGGTATCAGCGATGACACAAGAAGGAACATTTACAGTATCTATGATTTTAAGACAGGCTGCGTGAAAACGGAGTGCCTGCATGAAGGATGGCAGACCAGCGGGAGCTTAAAAGTAGTCAGGATGGCGTTTAACCTTTACTGCA